>Ga0187893_10007903_pt1 | contig 17105 bp, 12 predicted proteins | sample MA1701074metaG_FD_139574 | JGI IMG/M metagenome (GOLD analysis project Ga0187893, IMG submission 139574) | White microbial mat communities from a basaltic lava cave in the Kipuka Kanohina Cave System on the Island of Hawaii, USA - MA170107-4 metaG ... | reverse complement strand
CTTTGCGCCATCAGATTCGACGAACTGATGACCAGCGTCATCGTCAATGCGAAAGAGAGAACACGGGTGAATGCTTTCATCTTTTGCTCCTCAAAATCGTTTGTAGTCCCGCCTTCAGGCGGAAGGTTTACGACAGCGAAACCTTCCGCCTGAAGGCGGGACTACAAACATTTCATCGAATTGTTACTGGAATTTCGCGCCCACGCGCCGTCACGCGCTCGACGCCAACGATCTTTCCGTCAACGACCAGCAGCGCGTGATCGAAGTTGTTCACCGTCGGACAAACGTGGCGCGGGACAAGGTAAAGGTAATCACCAACCGCAGGCTTCTTCGCTCCTTCAGGCGCGTCAATCGGCAGATGCTCTTCGCTGGGGCCTTGCGGTTGCAGTTCCGGATGTCCGAGCACCGCGCAAGTCGGCACGCCGGCGTCAGCCGAAACGGCTTTGTGCCCTGCGTCGCACGTGACGCGATTCGGCGTCGGATGACTGACGACGGTCGAAACAACCACTGCGGCTGGGCGGTAGCCGTAATCTTCAGGCAACTGACCGGCGCTGGTGAAATCGCCGTAAACGACCGTGCCTGGCGAGACGCGATTGACGAACGGCGCGTCGGCAAAAGGTTTGTACGACAGCGCGCAGGGAAATGCTGGCGTGCCGGCGGTGATCACTTCTTCAACAACAATGCCTGCGCCATTAAGCGCCTCAATGATTCGCATCAACTGATCGTAGCCTTGATGCGCCATCACCTCGCGCGCCGCCAGGTCTTCGTACTTGCCCATATGCCCGTCGTAATAATGCAAACCGCGAAAGACCAGACCCGACTCTTCGATCACGCGCGCAAGCTGGACGATTTCATCAGCGCGCTCCTGTTCCAGCCCCGTGCGATCCATCCCGCCGTTCAGGTCAATGAACAGACTGACCTCGCTTCCGACCCACGACTCCACCTGCTGCGGGTTTTCGACCAGCGCCGAAATGCGTTTGCCGGGCATCGCCGCAGCCAAATCGCGTACGCGTCGCGCGTTCGCTCCGACCATTGCATACGCGACCAAAATGTCCGTTGCGCCCGCTTCCGCCGCTGTTTGCAATTCGAGCGTCGTGGCGCATTTGACGTTGACGACGCCACGCTCGGCCATCTGACGCATCACGAAGCCGAGCTTCGACGTTTTGACATGCGGACGCCAGCGGTTCGCGTCGCCGCCCAACACTCGCAACGTCGCGGCGATGTTCGCGTCAACAATTTCAGGATAGATCGCCAGCGCGGGCGTCATTACTGATTCGATTCCTGCGATGCGGTAGGTTTCATCAGAAGCCGGCACAACGCCGGCCATTTTTGGCGCAGTCATATTTCTCCTCAATTGATCAACTTCGGTTCATCAACTTCTTCAAGCTCAAACGAAGGCTGTTCTTCATCTAAGCTCCAAATCTCGAACAACATTCGCGGTATCTCGGTGACGAATCGCGATGGCCGTTGCACCACAGTCTGCCTCGCGCGGTCGCTTTCGATCAACGGATAGCAGACATAAAGTTCATCTTTCGCTCTGGTGAGCGCGACGTAAAATAACCGCCGCTCTTCCTCTTCGCCCTCCGCGTCGCGCAGGCTTCGCGCTGACGGGAAGCGCCCGTCGGCGGCCCAGATCAGAAACACCGCGCGCCATTCCAAGCCTTTCGCCTGATGGATCGAAGAAAGCGTCAACCGCTCATCTTCATCTCCGCCCATCACCACATCTTCGCCGGTCGTGGCGCCTGGCGGAGAAAATCTTTCGGTGTTGATCAAAGCCAATTCGCTCAGGAACGCATCAGTCGCATCGAAGCGTTCGGCGAACTTCGCCAGTTGCCGCAAATCCTCTTCGCGCGCTTCGGCGTTTTCGTAATTGGCTTGCAGGTATTCAACGTAACCGCTTTCCAGAACCAGCTCGATCTGCTTCGCCGGGTTATTGATGGTTTCGGGCGCAGTCAATTCTTTGATCAACCCTGCGAACTCACGCCAGCCAACGGCCGAGCCTCGCGGCAAGCTTCCGGCAAATTCATCCGCTCGAACCAGCGCCAATGGCTCCGCCGCGTAAGCCAGCCGCTCCCACACTCGCGCGGCGGTCGCATTGCCGATCTTCGGAATCAGCTTCAACACCCGCTTCCACGCCAGCTCGTCGCGCGGATTGACGAGCAATCGCAGGTAAGCTGTCACGTCCTTGATGTGCGCCTGCTCGAAAAAACGCACGCCCGAACGCACTTCGTATGGAATGCCGCGCCGCGTGAGTTCCAATTGCAATTCGAGCGCGTGGAAGTGCGAGCGGTAGAGCACAGCGATTTCGTCAAGCGGCGTGTTCTCATCGCGCAATTCCAGCACGCGCGAGGCGACGAACGCCGCCTGCTGTTCCGTGTCGCGCGCCGGAATCAGCGCCGGCGCAAAATCGCGGCTCGGACGAACAGGCTGAAGGTTTTTCGGAAACTGCTTGCGGTTGTTCGAGACCGAAGCGTTCGCCAGCATCAAGATCTCCGGCGTCGAACGATAGTTGGTCTCCAAACGAAAGACCTGCGCGTCCGGGTAACGGTCTTTGAACTGGAAGATGTTGGCGAAGTTCGCGCCGCGCCAGCCGAAAATGCTCTGCGCGTCATCACCGACCACCATCAGGTTGCGATGCTTTTCGGCCACGAGGTCAACTATCTCGGCCTGCAAAGTGTTCGTGTCCTGATACTCGTCAACGAGGACGTGCTGGAATTGATCCTGGTAAATCGCGGCGATGTCCGGCTTCTCGACCATCAGCCGCTTCCAGTTGACCAACAGATCGTCGTAATCCATCGCGTTGCGTTCGAGCTTGCGCGATTGGTAGAGCCGATCAACGCGTTTGATCTGTTGGTCGAGCGGTTCGAAGTGCGGGTACTTCGACGCGATGATCTGTTCGAGCGGCGTGTCGGTGTTCGTGGCGAAGCTGAACATCTCGCGCAGGACTTCGCCTTTGGGAAAACGCCGCGCCTTCGTGTCAATCGCCGCTTCTTCGATGCAGGCTTCGATCAAATCCTTCGCGTCTTCGGAATCCAGGATCGAGTAGTTGTTCTCGTAGCCCAAGCTCACAGCGTGGCGGCGCAGCAAACGGTTGGCGATTGAATGAAAAGTCCCGCCCCACACGCGCCGCACGTCCGCGCCCAGCAGCGACTCGATCCGGCCAAGCATTTCACGCGCCGCGCGATTGGTGAACGTCACCAGCATAATCCGCGCAGGCGCCACACCAGCTTCGATCAAACGCGCGACGCGATAAGTTACCACACGCGTCTTGCCCGAACCCGCGCCCGCGATGACCAGGATCGGTCCTGCGCCCGCTCCCACTACCGCGCGTTGCTCTTCGTTCAGAGCCTCGCGGTAGTTGATCAGCGATTTCCGCTGCGCATCGGATTTGATGGTGAATTTCCGCATCCCGATCTTCGCGGCAGGCCCGCCCCGCGGTGAGCCTGGCCGGATTTGTGTTTTCTCTCTTGTATCTGTGTCGAGGCGATAAAGCAGAATGCTTGACCGTTTGCGCCGGGGATTATAGCAAGCCCGACCGAAAGTGGAGCCGCCTGAACCCGGATTCTGGCAATAAATTCTTCATTGGCGGATAATCCCGCCCGCGTTCCTTCTCTTTCAACATTGGAGTTTGGCTATGGCCCCATCAACACAGGAAATCACCGGACTGCTGGTCGCCTGGAGCGACGGCGACGAGTTGGCTTTAGAAAAGCTGACGCCGTTGATCTATGACGATCTTCACAAGCAGGCCAAGCGGTACATGGCGCGTGAAAATCCCGGGAACCTGCTGCAAACCACGGCGCTGATCAATGAGGCCTATCTGCGCCTGATTGATTACAAGAGCGTTCAATGGCAGAACCGCGCGCATTTTTTCGGCGTCGCGGCGCAGATCATGCGCCGCATACTGGTGGATTTGGCCCGCGCCGAAAGCAGCGCCAAACGCGGCGGGGAAGCGTTGCGTGTCTCGCTGATTGAAGCCGAAGGCGTCACCAATCCACAGAGCGTTGACCTCGTCGCGCTCAATGACGCGCTGGATGCTCTGGCTGCGCTCGATCCGCGGCGGAGCAAAGTGGTGGAACTGCGCTTCTTCGGCGGGTTGAGCGTCGCCGAGATCGCCGAGGTGCTCAAAGTCTCGGAAGGCACGGTGCGCCGGGATTGGAGCCTGGCGCAGGCGTGGCTCTTCCGCGAACTGAACAGGGAGTCTTCCGGGCATGACTCCTGAGCGTTTTCAAAAAGTCGGCGACCTTTATGATCAGGCAATGGAGTTGGAGCCTGAACGGCGAGACGCCTTTCTCCGTGAAGCTTGCGCAGACGATGAAGAGTTGCGCCGGGAAGTGGAATCGCTGCTAGCCGCTCACGAAAGCGCCGAAGGATTTATTGATCAACCTGCCGTTGAAATCGCCGCCGGATTATTCGCCAACCAAACCTCAAGCTCAATCGAAGAGAAAAAGATTGGCAATTATCAGGCGCTGGCGCTGATTGGCAAAGGAGGCATGGGCGAAGTTTATCTCGCCAATGACCTGAAGCTCAGACGGAAGATGGAAAGTCGATTCCGCCAGCACCACGGAATTGATGCTGGAATTTCATCGCCAGCTCAAATCACAGATGGCGAAACCGGCTGGCAACTTCAGCGCCGCGCGAGCGTTGCGCGAAGCGGCATTGAAGTTACAGCGCACAGCCGCTTATCGCCATCCGTTTTACTGGGCCGGCCCCGCCTGCGCGTAAAGAATACCCAACGTCAGATGCGAACCGGCGCTGGCGTTTTCCGCTTTGGCCAATTCATTCGCCTTCGCCTGATCGAGCACCATAAATCTTGCTTCAGGCGCGGGCTTGACAGGAGAGATGACTTCCTTGAAAGCTGCGGGCTGACAGCCACTTCATTGAAATCCGCGTCATAAATCCTGACTACATAACTGTCAGCGCCGCCGAGCGCGCCCCAGCGGAAAGTGGGACGGTCGCTCAGCGCCACAGTGCCGACGGGACCGAGCAGCGCGAAAGCATGCCTCTCATCAGCAGGCCCCATCAACGTGCTCGATTTCCCGATCAACTCTGCCAGCATCTGCGGCATCTCGATCCGCTCAGTCCTCAGCGTCTGCTTCACGGTCTGCTGAAAAGGCGGCGGCACGCCCGTCACGTTGTCGGCTTCGTCCAGCGTCGCCTGCCCGGCGCCGTCATTCAGCGTAATGATCATTGACGAAGGTTCTACCAGAATATTCGTTGCGATTCGGGGCGGTTCGCCTCCAGTCACTCCTGCGTCCTCCATACGCTGTGGCGTACCACGGGAATTCTGGGAGAGCGTTGACGAAGAGGGCTGGCTGGAGGATTTGAGTTGCGCCAGTTGGTTCTGAAGCTCGGTGACCGAAGCGCTCGCGGCCTGATGCTCCTGTTTGAGCTTTTCGTTCTCCTGCCTCTCGTCATCGAGCGCCGTCTGCAACTTGGAGTTCTGTGATTTCAATACGGCGGCCCAGGGCAGCAGCGCTAGGATCAATCCGAGGCTGGCGAGCCGGAAAGGAAGCCAGAAAGCAGGCGAGCGCAAGAATCCTTCGGATCTTTCCCGCCAGTTCCTCGCAAACGAGAACAGCTTTTCGCCGAGCGACGCTGGCGCAGCCAGCGCAGTTTCTCTGGCTGGATATGCGTCCATCTGCGTTGCGAATGCGCGCAGATCGTCCAATTCCTCGGCGCATTGCGCGCACAGTTCCAGATGGCTGTCAGCGATTTCACGGTCGGTTTGATCAAGGGCGCCTTCGACGTAGGCCGCCAGTTGTTCATAAGCCAGGTGAGTCAGTCCGGTCGCCGCCAGATCCGCATGCAGCGACCGAGCCACTGCCTGCGTGCGCTGCTCGTCGTCAAGTTGCCGGCGGCAGAGCTCGCACGCGGCCAGGTGATCGTCCGCGTCAAGCAATTCTGTTGGCGGGAGCGCGCGCTGGCGGTACCGCTCGATGAGTTGTGCAGAGAAATGTCCGTTCATATCAGCGTCTCACAATTTTCGTGCAGGAAGTTTTAAGCGGATTTCGCTCTGACCGTAAAAGACGAAGATTACGGCCAGATATTACCAGCCCCGAAAATTATTTTCCCGCATCAACCGCTTTCATTCTTCGCGCCAGACGTTCGCGCGCGCATTTGCGCAGATTGATAACCTGCTGCCGGGTGACGCCGAGCAGCACGGCAATACTAACATCATCGAGCGGAAGGTGTGGCCACAAACGCGCGAACTCCTCGTCGGCCATCTCCAGCGCCGCCGCAATTTGACGCAGAGTGGCAATGCCCGTGACGGGCAGCCACGCCGCCACGCCGCCGCCCTGCTCGTCTCTCAGATTGAGCAACAACGCCATCCGCTGGCGCCCTGGCAACTGGCCAATCTCTTCCCACAGCCACTTCAAGAAAAGGCGCCGGTCAACTTCGACCGCCACGTCGGCCCGCTCGTCGGCCACGCCTGCGAATTGATCAAACCCTTGATCATCGTCGTCTGGCTGTTCCGTTTGATCCTTGATGCCCCACGCTCTGGCGACAATGCCGACCAGATCGTCCAGCTCAACCGGATGATTCGTGTGGTTGAAGACTGCGACCGCAAAATCGGCCAGATCCGAAGGATTCGCCCGCCGAAAATCCCCACGCGGCAGCGCGGATTGTAGCGCCGTTCGCGGATCGTCCAGCAGTTGTTGTAACCGATCACTGCGCGTCCGCGGTTTGGCCTGCTCGCGCCACGTTGCGAATCCGCCGACCAGGTCGCCGCTTTCATTTTCCCACAGCGCCAGACACGGCTGATGAGTCAGCAAATATCTCAGCTTATTTTTCAAATTATGACGCTGCGGGTATTTGAGCCGCAGATACTCGTAGCAGGTGTGAAAAGAGACGACGGCGACGTAGCTCCGAAGATCGCCGATGGCGTTGTCTGCGGGGTTGGCCTTGCACTCCTTCAATCGGGCCAGCAGTTGAACCAGCGTTTCACTGTAAAGGTCTTCGGCATCCGGGTTATGCGAAGCGCGGCCTTGGCTGTCAAAGCGGACGCGCAGCTTGGACCTGATGACCCGTCTGATCACCGGCTCGACGTGCTCGGACACGAGCGCGGTGAGCAGTCGCTCAGAGTCCGCTTCATACGCGGTCGCGCTGTGGCGTTCAAGCGGTGATCCCGCTCATCCTCCAACTCCGCGCGCCTGACGACCTCCTCAACGCTCAGTGTCAGCCCGGATTGCTGGGCGACGCCCTGGCGCGCCAGGTGATCCTCCTGCTCCAGAGCCGCGGAGCGGATGATGTGCGGGGTGACGGTGATGACGATGTCGCGCAGGTCGCTCGTTTGCCTGGGAGCGCTGAAGAATCGCCCCAGGAACGGCAGCATGCCTAACACCGGGATGGACGGCGGCCATCAGCGCCAACCACCCGGCGCTCATCCCGCAACCAGCGACAATTGGATTCAATTCGATAAGGAAAGAGGGACGGAGAAACTCTGGCTGGTCTAGTCGGAGCGCAGCGTTCCTGAGTTGGAAGCAGTCAAACATCTGGCCAATCCCACAGAGGCTGGCGCGATCAGCAACCCCGACCAGATCATTCCCATCGCTCAATACCTGGCTCGTCACTATGCCAATAGGCCTGAAGTCGTAAGGGACGAAGAGCAAAAACAGATTACCTTCAAAGCCACAGGCGAAGTGTTGGTCGCCTTGATCAGAATCGAGCATCAATGATTGAGGGAGAACGGAAAAAATGGCCTCTTGAGAAACCCTTCACGGTCAATCCGCTGGTTCATCTCGCTGATCAGCCAATCGGTGTGACCAGTCAGGACGGCATTCAGCGCCCAGCTTCTGTGGGCTTCCTCATTGGGTATGTCATAAGGTCCGTTGGCGCCAAGCTTGACAATGTCAACCGTGACCTTAGCGTAGACATCGGCTTTCGCGTAAGGATTTGATAGTTTGGCCATCATCTGTTGGAACTTGGACTTCAACTCCGTGCGCAGCCCGGTCAGCGTCTGAAACTGCGCCCACTCGATATGGTCTGCGCTACACTCGTTGCCCTGCCCCGGATAATCCCAGGCCATTCCCCGCTCGCGCGCCAGCCGCGCCTGCAAGACAGAGATGCGAGCGTACTTCTGCGCATTCGGCGCGGAAGCGTTCTCAGCATACCCATTCGGATCCAGACCCTGGCTGTCAGCGGTGATCACCGCGCTCATCTGCATCACCTGGTATGGATTCCAGGTCGAGAGGAGAAAGTGTATCTTGGTGTAGCGATCCTTGACGCCTGTAGCGTAGGTGGCAACCTGGTAGGGTCCATATTCGCCACCGTACTCATCCGCGCGACTGCCGCCGAACATCTCATCGTTGACGTGATCGGCTCCCGGACGGTGCATAAAGCGCCCGTATCCGGCTTCCGGATCAAAGATGATCTGCGGCTCGGTCCACTCTCCCCACGGCTGCTGGGCCAGGCGCAGGACGATGCCCCGCGGGTTATCGCTGTTGTAGAGCATCAGCCAGCGGCTCAGGTAAGGATTCCAGCGGACTGAGAATTCGCCGACGCAACCAGCGCCGAACATAGGCGCCGCACGCGACTCGTCGTCACTCCAGACAGGTTGTCCGGCGCTCAGACCGGCAAAGTATTGAATGCCGCCTTTGTACTCAATCCCGCCAAGCGGCAGGCAGGCCAGGAAAACATCGCTGGCGCGATAACGGCCACTGCCCCAGATGAGCAGCGCATCGCCCTGAATCGGCAGCCTCGTGTCTCGATTGTTACGCAGTACCTGCACAGAGACATTGATGAATTTGCTGGTGGAAAGCGTATACACCACTTGGAACGTGTGACCGTCATCGTCTGAACGCGCCAAGACTGTACGCCCCATAATTGCGGCGTCAGGCTTGTTATCGCCGTCAAAGTCAATGTCATACTTATCGGTAGAGAAATAAACATACATCGTATCATTGACGCTGGCGCCATCCGGCGGGACCTCAAACCTTCCCTGTCTAATCTGTGCGCCGCCTTCAAAAACACGGGGAGCCTGCAAGTTGAAAGTGAGATCCACGCCGTCGTAGGCGCGACGGTCAGTCGTATAAGCAATGGCATCGAGGTCGTCGTTTCCATCACGAGGATCCCGATCGTTGTCGAAGGCGCCGGTGAAGGCTGTCGAGTCCCGCCATGTGTCACCAAAGAGGAAATAGGTTCGACCTTTGTGCTCGAACGAAGATCCGAGATCTGTTCCGCGCAGGCCAGAGTGAAACCGGGTGCGATTGTGCGCCAGTCGCGGAACGCCACCGCCGTTCCAGCCCTCACGATCCCACTCGCCGGTCAACTGGGCAATTTTGCGGGTCCAGGGCATGGGAGTTGGCCGTACTTCCGGCGAAATGAACCGAAAACGCAGCCAGGGATAGTGGATGTTCTGGTTTGGGTGCAGGTAGTGAACCACAGACTGGCGCCCTTCCTGAACGAGAACTTCGAAGTTTCTGTGCGGGCCTGACCCAATATTGCTTTGGATGATGCTCCCCGGCCCGGTAGCGGAGGTGGTTATGACCTGCGCCCGCCGCCAAGGCAGGCGCAAATCTGAGTTGTCGTGGAAGTCGTGAACGAGATCATTGCCTTCCAGGACTACGACTTCGAAGTTGCCAGGGTGGCTGTCCGCGCCGAAGCTGCTCTGAATGATACTGCCCGGGCCGGTGGCCGCGGTCGTTACGACCTGCCCCCGTTGCCAGGGTAAGCGCGCATCTGAGTTGTCGTGGAAGTAGTGAACGAGGTTGTTGCCTTCCGGCGCCACGGCTTCGAAGTTGCCGGGACGACTGCCCGCGTCGAAACTGCTTTGGATGATGGAGCCAGGTCCGGTAGCCGCGGTCGTCACGACCTGCCCTCGCTGCCAGGGCAAGTTCACATCGGAGTTATCGTGAAAGTAATGGACGAGATTGCTGCCTTCCAGCGCCAGGACTTCGAAATTGCCGGGACGATTGCCCGCGCCGAAACTGCTCTGGATAATGCTGCCTGGCCCGGTAGCCGATCTCGTGATGATCTGTCCGCGCCGCCAGGGCAGATGTACATCTGAGTTATCGTGGAAGTAGTGAACGAGATCGTGGCCTTCCAACACCACGACCTCGAAGTTACCAGGGCGGCTGCCCGCTCTGGAGCTGCTCTGAATAATGCTGCCCGGGCCGGTGGCGGCAGTCGTAATCACCTGCCCCCGTTGCCAGTCCGATTTCACATTCGAGTTGTCTTTGAAGTAATGGACCAGCGTGTTGCCCTCCAGCACCACGGCTTCGAAGTTGCCGGGGGAGCCAAAGGAGCTTTGAATGATACTGCCAGCGCCCAGAGTGTGGTTGATTGCCAACTCCGGAGACGCTGGTTGCATTTGCTGCGCCAGCGCGACGGGGATGATGAGCAAGGTCACGCTGAGAATGGTGATGAAACGATTGATGGTCTGCATATTTTTCTTCCTCCTTCGAAATCCGGATGAAAAACGGCGGCTCGTCGCCTGAGCGCGAACTGCCGCCCTCACTCAAGTAAGCGGATTCCGAAAGGAAAAGCGCCAAGCGCGGCGGATTTTTTTAGGAGAGCTGAGCCGTGACTCTTACACGCTAAAGCGCGGGCAGCCATGAGACGTATGGGCTTCCCATGACCCAGCCCAGGTCAAGGTTATGCTCAACCAACTTGTGCTTGATGCGCCGGTCGAACTCGAAATCGCCCTCCAGTACCATCAGTCCATTCTCGACGCGTGTCCTGGTGAACCGCGTCGATGGCAAACCCTCCCGCGTATAGAAGACGAGGACGCCGCCTTCGAATCCCCACCTGGTTTCATTTGGATATCTCGAACCATCGATGGCGCCGTCCGGTAGCAGCCGAAGGCTGACTGGATAAGCGTCAGGATTAGCTGGGAAAAGGCTGGTCCAGAATTGCCAGATCTTATTTCGCACCTCGAGGTCAAGCTCGCTCAACACGTGAGTGATCCTCGGGTCGAACAAGAATCGGCCGCGTAAGATCATCCGGCCATGTTTGGTTTCGACCTCTTCAAATCGGGTTGACGGTGCGCCGTTCGCCGCATAGAACACGAGAGTCTTGCCTTCCATTCCCCAGCGGCTCTCGTTGGGATGAGTAGCCCCGGCGATGGCGCCGTGTGGCAGCAGACGCATGCGCTCGACGAGCGGCGCTCCGTCTGCTCGGCCGAGGCGCCACACCTTGCCCGTGACTTGGAGGCTGAGCTCGCTCAGTTCGTGAGTGATGCTTCGGTCGAACGCAGAGCGTCCGCGCAGGATCATCCGGTTATTTTCCACAGCGGTCCAGACAAAGCGTGTCGACGGTGTTCCATCCTGCGCATAGAAGACCAGCGTGTCACCTTCGAGCCCCCAGCGGCTTTCGTTAGGATGGTTGTAACCGGCAATGGCGCCATTGGGCAGCAAACGTATCTCTGGCGCCAGGACCGTCCCGTCCGCGCGGCGAAATTGCCAGCTCTTGTTCGTATCAGGCGGGCCGGAGACCAACAGCGCAGAGCTGTGCCCGGCGCTGGCAAAGTCACAAAGTGTGATCGTCCCGCCACTCACGGTGGCGAATTGGAGCAAGAGCAGTGGTCCGGGCGCGTCAGAGTTTACCGGGAGCAGACGCGGCGCCTGGGTCGTGTCGACAGCAGGTAGGTGGGCCGGGTCATAGTTATCAAAGCGCGCGTCATATGCCAGCAGGAGTGGACCGCGGTAGATCGCGACTTTGCCCTCGGCGCTGCCGTCGGTGCGGCTGTCTGGCGGGGGTGGCCCGCCTATCAGTATGCGCGGACTCATATCCAGCGTTAGATCAATGGTGTCGCCCGATCGCCACACCCGATTGAGCGAAAGATAGGTCCCGGGTTTGGGGATTGGGTGTGCCTGCCCGTTCAACAGGACGCGGGTGGCGCGTGACCAACCAGGGATGCGGAGCCGCAGCGTAAACTGTTCGTTTCTGTCGGGCGTCACCACGAGGCGGATGCGGCCGCCGATCGGGTAGGATGTCGACTGCGCGAGGCGCACGTTTTGCCCCGATGGAGCGCGCGCCACAAAGGTGGATGGGCCATAGAAGTTCAGCGTCAGCCCATCCGCTGCCGTCATCACAGCCCACTCTGACACGATGCCCAAGCCGCGTGGGCCGTTGTTGGCGCAGCAACTGAGGTATGAGGCGCCCTCACGGTCCTGCCACCCGATATCGTATCGCGCCGGCACACGCTCGCCCAGGTACCAGGGCACGTCATTCATCGGCGCTGGAAGACCCATCGGGGACATGCCCTCCGTAGGCACGCCTCCCATCGGCGTGTTGTAGGTCCACCAGCAGCCATCGGGATGTTGCGCGCCAAGCACGGCATTCCAGGCGCTGAGCTCCAGTTCATCGGCGGCCAAGGAGTCGCCCGTCATGCGTAACATGTCCAGTGTCAATGCCATCCAGGCAATGGTTCCACAGGTCTCGATCGGGCGAGGATCATAAGGGTTACCAGTAGCCTCCTCCAGCGAGCTGAAGCCACCGGTGATATGCCGGCCGCGCTCTCGGATACTGCGCCAGATCTGCGTGAAGGCGCGCCGGTAGCGATCCTCGCCGGTGATGAAGTAGAGCTCAGCCACTGCCTGCACGGCGTGGAGGCTTTCCCAGCGGTGCTCGCGGCTCTGAAAGAACGCCTCGCCCTGTTGGAATCCCGCCACGTAGTTGCCCGCAGTGCCCCAGGCGCGTTCGACCACCTGAAGCATCTGGAGGTAGCGCGGCTCGCCGGTCTCCTGATAGAGGAGCGCGAAGATGTGGGCGCAGGACTGGTTTTTCTCTGGTTCGCTGGCCGCCTCGACCAGAATCCCGTCGTCGATGAAGGTGTGACAGAAGAGGTCTGCCGCGCGGCGGCAGGCCCCGAGCGCGTTGCCGTCGCCGGTTTCGCGATACCAGAGATAGAGGCCGAGCATGCAGTGGTACTGACCCCACAGGTCCCACAGCGGATTATTTCTACAGTCACGCGGAGATGTGGGGCGCGCGTCAGGCGGAGACCCTGCACGCCGGAGATCAGGTACTTGCCAGCGAACTCTCCTGACCACGACAGAAGGCCACAACTGTGGCCGGGTACATCACGGTCCCGAAACATCTCCGCCATGGCTGGATTGGCGATGGGGGCGACCATCAGCCAGTTGCGCTGGTTGGCCGCCAGGCGCTGGCCCATCACCCCGCCGAACTGAAAGATGGCGTGAACTGGCCGTTCCAACTGCGGGGTGATCGGCCGCGTAAGCGCCGACAGGGTGGTTGATGCCTGTGCCGAGAGCAGGCTGGGGGCGCCCGCCGCGGCGAGGCCTGCGAGCACGCTCTCGAGAAAGTGGCGCCTGGAAATGTATCCAACTTCACTCATATTTCCCTCCTGTCGAAAGAATCTCATTGCCGTCCCTATCTGAGTTGTGAGGCGAAAGTCGCAAAACTCTCTATGGGGTTATTGGTCACTGAAAAGACCCCATCGCCATTTGAGAAAGCGACGGGTAGAGAATTCCACCACCCAGGGCCGGTCAGGGCGATATCAGCCTTTCGATCGCCATTGAAATCCCCCGTCATTATCATTCCTTGCGAAGCCCAGCCTACGAAGGTTTCCATAGGTCCCACAGATAGATTGGTCACATAAAAGGTTCCATTGCCATTTGAGAAAGCGACGGGAAAGGTCTTCCATGATCCAGGGCCGGTCAGAGCGATATCGGTCCTGCCATCACCATTAAAGTCACCCGTCGCCACCGTGGCTCCGTCCGAAGCCCAGGTCGCGAATCCACCGGCCTGTAGATTGGTCACGTAAAAGGTTCCATCGCCATTGGAGAATGCAACGGGTAGAGTCTTCCACTCAGGACTTGAATGACGAGGAATGCGACACGATTGGAGGCGCCCCGATGACCTGTCAAAAAACACTTTCCACCGGATCAGCAGAACTGAATTCCCCCCGCAGAATCACATTGGCTTGTCTGATTATTTGCCTGTTCGTTGTTTTGGGACTGGGACGAGCAGCAGCTTCGATAACCCAATCAGCGCAGCAGCAGAGCGGCGCAAACAAGGCGGCGGATGAGGAGAAAGATGTCCGCTTATTGGAGATGGGTATGCCAATCGAGCGGGAATTGGCAGGCGGGCAGAGCCACCTTTATCAGATCACGCTCGCCGCAGGCCAGTATCTGAATGTCGTTGTCGATCAGCGCGGGGTGGATGTGGTGGTGACGCTGTTGGGGCCGGACGGCAAAAAGCTGATTGAGGTGGATAGTCCCAACGGCACACAGGGGCCGGAGCCTGTTTCGTGGATAGTCGAGACGGCAGGGATTTATCGGCTGGAAGTACGCTCGCTGGAGAAAGATGCGAAGCCGGGACGTTATGAAGCAAAGGTGGTCGAGTTGCGCGCGGCTACTGATAGAGACCGTGACCTGGCGGAAGCAGGCAAGCTTTACAGCGAGTCCGTCAGCCTGCGCGGTAAAGGGCAATATGGCCAGGCCATTCCTTTGGCCGAGCGCGCATTGACGCTGCGAGAGAAAACGCTCAGCGCGGAGCATCCTGACACGGCCACCTCGCTGAATAACCTCGCCGAGCTTTACCGCGCCAAAGGTGACTACACCCATGCCGAGCCGCTCTATCGCCGCGCGCTGGCCATCCGGGAGAAGACGCTCGGCGCAGGGCATCCCACCACGGCCACTTCGCTCAATAACCTCGCCAGTCTTTACCACAAAAAAGGCGACTACGCGCAAGCCGAGCCGCTCTATCGCCGCGCGCTGACCATCCGGGAGAAGACGCTCGGCGCAGAGCATCCCACCACGGCCGCTTCGCTCAATAATCTCGCCCGTCTATACGAGGCCACGGGCGATATTTCTCAGGCTGTAGCTTTACGATCACGCGCCCAGGCCATCGAGGAGCGCAACCTCTCGGTCAATCTCGCCACTGGCTCCGAACGGCAAAAACTGGCTTATCTGGTGACGCTGGCGGGAAGTTCCAACCAATCGGTCGATTTGCACGTTCGTTCCGCTCCTGACAATTCAACCGCCCGTGATCTGGCGCTGACCGCGATTTTGCAACGCAAGGGGCGTGTGCTCGATGCGATGAACGATGGCGTAGAATCGCTGCGCCTCCGCGCTAATCCACAAGACCGCGCTTTGTTCGATCAACTGAAAGGCGAACGCGCGCGGCTTGCCCTGCTCGTGTTCGGCTGGCCGCAAAACGCTTCACCCGCAGAGTATCAGCTAGCCATCAAGCGGCTGGAAGAAAGCGTCGAAAAGCTGGAAGGGCAGATCGGCGATCGAAGCAGCAAGTTCCGCGCGCAGTCCCAGCCGGTGACGCTGGCCGCCGTTCAGGCAGCCATTCCAGCGGATGCGGCGCTGGTCGAATTCTTCGCCTATCGTCCGTTCAACCCGAAATCCACCAATCGTGATGAGCGACTCGGGCAGCCGCGTTATGTGGCGTACGTACTGCGGCGGCAGGGCGAGGCGCGGTGGGTGGAGTTGGACGAGTCGAAGGCGATTGATGAAGCGGTCGGCGAATTACGCAAGGCGCTGCATAACCCCAAAAGCGCCGATGTCAAACGCCTCGCTCGTCGTGTGGACAAGCTGGTGATGCAGCCAGTGCAGTCGCTGCTAGGTAAAGCGCACAGAGTGTTTATCTCGCCCGATGGCGCACTCAATCTTGTCCCATTCGCCGCGCTGGTCGATGAACAGAACCGCTATCTGGTCGAGCGGTACTCGTTCACCTACCTGACCAGCGGGCGTGACCTGCTGCGTTTTCGGCCTGCCGCGCAGATCGCAAAAGCGCCCGTGATCGTCGCCGATCCTGATTTCGGTGAGAAGTCGGTGGATAGCAAGGCTGCTTCCTCCGCCGGGATTCTTGATCTGACGCAAGCCTATTTCTCTCCGCTCACCGCCACGGCGCAAGAGGCGAAGGCATTGAAGGCGATCCTGCCGCAGGCCACAGTCCTGACCAAAGATCAGGCGACCGAGACTGCGCTAAAACAGGTCGCCAACCCCAGCGTCCTGCACATTGCCACGCACGGATTCTTTCTCGCGGACAAACCTGAAGATGCCGCGGAAACTGAGCGGCAGCGGAAGCTGCTGCAACAAACTGGCGATTGGTCATCGCTGGTCGGGCGATTGGAGAATCCGTTGCTGCGTTCGGGACTTGGTCTGGCTGGAGCCAACCAGCGCAAGAGCGGCGACGACGACGGCATTCTGACGGCGATGGAAGTTGCGGGTTTGAATCATCTTCCAGGCGGAAGACCAGAGGAGGCGAAAACGCGCAAACGACAGTCGCCTCAGATTCTTCGACCGCGGTCTCATCTCCTATCGAAAAATTGAATGGTGAGTTGATCGGGATAACTTTCTGGCGATTGACCGAGGCGAAGGTCGCCAAGAACCAGCCCGGATTGACGGTTCGGGGAAGCGGCGGCCGGGTCAGCCAATTGACAGCCGAACGGGTCACGGCTGACACGCCCTTCCAACCCGGACAGCGCGTCCGAATCGGCATGGAAATTCCGCGAGAAAAGAATGGCTACCTTTACGTCATTGACCGCGAAGTCTACGCCGACGGGACGATGAGCGAACCTTATCTGATCTTCCCGTCGCAAAACACGCCGCCGAATGGGAACCGCGTGTCGGCGGGCAAGATCATTTATGTCCCGGCGCAAGGCGATCCCCTGCCGCATTTCACCATTCAGCGAAGCCGGGCCGATCAGGTCAGCGAATTGCTCACGATCATCGTCAGCCCGAATCCGCTTGACGTGCGGCCCGGCCCGCCCAACAACCCCACCCAGCTTGATCCAGCGCTGGTCGCGCAGTGGGAAAAACAATGGGGCGGTCGGACTGAAAGGCGGGAGATGCGCGGCGGAGTGGGAGCGGCTTGGACTGCCAGGGAAAAAGAGGCTGGCGAAGGCAAGCGGAAACTCGTGCAGGGCGACCCGTTGCCGCAAACCGTCTACCTGGTTTCGGGCAAAGTCAGCGGTTACACCCTGGCCAACGTGCCGATCCGGCTTGCGCCATAATCTTTATTTCAGACGTTTTCTCTCAACCGAATGATCGCCGTGTGTTTGATAGTTGCGATTGGGCGATCACGCTCTCCGAACATTCCCAGATCAACCACGATCAATTCGTGGCCGCGCTTTTCGTAAAGGTCAACGACCCGCCCGCGTAATGAAAGCCGCTCGCCGTCTTGCGCAATCG
>Ga0187893_10007902_pt1 | contig 17107 bp, 15 predicted proteins | sample MA1701074metaG_FD_139574 | JGI IMG/M metagenome (GOLD analysis project Ga0187893, IMG submission 139574) | White microbial mat communities from a basaltic lava cave in the Kipuka Kanohina Cave System on the Island of Hawaii, USA - MA170107-4 metaG ... | reverse complement strand
TCCAGCGGCGCGATCGTGCGTTCGAAAGCGATTTCGAGCGCGGGCAGCTCGTCGATCTCGATCCGTCCGCCGGGGCCGCCGGGATCCCGGCCGGCCACCAGCCCCAGTCGCCGCCACAGCTCCAGTTGATGGCGGCGGTAGTCCCGCGCCGTCACCTCGAAGCGCGCGCGGAAACGGCGGGCGAACGTCTCGGGATTGCGGAAGCCGACTTCCCAGGCCAGCTCCGTGATCGGGATCTCGCCGGCCAGAAGCAGCAGCGCCGCGCGTTCGAGCCGGAGCCGCTCGACGAACGCGCCCGCCGGCTCGGCGACCGCCTTGCGGAACACGCGGTGGAAGTGAAAGCGCGACAGTCCCGCCGCCCGGGCCAGATCGTCCAGGCCGATCGGCTCGCCCAGCAGCCGTTCGGCGGCGTCCATCGCGCGCACGACGGTTTCGGGTAGCGGGTTGCGGACAGTCACGGTGGGAAGCTACCACCAGGACGGCCAGGCGACTTGACGATTCTTGCGCGGTTCTCTGAAGCGTCGTGGTACTTTACGTCCGCCATGAGAACCGTTTCCGAGGGGGATCGGATATCACTTGTCGAGCTGCGCCGGCTGGCGGAAGGGCGCTTCGGAGACCTGGTCAAGGCAGTTGTCGATCTCCAGCGGCGGGTCATGATTGTCGACGCGGAACTACACGCCGATCAGGAAGCCGAGCTGCTGGCTGGCGGCTCCCGACAGGAGGATCTGTGGGGGATCAACCTCTATCCGGAGCTTTCGGCAAGCGAATGGATCGAATTCGATTCGATGATCAATATCCGTCCCTCCTTCGGCAACCGCACCCGGGGAGTCGATGATCCCGCCACGCGAGACAGCATCGCCGAGCTCGTACGGGCCATGGTGATCCGGTGAGCGGCCTCAGGCATGGGGACGGCTTCTCCGAGCGTTGGCGTACGCTCTCCCTCGCCCAGCAGTTGGGCAACGCCGGGAGCGAGGTCAGCCGGGCTTTGAAGTGGAGAACCCGGAACCCCGCAATCGCGCAGGGCGCGCTGGAGAGAGCTCTGGAACTGATCGACCTCACGATCGACGACCCCCGTCACGTCGGTTCGGTCGCCCGACTGAGAGAGATCTGCCGGCTGAGGGAGACGCTTCTGGACCACTTCCTCGGGTCCAACCGCTACGGATGGACCGAGGCCGCACTCATGCGCTATTTCGACGCCTTCGCCGTGGCCGCGTCGAAAACCCGCGGGCCGGGATGAAAGCGGGTGCGGGGACCCGCGACGGTCACCTGGTCGCGACGGTCACCTTGACGATGCGCCCGGTGAAGGCGTTGTCTCCCTGTTTGTAGTCCTCCGTCACCGGAGTCTCGTTGTCCCTCCCGACGTCGGCTCCCTCGTCGCCGGAGAAGACGAACGGCATCGTGCGCGGGACGCGCGCTTCGCCGACCTGCCGGCCGTCCACGCTCAATCGGCTCGTCCCCCCCGAGCCGGGCTTGCCACCGTCGTACGCGAACTCGTAGAGCACGGTGTGGCGGCCCGGAGGGAGCGGCTGCGCCGAGGTTATGGTCGTCCTCTCGAGCCCTCCGTAGTTGTAGACGTGGGCCACCCTGCCGCCCTTCATGTAGAGGCTCCAGCCGCCGAACCGGCCGGCCTGCGCGATGATCACGCCGTCGGCCCCCCCCTGAGGCACCTCCACCTCGGCCGTGACCGTGTACGACCGCCCCTTCACATTAATGAAGGCATTCTCCATGATGCCGGTCATCCCGTCGTAGAGGGTCAGGGAGGTGCGCCGGCCCATGAGATCCGGGCGCCCGGCGATCGTGGCGTCGAAGCGCTCCGAACGGCGGTCGTCGATCGGGAAGACGTTGTTGCGGATCGCCTCCTCACGAAGAGATCCTGGAGCTCCTTCAGCTTGGCCGGGTTCTTCGCGGCGACGTCGTCGGCCTGGCTGAAGTCGACCGCTACGTTGTAGAGCTCCCAGCGGTCCTTGTCGAGCGGCGGGAGCGGGGCCATCAGCCAGGGGATCGAGTGGCGCGTCGCCGCGACCCAGCCGTCGTGGTAGATAGCGCGGTTCCCGAACATCTCGAAGTACTGCGTCGTGCGGCGATCCTTCCCCTTCGGGTCCGAGAACGTGTACATCATGGACACGCCGTCCATCGGACGCTGCGTGGTCCCGTTGACAGACTTCGGCTCGGGGAGCCCGACCGCCTCGAGGATCGTCGGCGCCACGTCGATGACGTGATGGAACTGCGGCCGGACCTCGCCGCGCGCGCCGCGGATCCGCGCCGGCCAGGATATGACCATCGGGTTGCGCGTTCCGCCGAAATGAGAGGCCACCTGCTTGGTCCACTGGAACGGCGTGTTGCCGGCGTGCGCCCACCCCACCGCGAAGTGAGGGTAGGTCGTCGGTCCGCCCCACTCGTCGACGTGGGGCATCTGGGAGGAGATGTCGCTGACGATGCCGTTGAGAGCGAGCATCTCGTTGTACGTCCCGTCCGGCCCCCCTTCGGCGCTCGCGCCGTTGTCGCCGACGATGTAGAAGAGCAGCGTGTTGTCCAGCTCCCCCATGTCACGCAGGGCTTGGACGAGGCGCCCGATCTCGTGATCGGTGTGCTCCGCGAAGCCAGCGAAGGTCTCCATCTGTCGGGTGAAGAGCCGCTTCCGGTCGGCCGAGAGGGTGTCCCAGGCAGTGATCTCAGCCGGCCGCGACGTGAGCTTCGTCCCCGCCGGCACAACCCCCATCTCGATCTGCCGCCTGAGAGTCTCCTCGCGCAACCGGTCCCATCCGCCGTCGAACCGGCCGCGGTACTTCGCGATCCAGTCGGGCGGCACGTGGTGGGGGGCGTGCGTTGCGCCGGTGGCGAAGTAGATATAGAACGGTTTGTCGGGGGTCAACGACTGCTGAAAGCGGACCCATGCGATGGCCTGGTTCGCCATGTCGGTCGTGAAGTGGTAGTTCGGATCGTGCGGCGGTTCCACCCGCGCGACCCCGTCGTAGATGGCCGGGGCCCACTGGTTGGTTTCGCCGCCGATGAACCCGTAAAACTTGTCGAAACCGGAGTGGGTGGGCCACCGATCGAAGGGCCCCGAGACGGACGCCTCCCACGGAGCCGTCTCGTGGTACTTGCCGAAGGCGGCGGTGCTGTAGCCGTTGAGACGCAGGATCTCGGCGAGCGGGGCCACGCTGTTCGGCCGCACGCCGGTGTTGCCCGGGAAGGCCGTCGCCAGCTCCATGATGGCGCCGGCGTTGTTGACGTGATGGTTGCGCCCCGTGAGGAGGGCGGTGCGCGTGGGGGAGCAGAGAGCGGTCGTGTGGAACCGGTTGTAGCGCAGCCCGTTGTTCGCAATGGCGTCGAGGTTGGGCATGTTGATCGGTCCGCCGAACGCCGCAGCGTGGCCGAACCCGATGTCGTCGATCAGGATGATCACCACGTTCGGCGCCCCCTCGGGCGCCTTCAACTCGAAGCGTGGCGGCGCAAGCGCTTTGCGCGCGTCCATCTCGGTGATCGGCTCGTAGCGCGGTTCCGGGATTGGCAGAACGGTGCGGTCGAGGCGTTCCTGGCCCCAGGCCGGCGGCGCGAGCGACGCCAGGAGCGCGAGCCCGCAGACAGCTCCTCTGACCATCGTTTTCACTCTTTCCTCCTTAGTCATGGGTTCGCTCGAGAAACCGCAGCCGGCCATGAAGGCTACTAACACGATCACGGATGAGACCGGGGGTTCGGGACAGCGGAGGGTACAACCCTCCGCGCGGCGGAGTCAAGCAGGCGCGGGCCTCGACCAGCATGGCACCGGGCAGGCGGTGAGGCCGCCGACGTCGTCGCGTCACCGGCCCCGCTGCGTTGAACGACATCCGGACGCCCTGTATACTGCGCGAGCTTTGGCGTGTCGTGAATCAAACTCATGGGGAGGTGAAGGGGATGGGGAAAGGTCGATCCGTGTGGTTCGCTGTCATCGTGGCGAGCGCGCTGATGCTTATCACCGTGCCAGAGGCGCTGGCCCAGCAGGATGACTGGAAGTTCGGGATCGGGACAGGGTTCTTCGGGTTGAACGTCGACGGAGATGTCGGCTTTGACACCGCGCTCGGAACGATCGTCCTCGACGCCGAGCTCGACAACAGCGACGTCCGGGATCTGACCGAGTCCGCGTTCGGATTCGGGGGCTTCTTCGCGAAGAATCGATGGCAGATCCTGTACGCGGTCTCGCACCTGACTCTCGAGGACTCCGCGGACGGCGTGACGCAGGGCGGAGCCTCCGCGTCGGCCGATGTCACGTTCGATGCGCTCTTCATCGAGATCGCGGGAGTCTACGGGTTCGCGCGCAGCGAGCGGAACGCGCTGGGCTTGCTGTTCGGCGGCCGTCATGTCTCTCATGAGTACGACCTCGACGTGGAAGTCGGAGCCTCCTCGGCGGACCGCAGCCTCGACGAGAGCTGGACCGACGCGCTCGTCGGCCTGACCCACACCTTCCGCTTCTCGCCCAAGCTCGCCTGGGCTTCGAGGGCGGATGCGGGCTTCGGCGGCTCCGAAGGGACCTTGTCCGCGCAGACGGGGCTCAACTGGCAGGTTGCGGAGATCCTCATGCTGAGTTTCTACGGCAAGGGGACAGCGCACGACTTCGAGAACGGCGACCCCGGCGATTCGGACTACTACCTGTACGACGCGACCGAGTTCGGGGTCGGCGTTGGCTTCCTCTTCACGTTCTGACGGCTGGCGGCGCATCTCTGCCGCCCATCGAAAGGGCGGAGTAGCCCACAGCCTATCGCGAGAAGGTGGCGAGCGCCCGGCGTAACGGAATGTTCCCCGACCAGAAGGATCGCCGGGGATCGTTCCGCCCCGCGGTGAGGTGCCTCGCGCTCCTCGTGGTCTTGGCGACGATCCCCTCGACGGCCTGGAGCCGCGAAAAGGTCGACGTCCTGGTCCTGGTCAACGGCGATCGGATCACCGGCGAGATCAAGAAACTAGAGCGCGCTGTGCTCACGTTCACGACCGACTCGCTCGACCGCGTCTACGTCGACTGGCTCGACATCGCCCGCCTGACGAGCCCGTTCACGTACCAGATCGAGGTCAGTGACGGCACCGTCTACTTCGGCCGCTTCGACGAGCCGGTGAAGGACGGCGTCCTACGGGTCTTGTCGGACGACGCGTCCGTCGTTGAGCTCGACATGCCGACGGTGATCCGCATCGACCCGATCGGAGCCGGTTTCTGGTCGCGCCTCGACGGCTCGCTCGGCGTCGGATACAGCTACACGCGCTCGAGCGACGTCACCCAGTTCAGCTTCGAGGGCGACGTCAGCTATCGGACCCGCAGGTTCGTGACGACGCTCGACGCCTCGGCGGTCCAGGTCGACCAGGAAGCGGGGAACACCAACCGGCAGGACTACTCCGTCGCCACGCAACGACTGCTGCCCGACCGCTGGTACTCGCAGTGGTTCATTCAAGCCCAGAAAAACAGGGAGCTCGGACTCGATCTGAGGACCCTGCTCGGTTCGGGCATGGGACGCCATCTGGTCCAGGGGAACAAGGCCACGCTGTCGCTCCTGGCAGGATTCGTCTTCACGCGCGAGCGGGAAATCGACGTGGACGACGTCACGCGGCTGACCGAGGTCGTGGGAGCTGTTGACTACGAGCTCTTCCGCCTCAAGAGCCCGGAGGTGAACGTGAGCGCGCAGTTGACGATCTACCGGACGATCACCGAGATCAAGCGCGTGCGTGGGGAGTTCGAGTTGTCGTCACGATACGAGCTGATCAAGGACTTCTTTCTGCAGCTGACAATCTACGACAGCTACACGAGCCAGCCGCCGACCAACGAGGCCGAGAAGAACGACTACGGGGTGACGACTTCGATCGGCTACAACTTCTGACCCTGGGATCGGATCATCGGAGCGCAAAGGAGCCGCGCGGGTCGCGTGATCGCACCCTCGGCGAGCTGTGCCGCCAAGTACGACGCTCTTCCACCAACGCGTGTTAGGCTGCCCTCCCCCCGGGAGGACGTGACGATGATGAGCGATCGTGAGAATCGCCTCCTGCAAGACAGAGCGCCGTCCCGGCGGACGCCGCAAGGTACCGCGGCCGTACTGACCATCGCCCTCGGGTGCGGCCTCGCCCTGGGATGCCGTGAGAGGGACGGGACGTCATTGGTCGAGACGCCCTCGCGGGCGGCGTTCATCGGAGGAACCGTGTGCGCCGGGTGCCACGCCGAGGTTTTCGAGGCTTGGCGCGGCTCGCACCACGATCTCGCCATGCAGCCCGCGGTGGAGGGGACAGTGCTGGGGGACTTCGATGCCGCCGTCTTCGAGTACGCCGGTGTCACATCAACGTTCTTCCGCCGGGACGGGCGTCATTTCGTCCGCACCGACGGGCCCGATGGAGCCCTCGCGGACTACGAGGTCGCGTACACATTCGGGGTGATGCCGCTCCAGCAGTACCTGCTCGCTCTCCCCGGCGGACGGCTCCAGGCCCTCTCGATCGCCTGGGACGCGCGGCCCGCGGAGCGCGGAGGGCAACGCTGGTTTCATCTCTATCCTGGGGAGAAGGTCACCCACGACGACGAGCTGCACTGGACGCGGCTGCGGCAGAACTGGAACATGATGTGCGCGGAGTGCCACTCCACCGATCTGCGGAAGAACTACGATGCGTCCCGACGGGAGTACGACACGACCTGGTCCGAGATGAACGTGGCGTGTGAGGCCTGCCACGGTCCCGGGTCAGAGCACGTCGCCTGGGCGGCCCGCCCCGACCGTTCCGACGACGCATCGAAGGGGCTGGCGGTTCTTCTGAACGAGCGCGACGGGATCGCGTGGATATGGGGCGACGCGTCGCCGACTGCGGCCCGGAGCACGCCCCGCGTCACGGATATGGAGATTCGCGCCTGCGCCCCCTGCCACTCCCGACGCGTCCAGTTCTTCGACGACGCCCTTCCCGGCGCCCCGCTGATGGACGCCCATCTCCCCGCGCTCCTGACCGAGAGGCTCTACCACGCCGACGGCCGGATCGACGGGGAGGTTTACGAGCACGGTTCCTTCCTCCAAAGTCGAATGTACCACGAAGGCGTGACGTGCAGCGACTGCCACGACCCGCACACGCTGCGCCTGCGCGCCCCGGGACAAGCGGTCTGCGCTACGTGCCACCGAGCGGACGTCTACGAGTCCGTCGATCATCACCATCACGAGCCGCAAAGCACCGGAGCCTCGTGCATCGCGTGTCACATGCCCGAGACGACCTACATGGTCATCGATCCGCGGCACGACCACGCCTTCCGCGTGCCCCGGCCTGATCTCTCGGCTCGCATCGGCATCCCCAACGCCTGCAACGACTGCCATACAAACCGATCGGCCCCCTGGGCCGCGGAGGCGATCCGCTCCTGGCTCGGGAGGGAGGCTGTGGGCTTCCAGGGCTACGCCGAGACGCTGCACGCGGGGAGGAGCGGGGGCGCGGGGGCCGGAGAGCGTCTCGCGGCGCTGGCGCGCGACTCTAACCAGCCGGCGATCGCGCGCGCGACGGCGGTGGTGGCGCTGCGCGACCGGCTCGTCCCGGAGACGTTCGGCGCGATCGTCGAGGCGCTGCAGAGCCGCGATCCAATGCTGCGCGCAGCGGCCCTGACGGCGCTCGATGGAGTCCCACAGGAGCATCGCCGGGAGACGGCGCGCGCGCTGCTGGACGACCCGGTCCGCGTCGTGCGCATCCTCGCAGCGGAGACCCTGGCGGGGACCTCCCTCGAAGGTCTCGCACTGGAGGAGCGGGCGCTCTTCGATCGTGCGGCGCACGAATACGTCGCGGCGCTGAGCCAGAACGCCGACGACCCCTCGGCGCAGGTTAATCTCGGGAACTTCCACGCCGCGCTGGAGGATCCCGCGTCATCCGAGCGGGCCTACAGGGAAGCCCTCGCGCTGGACCCCTTCTGGGAGCCGGCGTACGTCAACCTCGCCGACCTGATGCGGCGCGCAGGTCGCGAGGCGGAGGGGGAGGCTGTGTTGAACGCCGGGCTCGCGGTGAGCCCCGCGTCGGCGGCCCTGCATCATGCCCTCGGGCTGCTCTACCTGAGACGCGGAAACCCGCGGGCGCTCGACGCTCTCGGGCGCGCGGCGGAGCTCGACCCCGGGAACCCGCGCTTCGGCTTCGTCCACGCTCTCGCCCTCCACGAGGCCGGGAGAATGCGCGAGGCGCTGGCGGTCGTCGAAAAGGCTCTCGCGCGCTCGCCGGGTGATCCGTCGCTCAGCGCGCTGCGCACCCAGCTCCTCCATTAGAAGCCCGGCGGCGTGTGAAGATGCCGTCTCCCGGACCCTGTAGTACGATACGCCGACTCCATTCCCATCGAGTACCATGAACAGCGCTATGTCGACCACAATCCCGTTTCCGCCCGTGGACTGGGGGCTGCTGGCCCCGGTGATCCTGCTGTGCGCCGGCGCGTTGATCGTGACGATCATCGGCATCGGCCCGAGGAGCCTGCGCCGTCATGCGGGCGCCGCCGCGCTGCTGTCGCTGGTGGCGCCGGCCATCGCCGTCCTGCGTCTGTGGGACCGCTCGCCGCACGCGCTCGAGACGCTGGGGGGTATGGTCCGGATGGATCGCTTCGCCCTGTGCTTCCACGCGCTGTTTCTCGTCACGGCCGCGCTCGCCGTGCTGCTCTCGATGACGTCGCTGAAGGACCAGCGGGACGTCGACGGAACCTCCGGCGACTACTGGGTGCTGCTGCTCTTCGCGACGGCGGGCATGATGCTCATGTCCGCGTCGAACCACCTGCTCGTGCTGTTCCTCGGGTTGGAGATCCTCTCGCTGCCGCTCTACATCCTCGTGGGCTACACGCGCTGGCAGGATCGATCGCTGGAGGCGAGCATCAAGTACTTCCTGCTGGGGGCCTTCTCCACCGGGTTCACCATCTACGGCATGGCGCTCATGTACGCGGGGACCGGCACGCTCGATCTTTCGCGCATGGTGGTGCTCGCCGATGCGGCCGGCGACGCGGCCTCCGCCGTCCTGCTGCTGGGGTTCGGACTGGCCATGGTCGGCTTCCTGTTCAAGATCGCCGCGTTTCCCTTCCACTACTGGCTGCCCGACGTCTATCAGGGGGCGCCCACGCCGGTCACGGCCTTCATGATCGCCGGGACCAAGGCCGCCGCCTTCGCCGCGGTGCTCAGGGTCGTCACGGCGCCGATGTTCTGGGACGGCGATTTCACCCCCCAGTGGACGAAGCTGCTCACGGTGCTCGCGGCGCTGACGATGACGGCCGGCAACGTCGTGGCGCTGGTGCAGCGCGACATCAAGAGGATGCTGGCCTTCTCGAGCGTCGCCCACGCCGGCTACGTGCTGGTGGCCGTGGTGGCGCGCTCCGAGGACGGAATCTCCAGCGTCGTCTTCTACCTCGCGGCGTACCTCTTCATGAACATCGGGGCCTTCGCCGTCATCCTGGCCATCGACCGGGCGCGCGGAGGGAGGGGAGAGGGCGAGGACCTCGCCTCGTTCGCGGGTCTGGGGCGCCGCCACCCGGCCCTCGCGGCGGCGATGACGCTGTTCATGCTGTCGCTGACGGGGGTTCCGCTGACGGCGGGGTTCCTCGGCAAGTTCTACGTTTTCAAGGCGGCCGTGGACTCGGAGCTCTACGGGCTGGCGGCGGTGGGGCTGCTCAACTCCGCGCTCGCCGCCGCGTACTACCTCAACGTCGTCGTCACCATGTACATGCGCGAGCCGGTCTCCGAGCCCCCGGCCGTGACGATGCCGCTGCCGCTGGGGATCGGGATCGCCGCCGGCGCCGCCGGCGTCGTCTACCTCGGCATCTTCCCGTCGCGCGTTCTGGAGCTTGCGTCCGGCCTGCTGCTATAATCTGCCGCCCGCAACGTTCATAGACGACGACGCTCACATGATGACCCTCACCGACTTCCTGCGCGAAAACCAGATCTTCCTCGACCTCCATCCGAAGGACATGCCCGAGTGCCTCCAGATGATCGTCGAGGCCGCGGCGGCCGCCGGAGCGATCCGCGATCCGAAGGACGCTCTGGCCAGGCTGATGGAGCGCGAGCGGACGATGTCCACCGGGATGGGAAGCGGCGTGGCGGTGCCGCACGCCAAGACCACCACCTGCAACAACATGATCGTCGCGCTGGGCGTCGTCCCCGACGGCGTCGACTTCAAGGCGATCGACGGCAAGCCGGTGCACGTGGTCTTCATGCTGCTGGGCCCGCCCGACTCCACGCGGCTTCACGTCGACCTGCTCGCCCGCGTCGCCTGGGTGGTGAAGGTCCCCGGCGTTCTCGACGCCCTCAGGAACGCCCGCGCGCCTCATCAGGTGCTGGACGCCCTCCGGGGCGTCCCGCGGCACTGAAGAGGGCCTCCCTCCCGCGTTCCGGAAAGCCGATACACAGGTCGGGTCATGACGGCTTCCCCCGTGGGGGATCTCTCAGGGGCGATTCAGGGCTGCGCCCGGATACTCCCCGACGTCTCCTCGTACAAGAATGACCGCAGAGAAACTTTCATCAACTGCGATCACAAGAGGTCACGTCGATGGCGGCACACGGACGAAGCGGGATCGTGATGGGCCTGGTCCTCTGCGCGGCGATGCTCCAAAGCTCGTCGATCGTCGCGCAGACGCAGATCCGGCCCGGGTTCAATCTGTTCTCGGTGGAACAGGATCGAGAAATCGGGCGTCAATCGGCGGCTGAGGCGGAACGGCAGCTTCCGATCCTGGACGATCGGGTCACGAGCGACTTCATCAACGAGGTCGCTGCGCGGCTGGAGGCCGTCGTGCCCGGCCCGGACTTCGACTACCGGTTCAAGGTCGTCAACGCCTCGGACATCAACGCCTTCGCCCTGCCGGGCGGTTATCTCTACCTGAACAGGGGGCTCATCGAGGCCGCGGGCTCGGAAGGGATGCTCGCCGGGGTCATGGCCCACGAGATGGCCCATGTCGCGCTGAGACACGGGACGAATCAAGCCTCCAAGGCCTACCTCGGCCAGACGGGTCTGGGAGTCCTCGGTGGCTTGCTCGGAAAGGACGACAGATCGACGGAGAGAATCCAGGCGCTCGGCGGCTTCGGTCTGAATGCGCTCTTTCTGAAGTTCAGCCGCACCGACGAAGAGAATGCGGACATCGTGGGCGCCCAGATGCTCGCCGCGGCCGGGTACGACCCGATGGACATGGTCGCCTTCTTCGAGCTGCTGGAAGGCAAGAGGAAGCGCGAGCCGGGCAAGGTCGAGCAGTTCTTCAGCTCGCATCCGACTCCCGGCGATCGCGCCGATCGGGTGAAACGCGAGAGGAAGATGCTGAAGATCCGCGTCGTGGCGGACGTGGGCGGCTTCTCCCAGGTGAAGGCGAGGCTCCAGAAGATGGCCCCGGCGCAGTCGATGCAGCAGATCGCCCGGGCCCTGTCCCCGCCGCAACGGACGACCCGGACCAGCTCTTCCGATGCGGTGGCGCGCGCCGCCTCGACGACGTCGCAGTTCCGGACGTTCGAGCAGAGAAGCGGGTTCTTCAGCCTGGAATATCCGGCCGCCTGGCGCGTCTACCAGCCGATTCACGGTATCGGCGTGACGATTGCCCCGGAGGGGGGACTCGTCGACAACGGGGGCGCCGAGAGCGACCTCGTCCTGGGTGTGATCGTCAATCACTACGATCCCTTCAGCGGCGAGGATGAGTACGCCGGCGATCGATTCGCCGATCCGCGCGGCTACCGGGGTTTCGTGACGGGCGACGGATACGACAGCGATCGGCTGCACCTGGCCCGGGCCACCAACGACCTTCTGCGCGAGATCCTGAGGACCAACCCCAACCTGCGCGTGGTGGCCGACTCGCAACGCAACGACAGGATCAACGGCGCTCCTGCCCTGAGCGTCGTGCTCTCGGGGCGCTCTCCCGTCACGCGGAAGGAGGAGCGGGTGACGGTGTTCACGCGCGAGCTGCCCGACGAGCACGTCATCTATGCGCTCTTCATCGCGCCGGCCGGGGATTACGACGACCTGCGCCCGACCTTCGAGCGGATGATCTCGAGTCTTCAAGTCAACGATGAGGCCGCACACCGGTAACACCGGGGGCGGTCATTGCAAAGGAGATGTCCCGATGAAGCTACAGCACGCGGTATGCCTTCTGGCGCTGGCGGTCCTGGTGGCCGCCTGCAGCACGGACACGGCCGGGATCCATTCCACGGAGCCGGCACGGCGGGCCAACGTGAGCGTGCCGGCCGGCACCGAGCTGACACTGGCCCTCGATTCGACGCTCAGCTCCGAGACCAGCCGGGTCGGCGATTCCTTCACGGCCACGGTCGTCGAGCCGGTCGTGATCGACAATCGCACGGTCATCCCCGAAGGAAGCAAGATCAGAGGCAAAGTGACCGAAGCGGCGCCGGCAAAGAGGGGAGCGGGCAAGTCCAGGCTCTCGCTGTCGTTCGATTCGCTCAGGCTCGCCGGCGGTTACGAGACGGCGGTCAGAGGCAGCCTCCACGAGGTCACCGCTTCGAAGAAGGGACGCAACGCGGCGGTCATCGGCGGGTCGGCCGCCGGCGGCGCGCTGCTGGGGCGCATCCTCGGCAAGGACACGAAAGGCGCCGTGATCGGCGCCATCGTGGGCGGTGGTATCGGAACCGCCGTGGTGGTTGGCCGGGAGAAAGACCAGGCCGTCATCCCGGAGGACACGCCGCTCGGATTCCGGCTCGAGGAGCCGATCCAGGTTCCCGGAGAATCGTCTCGCACCTAACTAACGTGACGGAAGGGACGCCGCGGCGGATGCTCCGCGGCGCCCCTTCCTTCGTCCTCTTGCCGCGGCTCACGTCCCCGGCCGGCCGGCCTTCGTCTCCCACCGCGCCGCATCCACCCCACGGGTCAGCAGCCAGAGCGACAGCGCCCCCTCGCCGATGATTCCGGGCAGGATGATCCAGGGGGCCAGCCTTGCCGCGAACGCCGGGTTGGCGAACGTCAGCCAGCCGAGCCCTCCGATGCCCAGGAGCACGCCGAGGAACGGCGGCAGGAACGTCGAGCGCACGATGAGGTAGCCCACGGTGAGACAGTGCACGCCGAAGAAGACCAGAGGGTTCACCGGGACGACGGCGAGACGCAGCGAGATGACGACGGAGAGAGCGCATCCGGCGAGGCTGAAGAGCGCCGCGAACAGGGAGAGGTGCGCGTTGACGGGCTTGAGCAGCGCGTAGACGAGCAGCGTCGCCGCGAAGTAGCAGACGGTGGCCGCGAGGTTGGCGGCATTCCCGAGCCGTCCGCCCGACAGGGCAAACATGCCGGTCACGATCGTGGCCAGCCAGAATGCTCCGGCCGCCCGGGCCATCGTCACGGGGCGCATCGCCGCGATCTTATCCAGATCCCTGAAGGGGCGTGCGGCGCCGGATGCCGCCACGCGGCGGCTCAGGTGTAAGCTACTTTCCGGCAAGGGGTTGCGAGGCCGGGTCGGCCCGCTCGTGTTCAGGTCCGGCCGCGGGCCGGCGCTTTGGTCCTAACCGCACCCCCGGCGGGAGCGTTACATGGGTCGGATGGGAGGAGACGAGGCCGGCTACGTGGCCCGGGCGCGCGGAGGCGATGCCGAGGCCTTTCGCGTGCTCGTGGAGGAGCACAGCGCCCGTCTCTTCAGGCTGGCTTATCGCATCGCCGGCAACGAACAGGACGCGGAGGACATCGTGCAGGAGACATTCATCAAGGCCCACAGAAACCTGGCCCGCTACGACGATCGCGCGGCCTTCGGTGCCTGGCTCTCCCGCATCGCTTCCAACCAGGCGCTCGACGTCATCCGGTCGCGCCGGCGCGGCCCGGAGCGGCTGGAGCCGAACGACCCCGACGCGCCGGATCCGGTGGACATGCTTTCCGAGACGGGGGCGGGCCCGGAGCGGCAGCTCCTGAGCGTGGAGGTGAACCGCCGGGTGAAGAACGCCCTGAGCAGGCTGACTCCCAACGAGCGCGCCGCCTTCGTCCTGCGGCATCACGAGGAACACTCCGTGGCCGAGATCGGCGCGATGCTGCGATTGAGCGAGAACGCGACGAAGCAGGCGATCTTCCGCGCGGTGCGGAAGATGCGCGAAGCCCTGCGCCCCCTGGCCGCGCAGTCGAGACCCGGCCGGACGGTGCGCGAGTCGTGAGGCGTCGATGAGCGAGAACACGAGAGCTGGAAGCGGCGTGACGGGCGGCGGGCACGTCTCCGAGGAGGACCTGGTCCTCTTTCTCTACGGCGAGGCGCCCGAGGCGCGCGCGATCGACGCGCACCTCGATGCGTGCGCCGCGTGCCATGGCGTCTGCGACGAGATCCGGGCGACGCTCGCCGCGGTCACGGCGGTCGACGCCGACGAAACTCCGGTGCGCTCCGCCGCGTACGGCGCGCAGGTCTGGGCCCGGATCGAGCCGCGACTATCGCGCGGGCGTTTCGAGTGGCTGCGCGCGCCGTGGGCGCCCCGTTTCGCTCTTGCGGCCGTCCTCGTCCTGATGCTCCTGGCGGCGTTCCTCGCGGGACGCTTCTCGCGCACCGAGATTGAGGTCCCCGCCGGGCCGATCTCCCAGGAGGCGCGCGACCGGATCCTGCTGCTGGCGATGGACGGCCATCTCGAGCGCGCGCAGGCGATGCTCGCGGAGATCGCCAACCTCAACGGCCTGGGGCAGCAGACGCAGGCGGACGGACCGTTCTCCGGTGTGGACATCTCCTCGGACCGGGACCGTGCCGCCGAGCTGGTGTCCGCGGGAAGGATCTACCGCCGCACGGCGTCGCTCGCCGGAGAGACCGGGCTGGAGCTGCTGCTGGACGAGCTGGAGCGGATCCTGACGGACATCACCCACGCGCCGGACGAGATCACACGCGATGAGCTGCACGCGATCCAGAAACGGATCGCCGACCGGGGGATTTTGCTGAAGATCCGCGCCATGGGTTCGCAGGTGCGGCAACGCGAGAAGGAGCGGCGGGAGACCGGCCGCACATTCCTATGACAGACACGTTCATCCGAGAGGGAACACGATGCTGAACTGGAACCGCAGGAGCTTCCTGGCCGGTCTGCTGGCCGTGGCGATGTTCGCCGCCGCGCCTGCAGCGCGGGCGGAGCAGGACGACGATCACCCTGGCGTCGAGGACGCCAACGAGGAGCGCGAGCGCGAGTACTACGAAAGCGGGCGGGAGGCCATCGACGAGCGCGACTACGAGGCGGCGGCCCGCTGGTTCGGCAAGGCGGCGCGGATCGAAGGGCCGCGCGCCGCGAAGGCGTGGTACTACACGGCCTACAGCCTCAACAAGCTGGGCCGGCGCACCGAGGCGCTCGAAGCCCTCGAGACGCTCAGGACGAAGTACCCGGACAGCAGCTGGAACAAGGACGCACGCGCGCTGGAGGTGGAGATCCGCGGGCGCGGCGCGAAGGTTCCGGTCAACGAAGACGACGAGGAGACGAAGCTCTACGCGCTCCAGGCGCTCGCCAACACGGACGATCCTCGCGCCATCCCGATGCTGGTGAAGTTCCTCGACGGCAACCATTCGCCGCGTCTCAAGGAGCAGGCGCTCTTCGTCCTCGTGCAGAGCGGGGAGCCCGCGGCGCACGAGAAGGTGGTCGCCATCGCGAAAGGCACGTCCAATCCGCACCTGCAGCGCAAGGCGCTGGAGTACCTGGCGGTATTCGACGACGGGAGGCACGCGCACAGGATCCTCAAGGAGGTCTACGGCTCGACGACCGATCCCGACATCAAGCGTGCGGTCATCCAGGGATTCATCGTGTCCGACGACGTGGAGGGGATGTTCGAGATCGCGCGCGGCGAGAAGAACCCGAGCCTCCAGCGCGAGGCGATCCACGGCCTCGGCGTCCAGGGCGCTTCCGACGAGCTGATGGAGCTCTACCGGGCCGGACCCACGGCCGACGCCCGCGAGGCCATCATCGAGGCGATCGCCATCGCCGATCACCCCGAGCTGTTGATCGAGCTGACCCGGAGCGAGAAGTCGCCCGAGACGAGAGTCCGCGCCATTCACGGTCTGGGGACCATGGACAGCGAGGAGACGGGTGAGGCGCTCGAGTCGATCTACAGGCAGTACACCGACGCGAAGACGCGGGAGGCCGTGGTGCAGGCCTTCATGATGCAGGACAACGGAAAGGCGCTCTTCGCCGTGATCGGCAGCGAGCAGAACCCCCAAGTGCGGCGCGCCGCCATCCACGCGCTCGGTGCGATGGACATGGACGAGACGGGCAGCGACCTGCTGTCGATCTACCGGAAGTACACGGATCATGAGACGCGCAGGGCGGTCCTCGACGCTTTCATGATGCAGGACAACGCGCAGGCACTGATCGCCATCGCCAAAGAGGAGAAGGATCCCGACCTGCGGCGCCAGGCGATCGAGCGTCTCGCGAACATCGATTCCGACGAAGCAACCAGCTTCCTTCTGAAGATCCTCGAGGAGGATTGACCATGAGCAGTGCGTGTCGGTCCGCGGGCCTCCGGCCCGTATTGATGGTCGTTGTTCTCCTGGCAGCGACGCATCTCTGCAGCGCCGATGCTGCGATGCCGAAGGTCGAGAGCGGCACGCTGCAAACCGTCGCGGTGACCGGGACGTTCGCGAGGACGATGAGCGACCTCATCTCTCGCGCCGACGGCCCGGCGTGGGTCGGCTACAGCGTCCCGGCCGTCGCGGGAGAACGGACGATCTGCTGCGGCAATTGGAAGGGCTGCTGTTCCGGCACCTGCCATCTCGAGAAGGAGCGCGGAACGAACATCATGAACATGAGCGATGACGAGGACGTCATTCTCGAGGCCGGAGGATCCGTCGTCATCCTGCTGAGGATCGACGGGAGCGGGAAAAGCGGCAGCGTGACGAAGATCCGCGCGGCCTCGCCCGAATGCGGCCTCAACGCCGGCTCGCGTCCCTTCCATTGGCTCACCGGAGTCGAGCCGTCGCAGAGCATCGCGTGGCTGTCGTCGCGGCTCGACGCGGGGCGGGCGCGCAATGACGGCGTCAGCCACGACGACACCGGCGAGGCGATCATGGCCATCGCGCTGCACCACGACGCCGGCGCGGATGCGGCCCTCGAGAAGCTCGCTGCAAAGGGACGCTCCCGCGAGGAGCGCGAGCAGGCGACCTTCTGGATGGGCAACCTGCGCGGGCGGCGCGGCTACGAGACGCTGCGGCGCATGCTGCGCGAGGAAGGCGACAGCGAGATCAAGGAGAAGGTGATCTTCGCTCTCTCGC
>Ga0187893_10007901_pt1 | contig 17108 bp, 14 predicted proteins | sample MA1701074metaG_FD_139574 | JGI IMG/M metagenome (GOLD analysis project Ga0187893, IMG submission 139574) | White microbial mat communities from a basaltic lava cave in the Kipuka Kanohina Cave System on the Island of Hawaii, USA - MA170107-4 metaG ... | reverse complement strand
TCGGTGTGTGCGCCACGATTGCGCCGTTCAACTTCCCTGGCATGATTCCGTTTTGGTATCTGCCCTATGCGCTCGCGGCGGGTAACACCTACATCATCAAGCCGTCCGAAAAAGTTCCGACCACGATGCAGTTCGTCACGCATCTCATCGAGCAGGTTGGCTTCCCAAAGGGCGTGGTCAATCTAGTCAACGGCGCCAAGGATGTGGTGGACGGCATTCTCGAGCATCCGTCCATTCGCGCAGTCACCTTCGTCGGTTCGACCAACGTTGCCAAATATATTTACGCCACCGCCGCCGCGCATGGCAAACGTGTGCAAGCGCAGGGTGGAGCGAAGAACCCCGTTATCGTTTTGCCAGATGCGGATATGGACATGGCAACAAAAATCATTGCGGACTCTGCCTTCGGATGCGCGGGACAGCGTTGTCTCGCCGTCTCTTTCGCTGTGACGGTTGGTACTGCCCGAAATGCCTTTACCGAATCGATATGCGACGCCGCTTCAACGCGCGTCGTGGGCTACGGACTCGACTCAGGCGTTCAGATGGGACCCGTCATCAACGCCGCCTCGAAGGCGAGAGTCGAGTCATTGATTGGACTCGGCGTCCAAGAAGGAGCAACCCTCCCCGTAGATGGACGCGGGACTTTAGTCAAAGGTTATGAAGCAGGATATTTTGTTCGTCCAACAATTCTTGCAGATGTCCCACGTGGAAGTGAAATCGCCAAGACCGAAATCTTTGGACCTGTGCTGAGCCTGATGCACGTCGAAACTGTGGATGAAGCGATCGAGCTGGTCAACAGCGGACAATACGGCAATCAAGCGAGTCTGTTCACGTCGTCTGGTTCTGCCGCAAGAAAATTCCGCTACGAAGCCGAAGTTGGGAATGTTGGCATCAATATCGGTGTCGCCGCGCCGATGGCATTCTTCCCCTTCAGCGGCTGGAAGGACTCGTTCTTCGGTGACATGCACGGGCAAGGCATGGACGCGGTGGAATTCTTCACGCAGAAAAAAGTTGTGGTGGAGAGGTGGCCGAAGGAATGGACGAGGAAGTTTTAGAAATACTCGGTGGTCGAGTAGTGGCGGCGTTCGTCCGCCACGTATCGAGACCACAGGTTTTCAAGGACATATTTTGTAATGATATTTGTTATGCGTAGCTGTGGTCTCGATACGCCGCTTCGCGGCTACTCGACCACCGATTATGAATAAATAGGAATTTTATGAATTACGACAACGCATTATCTTATTCATCCCAATGGCTTGACATCATCAAGCAGGAGCATTTCCCTGAAGAGACCCAAGCCAAGTGGATCATCGAAGAATCGAAAATTAATTTTGCCGAGCATTTCAACCGCGGCTGGTTGGAATATCGCAAGTCCGTGACCGAGGCGGGCGATTGGGCATCGGTGGAATGGTCGGGCAAGGGTTCGACCATCACGGATGTGTTTGGAAGAAAATATATTGATTGGCTTGGCGGATTCGGTATGTTTGATCTCGGTTGGAAGCACCCTGAAGTCCTCGAAGCAGTGATTGCACAGCTGAAGCGAAGTCCGATGCCGTCACAGGAGTTGATTGATCCACTGCGCGGCGTGCTAGCGAAACTAATGGCTGAGATCACACCAGGGGATTTGAAGTATTCATGGTTTGCCGCGAGCGGCACCGAAGCGATTGAAGCGTCAATAAAAATTGCCAAGTTGTTTACTGGCAAATCTGCGTTTATCGTCGCCCTCAAGGCATTTCATGGAAAGACCATGGGGTCGCTTTCCATGATGGGCAAGGCGGATTATCGTCAGGCGATGGGCACGCTGTATGGCGGGCAAATCTATCATGTTCCCTTTGGCGACGCGGACGCCATTGAGAACCAACTCGAAATTTGCGATAAGGTCGGCATTGGTGTTGCAGGTGTTTTGTTTGAACCGATTCAAGGTGAGGCGGGCGCGATTGTCCCACCTGAGGATTTCTGGCCCCGCGTTCGTGCCGCCACGAAAAAACATAATGTGCTTCTCATTGCGGATGAAGTGCAAACAGGCATGGGGCGAACGGGGAAACTGTGGGGCGTGAATCATTGGGATGTCACACCCGACATCATGGCAACTGCAAAATCCCTAGGCGGCGGCGTGATGCCTGTCAGTGCAGTGACGACAACAGAAGAAATCTTCAAGCCAATGATGTATCCGAATCCGTTCATGCACACAACGACGACTGGCGGAAATGCTCTCGCGTGTGCCGCGGCGATTGCCACGATCAACATCACGCTTCGCGACAAGCTATGGGAAGGCGCGGCGACGAAGGGTAGTTATCTCATTGAGAAAGTGACCGAACTCGCCGAGGAGTTTCCGCAGTTGTATAAAAAAGTAACAGGCAAGGGTTTATTGATCGGTCAACACTTTCAATCCCCTGAACTCGGCTACAAGGTTGCGGCGGAGTTATTCAAGCGCGGCGTCGTGGTTTCAGGAACATTAACGAGTGCGCAAACGATTCGCATTGAGCCACCGCTGATCATTACGCAGGAAGAAATTGATGAAGGCTTGAATCGTTTGAATGAGGCGGTTGGTGTTGTGGCGAAGATGCTATAGTGTCATTGCGAGGGGCGTTCTTGCTCTTTGCGACGAAGCAATCTCATAGAAAGCGGAGATTGCCACGGGCGGAATATCACCGCCCTCGCAATGACACGGTTGCGGGTTTGTTGATAAAATATACCTATTCTGCTCTGAGGAGAGAGATATGACGAACGAATATGCAGTAGAAATGCAAGATGTCGTCAAGCAATTTGTTACGCCGGAGGGAGGCATTCTGGCGGCGGTCAATCATGTCACTATGCAAATTAAGGATGGGGAGTTTTTCTCACTCCTCGGACCATCAGGTTGTGGAAAGACCACATCGTTGCGGATGATCGCGGGGTTTGAGTTACCCACCGATGGAAGAATTCTGATCCACGGTAAAGATGTGAGTCAGGTTTCGGCGTTTCAAAGACCGGTCAATACTGTTTTTCAGCAATACGCGCTCTTTCCTCACATGACCGTTGAACAGAACATCGGCTTCGGGTTGGAGATGAAGGGCGTCGCGCGCGCCGAACGTGCCAAACGCGTTTCGGAGGCGTTGGAGATGGTGCGTCTCCCCGGCATGGAGATGCGAAAGCCCAAGCAGTTGTCCGGCGGTCAGCAGCAACGCATCGCTCTCGCCCGCGCCTTGATCAACAAACCTGAAGTTCTCCTCCTCGACGAACCTCTCGGCGCGCTCGATTTGAAACTGCGAAAAGAGATGCAGTTGGAGTTAAAGACCCTGCAGCGTGAAGTGGGCATTACCTTCATCTATGTCACTCACGATCAAGAGGAAGCGCTCACCATGAGCGACCGCATTGCGGTGATGAGCAAAGGGGTTGCCCTTCAAGTGGGCCAGCCTGAGGAAATCTACGAACGCCCTGCCACCAAATTTGTCGCGGACTTCATCGGTGAGACCAATTTCCTCGATGGCGTCGTGCGTGGGCAGAACGGAACGACGGTCGAAATCGATTTGCCGAGTTCGGGGACCGTCCACATCGAATCGGGTCGGACGTTTACGAGCGGCCAGCAGGTGTCCGTTGCGGTGCGACCCGAGAAATTGACCCTGAACAAGGAAATTGCCGATGGCAACAATCTGAAGGGGCGCGTTGAAGAAGTCATCTACATCGGCACAGACACACATTACGGTGTACGGTTCGGCGGCAGTCACAAGGTGCGCGTGCGTGAACAAAACATCACACAGGCGCACAAAGAGATCGCGAAGATGGGTGAAGATGTGACGGTTTCCTTTACTCGCACGTCGGCGCGAATCCTTACGGAATAGGCGGAGGAAAACATGCTCAAATTCTTCCGCGGTAAAAAAGGATTTCAACTCTTCGGTTTGCTGGGTCCCGGCGCGCTGTGGATGTTGATCCTGTTCAACCTGCCGATCCTGATCGTGCTGTTCATCAGTTTCGTCGAGCGCGGGCGCGCCGGCGGCATCAAGCTTCCGCCGGTGTATACGCTCGAAAACTACGCTCAATTCTTCAACGCCTGCTCGTCCGTGTTTTCAGGACCCGAATGTGATCCGTTCCTGTATCTCGGAATATTCGGAAACTCGGTGCGGATCGGCTTCATCGTCACCCTGTGGTGCATCCTGTTGGGATACCCACTTTCGTATTTCATCTCGAAGCAGAAACCCATCTGGCGCGATGCGCTGATGATCCTCGTCATCATTCCGTTCTGGACGAACTTCCTCGTCCGCACCTACGCGCTCAAGCAGGTGCTGGCGACAGAAGGCTTATTCAATTCGTTCATGATGAACTTGGGTTTGATCAATCAGCCGCTTGAATTGCTATTCAACGAGCTTGGGGTCATTGTCGGTTTGGTCTACGGTTATCTGCCGTTCGCAATCCTGCCGATGTATGCCTCCATCGAGAAGTTCGATCACACGCTGATGGAAGCCGCCGCCGATCTCGGTGCGCCGCCGTGGCGTTCGTTCCTGCGTGTGATGCTGCCGATGACGTTGCCCGGAGTCGTCGCCGCGCTCGTGCTGGTGTTTGTTCCCGTTGTAGGAGCGTTCATCACGCCCGACATCATGGGCGGCGGCAAAGTGGAGATGATCGGTACGCTCATCAACCGCCAATTCGGTGTGGCTCGCAACTGGCCCTTCGGCTCGGCGATGTCGCTGATCTTGATGGTGCTGGTGTTGATCGGCGTCATCTACTACTTCCGTTCGAGCACCGAAGAGACGAGGAGGGCGATGTGAGCGCGCAATTCCCGGCCTATCCCAAACAGCAGGTGCGGTTCGCCACGCGGATTGGCAACTGGCTCCTGGGTGCGAATGCGGCTCTGCTGTTTGGTTTTCTGTATCTACCTGTCGCGATCTTGATCGTCTTCTCGTTCAACGACACGCGCTCCATCGCCGTGTTCACAGGCTTTTCGACGGAATGGTACGCGGCGCTGTCTGCGAACGATGAATTGCTGGACGCGGCGCGCAACAGCCTGCTGGTTGGCTTGATCACCACGATCGCGGCAACGAGCATCGGCACGATGACCGCCCTCGCCATGGATCGCTATCGCTTCCGGCTGCGTACCGCCTTCGATGCGAACTTGTATCTGCCGATCGTGATTCCAGAAATCGTGATGGGCATTGCATTGCTGTTGTTTTACAACCAGGCTTTGTTCCCGTTCTTGAACAATACATTCGGGACGCGGGCGACAACCGGGCTGCATACGATCACTCTTTCGCATATTGCGTTTGATATTCCGTTCGTCTACGTGATCGTCCGCGCACGGTTAGCCGATTTCGATAAAACGCTGGAGGAAGCCGCCGCCGACCTCGGCGCCGATGAGTGGAATACGTTCAGGCGCGTCACCTTGCCTTTGCTCATGCCTGGCATCATCGGCGGCGCGTTGATGGCGTTTACGCTCTCGCTGGACGATTACCTCATTACAGTCTTCACGAAAGGCGTGCAGGAACAGACCATGCCGTTGTATATCTATTCGCTTGTGCGCCGCGGCGTGACGCCAGAGATCAACGCACTTTCAACGGCACTGCTCATCGGCTCGATTGGGTTGGTGGGATTGTCGTTGACCGCGCAGAGCGGTGGCGCCGTGTACACACGTGCAATGACGTTTGGCGCCGGGCTGGGGCTGGGCTTGTTCGGGTTACTCACTCTACCGTCCGCGTTTGTTCCTTTCTCGGTTGTGAGCCTGGTCGCACATCTAGTCTTGCTCGCCGGCTTCTTCTGGGCGTGGCGCACGTTCCCTTCCTACCGCGAAGAATTGAACGAAACGAATCGCTCGGGCAAGATCCTTGCCTGGGTGGCGGTTCTTATCGTGATCGCCGCGGTTTATCTTTCGGTATTCTTATTGACTCTTTAGATGAAAGGAGGTGATTGCCGATCATCCTAATGTTGACCCCATGGTCGATCCGTGGTGTATCTACAAATAACCATTTCAATCAAAAGGAGAAGTGAAAATGAAAAAAACGCTGTTCTATATGTTGATTCTCGCCGCGCTTGTGCTGTCGGCGTGTGGACCTGCCGAACCGACAGAGCCAGCCGCCCCCGTCGGCGGAGGCGAGGACTCCGGTCGTTGCGGTGATAAATCCCAGCTCGCAGACGAAATCTTCTTGTACACCTGGGTCGAATATATTGATCCGGCGATCAAAGAGGATTTCGAGGCTGAATGCGGTGTAAAGGTGACCGAAACGAACTTTGCATCCAATGAAGAACTGCTCGCTACATTACAAGCCGGCGGTGCGAACTATGACATCATCGTCCCATCGGATTACATGGTGCAGACCATGATTGATGAAGGCATGTTGATGGAACTCGATTTCAGCGTCATTACCAACATCGAGCACATGGATCCGATCAACGTCAACCAGTATTTCGATCCGGAGCAGAAATATACCGTGCCGTGGTTCTGGGGAACTTCAGGATTCGCTGTCGATACCAATGCGGTGACCGACCACACCAGTTCATGGAGCATGATGTTCGACCCCGCCTCGCCGTATTGCGGTCAGATCAGCATGCTGGATGACCCACGCGAGACCGTTGGCGCCGCGCTGATGTACCTCGGCTATTCGATCAACGATACCGATCCTGCGCACCTTGAAGAGGCAAAGAACCTGTTGATCGCGCAGGCAGAATGCGTAAAAGCATACGACAGCCAGAACAATGATGACCTGATCATTACAGGCGAAACGGTCCTGGCTCACATCTGGACCGGTGACGCGATCCTTGCAGGTCTGCCGGATGCCGGTGGACGCGAAGGTATCGTCTATGTCATTCCAGAGGAAGGTTGCACTATCTGGCAGGATAACATGGCGGTTCCGCTCAGCGCGCCGAACCCATATACCGCAATGGTGTTCATGAACTACACCCAATATCCTGAGATCGCCGCGCAGAATGCGGAGTTCGTGGGCTATGGCTCTCCGAACGCATCTGCCAAGGAATTCATTGACCCTGAGGTGCTGGCGAACGAAGGCATTTACCCGCCTGCGGACGTTGCCACGCGCTTGCAGTGGATCGAAGATGTCGGCGATGCTCTCCCGCTCTATGATCGCATCTGGACGGAATTCAAAGCCGCCGCAGGAAAATAACAAAGTTTGTTGATTGGAGGAGTGAGAATTCTCACTCCTCCAATCATTTCGCTTCATGTACTCAGGGGGCATATGGTTCGGCAATATCAAACTTGTCTGCCCCCGCATCTGGATGGGTGGCGGAGCCACTCGAAAGGAGTTTATGCGGGTTTTACTCGTAGGGGTGGGGGGAGTGGGGGAAGCCATCGCGAGAATTGCCAGTTCGCGTGATTGGATGAAACGAATGGTGCTTGCCGACTACAACGTCGGTCGGGCAAGGGAAGTGCAGGAAAAGCTGGGGGATGAAGCGCGATTTCCTGTGGAGTCGCTTGACGCCAGCAAACAGGAAAATATCGAGTCGTTGGCAAAGAAACACGATGTGGATTTGATCATGAACGCGGTTGACCCTGTCTTCAACAGACAGATCTTTGAAGCAGCGTATGCCGTTGGCGCAACTTACATGGATATGGCGATGACGCTTTCGGAGGCGCATCCCACCGACCCGTTCAATCAGGCTGGCGTCAAATTGGGCGACTATCAATTCGAGAGAGCAAAAGAGTGGGAGAAGAAAGGATTACTCGCGCTGGTCGGCATCGGCGTGGAGCCGGGGATGTCGGATGTGTTCGCGCGTTATGCCGCCGACCATCTCTTCGATGAGATTGACGAGATTGGAGTCCGTGATGGTTCCAACCTAATTGTGGATGGATACGATTTCGCCCCGACGTTTTCGATTTGGACGACCATCGAGGAATGTTTGAATCCACCCTTGATTTGGGAGAAGGACCGAGGCTGGTTCACCACCAAGCCGTTTTCAGAACCGGAAGTGTTCGACTTCCCCGAAGGTATCGGTAAAGTGGAGGTGGTCAATGTGGAACACGAGGAAGTGCTGCTCATTCCGCGCTGGATAAAAACGAATCGAGTCACCTTCAAATACGGCTTGGGCGACGAATTCATGAATGTCCTCAGAACTCTCCACAAGCTGGGTTTGGATAACAAAGAAAAGATTGAAGTCAAAGGCGTGCAAGTCGCGCCGCGCGATGTTGTCGCCGCATGCCTGCCTGACCCGGCGCATCTTGGCGATAAGATGCATGGTAAGACCTGTGCGGGCACATGGGTGCGGGGAGCGAAAGACGGAAAGAAAAAAGAAGTTTACATGTATCAGGTTGCCGATAATCAGGAGTGCATGGCGACGTGGGGATGTCAGGCAGTGGTCGCACAGACGGCGTTCAATCCCGTCATCGCGATGGATTTGCTGGAACATGGCATATGGACAGGTGCGGGTGTACTCGGTCCCGAGGCTTTCGACCCTATGCCGTTCATGGAAAAAATGGCGGACTATGGGTTTCCGTATGGGATGCGGTAATTGCACACGAAGCAGAATCAGCCGCAGGCTTTGTAAGACGCGTGTTTCTGCCTTGCGGCCCGTGTCTCTTTCGGAATAAATGTGTTGTCAATGGTCAACCGTACCGGTATAATTTCGAAACCCTGAACTTCTCACAAGGAGAAAACGATGGAGTACAAACTCTGGATTGACGGCAAGTGGGAGGATTCGCAAGGCGGCGGGAAAATGCAGATCGAGAATCCCGCCACTGGCGAGAAGATTGCCGAAGTGCAGGACGCTTCACGGGCGGATGTGGATAAGGCTGTTCAGGTTGCAAAGACCGTATTCTATGATGGGCGCTGGTCGCGCAAGACTCCAAGCGAGCGCTCGAAAGCGCTTTGGAAGCTGGCTGATTTGCTGGAGGCCAACTCGGAGGAGTTTGCGCGTGTAGAGAGTGAGAATACCGGCAAGCCGTACAAATTCCTCAGCCTTGCAAGTGACATCCCGTTTACGGTGGACAACCTGAGGTTTTTTGCAACCGCCGCGCGCGACACGCATGGCTCCCATGCAGGCGAATTCATGGCAGGATATACATCTATCTACCGACGCGAACCTGTGGGTGTCATTGGGCAGATCACGCCGTGGAATTATCCGTTGAACATGGCGGGATGGAAGATCGGTCCCGCGCTTGCCGCGGGATGCACCATTGTGTTAAAGCCCGCTCCTGGCACCCCGCTCACCACACTGATGCTTGCCGAACTAATTAAGGAAGCGGGCATCCCGGATGGTGTGGTCAACATCGTCACGGGCGGAAACGATGCAGGGCAGGCGATCGTCGAGCATCCCGATGTCCGCATGGTTTGCCTGACGGGTTCGTCCGGCACCGGCAAGAAAGTGATGAAGATCGCGGCAGACACGCTCAAGCGTGTGCATCTCGAACTGGGCGGCAAGGCTCCGTTCATCGTCTTTGATGACTCCGATCCCGAACTCGTCGCCGCGAAAGCCTCGTTTGCCGCAACAGCAAATACCGGGCAAGATTGCACAGCCGCGACCAGGATTTACGTGGAGAAGGGCCGCGCAAAGGATATGCGCGAAGCGGTCGTCGAAGCGATGAAGAACGTCAAGGTCGGTCTGCCGTTCGAGGACGGTGTTGTGATGGGACCGTTGATCTCAGGCGTTCAACGCGAGCGCGTGTCAGGTTTCGTGGATCGCGCGAAATCGCAGGGCGCGAAAATTCTCACAGGCGGCGGTGTGCCGAAAGATTTCCAGAAAGGCTATTACTACGAACCAACCGTGATTACGGACGTCGAGCAAGATTGGGAGATAGTGCAAAGTGAAGTGTTCGGGCCCGTCATCACTGTGCAGGAGTTTGAAAACGAAGAACAAGCCCTGCATTTTGGGAACGACGTGTTGTACGGCTTGGCAGCTTCGGTCTTCACGAAAGATGTGGGTAGAGCGATGCGGTTGACGAGCCAGTTGGAATTCGGCACGGTTTGGGTCAACGATCACCTGCCGATTACCTCTGAAACCCCCCATGGCGGCTTCAAGCAATCGGGCTTCGGCAAAGACCTGTCTGCCGAGGCGGTCGGCGATTATCAGATCACGAAGCACGTGATGATCGCGCAGTGATAGTCGCTGGTCGAGTAGCCCGAACGATGTGAGGGCGTATCGAGACCAACGGAGTATACAAATGAGGTGATATGGAATACAAACTCTTGATTGACGGTCAATGGGCGGGGAGTGGAAATCCGCTCGAGGTGAAAAACAAATACGACGGCAGGACGGTCGGCGTATTACCAACCGCCAGCCGTGAAGATCTAAACAAAGCCCTTGACGCGGCGGAACGCGCCGAAGATGTAATGGCAGATATGCCCGCGCACAAGCGCGCGGAAATTTTGTTGAAGACTGCTTCGCTCTTGCGAGAACGCTCAGACGATCTTGCAAAAACGATTGCCGCAGAAGCAGGCAAGGCGCTCAAGTTTGCGCGCGCCGAGGTGGACCGCGCTGTCAGCACGTTCACCATCGCCGCGGAGGAAGCCAAGCGCTTGCACGGCGAGACGATTCCGTTGGATGCGGTTCCGGCTGGCGACGGATATTTTGGATTTTGGACTCGACGTCCTGTCGGTGTGATCGCGGCGATCAGCCCGTTCAATTTTCCGTTGAACTTGGTCGCGCATAAGGTCGCGCCCGCGCTCGCTTCTGGCAATACGCTGGTGTTGAAACCCGCAACGACGACGCCTCTCGCGGCGGTGAAGCTGTGCCAGGTTCTGATGGATGCGGGCTTGCCCGCCGGCGCGATCAATCTTGTGGTTGGTTCCGGTGGCACCGTGGGAGAATGGCTTATCACCGACCCGCGCGTAGACAAGATCACGTTCACGGGTTCGCCGGAAATCGGGAAGCACATTCTTTCGGCTGCCGGAATTAAAAAAGTGACGCTCGAATTGGGCAACACCTCTCCGGTGGTTGTTGCGCCTGATGCCGACCTTGATTTCGTCGCGAAGCGATGCGCCGTCGGCGCGTTCTATAATTCCGGTCAGGTGTGTATCTCGGTGCAGCGGATCTACAGCGAGAAGAAAGTGTATGAACCGTTCTCGGAGAAATTCGTCAAGGCGACGGAAGCGATGGTGGTCGGTGATCCGCTCGATGAGCGCGTGGATGTCGGTCCAATGATCGACTCGAAAGAAGTGGATCGAATCGAAGGGTGGGTCAACGAAGCGCAAGGGTCGGGAGCCAAAGTGCTGACCGGCGGAAAGCGCGAAGGGACGGTCTATTATCCGACGGTGCTGGCGAACGTCGAGTCTGATATGAAGGTCGTGGCGGAGGAGACGTTTGCTCCGGTGGCTTCGGTGATCTCGAGCGACGATTTTGAAACTGCTTTGAAACAGGCAAATGATACGAAATTCGGGTTGCAAGTCGGCGTGTTCACCAACGATGTGAATCGTGTGTTCAAAGCCGTGAAGCGACTCAACTTCGGCGGCGTCATTGTCAACGACACGCCCAACTTCCGCGCCGACCACATGCCGTACGGCGGCAATCGCCAGAGCGGATTGGGTCGTGAAGGTGTTAAGTTCGCTATGGAAGATATGACAAATATTCAACTGGTGGCGATTCGTTTGAATTCATAACTCATTAGGCGTGTCACCCTGAGGAAGCGAAGCTGACGAAGGGTCTCCGCCGCGAAGCGGCGGGATTCTTCGCTCTGCTCAGAATGACAATTCACCTGGAAGAGGAGACAATCATGAACTACAAGCTCTGGATTGATGGAAAATGGGAAGATACAAAGGGTGGGAAGATGATGTCCATTGAAGACCCCGCAACGGGAAAATCCATTGCGGAGGTGGTGGACGCCAGCCGGGAGGATGTGGATCGCGCCGTGCAAGCCGCCAAGCGCGCGTTCTATGACGGACGCTGGTCGAAGAAGACTCCCAGCGAACGCTCGAAGATCATCTGGAAACTTGCCGACCTCATCGAAGCGAACGCGGAAAAACTTGCCAAGGTCGAATCGGAAAACACGGGCAAGCCCTATGCTTTCGTCAGCCTCGGCGGCGACATCCCGTTTGCGGTGGATAACCTGCGCTTCTTTGCCAGCGCAGCGCGCGATACGCATGGTTCGCACGCGGGAGAATTCATGGCGGGCTACACCTCCATCTATCGGCGCGAGCCGGTCGGCGTGGTCGGTCAGATCGCACCGTGGAATTATCCGCTGATGATGGCGGCATGGAAGATCGGTCCCGCGCTCGCCGCGGGTTGTACGATCGTGTTGAAGCCTGCGCCAGGCACGCCGCTCACCACGCTTATGCTTGGCGAAATCATAAAGGAAGCCGGCATTCCCGATGGTGTGGTCAACATCATCTCCGGCGGCAACGACGCGGGTCAAGCCATCGTCGAGCATCCCGATGTTCGCATGGTCAGCCTCACCGGTTCTACGGGCACCGGCAAGAAGATCATGAAAGTTGCCGCAGATACGCTCAAGCGCGTGCATCTCGAACTGGGCGGCAAGGCGCCATTCATTGTGTTCGATGATTCCGACCCTGAGCTGGTCGCGGCGAAAGCCTCCATGGCCGCGACGCTCAACACAGGTCAGGATTGCACAGCGGCGACGCGGCTCTACGTCGAAAAGGGCAAAGCGAAAGTCATGCAAGAGGCGATTGTCGAAGCCATGAAGAACGTCAAGGTTGGGCTTCCGTTTGAAGACGGAGTCCAGATGGGTCCGCTGATCTCCAACGTCCAGCGCGAGCGCGTTTCCGGCTATGTGGATCGTGCGAAGTCCGCTGGCGCGAAAGTTCTCACCGGCGGCGGCGTGCCGAAGGGATTCGACAAAGGCTATTACTTCGAGCCGACCGTGTTATCAGGCGTCCAGCAAGACTGGGAGATCGTGCAGCAGGAAGTGTTTGGACCCGTCGTCACTGTGCAGGAGTTCAGCGATGAGGCTGACGCGCTTTCAATGGGCAATGATGTTTTGTACGGACTCGCCGCTTCGATCTTCACCAAGGACATCGGACGTGCGATGCGCCTCTCTTCCCGATTGGAGTTTGGCACCGTTTGGGTAAACGACCATCTGCCACTGACCTCCGAAACCCCGCACGGCGGATTCAAACAGTCGGGTTTTGGCAAGGATCTATCCGCCGAGGCGATTGGCGATTACCAGATCACGAAGCATGTGATGGTAGCGCAAGCATAAAGATGTGTTCCAGTGTCATGTTGCCAAGTGCCACGAGAGGCGATGAAAGATGGCTTTGATCAAGAAGTTTGAGGACATCGTCGCTTGGCAAGAGGCACGGAAGCTGGTTTCGAACGTTTACCGGTTGACAAACACAGGAGCCCTTGCAAAAGATTATGGAATGCGCGACCAACTTCAACGCGCTTCCGTTTCCGCTATGACGAACATAGCCGAGGGCTTCGATTGTGAATCGAAGACTGAATTTGCGAGGTTTCTAAGCATTGCACGCCGCTCGGCTGTTGAAGTTCAGTCTTTACTCTACGCGGCGCTCGATGTAGGCTACATTGATGGCGAGACTTTCAAGATCGAATATCAACAGGCAGAGAAAACGAAAGCGCTGATCGGCGGTTTGAAAAAATCGCTCAAACTTGCTACTTGACACAGGAACACGTGACACATGAACACGCTTTACTCCGACAATTTTCCTCACATGACCCCCGCGTGGTCGCGTATCTTCAATTTCGTTGCCGAGCGCGCCGAAGGCTCGTACATCTACACCGACGACGGCCGCAAACTGCTGGATTTCACGTGCGGCATCGGCGTGACCAACACCGGTCATTGCCACCCGAAAGTCGTCGAAGCGATTCGCGAACAAGCGGGCTTATTCCTCCATGCGCAGGCGAACATTGTCGTCCACAAGCCGATGTTGCAGTTGATCGAGGAACTGAGGAAGATCGCGCCGCCTTCGATCGATTCGTTCTTCTTCGCGAATTCAGGTGCAGAAGCCCTCGAGAACGCGGTCAAGATCGCGAAGGTTGTGACGGGCAGGTCGAACGTGATCGTGTTCAGCGGTTCCTTCCACGGGCGGACCCATGCCACGATGTCATTGACCACCTCCAAGACGATCTACCGCGCTGGGTTTGCCCCGCTGATGGCAGGCGTGTATGTTGCGCCGTTTCCGTACGCGTACGCGCTGGAGATGACCGAAGAGGAAGCCAGCCAGTATTGCCTCGAACAACTCGAATACCTGCTCGCCTCGCAGACCGCGCCGAAAGAGACTGCGGCGATCCTGATCGAATCTGTTTTGGGGGAAGGCGGCTATGTCCTCCCGCCTGCTTCGTTCCTGAAGGGGCTGCGCGAGATCTGCGACAAACATGGAATTCTGCTCATCTTCGATGAAGTGCAATCGGGGTTCGGGCGCACAGGGAAGTGGTTCGCGCTCGAACACTTCGGCGTGACTCCGGATATTATCACCGCCGCGAAGGGAATCGCCTCCGGCATGCCGCTCTCCGGTGTGTTCACGCGGACCGAAATCATGAAAAAGGTTGAAACCGGTTCCATCGGCGGGACGTACGGCGGCAACGCGGTTGCCTGCGCGGCGGGCGTGGCGACCATTCGCGCGATGCGCGATGAGAACATGCTGGAGAATGCAACCGAACGTGGAATCCAGTTGATGACGGGCTTGCGAAAACTTCAAGAGGAATACTCGCAGATCGGTGATGTGCGCGGTAAAGGTTTGATGATCGGAACTGAATTCTCGCTGAATGGTAACCATGCCAAGGAAAAACAGATGGTGAAGGATGTCATCCATGCCGCAGAAGAAAAAGGCATGTTGCTCCTCTCATGCGGCACCTACGATAATATCCTGCGTTGGATTCCTCCGCTGAACGTGACGAGCGAGCAGATCAATGATGGGTTGAGGATTTTTGGGGAAGCGTTGAGGGATACGATTCAGTAAATGATGAACCGTGTGCGAAATGGACTCTTTCTAAACTCTTTGTGCGATGTATAATAGGCATAGATATGAACGTTCGTCTTCATCCCCACGCCCTCGAACGTCTTGGCGAGCGCGGCGCGACCGAAGACGAAGTTCGCTCCACAGTGGAGTTCGGCGAGAGGTTTCCTGCAAAGTTTGGGCGGGTTGGCTTTCGTCGGAATTTTGTTTTTAGCGGCGTATGGCGTGGAAGGTCGTATTCGACAAAACAGATTGAAGTCTACGCCGTTGAAGAAGCCTCAGAAGAATGGCTTGTGATTACAATCATCACCCGCTATTTCTAGGAGATTAATATGAGATTCACATACGATCCTCGATACAATGTGGCCTACATCCGTTTTCAGGAAAAGGGTTCTGAGGTCGAAGCGATTCGGATCAGCGACGAGCTGGTTGTAGATGTCGCGCCTGACGGAACCGTTTATGGGATCGAGTTGTTGAATGCCAACGAACAGATGCGGCACGAGGATTCTGGAGAATTGGTTGTCATCAATGAGGCAACGGGGAAGCGCGCTGAGCTTCCTCTGGTTTAGCTCACGGTTCGAATCAAAACTTCCGAAGTGGTTGAGGCTTCGGAAGTTTTATTTTGAGCCACCGACGAGATTCGAACTCGTGACCTAACGATTACGAATCGTTTGCTCTACCAGCTGAGCTACGGTGGCGTAAGCTAGGATTGTGTCATGCTGAGGAGCCGTTTTGCGGCGACGAAGCATCTCTATTCACCTTGAGGAGACTCTTCGATGCGCTCAGCGTGACACCGCATTTATAGCGGCGGGGATTATAAAGGAAACCCATCGTTCCCGCAAGTTTTCAGCGTTTCACCGCATCTAAGATGCCAGAAAACAACATGTTACGCATCGCCATGCTTTCCTATCACACCTGCCCGCTGGCAATTCTCGGCGGCAAAGACACCGGCGGGATGAACGTCTACGTCCGCGAGTTGACGCGGCAATTGGGGCAAATAGGCATCCACGTGGACGTGTTCACGCGCTCGCAGGATGACCACGTGCCGCACGTCTTGCACGAACTCGGCTATGGCAACCGCGTTGTCCACGTGCCTGCGGGACCCGAACACCCTCTGCCCAAACAGGAACTCGCGAAGCATATCCCTGAGTTTGTCGAAGGCGTCAAAGCCTTTGCCTGTGAGAAAACGATTCAATACGACATCCTTCACAGCCATTATTGGATGTCCGGGGTTGCCGCCGCCTCCCTCGCGGACGTGTGGACCGGCGCGCCCATCGTCCACATGTATCACACCTTGGGAGAGATGAAGAACCGCATCGCGCGCTCGGACGAGGAACGCGAAGGCTCGTACCGCATCGAGGGCGAGAAGCAGGTGCTCCGTCGCGCGCAGCGAATCGTCGTTGCCACGCTGGCAGAATTGACCCAGTTGCGATTCCTCTACAAAGCGGACGCGTCCAAAATGGTCGTCATCCCGCCGGGCGTGGACGTGAGTCACTTTTACCCGATCCCCTCCGATGAGGCAAAAATGTACGTGGGCTTGAAGCCCGAGGACAGAATGATCCTGTTCGTGGGGCGCATCGAACCGCTCAAAGGAGTGGATACGTTGATCGAAGCCATGGCTTGCTTGCAGGTGAAAGAGTCGCACCCGGTGCATCTGGCGATCATCGGCGGCGACCCATCAGCAAGCGCCGAAGAGATGAACACCGAAATGGCACGTTTGAAAAGCCTGTGCGAGGCGCTGGGGCTGGATCAATCGGTGGTGTTCCTGGGCGTGCGCGATCAGGATAAACTGCCGTATTATTACTCCTCCGCTGAAGTGGTGGTGATGCCTTCGCACTACGAGTCGTTCGGCATGGTCGCGCTCGAAGCGATGGCGTGCGGCACGCCGGTGATTGCCTCGGAGGTGGGCGGGCTGGCATATCTCGTGCGCGACGGCGAGACGGGGTTCACCATCCCCGCCGAGGAGCCTGAAATGCTGTGCGAGAAATTATCGTGGCTGTTGAACGACCGCGAACTGCACGACTCGATGAGCCAGCGCGCAGAGGAGTACGCGCAGGATTACGCGTGGGAGAAAATTGCGAAGCAGATTGTGGAAGTGTATGAGGAGTTAGGGAAAGGCTAACGGCTGGCGTTAGCGGTTTGTGGGCGGGACGAGATCATGCCTGAGATGTGGAAAAACCCGAAGCCGCAGACTCCCACTTGTCGGCTGCACCTCCGCATGAGGGGGTCATGTTTCACGGGAGAAACAGAAGCACAAGGACAAGTATACTCGCGAAGGGCAGACAAGAAGCCGGACAATAGCACTGGCGAGCCGTAAGGACTTCCGTG
>Ga0187893_10007900_pt1 | contig 17111 bp, 15 predicted proteins | sample MA1701074metaG_FD_139574 | JGI IMG/M metagenome (GOLD analysis project Ga0187893, IMG submission 139574) | White microbial mat communities from a basaltic lava cave in the Kipuka Kanohina Cave System on the Island of Hawaii, USA - MA170107-4 metaG ... | reverse complement strand
TAAGAATTCCGATCAGCTTTCGGCTGTGAGAATCGTCGACAATCGGAATCGAGCCGACATCTTCAGCCAGCATCAATTGGGCCGCACGCTCTACGGATTCGCCCGATATGCAGCAAATAGGATTCTGCGTCATAAAATCGCTACATCGTTCCATCGCAATAGCCTCCTTGTTATTGGGAATAGTGACTTCGGCAAAGCGATTCAATCCTGGCTTGGTGCATCCGCACGGTACAGAGACGGCTTCTTGACGGCTGGCCGAGTAATCACCTGATCGGGAGTGGGCCTTGAGACTTCTTCAAACTCGGTCAAAGCCACCGGACTCTGATTCTCTGCCGAGCGATAGAGGGCATTGATCACGCGGACGTCTGCCATCCCTTCCACTCCAGAAGGTTCCGGCTCTTTGTCTTCCAGAATACAATCCGAGAAATAGATCAACTCAGGGGCAAATTGGTCCCTCTTGGCAAACGTACGCCGCTTCTCTTTACCTTTGACCGTCAGGGTGTGGGTAATCGCAGTGGAATACTCGTAGGCGTTATTGACAACCAAGTTACCCCGCGTGCCGACGATCTGATAGCTCGACACATCCGACGCGCCAAAACTGCAGACAAAAGTTGCCAGCCGGTCTTTCGGGAAAACGAGATTGGCACTAACCATCTCCTCGACTTCGGAAAACCGGATATCTTTGCTGCTGGCCCGATTGGCAAACACCTTCACTGGTTCATCCTGAAATAAATAACGAGCAGCGTTGATGCAATAGATACCGATGTCATAGAGCGTTCCGCCGCCCAAAGCACTCTGCAAACGGCTGTTTCCTCCTTTCACTTGCATCGTAAACACGGAGCTAAAAATGCGCAGGTCTCCGAGCTTCCCCGACTGGGCCAATTCGATCGCCTTTAAATTGGATTGCTCAAAGTGAAGACGGTAAGCAATCATCAACTTCGCCCGATTCTCCCGGCAGGCCTGTATCATCGATTGACACTCCCCGACAGTCAGCGCCATGGGCTTTTCGCAAAGCACATGAACACCGGCCCGAGCAGCTCGGATGGTGTATTCCTGGTGCATGTGATTGGGCAGCGCTATATAGACTGCATCCACATCCCCGCTCCGCAGGCACTTGTCATATTCGCCATAGTCGTAAGTGCGTTTGACGTCGTACTTTCTCGCAAGCTTAGCCAGCTTGGCAGGATCATCTGAGATCAAGGCTACGAGCTCAGAGTTTTTCGTTGCATTCTTGAAAGCGGGCAGAACGGCTGTCTGTGCGATGTAGCCCTGTCCTGCTACAGCGTAGCGAATCCTCTTCGTTTTTTTATTTGCCATTGGGTTACCTTCGGATTGGTCGGAAGGAAAGCTGGATATCCTTTTCTTCTACGCGGTGTTGCAGCGCTTTGCCTGCGCCAGGCATGGTATGAAACTGGCAACCTCCCGTTTCGCTGCTCAAAGCGGGAAAGGGTTGAGGGGTGGATCAATCCTTTCTCAGGGGCGGTTGCCAGTAGTCAGTAGCCGGCAATCAACACCTTTGCCTGGCCATTTTCGGAGGGCGGAAATCAATACTCATTGATTTCGCGGTCTCGGAGCTGTGCCGGCTACTGACTTCTGTCAACCACAGATCCCAAATTAGGTTGCGAAGTCGACTTGGGCGGTTCAAATTGAGACATTCCTAAGATTTTTCTGTGACTTCAAGACGTTTGAGCCGATGGTTGGCGTGGTTTTGGATTGAATGTGAGAGGCATGCTCCGGAGGGCGGCCTTGTCGGTGAATAGCCACCGTGAGTCGCCGCGCGGAGCGCGCCTCCCACGTTCGAGGCGGACTTCAAAATAGGGGGAGTTGAACGGAATGAAAACTGGCAACTGTTCCACTCGTTCTTGGCACATCCCGTCGCTTCAGAAGCGACAGGCGGGCTTGTGGTCCAGTTGCCAGTGGTCAGCACTGCTTCATATCTGGAATTGAATCGCTGTGTTTGGCAGCGGAACTCGAACCGTGGGCTGGAGTCCTCAATTCCTGACTGTTGCCCTGCTGACTACTGGCCACCAGCAACGACACGGGTGATCATAGATAGCAAGATCAGTGATCGCTGTTCAAAATTGAACCACTCTATTTTTTTCGGGTGGTCCCCCGGAGTTAACTCTGCGCCGCAGCGGAGCGGCGCTTCTCACGCGTCTGAATGAAACCCTCGCGGCGCAAGTCCTCCAACCAAAGCCCCACGATGCCCCCACAGTTAAGGTAGAACAGCATCTCCGTGCGGGTTAAGTCTCGCCACGGCACCGACGCATCTGCAAGGTCGATTTCGCGAGCTTGAATACTACCGTCGGCTCCACAGCGAAACTCAACCATGGCATCCGATCGATTACTTGGAATCCTGACCATCAAGGAATCACCGAAAGTGGAGGTCTATCCCTGATTCCCGACAAAATGACGAGACGTACGGACCCAGCCTGTACCTAAGCAAATCTCGCAAAGGTCCAAGTCGGAGCAAAAGCTATTCGCAGTCCCCCGACTTGAACCGTGACAACGTGGACACTGAATCGGGGGCTTCAAAACGAAGACCCAGCCTCGTCCCTCGCAGGCAACACAGTCCAGCTTCCCACCTCGATATCCCAATCCATTGCACGCACGGCAGCTCTCTTTTGAAAAATCGGCAGTCACAAAGCCCCCTTCGATGTGAGACCGACCTTGAAGAGTGCAGACTGTCACCGCCCATAGGTAGGCGCAATGAGGCAATCCCTGAACATACTCTCAGGGACCACCTTAGTACTCCGTTTTTTTGAATACAGGTATTTGGACCGCTGGTTGGCGCGGCTTTTGAGTTGGAGTGGTCGCCGTCCGAATGTGGGAGGTTTCCTCCAGACGGCGACCTTGTCGGTACAGCGACCGCGAGTCGCCGCGCGGAGCGCGCCTCCCACGTTCCAGGCCGACTTCAGGCAGCACAAGAGTCGCTGTTCAAACTGCCCGGCGACCACTAATGAGGTTGACCAGAAATACCACGAGGGCTATGACCAACAATGCATGGATGACGTTTCCGCCCACCTGCATCGAAAAGCCGAGTACCCACAGCAGCAGCAGTATGCCGATGATCGTGTATAGCATGAACGTTCTCTCCTTTCGGTTATTGACGGATCGGCAGTGAGCAAACTGAAATCCGTCTTAGTCAAGCACCATGGAAACTTCATGTTTGGGAATCTCACTCACGCTGATATTCACTGATCCCGTTATCTGACGCTGTTCCAAATTGCACGCAGTGCCTTAATTACTCTCGTCCAGTGACACAGCCAGCGACAAGATCCGGGGCGAGGTAGAAGGCCGGGAGCAATATTGAACAGCCTATTGAAGCAGTTGGCTCAATGATGGTGTGACTTCGGTTAAGAGACTACAGAGGCGGGCCTGTGCTCTTCCTCTCAATTAATGCTCGCTCATTTGAAAGGATGGTGCGACACCATGATGCCAATACTCCACCTGTCAGCAATATTCCTCGTCTCCGTAGCCTTGATAAACTGCGATACACAAACAGGCCGGGTCGAAAAGACGCCTGCCAGTGCTACCGACGCAGACAACACGGCTCGCAACGAGCGGGACCGCAACGCAGCAACGCAAATCCCGACCGATCAAGCCGAAAACGAGGCCGACCGAGGGATTTCGGCAAACGTTCGCAAAGCCGTTGTGGATGACGATTCACTGTCCATCAACGCTCAGAATATCAAGATTGTCACTTCCAACGGGAATGTCACTCTGCGAGGTCCCGTGAAAACGGAGCGCGAGAAAGCGGCCATTGAAGCCAAGGCCAAGCAAGTGGCAGGAGTCCACAGCGTAACCAACCAGATTGAAGTTGAAGCGAAACCCTACTAACGGAAATTTGATGGAGCTGTCAGGCGGCTGCGATCAATCCTTGCACCCCTCAAACACAGCCACCCAGGCCATCATTGCAGCGGCATAACGTGCTTTGATGGTCTGAGGTGGTCTGCCCTTGCCGTTCGTTGACTACGCGCTCTCGCATCCCCCTCAACGTCTGCCCAAAAGTCTTGCGGCTAAGCACTCCCGATGAACGTCGAGTCATTGCGGTGTGCTTAGAGCGCCCTAAGGAATGTCACAAGATCCGTTTTCTCCGCAGAGGTCAAACGGGTCTCCAACAGCAGATTGAAGAACTCAACAGTATCGTCGAGTGTCAGCAGGCGTCCATCGTGCAGGTATGGAGGGGATTCCTTAATCCCCCGGAGCGGAAAAATTTTGATGGGACCATCTGCATTGACCATGCGACCGTTGACGAGCCGCGGCTTGTAAAATCGCTCTGCCCGCAGGTTGTGCATAAGGTTGTCCGTGTAGTAAGGCGCTGGGTGGCAGGTTCCACATTTTGCCTTGCCAAAAAATAATGCTTCTCCGCGCAGTTCCTCCGGCGTGGCTTTCTTGGGGCTCAACCTGCCATCGATGCCCAGCTTGGGTGCCGGCGGGAAGTCCATCAGCTCCTGGAACTCGGCCATGAAATGCACCTGGCTTCCGCGGTCCAGAGGATTCACACCCTTCTTGGTCGCAATCACCGGATCCCCGTCAAAATAAGCCGCGCGTTGCTCGAATTCCGTGAAGTCCTCCACGCTCTTCAACGCACGTTGTGACCCGAAGAGCCGTTGGATGTTGACGCCGCGCAGCGACGGAGTATCAATACGATGCCGAAACTCCTGCGGACGGACATCGCCAGCCAGATGTGTGGCCGCGTTCGTGTGGCCATTCGCATGACAGTCGAAGCAGACAACCCCACGACTGGGCTTCTCGGAGCGTCTATCATGAGTTTGATTGAACTGTTGCTGCGGAAAAGCAGTCACAAGCAACCGCAAACCTTCAAGTTGCTTAGGATTCAGGATGCCATTGAACAATTCAAAGAAATTATCCAGGGTTACCAGCTTCCCTTGGGAAACGTCTCCCAGATCGGGACGTGTCGTGAGAAACATTGGAGGCGGAAACTCCGGGAGAAAGTGATCAGGAAGATCGAAATCCAAATCGAACCGAGTCAGATCCCGGTCCTCCTGCTTCTTGATCTCATCAATGTGAAACTTCGGGAACAGCATGCCACCCTCGGGATGGTTGGGGTGTGGCAAAGCGAGAAAGGCGATGGGAAACAGGTTTTTTTCGCGAACCTCTTCTGGAGTAGCCTGGTTCAGAGTGTCCCAAGTCGTTCCGCTCGGCAACTTGGCGCGAACACCTGCCTGAACGGCTTTTCCCCGGAACATTGTCACTCCTCGTGCCGGTTGGTTGGTCAGGATGTAACGCTCTTCCAGAAATGCCAAATGTCGCTTCGCCAATTCAGGTTTGGCCGCTTTCATCTCGGCCATGATCGTGGCGAAGTCCTTTTCGATAACAACTGGCGCATAGCTGGACTTCTTCTTCCCTGTCTCCTGGCTGAGCACGATGCCGGCAGTCAGACCTAAAACCAAACCCACTCCCCATTGGACTCGTTTAGTATTCCGGTTCATATCGACCTCTGCTTGATCTCGTCGCTCGGACCACTAGTTTCCATCATCTGCTTGAATCGCCACAAATCGTCTCGAAGTTGTGGGGCTGGGTCCTCGCCCACAAGCTTGGCGACCTCCAAGCCGAACCTGCCGAAGGGAGGCTCGAAGCTCATCGCTACCTTCACCTCGGTAAGGCCATCCGGCAGCGCACGAAAACGCACGGAGCCTGCATTGTTGATGCCCGCCCCTTCTAACGATCGCCAGGCGATAAGCTCATTTTCAATTTCGTTGTGAATCTCTGCGTCCCATTCCACGGTCTTGCCAGCGGGTGCTCTCACAACCCAGTGAGATCGACCATCGTTGAGAACCCTTACCGATTCCAGGTTCTTCATGAAGGTAGGCAAGTTTTCGACATTGCGCCAGAAGCGATAGAGCTCCTGCGGCGAACGGCGAATCGCAACTGCATGTTCAAGTTTGATTCCTTCGCCGTGATGCACGCTGGTGACGCTGTTTTCGCCATTCGCTGCGGCGTTCACATTTAATGCTTTATACAGTTGACACTGGCCTGTGACGGCGCGATGCAACAAACCTCCACCGGCCGCCATTAGCAAGGCCCGATTCCAGGAATGGTGCCTTGCTCCATAAGCCAATAAAGCTCCCCCTCCGAAAGCCGACACCCATCGTTCGGGCGTTGAAACATTGATGCGCTGCGACCGCGGTTGGCTGCGGCCGGGTATTTCCTGAGCAAATCCTTCTGCAATAGCCATCTTCATACTCCCTTCACAAGTTTGATATTCGGGCTCAATAGCGCCTTAAGCCGACCATAAGCTTGCGCCTTACAGGTTTCAGTCCAATATTGATCGACCAGACGCCAACAGTGAGACTCAAGCAAGGCTGAACCAGGACCATGGGGACCGGGATCAATTCTGAACAGACCCGTATTTCGTCCGAAGCTAATCTGAGTTCGTCATGCCGCGCCTTGTTCGGGCGGTGCGTGAAAGGGAGGAATGGATATGCCATCCAGTACCGGTATTTTCTCAAGATTCGACGACGCCAAACGAGCTGCGATGAACATCACTAAAACAGTGGGAATCAGCATGGATCAAATGAACCTGCTGACACCCGGTGCAGGTGAGGCCGAACTCGCCGCGGTTCCTAGAACAGATGCTGAGCAACCCGGGGTTGGCAAGGCCTTCGGAGGCTTGCTAGGAGGTGCTTTGGGTGCAGCTGGGGGCATGCATTTGGGCGCTGCAGCTGCCAGCTTGATGGTTCCGGGGGTGGGGCCAGTTCTCGCGCTTGGAGCCGCGGCTGCCGTTCTGGCTGGGGCCGGCGGGGTGGCGGGCGGAGCGGCGCTGGGCGACTACTTCGATGAGTCGGCAACCCATGGCCTTCCGACTGACGAACTCTATCTTTATAAGGATGCCCTACGAAAAGGTCGCACCGTGTTGATTGTTCCGATCGACAGCGAGCAACAAGGGGACCAGATTGGAGCGATCCTGTCTGCGTCGGGAGCCGAGACCCTGGACGCTGCGCGAGAAAGCTGGTGGATCGGTTTACGGGATGCCGAGGAAGCCGAATATAAAGGTGCGGAGGATTTTACGTCCTTGGAAAGCAGCTACCGACTGGGATTTGAAGCCGCTCAGCACGGGGAGGTTTCTGGAAAACCCATCGAAGATGCCCTTCCTTATCTGAGCAAGCGTTACTCCAGTGACGTTTGCAAACAACCGGCTTTCCGCTTGGGATACGAGCGTGGCAAAAAACACTCTGAGGAGCTGCAGGAACGGTACCCGCCTATTGAGGCGCTCTGAGGGGAGATGGCTGAATGCCGAGAAAACCAGCCATTCGAAAACGCTCCCGTTCTGGAGGCAACAGAGTGACTGACCGAAGAGCCGACCTTCTAAAATCGGATATCGACCTTGGCTTCACCTTCGTTGCGGTCGCGCTTACCTCTTACACTGCCGGCAATACCGCCCAGGCGAGGCGGGCCGCTAAGGATGCAGAGAAAAAACTGCATGCTGCCCAGAAGCAAGTAGCTAATATCGCAATCGCACCAGGCGAACGACGCAGGGCAGCTGACCGGCTCAAGAACCTCGAACAAGTGCTAGCCACAATTCAGGCGAAGATCCTGGCGTCTTTGCCGATCGTCCACCCGCAGGAGCGGTAAAATCAACTATTCTCCGCAACTCTTCGCGGCTCGCAAGGTTTCAAAAACGGCGACAGCTCCTGAAACGCCGCTGGAAGTTAAAGTTTGTCGCAACAGAAGGAGAATCACATGAAGACTGCAGACCTCGTTTTCGACCGTCTGAAGGACTGGGGAGTCTCCATGGTGTTTGGAATGCCAGGGGACGGCATCAATGGCTTTATTGAGGCCCTGCGCGCTCGCCAAAAAGACATTCGGTTCATTCAGGTGCGGCATGAAGAAGCAGCAGCCTTGATGGCCTGTGGCTATGCCAAATACACGGGACGGCTGGGCGTCTGCCTCGCCACTTCGGGTCCAGGCGCCATCCATTTATTGAACGGACTCTATGACGCGAAACTCGACGGCGCTCCAGTTCTAGCTCTAACCGGTCAAACCTACCACGACCTGGTCTCCGTTGCTCGCCAACTCGGCAGTCAACCGAATGCGCCCGCCTTTATCGGTGAATTTGCAGGCATTGTTTAAAAGGTTCCCCACCACTTGGGCCAGCCGGACCGCGTCGGCGTTCAGGTATACCGGCTGCGGTGGCAACGAGACGCTCAAGTCAATACCTTTGCCCTGCGCCAGCGGGAGCGCCAGGTCGACGGCCTGATTTACCGCGGATGCCAATTCGATAGGCCCTCGGCGAAGTTCAATCTTGCCTCGGCTGATACGGCTCACATCGAGCAAGTCGTCTACCAGCCGGGCCATTTGTCTGATTTGGCGTTCCATCATCTCGGACGCGGATCCGGCGGCTTCTCCGTTGTCTCTTTTCTGCCGTATGATTTCCAGAGCGTTGCGGATGGGTGCGAGCGGATTACGTAGTTCGTGGGCAAGCAGGAAAACCGCTGCGCTACTGGAGCAGACCCTGCAGGAAGAGAAGGCCACAGATGCCAAACTTTCGGAACTGGCGCGGAATGAGGTCAATCTGGAGGCGGCCGAAGCAGACGCAGAAGATGATGACGGAGCAGATGTTCGGAGGTCCTCCCCACGTCGTTCAGCGCGATCGGCCAAGAAGTAATAGAACGGAAGGCCCGCGTGCTCCTTCGCATGACACAGGCACGCGGGCCTTTGTCTGACATAGCTCGCAACACGGCTGCTGCCTACCCAGCCTGTGCCTGAGCAGGAATCACAATCGTTAGAGCTGTCCCGATGGCCTGGAGAGTGTTCTCCGCCCCCAAAACAGCGTCCCCCCTTGCAAGGGGACTTCAGGGGGGTTTTGGGGCTGTGACCGAAAACCTGGTGTGAGTTGTTGATCCGGAAACCAACCCCGGCGCTTCGGTGAAGGATTCTCAAGCCTTCACCCCCTCCGAGGGAGGGGATTCTCAAGGGAGCCATGGCCTGAGAAGGGAGACCTCTCGGCAGAAATCAACTTCGAACATCCATTGTAGTTCTCAATGGAAGAAAGCGTTGTCGTTCTTCTTACTCTTCCGGCCTCACGAGCCCAGCACGGATGGCGTAACGGACCAATCCTGCCACATCGTGAATGTTGAGCCGTTTCATGAGTTGGGCCCGATGCGATTCGATCGTCTTGACGCTGAGTTTGAGGCGATACGCAATATCTTTGGTATTTTTCCCCTCGGCGACCAGCTGCAGGACTTCCTGCTGCCGTGCGGTCAGAGCGTGAGGTGAGCCCTGAGATCGCACTCGACGCATGTAATCGTCGACCATGCTTTTCGATACGGCTGGACTCAGATAGACGTTGCCCTCCGTGACCGCGCGCAGAGCCAATTCCAATTCAGAAATATCGGCATCTTTCAGGACATATCCGCGCGCTCCGGAGCGGAGCGCCCTCGAAACATATTCCTCGTTTGCATGCATCGAGAGCATGACGACTTGCACCTTCGGGTAATCTTTCACAACGCGTTCGAGCACCTCCAAACCGTTCATCTTCGGAAGTGCAATGTCCATCAAGACCACGTGCGGTTTCACCGAAGAGATCATGCTCAGGCCGGAGCGGCCATCGGCGGCCTCTCCCACAACCTGGACTCCGCTAATTCCGTCCAGGAGGGCGCGAAACCCAGCCCTTACCAGCCCATGATCCTCCAACAAAAGAACCCGTAGTCTCTTCATACTCAACAATCCTTCAGCCCTTGCCTTCTAAGACACGGCGTCGTTAATTTCATTGCACCCTCACCCGGCCTTCGGCCACCCTCTCCAATGGACGTGATCGTACCCATAAGTCGGTCGCTGGACACAGTGGTGCTTGGCTCTAACTTTAAATCCCCGGAGGGGACCAATATCGATAGCCCCAGGCGGCGCGCAGGCAAGTGCCACCCGGGGTTAACAGTCGGCGGAAAGATCCGACCCTGAAGGGGCCGAACCCAAACGGTAACCGAAATTGAGGTGCTTCAACCCTTTCAGGGTTGGAAGTGGAATTGTCTGGCTACCGTGGGCTTCGCTCCTCGTGGCTACGCTCAGCGAAAGGCATCTCAAGACTGGACTGGCGACCCCACTGTGTCCAGCGTAAAACTTGTCGGACATACCCAGCCCATGGGGAGAGGCAGCCGCAGCGGAACGACGCTCATGCGAATCTACTTTTGTCGTCTTCCTTAGTTCTTCATCTTGCTCGCCCGCGCTGCTCTTTGACTTGATTCCGGCCGTTCTTGCTATCAATCAATGGAATGGTGGCAAGCACTTTTGACCCAGCATCTGGAGAAGATGTGATCTCCAAACTTCCCCCACAAAGGCGCACGCGTTCATGCATACCCAGTAATCCAAGTGATCCGCCGCCTGCTGCCCGGCTTTGAGCCGCAACAACATCAAATCCTACGCCGTCATCTCGAATTCCTAACTGAATCTCCCTACTGGTGTTGCTGAACTCAATCCAGACGTGTGACGCTTTGGCATGCCGCACTACGTTGGTCAAAGCCTCCTGCGCCACTCGGAAGCAGGTGGTTTCGACTTCCGAGGGAAACCGTTGCTCCCGCCGTGGTGCCTTCAAGTGTGGAATCACGAATTCTCGAACCCGCCTGTCCAGATACCACCGTAAGGCCGACACGAGGCCGAGGTCATCCAATAGCGGAGGCCTCAAATCAAAGGACCACTGGCGGACCTGGCCCAACGCCCCGTCGAGCATACCGATGGCTTCCGCGAGACGCGAGCTTGCTTTGGTCGCATCCCGCTCGCGTTGAACTCGCTGCAAATTGAGGCGGATACCCGTTAACACCTGGCCCAGCTGGTCGTGAAGATCAAGGGCCAGCTGATGGCGCTCCACTTCCTGAAGCTTGAGAAGCCGGCGCGACAACCCTTCCATCTGTTGGCTCTGAAGGGAGGCCTGCTCTTCCGCGCGCTTCCGCTCCTGCATTTGAACTTGCAACAAGTCGTTGGATTCCTTTAGTGCCACTGACCGTTCCTGGAGCTGAGCCAGGACAACTGTACGTTCCTGCATTCGAATCTCGAGTTCTCTCTGGGCCTGTTCAATGGCCTGCTGAGCTTCCTTCCAATCTGAAACATCACTGACCGCTACCTGGCACAGGCGTTCTCCCTGTCCGTCTTCCAAGGCAAACCCAGTCAGTCTGGCATCGAGACTATCGCCACTTCTCGTCCACAGTTTCAGCTCGCAGGTCTGAACCTTGAACTCTTCAAGAATCTGCCGGCAGAAATTGTGAAATTTTTTCTGGTCTTCTTGCTTCACGAACCGTCTGAACCCACGCCGCATGAGTCCGCGCCGATTCAATCCCAAGAGAGCCGCGCCTGTCAGGTTGGCTTCGAGAACCAGCCCCTTGGCATCTAGCGTGAAATAACCGATAGGGGCAAAGTCGTATAAATCAGAATACTTGCGGCGCGCATCTTCAGTTTCGATCTGGCTGCGCCGCAGCTCTTCGTTCTGGGCCTGGAGTTCGACTTGGTGAATCTCAAGGTCCTGGATCAGCGTTTCCAGATTCTTAGGATTTGCCGCGCGGTCTCTCAAGCTGTTCCCAGTAAACGAAAGCGCTGCTTGGCGTCGCAATAGCTCTGCTTGTCCTCCTTTGGGTTTGGCAGGTCGCATGGTTTATCAGGCACGGAGCGAGCCGGAATCGAGTTCGATGATCCTAGACTGGTAAAACCTACCGGAGAGACGCTGAGACGCGGAGAGTTCTTGTCAGAACAAGCACCCAGTCACGATTTCACCATGGTCACTTCAATGTGTTGTCGGTATTCATCAAACACCACTGATGAGAACAAAACACAAGAACGGACCGGCCTTCCTTCCCCTGTTTCTTTTTGCGTCTCTGCGTCTCGGCGGTTGCTTGAACTTTAGTCGAATCCTCTTTACGACTCAACTTCTCTTGTCTGCCGCCTTTTCGGTGATCTGGCTTGCGAAACATCTTCAATTGCCAGCAGGACCGTATCGGTGCCGATGCCGAGATGGAAGATGCGACGGGCACTCACCAGCATGGTTCGCTTTCCGATTCCGGGAAAGTCGTGTTTCACTTCAAAGTCTTCAACCCGCGAATTTTCGGAAAGAATCTTCCGCAACAACGCTCGCAGTTGGGGAATGTTCCATTGACCGTTTCCCAGATCGAAGAAGACGGACTGCTCGGTGAGCTTCGGGTTGACGGCAAACGTCTGGTAGAAGGCATTGTTGGCCTGCAGTACTCTCATCTGCGCATCCAGCACGACCAGCGGTTGCCGCACGGTCTCTACAATCCCTTGCGCAAAGTCGCGGGCTGCCTCCAGCAGATGCTCAGCTCCGATATCCGTAAAAGTCATGACCACACCTTCAATGTGGTTGTCCGTCGTACGGTAAGGCATCATGCGCATGAGAAACGCCCGGAGGTCCGGGGTCTTGACGACTATTTCTTTGGGAATGAGTGTCTCCAATACGGTCTGAGCGTCACGGGTCAGATCTTCGTGCTGAAGATTTGAAACGATATGGCTCAGGGGACGGTCGATGTCTGACGGTATGAGATTCACGATCCTGGTGGCGTCGGGAGTAAATCGCTTGATACGCAGCTGCATATCCAGGAATACCGTGGCGATATGCGTGCTGTCGAGTAAGTTTTTCATGTCGTTGTTGAGCTGCGACAGCTCATCAACCTTGCCTTGCAGCTCGGAATTCACGGTGACCAGCTCTTCATTCAAGGATTGCATCTCTTCTTTGGAAGTCTCCAACTCTTCGTTGGTGCTTTGCAGCTCCTCATTGGTCGATTGCAATTCTTCATTCATCGACTTCAGTTCTTCATTCGAGGTTTCCATCTCCTCAATAGTCGTTTGAAGCGACTCCTGGGTAAATTTGAGCTCTTGCTCCAGTTCGGCAATGCGCTTCAAACTGATTTTGCCGGGGTGAGCCACCTTCCGTCCCTTCGGTGCCTTTTGACCAACTAACTCGTGAAATGCCACGAGAGTCAGTGTCCCGAGCTGATCGTCACGATCGCGCAAGGGACGAACGGTGAGATTGATCGGCTGATAGCTCCCATTGGTTTTCACCTGCAGGCCTTCTAAGGTCACCGGCCTCTTTTGCTGGTTGCATCTGCGCACGGCTGAGTTCAGCTCCAGACGCAGCCCTTCACGAGCCATCTCATAAACATTCAAGTTGGCGCTGCCCGAGGCCAGCTCCAAGAACTTTCCGGTGCGGCCGTGTGCGTAGAGGATATCGCCTTTGTGGTTGACGATGACGCAGGGTGGTGCGTATTTATCAAGCAACGCTCTTTCGGCCACTTCGGTGACACTGATCTGACGCCCACCCCGGATATCGACATCTGTTCGCGCTCCACCTTCCGCCGCGAACGACCTGGCAGAATCAAACTCCCAGGTCTGGTCGGTGACACCGGAATCTTTACGACGGAACAATTTCCATTTCTTGTCCACCAGCGAGAACAGATCGCCATGGCGGCCAATGGTCTCGGAAGATCCCAGCAACAGCAGTCCTCCCGGGTTCAGAACGTAGTGAAAAAGAGGAACCAGGCGCTTTTGAAGATCGCCGTCCAGATAAATTAACAAGTTCCGGCAACAAATCAGGTCAAGCTTGGCGAAGGGTGGATCCTTGATCACATTCTGGACGGCGAACAAAGCCATTTCACGAATCTCTTTCTTGATGCGAGAGGCGTTGCCTTCTCTGACGAAGAATCGTTTTAGCCGCTCTGGCGACAAACCAACCGTGGTATTTGCCAGGTAGCGTCCGTTCCGCGCCGCATCGATAGCCTCAGAATCGATGTCGGTGCCGAAAATCTGAATTCTAGGATTGACCTGCGCCTCATCCATCGCTTCGCGCAGAACAATGGCGAGTGAGTAAACCTCTTCACCTGTGGAACAACCCGGAACCCAGAATCGCAAAGTTGAATCATTCGATTTGTTCCCGAGGATTTCCTTGACGATTTTGCTGCGCAACAACTCAAAAGCCTCGGGATCGCGAAAAAAACTCGTGACGCCAATGAGGAGCTCCTTGAAGAGCATCTCGACTTCCTGCGGGTTTTGCTTCAAGTAGCGTGTGTACTGAGCAACGTCCCGGATTTGATGAACGTTCATGCGCCTTTCAATGCGGCGAGAAATCGTGTTTCTTTTGTAATAAGAAAAGTCGTGGCCCGTCTGCGAGCGAAGCAGCAGAAAAATCGGATTCAATGCATTGCCGGTTCGTTCCACCCAGCTCGGTGTTCCACCCACAACGCTCCGCGTGCAATGAGCCGCATATGCGATCAACTGAGCTGGCATCATGGCAGGCGAAAGAACGAAGTCCGCGATGCCCGCGTCAATGGCGCTCGTCGGCATCCCGCGAAATTTCGCGCTGGTCGGTTCCTGCACGATTGCCATGCCATACTCCGACTTGATCGCCCCGAGTCCCACAGTCCCATCCGAGCCGCTTCCCGAGAGGATGATGCCTACTGCTTTCTGTCCCTGGTCGGCAGCCAGGGAACGGAAAAACATGTCGATGGGTAGACGCAAAGCCTGACGTGTCGAGGGATCCGACAAACACAAAGCCCCTCGAAGGATCTCTATGTCTTTGTTGGGCGGTACGACAAAAATCTGGTTGGGCACAACCTTCATTCCATGCCGCGCCTGAACGACAGTCATCTTTGTAAGCCGCTGTAACAGTTCGGGCAGCATGCTCGTATGGCTTGGATCCAAATGGGGCACCAAAACGAATCCCACATTGCCGTCCGAAGGCATGGCCGAGAAGAACTGTTCAAAGGCTTCCAAGCCTCCGGCAGATGCGCCGATTCCAGCTATGCAGAAAGGTTGTTCATTGACTTTGGACAGATGGGGTTTCTGACCTGATTTCGAAGGTGCTAGTGCTTTTTTGGAACGGAGAACCGTTTTCCCTGGTGTTCGGTTTCTCATTTATCAGTCAGTGCAAGAGTAGGAGAACATTCCGTTTGTAGTACCGGCTTTAGCCGGGCCGTCAGGGGCTTTAGCCGGGCCGCTTAAAGGCGGTACTACGAACATGGAGCGGCTATGTTCTCCTACTTGCACTCCCATTAATAGAGTCTTCGCAACCGCGAGTTCTCAACCACCGTGCCGATCGGCAACTGTAGGCAGAGTCGCGTGATGAAGCCGCGAGCTCGAATCTTTTCTTCTTCGTGCTCGCTGAAAGGAACAGGCTTGTTAGGTCAAGATATCAATCACGTTTCCCTGGCAGCAAGAACAAAACCCATGGATGTTTTGCAATCCTTGGCCGGGGGTTTCCCCTGCTCTCGATCACGGTTGCAGCCCGCTTATCGCAAGCGAGGACAGCTCGACGCAATTGACTATCGACGGGATCGAATCGCAGGCGGCTTATGCAGACGAGCTTGCAACTCCCCCACTCCTTCGAGTAGAGCAATATTGAACAGCTTTCGCCTTCTTTGAAAGTCACCATGCTATGAATGACTTCAGGGAGCCATGCCAATGTCCGCGCATCTTACTTCTCTCAAGAATCTTTACATTGATGAGCTCAATGGGCTCTATGACTGCGAGAGCCAACTTCTGAAAGCCTTGCCCCGATTGATCCAACGAGCGTCCAGCTTGGGGTTGCGCAAAGGATTCACCCAACATCTGGAGGAGACAAAAACGCATCTGGAGCGTCTGGATCAACTCTTTGACGACATGGGAGGACGGCCCAAGATGCGGAAATGCAAGGGAATGCGCGCGATTCTGGAAGAGGGAGAAGATACCCTCAAGGCTGAGCCACGAGGAGAGCTATTGGACGCTGCGATCATAGCAGCGGCTCAACGCATTGAGCACTACGAAATCGCTGGGTACGGGTGCGTGCGAACTTACGCGGACTTGCTAGGCGACAAAGATAGCGCGGAACTCCTGCAATTGACCCTCGACGAGGAAACCATGACGGATAAGACTTTGACCGAGTTGGCGAAGCAAATCAATGTGCAGGCGTTTGAAGCCAATGTATCAGAGGCAACGAATTTAGCCCCCGCAAGGAGAAGAAGAGCGGGGAGAGCCTGACTCAGGCTTCAACTCAAAGGAAGCGTCTCGCTTGGTGTCACTCTTGATTGAAGAACCTTCACATAACCATGGCCCTTCGAAAGAGATTCCAATGGCTGGCGCTGATCGCAGTGCTGCTGATCGTCGGGGCCGGGCTTTATCGTCTCCAATTTCGAAAATCCACTCGCCAGGTCACCTATAGCCAGTTTCTCGCCGAGGCCCGCAGCGGCCATCTGGCGGAAGTCCAGATTGGCGAAACTGATTTGGTGGGGCTGGTGCGGCCTGAGAAGGATAGTCCTGCAGTACCGGAAATGGTCGCTCGGCGTCTGCCAGGTGTCGAGCTGTCCGACTTTCTGAAAGAACTGGAGAAGGCGCGTATTCCCGTTTCCGCAGCGAAGGAGGGGGCTGCCGCTGCGTGGTCCGCTGCCATCGGTTGGATTTTTCCCTTCCTGCTCCTGTTCTCGATCGGGGCACTCATATTTTGGCGGACGCGGCATAGCGCGGGTGGATTGTTGTTCACCAGGAACGATCATGGCAAAATTTATGACCGGGCGAGTTCTTCCAGGGTGACGTTCGACGACATCGCCGGGGTCGATGAATCCAAAGCGGAGCTCGTCGAGATCGTCGATTTCCTCAAAAACCCTCAAAAATACCAGCAACTCGGCGGAAGAATTCCCAAAGGCGTCCTGTTGGTTGGTCCCCCGGGAACGGGGAAAACCCTCCTCGCCAAAGCGGTGGCTGGAGAAGCCGCCGTCTCCTTTTTCTCTATCTCGGCCTCTGAGTTTATCGAAATGTTTGTTGGCGTTGGCGCCGCGCGGGTACGGCATCTCTTCGAACGCGCCAAACGCAAGGCCCCTTGCATCGTGTTCATCGACGAACTCGATGCTATCGGCAAATCGCGTTCCGATCGACGGCACAGTGGGAGTCATGACGAGCGGGAACAGACCTTGAACCAGTTACTCGTGGAGATGGATGGGTTCGACCCGACTAAGGGACTGATTGTGATCGCAGCTACGAACACCCCGGAGGTACTGGACCCGGCCCTGGTCCGCACTGGCCGCTTTGACCGCCAGGTTTTGATTGACCGGCCAGACTTGCGTGGGCGTGAGGCCGTCTTGCGTATCCATTCCCGCCACGTCCGGCTCAGCAGCGATGTGGAG
>Ga0187893_10007899_pt1 | contig 17113 bp, 10 predicted proteins | sample MA1701074metaG_FD_139574 | JGI IMG/M metagenome (GOLD analysis project Ga0187893, IMG submission 139574) | White microbial mat communities from a basaltic lava cave in the Kipuka Kanohina Cave System on the Island of Hawaii, USA - MA170107-4 metaG ... | reverse complement strand
TTGTAGAACATGCTGAAGAAGCCCGAAGCCATGTTCAGGATGAGCATTGGGATCATGAACGGCGAGAGCCGGCCGGGGCCTTTGTTCATCAGGATGGTGTGTTGGTCGGCGGTGGTCTCAAGCCCGCCGATGCCGGAGCCGAGGAAGACACCTACTTCATCGCGGTTCACCTTTTCCAGATTGAGTCCCGAATCAAGCAGGGCCTGGTGTGCCGCGAATACGCCGAATTGCGAAAACCGATCCGAACGGCGCACGTCTTTGGGCGAAGGAAAGGCCGGCACGGGATCAAAGTTCTTCACTTCGCCGGCGATTTGAGTGTCGAACGGCGTGGCGTCGAAGTGAGTGATCCGGTCGATGCCGCACTGCCCCGCGAGAAGGTTCCTCCATGTCGTCTCGACATCGTTGCCCAGCGGCGTGACGGCGCCCAGGCCGGTGATGACAACTCTGCGCTCGGAATGATGGCTCGCCATAAAATCAAACGGGGCAGCTTGGGCTGACACCAGCCGGAGCTGCCCCGGAAAGCTTCAACCGACGCTATTTGCTGCGGATGTCCTCGATGTACTTGATGACATCGCCGACACTCTGGAGCTTCTCCGCTTCTTCGTCGGGAATCTCGTGGCCAAACTCCTCCTCGAGAGCCATCACCAGCTCGACGGTGTCCAGCGAGTCGGCGCCCAAATCCTCGATGAACTTGGCATCGGGAGTCACCTGGTCGGCGTTGACGCCGAGTTGCTCCACGATGATTTCTTTGATTCTTGCTTCAACGGATTTCTCAGCAGCCATGACGGTTCTCCATTTCTGTTTTTGTTTTGTGCTATGCCACGAGCCTGAGAGCGTCAAGCCCCGAATCTTTAATAATTGTGCTTTGTTGTCTGGTCGCAAACACGCAATTGGTCGTTCAAGTGCCGCTTTGTCTATCGGGTGAGTCCGTGAGTGTCCAGTGATTATTTTTCACGGCTTACATCACCATTCCCCCGTCCACCACAAGCGTCTGGCCGGTGATATAGCGGCCTCCGGGACCGGCCAGGAACAGCGCGGCTTCGGCGATGTCCTCTGCCTTACCCAGGGCATTGAGCGGGATTTTCTCCAGCAACGCCGACCGTGCTTTTTCGTCGAGCGCTGCCGTCATGTCTGTTTCGATAAAGCCAGGCGCAATGGCGTTGGCCGTGATGCCGCGTGAGCCAAGTTCGCGGGCAATCGACTTCGTGAAGCCGAACAACGCGGCCTTGCTCGCGGCGTAGTTGCACTGCCCGGCGTTGCCCATGAGGCCGATAATGGACGAGATGTTGATAATGCGCCCGGCGCGCTGCTTGAGGAATGCGCGCGCGAAAACTTTCGTGAACGAGAACGCGCCCTTGAGGTTCGTGTTCAGCACCGCGTCCCAATCCTCCTCGCTCATGCGCATGAGCAGGCCGTCCTTCGTGATGCCAGCGTTGTTCACCAAAATGTCCACACGGCCCGCATCCGCTAAAACCTTTTCCCCAGCGGCGGCTACCGCCTTGGAATCCGCTACGTCCACGGCATAAGCCCAGGCCTTTCGCCCTAGCCCGCGCACCTCGGCGGCGGCCTTCTCGGAACTCTCGGCCGTACGCGAAACGCAGGCAACGTCCGCTCCGGCGGCGGCGAATTTCAGGGCGATGGCGCGTCCGATGCCCCGGCCCGCGCCGGTGACGACGGCCACTTGATTGGCTAGCTGGCTCATAAAGGGCGACAGTTGTCTGAAGTCGCGGGAAGGTTGTCAACAAAACGAAATGGCAATGTGCGCCGGGCGAGTGCGTTCCAACACGCCTTGGAACATCCCTGCGCCATCTCACCCAAAATACACGGAGCAACTTCTCGCCGATTCTGTCCAACGGGCATGAAAACGATCATGCTCATGGTTGCGCTCGCCGGGCCTGGCTCAACCACGCTCCTTGCCCAAACCTCCATCAGCAACACCAACATTGACATGCAGGGCTTTCTGTCGATTTCCCAAAAGGCTGCCGCCCACCGGGAGCAACGCCGCCTGTCCGAGGCCGATTTCATCCGTTTGAGCAAGGAGTCCGGCACCATTGTGCTCGATGCGCGCAGCCGGGAGATGTTCGACCTGCTTCACATCAAAGGGGCAGTCAACTTGAGCTTCCCGGACATTACCGTTGAAAGCCTTGCCCGCCTCATTCCGGACAAGGGTCAGCGCATCCTTATCTATTGCAACAATAATTTCGAGAACGAGCCGCGCGCGTTCGCGCGCAAACTCGCTCCGGCTTCCCTCAATCTTTCCACCTACGTTTCTCTCTATTCCTACGGCTATACCAACGTTCTGGAACTGGGGCCATACGTGGACATCAAACAGTCGAAGATTGAGTTCGTGGGCAGCGGCAAGGCTCGGTGAGCCATTGGGCGGGCTTCCAGCCACGAACCGGCTATCAGCTTCGGCTCGTGCTCTTGCTCATAATCTTAATCTTAATCTTCCGGCTTCAGAGATCAGGAGTAAGAGCAAGAGTATGATTAAGAGCGAGGTTCATAGAGAGCATTCTTCCGTAGATCTCCGACTAACTCTTGGCTTGCGTCGGCCCGCGTGCGAAGGATTGCATCGTTGGAAGCGCCGCGTCTTTGCGGTGGTGACGGAGTTGAACGGCGAGCGAAGTCATTATGAAGAACAAATTCGTTTTTGTCCTGGCCCTCCTGGTGTTGGGTGTCGGCACAGCTCACCCGCTGAAGGCCGCTCCCCGCGAAGCCTTGTGGAAGGCCGTTGAGGAAGCGGTCCAAAAGGGCCTGCCGAAAACCGCCATCACCAACCTCGACCTCATCATCCCGGCGGCGATCAGGGACAAGGCCCACGGCGAGGCGGCCAAGGCCATCGCGCGGAAGATTGTTCTGGAAGGAAACATCCAGGGCAACAAGGCCGAGGAGAAAATCACGCGCATGGAAGCGGAGATCGCCAAGGCACCCAGGGAAATCGTTCCGCTGCTCGATGCCATCGTGGCCAACTGGTACTGGCACTACTTTCAGAACAATCGCTGGCGTTTCATGCAGCGCACGCAGACCGCGCAAGCACCGGGCAAGGATTTCACCACCTGGGATTTGCCGCGCCTGTTCGCCGAGATCGACAAGCAGTTCGGCAAAGCCTTGGCCAGCGCGGATACGCTCAAGAAGACCCCCATTGCGACGTTCGATGACCTGCTCCAGAAAGGGACGCTGCCCGATGCCTACCGGCCGACGCTCTACGATTTCATCGCGCACGAGGCGCTGAAGTTTTATACGAGCGGCGAGCAGGCTGCGGCCAGGGCGGAGGACGCGTTCGAGCTGTTCGCGGACAAACCGGTTTATGGCATCGTGCCGGTCTTCGGTACGGCGGAAGAATTCATCGCCGGCAAGATTGAGCGGCGAGCGGACGAGTCTGCCACGGAGAAGGCTTTCTTCCTCTTCCGTGATCTCCTGCTTTTCCATCGCAACGACAAAGAGCCATCGGCCTTCGCCGACGCCGACCTCGCGCGGCTGGGCTGGGCCTACAACGCCGCCTTCGGCGAAGAGAAAGCTTCGCGCTACAAGGCCGCACTCAAGACGTTTGTGGATAAGTGGGCGGACCACGAAACATCCGCGCTGGCGCTGTACCACTGGGCGCGCGTCGTGCAGGGCGAGGGCGAACTGGTGGAAGCGCGATCTCTGGCCCAACGCGGCGCGAACGCCCACCGGGACAGTATCGGCGGACGCATGTGCCGAAACCTTGTCAGCGAGATCGAAGCGAAGTCCGCCAGCATCACGACCGAACGTGTGTGGAACGCGCCGTGGCCGGCCATCGCCGTCAATTACCGTAACCTCACCAACGTCTATTTCCGCGCCGTGGCTTACGATTGGAACGCATTCCTCGATAAGCGCCGCAACCGCCCCGAATACCTCAGCGATGGGGAGCGACGCGAACTCCTCGCCAAAGCGCCAGCGCTGGTCTGGTCCACCAACCTCCCGCCCACGCCCGACTTCAAGGGACGCGTTGAGGAACTGCCTGCGCCCGCGACACTCAAGCCCGGCTTCTATTTCCTCATTGCGAGTCACGACCGGGATTTCACCGACAAGGACAACCAAGTCACCTTTACCGACATCTGGGTCAGCGACCTCGCGCTGATCGTCCGCCCGCACGACCGGAAGATCGAAGGCTTCGTGCTCGAAGCGAACTCGGGCGGACCAGTGAACGCCGCTGAAGTGATGGCGTGGCACCTCGATAACAACGGCAATCGCGTGGCCACCGGACCAGCCGCCAACACCGACGAGAACGGTTTCTTTTCCATGCGCGCGGCGGAACATCGCGGCAGCCTTCTGCGCATCCGTGCGAAAGTGGGCGACACCCAGCACGAGCTTGGCTCGATGCAGGAGTATTACAGCTACCAAACGCATCAACCCGACCCGCAGGAGCAAACCGTTTTCTTCACCGATCGTGCTCTCTACCGGCCCGGCCAGACGGTTCAATACAAGGGCATCTGCCTGCGCGTGGACACGACGAAAGACAATTACGACGTGCTTGCGGGCCGCAAGCTCACCGTTGTTTTCTCCGATCCAAACGGCAAGGAGATCGCAAAAGCTGAGCATCAGTGCAACGACTACGGTTCGTTCAGCGGCAGCTTCACCGCGCCGCGCGATCGCGTGATGGGCCGCATGACGATCAACGTCCCAAACGGGCCAATGGGTCAGGCGTCGTTCAACGTCGAGGAATACAAGCGGCCCAAGTTCCAGGTGACACTCGAAGCCCCGAAGACGGCCGCTAAGCTGAACGATCAGGTGTCGCTCACGGGCAAGGCCGAGAGCTACACCGGCGCTGCGGTGGATGGCGCGCTGGTGAGGTATCGCGTCGTGCGCGAAGTGCGCTGGCCGTATTGGTGGGGCTGGTATTCCTGGCGCGCACCGCGCGTGCAACAGGGTAGCCAGGAGATAGTTCACGGCACCGCGCGCACCGGGACTGATGGCACGTTCAAGATTGAGTTTACTGCCAAGCCGGATCCAAGCGTGTCAGAGAAGGACGAAGCGTCGTTTAGCTTCAGCATCCACGCGGATGTGACGGATACAACCGGCGAGACGCGATCTGCGCAGCGCGCGGTGAACGTCGGCTTCACTGCGCTGCAGGCGACCTTGAGCGCCGACGAATGGCAGACCGAGAACCAGCCGGTGGCGGTGAACGTCCGCACCACCACGCTCGACTGGGAGCCACAGAAAGCGGAAGGCGTGGTGAAGATCCACCGGCTTGCGGAACCATCCCAGGTGCAGCGCGCATCCCTGGGTGGCGGCTACAATCGAGGCCAGGCTGGCGTGGCGAAGCCCGACCTGTCGAATCCGAATCAGTGGGAGCTCGCTGAAATTGCGGCCGAGAAAGGCTTCACCACCGATGCCGAGGGCAATACGAAGCTGGAATTCAAGCTGGGCCCCGGTATCTATCGCGCGATGCTGGAGACGCAGGATCGCTTTGGCAAGAAGGTCACCGCGCGCTTCCCGCTGCAAGTCCTCAAGCCGAATGACACGAAGCTGGCCATCAAGATTCCGCAGTTGCTTGCCGCGCCGAGGTGGTCATTGGAGCCGGGCGATGAATTCATGGCGTTGTGGGGCACTGGCTACGACGCGGGTCGCGCGTTCATCGAGTTCGAGCACCGGCAACAGATGGTCGAACGTTACTGGACGATGCCTGGCCAGACGCAGCAGCAACTCAAGCGCGCCGTCACCGAAGCGATGCGAGGCGGCTTCACCCTGCACGTCACCCGAGTGCGCGAGAACCGGGCTTACCTCCAGTCGCGCCACATCGACGTGCCCTGGAGCAACAAAAACCTTGATCTAAAGTGGGAGCATTTCACCTCCAAGCTCGGCCCGGCCCAGAAGGAGACGTGGACGCTGGTCGTTTCCAATCGGCAATCGGCAATCGGCAATCGGCAATCGGCAACGGCAGAGTTGGTCGCCACGCTTTACGACGAATCGCTCGACCAATATCTCGGCCACCACTGGCAGCAGCGCTTCGGCTTCTTCCGCTACGATTACTCGCAGCGTCACGGCGACTTCGCGAACGTGATGAAAGGCTTTCAACACTTGATGGGTAATTGGCAATACGATCACAGCAGCGTGACACTGAGTTACCGCCAGTTTCCGGCCGACCTCGTACAGAACTTCTGGGGCTATCAGTTTGCGCAACGCAATCGGTTCCGAACCGCGAGTGTGGGTGACATGCGGGGACAGGATTCGATGGAGATGTCGCTGGGCGCTCCCGTGGCGGCCGCGGCTCCAGCAATGATGGTCGAAGCGAAGCTCGCGGACCTCAGCGCGGAGCGGCAGGAGGCAGGTAGTCTCGCGAAAGCCAAGGACCCGGCTAGCGGGATGCCTTCCGAAGACCGGACCACTAACGCCAAGGCTCCCGACCTCACCCAGGTCACCGCACGGAAGAACCTCAACGAAACCGCCTTCTTCTTCCCGCAGTTGCTCTCCGACAAGGACGGCGTGGTGAAGCTCCAGTTTACCATGCCCGAGGCCCTCACGACCTGGCGTTTCATGGGCTTCGCGCACGACAGGCAGGTGCGCTCCGGTTTCCTCGAAGGCAAAACAGTTACCGCCAAGGACCTCATGGTGCAGCCGAACCCGCCGCGTTTCCTGCGCGAGGGCGACACACTGGAGTTCACCGTGAAAGTCTCGAACCAGACGACCAACCGCCAGCAAGGCAAAGTGCGGCTCACCTTCAATGACGCGGTGAGCGGCGAGTCCGCCGATATGCGGCTGGGCCTGCTTGGAGTCCCGACTTCAGGCGGTCCGGGCGCCAGGCCGGCTAAAGCCGGGACTCCGAACGCGGAGATCGACTTCGAAATTCCAGCCAAAGAATCGAGGAGCTACTCGTGGCGGCTCAAGGTGCCGGACGGCTGCGGCTTCCTGACCTACAAGGCCGTCGGCTCCACTGGCAACGTCTCCGACGGCGAGGAAGGTTACCTGCCCGTGCTCACGCGTCGCATCTTCGTCACCGAATCGCTGCCGCTGCCGATTCGCGGCAAGGCGGGTGGCGCGGTGACGAAGAAGTTCGAGTTCGAGAAGCTGCTCAAGTCCGGCCGGTCCAGTTCGCTGGTACATCAGAACCTCACGGTGCAGATGGTCTCCAATCCATCCTGGTACGCGGTGATGGCGTTGCCCTATCTCATGGAATATCCGCATGAATGCACCGAACAGACCTTCAACCGGCTTTACGCAAACGCGCTCGCCCGCTTCATCGCCAACAGCGACCCGAAGATTCGCCGCGTGTTCGATCAGTGGAAGACCACTCCCGCGCTTGATTCGCCGCTGGAGAAGAACCAGGACTTGAAGAGCGTGATGCTGGAAGAGACGCCGTGGCTTCAGCAGGCGAAAAGCGAAAGCCAGGCCCGGCGCAACGTCGGGATTCTCTTCGACGCGAACCGGCTTGATAACGAAACCGAACGCACGATGGCGAAGCTGGCCGAGATGCAGTTGCCGGACGGCTCCTGGCCGTGGTTCCCCGGCGGTCGCGGCAATGATTACATCACGCTCTACATCACCACGGGCTTTGGGCGCTTGCGCCATCTTGGAGCGGACCTGTCGGTCGATGCTGCCATCCGCTCGCTCAACCGGCTCGATGCGTGGATGGACGAACGCTACCGCGAGATTTTGAGGTCGCCTTCGCCGGAGAAGTACGTGCCCAGTTCGCTCGACGCGCTTTACCTCTACGGCCGGAGCTTCTTCCTGAAAGACAAACCCGTGGCCCCGCCGCACAAGCCCGCCGTAGAATTTTTCTTGGCGCGCTCGCGCGATCATTGGCTGAAGGTAAACGACCGCCAGTCCCAAGGGCATTTGGCTATCGCGCTTCAACGCTTCAACGCTTCAACGCTTCAACGGTTAAACGATTCCACTCCGAAGGACATCATGCGTTCGATCAAGGAACGCAGCGTGACCAACGAAGAACTGGGCATGTTCTGGCGCGAGACGGAACTGAGTTGGTGGTGGTATCGCGCGCCTATCGAAACGCAGGCGCTCATGATCGAAGCCTTCGACGAAGTGATGGGCGACAAGGACGCCGTAGAGGAATGTCGCGTCTGGCTGCTCAAGCAAAAGCAGACACAGGATTGGAAGACAACGAAGGCTACGGCGGACGCTGTCTATGCGCTATTGCTGCGCGGGAAGGATATTCTGGCGAGCGACACGTTGGTGGAAGTGTCCGTAGGCGGGATCAATCTCACCCCAGATCTGGGCAAAGTGGCTCCCCCAACTCGAAACTCGAAACCCGAAACTCAAAACACGGCTATCGAAGCCGGCACTGGCTTCTACGAACGCCGTTTCGCCTCCGCCGACATCAAGCCCAAGCTCGGCGAAATCACCGTCAAGAAACTCGATGAAGGCGTCGCCTGGGGCAGCATCCACTGGCAATATTTCGAGGACATGAGCAAGGTCACGCCCCACGATGCCACGCCGCTCAAGCTCAAGAAATCGCTCTTCACCAAGGTCAACACGAAGAAGGGCCCGACGCTGGAGCCGGTGAAAGACGCCGTGCAGGTCGGCGACGAACTCGTCGTGCGCATCGAACTGCGCGTGGACCGCGACATGGAATACATCCATCTCAAGGACCAGCGCGGCAGCGGCACGGAGCCGGTGAATGTCCTCAGCCAATACAAATACCAGGATGGCCTCGCCTACTACGAGAGCACCCGCGACACCGCCAGCCACTTCTTCATCGATTACCTGCCCAAGGGCGTTTACGTGTTCGAGTACAGCACGCGCGTTCAGCACCGCGGCGAGTACCTGACCGGCATCGCGGACATCCAGTGCATGTACGCCCCCGAGTTCAACAGCCACTCGGAGAGCCTGCCGCTGACAGTGCGTTGAGCCACCATCAGCTTGCTTCTGCGCCTGTAGCGCTGGTAGCGTCGCCTTGTGACTTCACAGGAACGGGCTTTTCACGACTTCGTCCAATTTGCCGCAGCTCAAAGGCGACGAAAAATCCGCGAAAAGCGCGACCGTGCCCGACGCTTCATCCTGCAATGCGTCGTCGCCATGTTCAGTCTGAAGGCTTAGCATGACCGAGCAAACGATGACACCAACCAAGTATCCAGCATCACAGGAAAGTGACGGCCTGCTGCTCCGGCTCCGGGAAGACTACGAACAAGCCGTGCTGGATTTGTTTGATGCAGACCACGACGCGACCGAGGTTCGCCCTGCGCTGGAGGTTGTCGGGCATACATCCAACTTTCTCGACAACTTGCGCCTGCCGATTCACCGCTGGTTCCGTTACAGCGCGGGCTTTTCAGCGGAGTGGGTGAAATGGTTGCTCGCTGAACGTGACGGAAGTGAACTTCGCGTGCTCGATCCGTTTGTTGGCTCAGGCACCACTTGTCTCGCGTGCGATGAAATGGGCGTCCCGTCTTACGGTATCGAAGCACACCCGTTCGTGCATCGAGTCGCGCAGGCGAAGTTGAGTTACACCACTGACCCGGACCGGTTCATTTCCAAGGCCGAGGACGCATTCCGGTTTGCACGGAAGGTAGCAGCGCAGACAGAGCATTACCCGGAGATCATCAAGAAGTGCTACGGGATTGAGACGCTGGCTTACTTGGACCGTTTTCGTCAGGCGGTTGAGGCGGAACAGAACGGCACGCCCGAAGCCGGGCTGCTCTGGATGGCGCTCGTGTCGTCGCTGCGAGTGGTTTCCGAAGCAGGCACGGCACCGTGGCAGTATGTGTTGCCGGGCAGGCGCAAGACGGTACCGCCGTCGCCCGAAGTCACCTTGCACAAGGCGGTACAAATGATCGCCGCCGACATTCGCTTCATGGCGGTTCGAGCGAAGCCGCTGGCGAAGTTGCGCGTGGATGATGCGCGCAGATGCGCAACTGTCCCGGACGGCTGGGCCACGCTCGTCATCACGTCGCCGCCTTACGCGAACAACTATGACTACGCTGACGCGACACGACTGGAAATGGCGTTCATGGGCGAAATTCGCGGTTGGAGCGACCTTCAAGAAACGGTGCGACGACATCTGGTCCGCGCCTGCTCCCAGCATGTCCCGCCCAACTCCGTGAATCTCGACGAAGTGTTGGCCACGCCGGAACTGTCACCCATCCGCGACGAGATTGTGCCAGTCTGCCGCGAGCTTTCGTCGGTGCGGTTGGAGCGAGGCGGCAAGAAAACTTACAACAACATGATCGCCTGCTACTTCCTCGATCTGGCGCAGACATGGAAGGCGCTCCGACGCGTTTGTGCGTCACCTTCGGAAGTCTGTTTCGTAATCGGCGATTCTGCACCTTATGGCGTCTATGTGCCCGTCATCGAGTGGTTCGGGAAGTTGGCGCTGGCGGCCGGTTTTGAATCCTGGTCGTTTGAGAAACTCCGCGACCGGAACATCAAATGGAAGAACCGCAAACATCGCGTGCCGCTGTGCGAGGGGCATCTTTGGGTTCGCGGCTGAGACTATGGCAGAATCTCACGCGCATCGGTGGGGGCAAATCATTGGTGACGTGTTCGAGCAGTTTGTTCGCGACATGCTCAAGAGCATCGCCGAGAGGCACCAACTTTATCTCGACTACAAGAAGCCTCGTCGGGCCAGGGCAAATCAGGGCGGCCGAGACTTGTCTAAGGTGACGTGGTGTGACTCCTACGGAAATCGGCACGATCTGGACTACGTGCTCGAACGAGGCGGAACGGAAGATGCGCTCGGCGTGCCTGTCGCTTTTGTGGAATCGGCCTGGCGGAGGTACACCAAACACTCGAAGAACAAGGTTCAGGAAATCGAAGCGGCGGTGCTGCCGATTGCTCTGACTTTCTCACGCCACCAGCCGTTTTGCGGTGCCGTGCTCGCCGGGGAGTTTACACGCAATGCGCTCGCGCAGCTTGAGTCCAAGGGATTCTCTGTTCTCCACATCCCTTACGAATCGATCCTCGAAGCATTTCAAGAAGTAGGGCTGGATGCGTCATCGGTGGATGGGATTACCACCGAGGAAGAATTCGGCCGCAAGATCGAGCAATGGCAGCAATTGCCGCAGCCAGCGACGGTGGAGCGATTCTTGAAAGTGCTTTACCGATTGCACGCTCTTGGGGTTGCCGAGTTTCAAGCGCGATTGGAGGCGTCGCTGCTCCGAGGTGTGGTTTCGGTGCGCCTTGCCGTGCTGAGGGGCCACGCCATCGAATGCTCCGACATTGCCAGCGCGATCTCTTACCTGATTGAAGAAGACCGGGCATATCAGTTGCGGGAAAACGGTGAGGAGCGCGCTATGTTTGAAATCGTGGTCCGGTTCAACAACGGAGCGAAGATCGAAGCCACGTTTCCCACGCGGCAGGAAGCAATCGCGTTCCTGCGCACCTTTGAAAGGGCCTGAAGTCAGATTCAGATCGTGGTTCGACGCTCACCGAACGTTTCCGCTATACCTCCGACACCGTGTTCGACACGTTCCCGTGGCCGCAGTTCAAGGTGTCCCGCGACGGACGCGAAGGCAGCGAAGGAGGGAAACGGAAGAAAACCTTCGCCTCCTTCGCCCCTTCGTGGGACATCCTGGAACGCATCCGTGCCGTGGCCGAAGCAGCTCGCGGCCTGCGCCGCCAAGGAATCGAAAAACGAATCCATCACTCCGCCCGGCCTGCCCGCGTTCGTGCCCGAACCGCAAACCTTCGTGAGCAACGATTACGTGCGCCCCGGGCGAGGACGATTCGACCGCGCATTCCTACGCCGCCGCCGCGCACCATTACGGGAAGGAAGAGGGACCGCCGTATCGGACGAAATAGTTTCGGGAGCGCTGCGCTCCTCACGGCTCCCACCGCAGCGAACCAAGTCGCGAGGTGGAGATCTGCTGCACGGAACCGTCGGCGAAGCCGATGGCGTAAGCACCGCCAGAACGCGGACTTCGAAGAAGCAATTCGGGGCCGCCGCTTTGGTTCCATTCCCCGTTGTCCGTCTCGAAGAACAGTACAGTCTGAGGATTGATTTTCGCTTCGTCCATTCCGCTGAGCTTCGCGTTGTAGGCGAAGCTACACGGGGATGGACTGGGATCGTTGGCGGCCTTGTAAACTTTCGCGCTGCCAACGAATTTCTTGAGGTCGTCCGACCACGTCGCAGCATTGGGGAATTTTTCCTGATTATCGTTCGAATACATGCGCGCCGCCAAACCGAGTTGTTTCAGGTTGCTCACGGTGTTGACCGTTTGGGCCTTCGCCTTGGCCTTGGCCAATGCAGGCAGCAACAAGCCGGCGCTGACAGCGGCCACGCCCACCGTTGGCGCGAGCAACAGGGCCGAGGCGGAATCCTGGTTGCCCACTGAAGTCGTCTGCCAGCCGGTCGCGGTGCGCGCGCCGATGGAAAGGCTGTAGGCAGACCCAGCCTTGCCAAAAACGCGCTGGAGCAATTCGAGTTGATCCGGCCCCATGCCGCTCTCGCCCATCACCTGCTGCTGGAGGTCCGCAAATGTTTCTCCGAACCGCCGCGCGACATAAATGAACTGGTTGCCTTCAGCCGGCAGATGTCTGGCAAGTTCCTGGAAATCCGCGGAACTCTTCAAGCCGGGCTGCCGGCCCTGGCGCACTGCTTGCACGGTTCGCACCATCTGTGGCGAAGTCGCGACGTAGAAGTAATCGCCGCTGCTCGCCACCGTCAGCTCCAATGGAATGGGCAGGGGCACAGGCACGGGCATCGAACAAATCTTCAGGCCGCCTTCCTCGGTGGTAATTGCCTTGGGGTTGGCTTGCAGTTGGCCGCTGAGGCGATCGTAGAGCAGACTGTTGTTGACCTTCACCGCCAGCATCAGGCCGGGCGCGGGCAGGCTGATCCGCGCGTCGCGTCCCATCGGCAGTTCGACGGGCCGGGTATCATCGAGCGTCAGGATGAGGCCTACCTCGCCGCCGAGTGAAGCCAGCAAGGTGGTCCAGGGAATCTTTGTTTTGCTTTCAAATTCCGCCGGCCAGTTCCGCGCGACCTCCTGCGCTTCTGGAATGCCAGACTGCAACAATTGCAACTCCAACGTCTGCCAGAGTTGGTTGACCTCCAAATCGCCAAAGGCCGCAAGCGCCGTGTTTGTCGGAAGCATCGAATGCCCGTTCAACGCGTGAGGCGCGCGGCCGAACATCGACCAGAGGAACCCTTCCCCCGCGCCACGGCGGTGGTGAGCGATGAACTTGTTGCGAAACAGGCCTGGCGCTACTGGCGCGGCACTCAGGCCAACGCCAGTCACGTCCTCGACGCCGCTGCTCTTTACCAACTGCGTCAGCAACTCGAATATCCGGCCAGCCTCTCGGCTGTTTCCCGGGCCGGGCATTGATGCCAGGACCTGCTGAATCTGCGCGATGTTGGTGGACAAACCCGCGAGCCATTGGTCCGTAGAAAGGTAAAAGAACAAGCTCCCGCCGGGATCAAGTTGGGCAGTGACCTCCTGGAAACTTGTCTTGCGTCCACTCGCAAACGGCGGCGCACTGGCAATGCCTGTTTGAGACTCTGCGCCCGGGGGCGTGGATGATGCAGTTTGTGCGGCTTTCTCGTCCTTCTTGCAGCCGACGAGTGTGATGACAGTGATGATAGCGATTAGACTGAGGATGTGTTGCTTCATATTAGCCTGGCCCCGAACTCAACGAAACGTCGGGCTGCCTGAAACGCAGCTTCACAGCGAAAACTGACAGGCACACGTTTCCAACCTGTCCAGCGGCTCGTTTGTCCGCAATCAGACAAGGCAGCTCTGGAAAAGTCACGCAGCTTTGAAGGCGAAGCGCCGGTCATTCGAGTCCTGATCGGACCGGATTCGCCTTGGTGCCAGGCGTGGATTGCGTTATCGGTATTCCATGAGCGAGACAGAACAACAAATCCTGGATGCACTGCTGGAGTTGGAACGGACGGTGGCTTCGATGCCTACGGCCAATCCCAAGCCGAACCTGCTGCCGCTGTTTTCGCGCATCGAAGAATTGACGCGCCAGTTGCCCCGCGAGGCCGATCCCTCGCTGCTGCATTACCTGCACAAGAAGAGTTACGAGAAGGCGCGGCTGTTCCTGCAAGGGCGTGAAGCGGAGAACGCGCGCGGGAATTGCCACGGACACGTCTGAACGTGAAACATGATGTGTAAGGCGTCATCGCCGGCGCATCGCCTTACGTCTCACGCGCCACGCATTATGCTCGACGACACCATCGCCGCCATCGCCACGCCGCTCGGTGAAGGCGGGCTGGCGGTCATCCGGCTATCCGGGCCGCAAGGTCCCGCCATCGCGGACGAGATTTTTGTGCCCATGGGCAAGTCGTCACTCAAGCCATCCGCCGCGCCAACGCACACGATTCAATACGGGCGAGTGGAGCGCGATGGCAGAGTCATTGACGAAGTGCTGGTCGCGGTTATGCGGGCGCCGCGCACGTTCACGCGCGAGGATGTCGTCGAGATCACCTGTCACGGCGGATTGCTCCCCGCCAAGCTGATACTCGACGCGCTGCTCGCCAATGGAACGCGGCTGGCGGAGCCGGGCGAGTTCACCAAACGCGCGTTCCTCAATGGCCGCATCGATCTCGCACAGGCCGAGGCGGTGGCAGACTTGATTCATTCGCGCACTGAACTGGCGCTGGCGGCGGCGAATGAGCAGCTTGCCGGCAAGCTCTCGCAACGCATCAACCAGCTTCGCGACGATTTGATGAAGACGATGGCGCACATCGAGGCACACATCGATTTTCCTGACGAAGACATCGCGCCGGACACGAAGCAGCAATTGCTGAAGCGTCTGGATACTGGGGTAGCTTTCATGGAAGATCTGCTGCGCACGGCGAACGAAGGACAGATTCTCCGCCGCGGCATCCGTACTGCCATCATCGGCCGTCCGAATGTGGGGAAGTCGAGTCTGCTCAATCAGCTTCTTGGCCGCGATCGCGCCATTGTCTCGCCCATCCCTGGCACGACGCGCGACACCATCGAGGAGACGGCGAACATCCGCGGGCTGCCGGTCGTGTTTATCGACACCGCCGGCTTGCGAGAAGCGGGCGATGAAATCGAAGCCGAAGGCATCCGGCGCAGCCGCGAATCCCTGACGGCGGCGGAGTTGATTCTTCACGTGCTCGATGCTTCGGAGCCATTCACGGCGGCCGACGAGAAATTCCTGTCGGAGTTTGCAGACAAGAAAAGGATTCTCGTGCTGAACAAGGCGGACCTGCCGCGACGGTTGGAGGTGGGGCGCGTCTCTCCGTGCGCGCCGCTCCTGGCTTCCCGTGAGGGCGCGCATGGAGAGACGCGCCCTACCATCGAAGTCAGTTGCCTGACCAGCGCGGGTCTCGAATCGCTGAAAGACGCCATCAAGCAATGCGTCTGGTCGGGCGAAATCAAAGTCGAGATGCTGCAGGTGATGATCAACTCACGCCATCAGGAGGCGCTCCTCCGCGCCCGCGAGGCTACGGTGCGCGCCGCCGGGGCGCTGCGCCAGGATTTGACTCTGGAACTGGTGGCAATGGACTTGCGTATCGCTGTCAACGCCGTGGGCGAAATCGTTGGCAAGACTTCAACGGAAGATTTGCTGGACTCCATCTTCAGCCAGTTCTGCATCGGGAAATAAGTCCGGGAGGGTTCCCGCCGAACCCACCATAACTTTGATCGCGGTTCGGCGGGAGCCTTACCCTCCCGCGGGATTCACGCCTTCGTCTCGGAGCGGAGCGCCTGTTCGTAACAGGCCAGCGCTTCAGCGTAGCGTTCCTGGCGGTTGAACACGGCGCCCTTGCTCAAGTAGGCCTGGGTTAGCGAACGGTTCAATGCAATCGCGCGGTCGTAGCAGGCGATGGCGTCGTCAAGGCGTTTGAGCCGTTCCAACGCCAGGCCGCGTTTCATGTGCGCCTCGGCGTGGTTGGGCGCGGTCTGGACTGCTTCATCGAAACACGCCAGCGCCGCCTCGAACTGTCCCAGACTCAGCAACACCTGACCCTTGCCGAGCAGCACGGAGGCGTGATCGGCAGGACGAAGTTCCGCGCCGTTCCGCGGCGTGGCGCTTCTGGTTTCGCCGTTGGGCGGGCTCGCATCGGTAAATGGCAGCATCGGCTGGGAAGTGTCCTCCAACTCACGGATGCGCCGTTCCAGCCGATCGATGGTGGCGAGCATCGCTTGATTTGTGGCGTGCGCAGGACCTGGACCGAGCAGCAAGGGTTCGCTTGTGCCGGTATGAGCCGGCAGGACACCAGCCAGCATCGCCCGTTCGGTGGCAAAGCCCGTGGCGATTTCCGCGAGACGGTTCATGCCGCGGGATTGAAACAGCGCAGTGAAGGCGAGCGCCAGCAGGCCAATGCCCACGATACTGCCTGCCATCAGAAACATGGTGCGATTGGATGCCTGGACGGATTGTAGATGTTGCTCGCGCTGGCGGACGAGGGCGTCCTCAAGAAGTTCCAGACGGGTGGAGAGCACCTGCGCGTTGGTTCGCATGTCCTGGCTGGATTCGACTCGCGCTTGTTCGATGGCGAGCAGCGTGGCGTGAAGCTGCTCCTGCAGTCTCAGGTAACGGCGCAACTCCAGCTCGGCATCTGCGGTGGAATTGGCAGGCGGTCGGGCGGCGACCTCAGCAGTAGCGTTGGTCTCCGCGCCCGTAACGCGGCCAAGCGCGCTCCAGACAAGCAACCCGGCCAGCAGCCATGTTCGCCAGAGACAGTTGTCCATAACTCCGCCTGTTGAAAACAAGCCCGGTGGTGTCGTCGCCGCCTTCAATACAGTTTATGCGGCTCGTCTTTGTCCCGCTGCAAATTCCTGTCCGGCAAACCCCCAAGCCCTGGCCTCCAACCGCGCCCGAACAAGGAACCGCCGTATCCCGACAAGGCCGCGCAACTCGCTTTTGTGTTCCGCCAGATAGTGACGAATGAGTCGGTCGTGTTCCTCGATCCATCGAAGGTGACCATAAGGAACTATTTGCATCTGCGTGCGGGCCGCTTAGCTCGCGGGCTGATTCTCGCTGGCAGCCGGCTCCGTGGCGGGCGCGCTCACCATTGCTTCGGTTGCTGACTCCACAAGTGGCGGCGCGGAGCCATCCGGGACGGACGGCGCTTCGGAAACAGGCGCTTCTGCCGAACCTGCCACTGAATCGGTCGTGACGGTGACGAGTGCTGCTGCGTCCTCAACCGCTCCCGGAGGGGCTTCCGGTTTTGCGGGCTTGGGCGGTTTCAGCAACGGCTTCTTGGCCGTTTCCAGAATGCCGT
>Ga0187893_10007898_pt1 | contig 17113 bp, 16 predicted proteins | sample MA1701074metaG_FD_139574 | JGI IMG/M metagenome (GOLD analysis project Ga0187893, IMG submission 139574) | White microbial mat communities from a basaltic lava cave in the Kipuka Kanohina Cave System on the Island of Hawaii, USA - MA170107-4 metaG ... | reverse complement strand
GGGAGAGGGGGGAGAGGGGGGAGAGGGGGAGGGGGGGACGGCCTGCTGCGCAGTCCGTGGATTCCACCGCCCCGGAATCGACCGTAGCCGCTGCGCCGTCCATCGCCGCGTCATCTTCCCCTGCCCCATCCCTGCCGTCGCCGTTTCCGTCCGATCAGGACACGGTCCGGTTCCAGACACAGCTCGCGGGCGGCGCGTCGCACGTCCCGTCGTGTGCGTCCAGGGCGCCGCACATCACCGCCGATTCCATCGGGCCGTTCCGACCGGGGGCGCCGCTCGCCACGCTGCTGCAGCGCTGTCCTCGCCTGCTATACGGGTGGGTGCTGATTTCCGATGGCTACGCCGTGCCGACCGTGGCCGCTCGGTTGGGGGCGGCGACGATCACGGCGTTCGCCAGCGACTCATTCCCGACCGCGACCCTGGGCCAGGTCGAAGTCCGGACTCCGGGTGCGGTGACCGCGGAGGGATACGGGGTCGGATCCTCGCTGGGGCAGATGACGCGCGTTTACGGCACCGCGCAGGCGTCGGAAGCGGACTGCGTGCTGCGTGTGTGGTTCGACTCGCGCCCGCAGATCGCCTTCTATATGGAATACCCCCCTCAGGAACGCAGGGAATGCGGCGCCTTGAGCGTCGAGCCGCTATCCCCCAACCTGACCGTCAAGGGCGTGGTCATCACGCCGCCGTAGTCGAAACCTTTCCGGGTAGCGCACGTCGGTTCGGGCTGGAACGCTACGAGCTGGAGGTCGGCGCATGTGGGGGATTCCTGATTGGGCCATCGGGGCGATGTTCAGCGCGATGGGGTTGTTCGGCGGCATCGGTCTGATGCTGCGCCTGATGCCCGCCGAAATGCGCAAGCCGGGCCGCAAAGGGCTGTCGCAGGAGGAGCGGGATCTGTTGGAAGCAGCAGCACGCCGGATGGGCGAACTCGAGGACCTGCAGCGGCGCGTCGCCGAGCTCGAGGGCCGCGTGGATTTCGCCGAACGACTGTTGACCAAAGCGCGGGAAGCGCGCTAGTCCCATCCGGGACGCCGGCAGATCGGGCACGCCTGCATCGTAGGCTCCTTGCCCAATACGAGACGAACGGGGCCCAGCCGCGCGATCGTGTCGGCCGTGGTGTCGGTGACGGTCACGCGCAGGGTCATCGCATTCCCGACCACGATGCCCTGGTAGCGTGCGGGCAGTGGCGGACCGACCGCCACCGGATACGCGCGCAGCACGTACTCGCCCGGCACGTCGAAGCCGCCGCCCGCATCGAGCGCGATGCCCTGCCGCGCGTTTCCGAACGTGCACGCGATGTGGACGTGGGCGCTCGTGTCGTCGGCGATCAAGCCGGCGTTCTCGCCGCCCCAGGTTCCGAGAACCGGAGCGGGTCTTGGGCCGGCGGCGTCGCAGCCACGGAGGAGTATGATGGCGGAGGCCGCCAGGATGACCCTGTGCATGTGTCTACCTAGTGTACCATCGCGACATCGGGCGCGTCACCTGTTTTGCCCAGGGGTAGGGAGATAACTTCAATCCGTGCGTGAAGGCCGGGAGGGACCATGGCAAGGGCATCCGCAGCAGGGAAGCTGAGAGCCGAGTGGAGACGCCAGGTCCGCAGGTTCGACGCGTTATGGAAAGCAGAACGCGCCAAGCGCCTGCGCGATATCCGCCACGTCGATGCATTCCTGAAACGGATGAAGCAGCTCAAGCCGAATGACCTGCGCGCCTTTCGCCTCGCGGTCTCTACGCTGCGCAGGAGAGTGCAAGAGCTCTAAACGCTCGGGTGGCGGAACGGCAGACGCGCCAGCCTTAGGAGCTGGTGGGGGCAACCCCGTGGAGGTTCGACTCCTCTCCCGAGCACTGACGAGCTGAGCCGACCCCGGTCTCGTTTCGCCCCGGTTAGATTTGCCTCGTGCCTGACATCGAGATCACGAAGACCGCCTCCGAGCCCGGCGCCGCGTCGCTCGCCGTGATCGTCCCGGTGGATCGTGTCCGCGAGGCCGAGCATCGCGCGACGCGGGCCTACCAGGCGCGCGCCCGGTTGCCCGGCTTCCGCAAGGGCAAGGCGCCGGAGGCCATCATCAGGAAGCAGTTCGCCGCCGACATCCGCCAACAGGCGCTTCGCGATCTGATCCAGGCGAGCTGGTCACGCGCCCTGGAGCAGGAGCCGCTCAAGCCCATCGCCGATCCGCACATCCACGATCTGAAATGGGAGGATGGGGCAGCGGTCACGTTCACGATCCACGTGGAAGTGAAGCCCGAGATCACCCTGGCGCGGATCGGCAACTTTGCGCTCAAGCGCACCGTCCCAGCGGTGACGGACGCGCAGGTGCAGGCGCAGCTCGACGCGCTGCGCGAGCAGCGCGCGCCCTGGACGCCGCTCGCCGACACGCAGCCGTCTCTCAAGGACCTCGTGCACGTGACGATCGCCCAGCGCGAGGGGGACACGGCGAAGGACCCGCAGCCCTACCACTTCGTCCTGGGCGAAGGCCGCGCCATTCCCGACGTGGAAGAGCGGATCCTCGCCCTGACGCCCGGGCAGACGATCGACGTCACCGTGCGGTTCCCCGACGACTTTGCCGAAGCAGCCAAGCGCGGGCAGACGCGCGATATCCGGCTCACGCTGCACGAGGTGAAGCGGCAGACGCTGCCGGCACTGGACGACGCCTTCGCGCGCGAGATTGGCGACTTCGACTCGCTCGAGGCACTCCGCCGGGCGGTGCGGGAGGACCTGGAACGCGAAGCCGTTCGCGAGGCCGACGCGCGCGTGCGGGCGGAGCTCGTGTCCCAGATCGTGGCCGCGAACCACGTGGCCGCGCCCCGGCCGCTCGTGGAGCGGGTGATCCTGACCTACGCGCAGGCGTACGGGATCACGGAGGAGCGGTTGCCGCAGTTCAGTACGGAATTCCGCCCGCTGGCCGAGCAGCAGGTGCAACGCGACCTGGTGCTCGACTGGGTGGTGGAGCACCATCGGCTCCGCGCCACGGCCGACGAGGTGACCCAACGCCTCTCCGAGCTCGCGCACCGTCGCAACATGTCCGTGGCCGAGCTCAAGGCGTCGCTCGAGAAGCATCAGCGGCTGCGTGAAGTCGAGCGCGGCCTGACCGAGGAGAAAGTGTTCTCTTTCCTGTTGTCCCAGTCCACCGTGGAGTCCGCTTGACGAGGCGACGCGTCCTGAGGTGAACCGCGTCATCCTGGTCGGGCTCTTGGCGCTCGGCGCCTGCGCGGTCGCCGCCGTCGTCCTCCTCGCGACTCCGCCCCCCACCCAGGCGCTGCGGGGAGACAACGCGGTGGGCGACACAGGCGTCGATCCCCACTCTGCTTTCGCGCCAGGTTAGATTCAATCCTGACTCGAACCCGCGCCACCGGCGCGTGGGCCTTGAGGTCCCAGTCCACCGTGGAGCCAGCCCGACCATGAGCACGCTCTATCCGCCCTACATCATCGAACGCTCGAGCCGTGGCGAGCGCACCTACGACATCTTCAGCCGGCTTCTGATGGACCGCATCGTGTTCCTCGGAACCGCGATCAACGACGACGTCTCGAACATCATCATCGCGCAGCTCCTGTTTCTGGACGCCGACAATCCCGAGCGCGACATCTTCCTTTACATCAACTCGCCCGGCGGCCTGGTGTCCTCCGGCATGGCGATCTACGACACGCTGCAGTTCCTGCGCGCGCCGGTGAATACGATCTGCATGGGGATGGCGGCGTCGATGGGCTCGTTCCTGCTCACCGCGGGCACGCCGGGCAAGCGTTCCGCGCTGCCGCACGCGCGCATCATGATGCACCAGCCCTCGGGCGGCGCGCAGGGCACCGCGTCCGACATCGAGATTCAGGCGCGCGAGATCCTCTACCTCCGTGGCAAGCTGAACGAGCTGTACGCCAAGCACACCGGCAAGCCGCTCGACCAGATCGAAAAGGACATGGATCGCGACCGCTTCATGTCGGCCGAAGAGGCCAAGGATTACGGCCTCATCGACCACGTCATCTCGAATTTCAAGCAAATGGACGGGAAAAAGCCGTGAGCCCTTGCGTCGGCCCCCGGGCTTTCCCATACTAGGGACCCCATGTCGCACGACAAGCATCTGCGCTGTTCCTTCTGCGGGAAGTCGAAGGACTCGGTCCGGAAATTCATCTCCGGCCCGTCGGTCTACATCTGTAATGAGTGCATCGCACTGTGCAACGAGATTCTGGCCGAGGACGAAGAACGGGAAGTCTCTGAAGCCATTACACAGGTCCCGACCCCCGCCGAGATCAAGGACGTTCTCGATCAGTACGTCATCGGGCAGGAGAAGGCGAAGAAAACGCTCGCGGTCGCCGTCTACAATCACTACAAACGCATCAACTCCCACGGCGCCAAGGACAGCGACGTCGAGCTCGACAAGAGCAACATCATGCTCATCGGGCCCACGGGCGTGGGGAAGACGCTGCTGGCCCAGACGCTGGCCCGCATCCTGGACGTCCCCTTCACCATCGCGGACGCGACCACGCTCACCGAGGCGGGCTACGTCGGCGAAGACGTGGAGAACATTCTGGTGCGGCTGCTTCAGGCCGGCGATTTCAACGTCGCCGACTGTGAGCGCGGCATCGTCTACATCGACGAGATCGACAAGATCGCGCGCAAGTCGGAAAACCCGAGCATCACGCGCGACGTGTCGGGTGAAGGCGTCCAGCAGGCGCTCCTGAAGATCCTCGAGGGCACGATCGCCAGCGTGCCGCCCCAGGGCGGCCGCAAGCATCCGCAGCAGGAATACATCCAGGTCAACACCAAGGACATCCTCTTCATCTGCGGCGGCGCGTTCGACGGGCTCGAGAAGATCATCGAGAGCCGCACCGGCCGCCGGCGCATCGGCTTCACCAAGGAAGAAATCGAATCCGGCGCGATCGAGAAAGTGAAGCGGAATCCGTTCGCCGACGTGGAGCCGGACGACTTGCTGCGCTACGGTCTGATCCCGGAGCTGGTGGGCCGCCTCCCGGTGACCGTACCGCTCGACGCCCTGGACGAAGAAGCGCTGGTGCGCATCCTCGTCGAGCCGAAGAACGCGCTCACCAAGCAGTACCACAAGTTGTTCGAGCTGGAGTCGGTGCGCCTCACGATCGAGAAGGACGCGCTGCGCGAGATCGCCCGCAAGGCGCTCAAGCGCGGCACCGGCGCCCGCGGCCTGCGCGCCATCCTCGAAGAGATGATGACCGACATCATGTTCGACCTGCCGAGCCGGGACGACGTGCGCGAGGTCGCCGTCACCGCCGAGACCGTCACCGAAGGCCGGCCCCCCCTGCTCGTCACCGAGCGGCCACGCCACAAGAAAGAAGCCTGACCGACCCCTCCCCCCGTTTCGTCGGCGCCTTTCCGCGCGCCGACGCCGTCCTCGATCCACCGCTCCCCGAAATCGCGCTGCTGGGCCGGTCCAACGTGGGGAAGTCGTCCCTGCTCAACGCGCTGGTGGGACGTCGTATCGCGCGGATCTCGGCAACGCCGGGGAAAACCAGAGGACTGAACGTGTATGAAGTGCCCCGGGGGCCCTTCTACCTGCTCGATCTCCCCGGCTACGGCTACGCCCGCGCCTCGAAATCCGAGCGCGCCGCATTCGCCCACCTGGTCCGCCACGTGCTGCACCGGCAGCGTCTCGCCGGCGTCGTCTGGCTGCTCGACGTGCGGCACGAGCCGGCCGCGAACGACCGGGCAATGCAGGACCTGCTCGCCGCGAGCGGCGTGGGCGTGCTCGCGGCCGTCACGAAAGGCGACAAGGTCTCCCGCCGCCTTCGGGTCGGCCGCGAACGGGCGCTGCGCGCATCGCTGGCGCTGGACGCCGACCAGGTGGTGCTCACGAGCGCCCGCACCGGGCTCGGCATCCCGGAGCTGCGCGAAGCGATCGCGGCGCTCGCCGCCCAGGCGTGACGTGGAGCGCCCCCCCCCGATCCGCGTCGCATTCGTCAGCCATCACCCCCATCTCCGGATGGGCGGCCAGCGCAGCATGGTGCAGCTGATCGAGCACCTCGACCGCGCCCGGATCGACCCACTCGCTATCTGCCCCGGCCCAGGTGAGCTCACCGAATACCTCGAGTCGCGTGGCTGTCCCGTCGTCCACATCCCGCTCCATCACATCAAGCCGCGCACCCTCGCCGCCGTCTGGCGCTCGAGCCGCCGGATCCGGCGTCTGCTGCGAACGCGGGCGATCGACATCGTGTCCCCGGACGCTCCCCGCGATGCGTTCACCTGCGGCCTCGCGAAGATCGGGACCGGCACCCGGATGGTCTGGTTCGTCCGGCTCACAGCGCCACACGATCTCGATTGGCTGCTCGAGCGGTGGGCGGACGGCATGATCGGCGTGTCCGAGGCCACACGGCGCCGGTTCTCCTCCTCGGCGCGCGTCTCGACCCGCTACCGGACGATCTTCGACGGCGTCGACGTGGGCCTGTTCCAACCCGTGGACGACCGCGCCGCGCTGCGCCGCTCGCTCGCCCTGCCCGAGGATCGCTTCATTCTCCTGTTCGTGGGTCAGATCAAGGAAGGCAAAGGAGTGCTCGATATCGTCGACGCGATGGCGCTCGTCGGCCCGAGGCCGCTGCTGCTCATCATCGGGTCGCCTACGCCGCAAGCCATCCTCGAGGAAATCGAGCGCCGCTCGCGCGCGAACGGCACCAGCGCGCAGATCCGGGTGTTGGCGCAGCAGGAGGGCATTCACCGCTGGATCCAGTCGGCCGACTTGCTGGTCAGCGGCTCGCACCAGGACACCGAGGGGCTCTCCCGCGTGTTGTTCGAGGCCATGGCCTGCGGCACGATTCCAGTCGCCACCGACATCCGCGGCAATCGCGAAGCCGTGACACCCGAGACCGGCGTCCTCGTCCCCGAGCGGTCGCCGACGGAATTGGCGCGAGCGATTACGGATCTGATGGACGCCCCGGTGGCGCGGCTCGCGGCGCTGCGCGCAGCAGGCGTGCGCCATGCCCGCGAGCATTTCGACATCCGGGCGCACGCACGCGCGGTGGCGGACTTCTACCGCGAGGTACTTGCGCGCGCGGAGCGCCGTACCGACCTTCCGCGAACGGAGGAGCACCGCCGATGAAATGGGTTCCGATCGTGGCCGCGGCGTGGTTGGTCTCCTGCAGCCCGCCCACGCGCCTCGGCGCGCAAGCCACGCCGGCCGGCGCCTCGTACGATACGGTACCCGCCGGATTCGGCTCGCTGCGCCGCGACGACATCGTGCTGCGCTTCGCGACCGACCAGCTGCAGCTGCAGATCCTGCCGCTCGATGAACGCGTGATTCGCCTCCTCGCTCCCGACACCTACCAGTCGCTGGAGAACCTGTTGCAGAGCCGGCGCGAAGACATCGCCGCGGCGGCCCGACGGGCCGGGCTCGCGAGCCCGACGCTCGTGATGGTGACATTCTACGGTGTGGCGCCCGGCGCCCGGTTCACGCCGGAAGACGTCCAGCTGCAGAGCCGCGGCCGGCTGTACCGGCCGGTCGAGTTCGTCCCCCTCTCCACAACCTGGAACACGCTGCAGCTCGAGCAGCGGCAGCAGGCCGTGGCGATCTATTTGTATGACGAAGGGGTGAGCTGGCTCGAAGAGCTCAGCGCGAGCTATCAGGGCTCGCCGGCGGGATCGTGGAGCCGTTCGTTGCAGGTGCTGGACCAGGAACGGGCCCGCGTCCTGGCGCGGGCACAAACCCGGCCGCCCGCGCCGAATCAGTAACCAGGAGCACGCTCCCGTTCAGGTCGTCGGTCCAGCGCACTCCGCCCCGATCGTCCACGCACACTGCTCCCAGGCCGAGTCCCGGCGCCTGAGCCAGCGCCCGGTCACATCCGAGTACGAAGAAGGCGCGCGCCCAGGCGTTGGCCTTCATCGCTTCTCGTCCTACCGTGGTCACGGAGCGCGCGGTGGCCGCTGGCTGTCCCGTGCGCGGGTCCTGCACCGGATCGACGTCGGTGACGGCCGCCGTCGCGACCGCCCACGTCCCGGGGGGCAGCGCGAGCTGCGCCAGCGAGCGCAGGGAGTTTTCGGGATCGGCGATTCCGACGTGGCGGCCGGCTCCACTGTGAGAGCCGCCCAACACGAGCAGCACCCCGCCGATTCCGAGGATGGCGCTGTCGGCGACGCCCCGGAGCGCCGGCATCGCCCGATCGAGCGCATAGCCGGGGGCGAGCCCGATCAGATCGAGGCTCAGCCCCGGGCGGAGCCGGACCGTGCTTCGAGCCCTATCGAGCCGGACGCCGCGATAGTCGCTCCCGGTCGGATCGAACGCGCCGGACGACGCCGCCGCGATCGTCAGGGCTTCACCGAGGATGGTGAGGAGGGGCGCCGACACCGGCACCGGGCGTCCGGCCGCGCCGTTAATGCGGCCGACCTCGGACAGGCTCCGGTCGCCCGTGAGCAGCGAATCGATTCGTCGCACCGAATCGAGCGCCGCGAGCGTGGCCACGGCGAGGCGCGCGGAATCCGCTCCCCAGGCGCCTACCGAGAAGACGGCATCCATGGCGGCCACGGCTCGCGCCACGTAGGGGACGGGCGGTGACCCGCAGGACGCCGCCAGGCCGGCCGCCAGCAGAGCGAGGCGCATTGGGCCCAATATGCGGCCGTGAGTCCCCGTGGGCTGCCTTGAGGCGAGGTTGAGAATAGTTATCATCTACGCACTGGACCGTCCCGTTCTTCCCCGCATGCCCGGACTCTTACCTTAATCGACGTGGCGCCGCACACCTTCCTCGGTTTCGCCCTCGCGCTCGCCGCCATGGGCATCGCCCTCTGGGCCCTGCGCCGTCTGCGGCAGCGCTTCCGCGCCGTCGAGCGCGAGCGCCAGCGGACCGCGGATGAGTTGAACCGGCGACTCTCGGAGCTGTTCTGGCTGCAGGAGCTGTCCTACGTCCTGTCGGAATCGATCAAACTGGAGCGCATCGTGGAGCAGGTGGTTCGCTACGCCATGCGCTTCATCGACGCGCGTGGGGCCCTGGTGGCGCTGGCGGGTGAGAATCCCGGCGACCCGCTGACCATCGCCGCCGCGGAGGGCTCGCTCGCCGAGTTGAAAGGCACGTTGGTGCCGGCGACCGACCCGGGGATGGTGGCGCGCTCGGCGCGCAGCGAACGGCTCGAGCTCATCCGCAACAGCGAGACCGGCACCCAGATGGCGGGCACCGTCGCGGCGGAGTCGGCCGCGGCGGTGCCGCTGCGCGCGCACGGCGTCGTGGTCGGCACACTGGTCGTGGCCGAGCCCCGCGGCGGAGCCTTGGCCCCCGACGACGTGCGGCTGCTGTCGACGGTGGCGACCCACGCCGCGGTGGCGCTCGCGAATGGCCGCTTCTTCGATCTGGTCCGTCGCGGCAAGGAACAATGGGAAACGACTTTTGACGCCCTGTCCGAAGGCATCGCCGTCGTGGATGAAGCGGGGGGCGTGCGCCGCGCCAACCGCTCGCTGGCCACGATGCTGGGCGAGCAGCTCCCCGCCGTCATCGGTGTCGACCTCGCGTCGGCGCTGTTGGGCCGGGCCGATGCGCTGGACCAGCTGCTGGAAGCCGTGCGCCGCGACGAGCGACCGGCCCCGCTCATCGAGCGAGCCCAGGATCCCGGCCGCACGTTCCGGATCAACGCGGCACGCATGCCCGGCGGCACCCCGGACCAGGCGGCCGTGGTCATGGTACAGGACGTCACCGAACAACAGGCGATGGAAGCGCAGCTGATCCAGAGCGAAAAGCTCGCCACGGTGGGCCAGCTCGTCTCGGGCGTGGCGCACGAGCTGAACAACCCGCTCACCTCGATCGCCGGTCTCTCGGAGTTCCTGCTGGAGCAGAAAGAGCTGGGTACCGGCGACCGCGGCCACTTGAAGGTGATTCACGAGCAGGCCGATCGCGCCGGCCGCATCGTCCGCAACCTGTTGACGTTCGCCCGCAAGGGACCCGCCGAGCGCGTCCGCCTCGATTTGAACGACCTGGTGCAGCGCACGCTGCTGTTGATGGGATACGACCTCCGGCTCCGCGACGTGGAGACCCAGTTCGAGCTGCCGCTGGACCTGCCCGAAGTGATCGGCGACCGCCACGCGCTGCAGCAGGTGGTGTTGAACCTGCTGACCAATGCCGCCCAGGCCGTGGGCGAGCTTCCGGATGACCGCGCGCGGGTCATCCGCATCGAAACCTGGAGCGACGGCCGCGTGCATCTGCGCCTGAGCGATTCCGGCCCCGGTGTCCCTGAAGACCACGTGCGGCATCTGTTCACGCCCTTTCACACGACCAAGGAGCCGGGCCAGGGCACGGGGCTCGGCTTGTCCATCTCCTATTCGATTGTGGAGTCCCACGGCGGTCACATCACCTACGAGCGATCGCCCGAAGGCGGGGCGGCTTTCCACATCGACTTGCCCCCGGCACCGACCCAGCGGGCGGCTCCCGCGCTAGCCCGGCCCGCCACGCCGGCGCTCCCGGCTTCGCACGCCAAGCGGGCCATTCTCCTGGTGGACGACGATCCGGCCGTGCGCCGGCTGGTGCAGGCGCTGTTCGGGCGCGAGGGGCACGTGGTGGATGTGGCGCGTAACGCCGAGCACGCCCTGGAGCTCGTGGGACAACGGGTGTACGACCTGATTCTGGCCGACGGACAGGTCAGCGCGAAGGGCCGGCTATTCGTCGAAGAGCTGGTGGCGAGCCATCCCGCCGTGAAAGGACGCACGCTGGTGGCGACCGGTGACGTGCGTCCCGCTACGGAAGAGGCGCTGGAGCGGCTGGGCCTGCGCTACGTGCGAAAGCCGTTCAACCTGCGCGACCTGCGCGAAGAAGCGGCACGGCTGTGGGCCGCGGCGACGTTGTCGTAAGCTTCCGCCGGCCAGCCGAAGGTGCCGAGATTCACCGCCCCACCGGGCGCGAACTTCACGCCTTCCCGCAGCAGTAACGCTCGCTGCAGCACCGCCGAGTGGTCGCTCGCGAGCGAGATGCGGCCCGCGGCGTTGATCACGCGCCACCACGGGACATCCGAGTCCTCGGGCAGCGCCGACAACGCCCACCCGACGGTGCGCGCGGCGCCGGGACGCCCGGCGAGCCGCGCGACGATGCCGTAAGTGGCGACCCGTCGCTTGGGGATGTGGCGGACGATTCGGTAGATCCGGTGGTAGAACGGATTCACACGAGGAAAGGTGCGCGCTGCGGCATCGCGCTGGAACGATGTCTCACCGTGGACGGCTCCATACCGGACCGCGACAGGGACGCCCGCTAGGATACCCGCAACACGTCGTCCAGCAACCCCCCTCCTCCGGACCCCACTATTGACAAAACGTCCTCCAGTGCTCTGCGCTCACGCGGCCACGCGAAGCGACGCGCCGCATCGGCGGGACCGAGCCACACGAACGCGTCGTGCTCGCGCGACAGCAGCGGTTGCGCATCCTCGCGGACGAACGCCGCGAACGCGGGGATGATGATGAGCTCGTCGCTCGTGTGCTGGTAGAATCCTTCGATCCGACTGAGGTTGTAGAAGCGCTCGGGTGTGAGTCCCGTCTCTTCGCGCAGCTCGCGCAGGGAGGCGAGCACCGGCGTCTCCTCCGCTTCGATGGTGCCGTGCACCGTTTCCCACGATCCGGGGTTGCGGCCATGCGGCCCGCGGCGCAGCACGAGGACCTGCAACGTCGCGCCGGCGCCGCGCAGCACCAGCGTGTCGACGAACGCGACGCGAATCGCCGTCAGCGGGAGGGGCGGCGCCGGCCCAGCACCGCTTCGAGACGGGCGGACAGGGCCCGGGCGCGAAAGGGTTTCTGCAGGAAATCGTCGGCGCCGAGCTCGAAGACGCGGACTTCGTTGTCTTCGTCGCCTTTGGCGGTGAGGACGATGACGGGCAGGTCCGCGGTGGCCGGTCGCGACCGCAGCTGCGACAACACCCCGTAGCCGTCGAGTCCGGGAAGGTTCAGGTCCAGCACGATGATGTCGGGGCCGACGCGATCGATCTGGTCCAGCGCCTGCACGCCGTCGCGCGCTTCCGCGACCTCGTAGCCCTCGCGCTCGAGCAGATCCTTGAGGACCTTGCGCAAGCTGTCCTCATCGTCCACCAGCAACACCCGGCGCGCGGGGCCGTGGGGGCCGGACTTGCGGGTCCCGGCCGTGTCGTCCAGCAGCTCGAAGCTGCTCCCCAGGGACTCCGGCGCATGCGCCACGGAGCCGGCCGCGGGCGACGAACGGGCCGCTGCGGGCGCGGCCGGCGCGCCCGCCCCCCCGCTCCGCCGCGGGGGCTCGGGGACTCGCTCCTCCTCCATGGGAACGTCCACCACGCGCAGCAGATCGTCCACCGTCGACTCGCCCCGCAGCACGTGGTTCAGGCCGCTATCCCACAGGTTCGGCATTCCCGCCCTGCGCGCGGCATCGGCGATGCGATCGGCGGTTTCTCCCGCGGCGATACGGCGCTCGACCTCCGGGGTGACGGTCAGCACTTCGAGAATGGAGAACCGGCCGCGATAGCCGGTCATGGCGCAGTCGGGGCAGCCGACCGCGCGGTACAGCGTCGCGCCGTGCGGGATCCATTTCTTGAGTCGCTCCGGCACGGGATCGGTCACCGCTTCCTTGCAGGTCTGACACAGGCGCCGCATCAGGCGCTGGGCCAGTACGCCGCGCAGCGCCGCGGCGATCTTGTAGGCCTCGACGCCGATGTCCACCAGGCGCGTGACGGCGTTGGCGGCGTCGTTGGTATGGAGCGTCGACAGCACGAGGTGCCCGGTGAGCGACGCCTGAGTGGCGATCTGGGCGGTTTCCTTGTCGCGGATCTCGCCCACCAGCACCACGTTGGGATCCTGCCGCAGTATCGAGCGCAAGGCCGAGGCGAACGTGAGCCCGGTCTTTTCCTGCACCTGCACCTGCACGATCCCCGCCATGCGGTACTCGACCGGGTCTTCGACGGTGACGATGTTCACCCCTTCGCTCTTGATCTGGTTGATCATCGAGTAGAGCGTCGTCGTCTTGCCGGAGCCGGTGGGGCCGGTGACGAGAATGATGCCTTCGCGAAACTCCAGCAGCTTGAGGACCAGCTCGACCTCCTTGGGATTCAGCCCCAGGGCGTCGAGCGTCTTGACCGTCGCGCGGGAATCGAGGATGCGGATGACGACTTTTTCGCCGTGGGCGGCGGGCAGGGTCGACACGCGCAGATCGATTGGCTGCGAGTTCACTGCCACCCGCGCGCGCCCGTCCTGCGGGCGCAGCCGGTCGGCGATGTCGAGCGACGACATGATCTTGATCCGCGAGATCAGGGGCAGCCCGGCCGGCCGCGGAATCTTCATGACCTGGCGCAACACTCCGTCGATCCGGTAGCGCACCGCGACGCCGCCTTCTTCGGGCTCGATGTGAATATCCGAGGCCCGCGACAGGATGCCTTCCGAGAGGATCAGGTCGACGAGCTTGACCACCGGCCGCTCGCTCGCAGCCGCTTCGGTGATGTTGTATTCGTCCGGGGGCGCTTCGTCGCTGAGCTGCACCAGCTCCGCCGACTGACCCATGTTCTCGAGCAGCCGGTCGAGCGCTTTCTCCGGGCGGTACTGCTGTTCGATTTGCTCGCTGATCTTCGACGGGGGCAGGAGCGTCAGCCGGATCTCACGCGCGGTGGCGAATCCGAGCGTCTTTTCCATGTCGAGGTCGAACGGATTGGCGGTGGCGACCTCGAGGTAGGAATCCGTCTCCCGGATCGGCAACACGCGGTAGCGCCGCGCCAGGGCCTCGGGCAGCGCGGTGCGGGCGCCGGGATCGATCTGGCCCAAATCGGCGATGCGCAGGCGGAAGCGCGCGCTCAGCTTCTCCAAGATCTCGTCGTCGGTGGCGAGCTTCTCCTGGACGACGGTTTCCCACAGCGTCTTGCCCGGCTCGGCCTTGGTGCGCAGCTCGGCCAGTCGCTCCGCGGTCAGCGCGTCGAGCGACTGGGCCAGCCATTCGTCGGGGAAGTTGGTTTCGGGCATAGCCGGATCGGGAAACCTAGCCTAACGGCGCGGGCCGGGGCTAGAGGATGCTCCAGAAGTCGCGCGACACGTCGAAGGCAACGCTCAGGCGTCGGCTCTGCAGGCCGTATCCGGCATCCAGCCGGAACACGCCGAGCCACTCGAATCCGACTCCGGTAGTGACCCGCACCGTGGGCGTCGCCCGCCACGGCATCCCGCTCACCGCGCGATCGGTCCATCCCCCCGCGACGAAGGGGGCGAGCGTGATGCGCGCGGGCGTGCGCGCGGCTCCCCCCCCGAACGCGAGACTCGGAAACGGCGCCGGAATGCGCCACTCCACGTGCGCCAGCGCGCTCGCCCGCCCGCCCCAGGCGCGAAACGCATCGCCCAGCAACGTGCCACGGCCACCCAGCACGAAGACGCGATGCGCCGGCACATCACGGCTCGCAATGCCGCCCCGGGCCCGGGCCAAGAGACGCGTCCCCCCGATCGGCACCAGGATTTGCCCGCCCGCGACGAGTCGCAGATAACCGGCCCCGCCGTCTAGGCGTCCGCCTTCGAGGGACACGTCGAAGCTCTCGTCCCGCTGCACCGCCAGCCCCTCTCCCGCGCGGCGCAGCTCGATCGTCGCGAGGGTCGCCGCGGGTCCGCCCAGGGCCGGGTTCGAGCGGAAGGTGCCGGTGGCGGGGGTCGCGCGCACGGCGAGACTGCGCACCGCTTCGCGCGCCGCACTGAGCCGGCCCACCATTCCGCCGCCGACCGCAGATTCGAGCGTGACGCCGGCGCCGCCCACGCGGACGTAGTCGCCGTAGTCGTCGCCGAATTCCTGCGCGGCGATCGAATTGAGCAGCGGCGCGATGACCGCTTCGTCGGCGACGTCACGCACTTCGCGGTATACGCTCACGCCCACGCTTCCGCCGGCCAGGGTGAGGCCGAGCCGCGCCGACAGCGCGCCGTCCACGCGATGGTCGGCGAAGCCGTAGCTCGCGCGTCCGCGCGCCTCGAAATCACCGCGCCGCCAGACGGCGCCGGCCCCGGGCACGACGCCCTGCACGCGATTGGCGCGCAACACATCGCTGGCGCGGCGGACGCTCACCCCGCTGTGGCGCCAGCCGGACAACGCGCGACGCCCGGCGATGCGGGCTACTTCGGCGCGGACCTGCGCCAGATCGTCTCGGCGCACCGGTCCGGCCGCCAGGAGCGCCGCGGAATCGAGTGGTCCGCGCCACGGGAACGAATCCCGCACCACCTTCGGAGCGGGCGTGATTTCCGCGCCGGTGAACCAGGCGCTGGTCAGACCGGTATTAAACCGGTAGCCGTCGATCGCCCAGCGCCCGCGGATGATGCCGCGCGCCGGGAGATCCAGAAACGTGGCGCGGCGCCGGATCTCGATCTCCTGATGACGCGGCAGCCACCACCGCCCCTCGTACAGGGCGTTGTCGAGCACGATGCTGACGTCCTCGAGCGTGGCGTCGCGATAGGCAGCCGCCGTGAAATTGAAGGCCAGCCGGACCAGCTCCGCGCTGCCGAGGTCGAGGAACGCGGTGCCCACGATGCGCGGCGCCCGCAGGTCCTTGGGCCGCACCCGCAGCGCCACGACGCGAATATCCCGCTCCGGCAGCGCGACGGTGACGGTGTCCCCGGTAGCGTAGTCGTACAACAAGGGGCTGCCCGTGGCGAGCGGGTGCGGCACCCCCTGCACCTCGTCCCCGTCTCCGAGACGAATGATGCGACCGAACCCGTTCTGCACGATGCCGAGGTGGTCCTGATGGTAGACGATGTCGGTGGGCAGCTCGGCACGATCCCGCCACCCGATAATGCGCTGCTTGCTCGCGTTGGGGGCCATCCAGTACAATTCCAACTCCAGCTGGTCCGCCTTGATCAGCCGTGGCGGCTCGGCGAGTCCCTCTCCGAACGCTCCAAGGAAGAGCACAAATCCATGACCCTGAGCCCGATAATCGCGCAGCGTGGTGTCGGCCGCCGCGCCGGCGCGGCGCGCGATCGCGCGGTCGGCGAGCGTCAATGCCGCGGGCGAGTTCCACTGCTGCGCGGGAGCGGGGGCGGGGACGGCGAGCGCGAGCGCCAGCAGGGCAAACGGCACGGTGCACACGCGCGGCAAGCTACCCGCGCGCTGCTCGGGACGGCAACGGCCGTGGCCATCGCCGCGTGTGGAACCGGCAGCGGACCGGTCAGGGGACTCGCTCGCGCCGATCTGCTCGCGCTCGCGCGGGTCGATTCCGCCGAGCCCTCGCCGGGCACATTCGTGTTCAAGAACAATCAGCTGCGAACGTTTCAGCTCGTGCATTCCGATAGCGTCCAGACGCTGTTCGCGACGTTCACGTTTACGCCACGGAGCATCGTGTCCCGCAACGACACGCTGCTGTGCGATTCCTGCACGGTGATTGTGACCGCGTCCATCACGCCGGCCACTTACGAGCTGACCATCGGGCCGCCCGGCCTCGTCTTCAATTCATCGGGGGAGCCCGTGCTGGCGGTCTCGTACGGCCGGTACGGCGACTCTTCGGTATACACCATGAGTTCCCGCTACACCTCCGCTACCCAGTTCGCCGAGGCCCTGGCGCTGTGGCACGAGCGGGCCGTGGATCAGTGGGTGGAGGGCCGCAACAGCGCGCACACCGGCGCCGCGACGGTCACGAGCGCGCTCGAAGGCCCCGGGCGCGTGCTCCTCGCCGCGCCTAAGTGAGCGACCCCCGCTCGGTCTTTCTCGCGCGCGCCGAGCGCGGGGGGGGAGGCGTCGTGCCGCTGGCGCGGGAGCTCGTGCTCGACTCGGACACGGCGGTCGCCGCCTACGCGAAAATCGCCCGTCCCCCGTTCGGGTTCCTGCTCGAATCGGCCGTCGGCGGGGAGCGGTGGGCCCGCTACACCTTCCTGGGTACGGAGCCGCGCGAAGTGTGGCGCTACCGCGGCCGCGCGGTCGAGCGCTGGACCGCCGCGGAAGGGTGGCGCGCGGCGGGCGTGACGGGGGATCCGATCGGGCATCTGGCGCAGCGGTTGCGCGCCCTGCCCCCGATCGCCGTCGCCGGCCTGCCGCCGTTCTACGGCGGCGCCGTCGGGTACCTGGGCTACGACCTCGTCCGCACGATCGAGCGGCTGCCCGACCCACCCGCCGACACGCTCGGACTGCCGGACGCCGTCGTGATGCTGGCGGACAGTCTCGTGGTGCTCGACAACCTGTACGGCCGCGCCATCGCGGTCGTCAATGTCGAGGTGCCTCAGGACGCGCCGGCGCGCGAGC
>Ga0187893_10007896_pt1 | contig 17117 bp, 21 predicted proteins | sample MA1701074metaG_FD_139574 | JGI IMG/M metagenome (GOLD analysis project Ga0187893, IMG submission 139574) | White microbial mat communities from a basaltic lava cave in the Kipuka Kanohina Cave System on the Island of Hawaii, USA - MA170107-4 metaG ... | reverse complement strand
TAGAACACTTCCGGGTCTTCCTGGAACACTTCAGGCAGATTCAAGCGACGGCGACGGTCAAAGAAATAGGGAATCCGAGCCAATAACTAGCGAATCTCCCTAGTTTAGCACACTCTTTTCTTGCAATTTTATACCATGCCATGTAATGACAGGGACTCGGAGTGTTCCACCACGCCTACAAAGTGTTCTAGTGTACTAGGTGGGGCGTCCGGATCGTCAGAGAAAACCACCCTCAGGTCTACCATCCAATATTGCAATATTGAGACAATATGAGAGCTAAGTAATACTGTAGGCAATCAGTCAATAAAGTTAAGTAATACTGTATTTCCATACTATTCATGCCTCACAGCTTCAATCCGAGGCCCGGTCTTGATCTAAAGCAAGCTTGCAAGGATCGAGGCTGTACTATGCAGGACTTGGTTAATGACGCCCTGGAAAGTTATCTAGGGGACAAGAAAGACAAGGCCGATGAAAAGCTCAAGGACGAGCAGTCTAAGGAAGAGCCCGTTCAAGCAAATGCGATAAAGTATGATGATATTTGGTTTTACAGGTGCAAGCATTGTGGAACCTTTGCAGGGAAATTGGACAATGGCCGGGTAGTATCTATCCGGGATTATCTGAAAAACAAGGCTGAAAACACCCAAGTCCCAAGCAATAAAGCTAAATCCATTCCATTGGTGACAACAATACATGACTAGGGTTGAGCTGGATGCAGATTGCCCCGGATGCGGCAAGCACGTCCACCAGGAAAAGGAAATCGAGGTACCGGTGAAGCTGAAGGAAATAGGTCCTTCGTACCTGCCACGGTTGAAATGCAGCGATGGTAATTGCGAAACCCAAATTCACCGTAACCGCAACTATACAGAGTTTCCCAAAAGCAAGTGCGGCAACTGCGGATCGCCCAATCCCTTTAAGGAAAATGAAACATCGTTCTTTGGCGGTCCCAAAGGCGAGGTCCGCAAATGCATAAACTGTAGCTCTGACGACCTGGAGCGCATGGAGCCAGACGACTGGCGCGAGCTAGGATGGCCTGAGCCCATTGCACAGCATCACCCTAGAGACTGATGCGATGGCCAAGATTTCCTTTGCTGAAATCGCTGGAACGCTACTGGTCGCGATAGCAGGCGACGCGCTTTATGAATTTGTCATCAGGCCCTATCTCGCAAAAAGATATCCTTCAACTAAAGACAACTAGGATTGGCGCGAATCTGAGGGCCGCGTCCGTTCACACTTCCCTTGACTTGATCAACAAGAATACAGTTCCCCGCTTAAGCATGAGGAGGGTGTAAACACATCAATAATCGCTGATCTTGTTTTTCACCCGTTGCTCAGGGAGAGTCCCTCCCTCAGCCAACAGGAATTCCTCAGTTAGCAAATCAGGCGACAGTTTCTGTTCTGATGGCAGGTAGATCCACACGGGTATCTCCATCTTGGAAAGATACTTGCACAATATCGGACCGACATCGCGCCAATTTAGCCTTCCGAGACCGCACCCTAGAGCTGGAATAGCTAGCGAAGATATTTTACTTGCCTTGTAATTGGCTAGGAGCCATTTCAAACCATCTTCTATTCCTATGATATCACTTCGCTCCCGCCAGTGACGCTTAGTAGGGAATAAAAGAAACCAGGTGTCTGGCCCTGATTGGGCCAACGACGACGGCATATCAACAAGTGGATCGTAAGGTGTCTCCCGTTTGAAAAGTACCGGATGACCCATTCTTAGTTTCCTGGATTTGCAAAGGTCTTGGTAGTACACGTATACATCCGGGAATTGGTATTTTGCATGGGATGCCAATCCCTTCCCCATAACTCCAACGGTGTTGACGCTTATCGTCAAGGTTTGAAGGCGGGAGAAGAACAAATCTCCTCTGACGAGAGAAAGGTTCTCTGTCAGGTCGTACTTCCAGTCGGGCTCGAAGAAAATGTAGGGCTCCGGAATAACGTCCAAATGGTCATCACCTAAAAGGGACTTGACTTTCTCCTGAGTCGAATGATCACAAACATAAACTGATTCGATATCTTCGGGGGGCACTCTTTCCGGGACTAGACATTCTGCCATTATTTTCCTCTTGGAATAATCTACATCGCTCCATCGCTCTTTTTCCGCTATTTCCTGATATATTTTCTGAATCATTTGACGAACGTCAGTTCCAACATAGAATCTTGTGCCCGAGCTTGCTGCATTTCCGTCTGTTACATAGACATCCTCCATATACATCAGCTTACGACGGACTGCCACGATGGCGATGTTGTCGCAACCCTTTTCACGCACTACACGATATAGCATAGGATTCCTAGGTTGAAAGAAAAAGTTGGCGAAGCGCCAGAGGCTCTTTCCATCAACCGTCTTGTTTTTTCTGTTGCCCACTATCTGCCTGTCATAAATCGGTGTGAAGTCAATCCCCTCTCTTTCCACTAGTTCGTGCGAGAGGATCCCCTTTTCAACTATTGACGGCAGATTCTTGATATGAGTAATGTAATACAGACTACGAGGAGTCTTTCTCCCCGATGAATTCATGAAAATGCTAACCACCGAACTAATATTTAGTTGTAAGCGCCATTGGGGGCAAAGACCAGAGTCCGTTCATCAAAATGAGCTCGAACAATTAGCTGGTAATAGCACATTCCCAACAGACTGGATCTGCCTCTGGCTTTCTGGCAAATGGCAGCAATGTTCCACACCTGTGGCATGGATACTCTCGATGCTTTCTGTTTGGCTTGTACCTCAATACTCGGCTACAGCAAAAGCACCTGGGCTTCTCTGCAAAAATAAACATTTCACACGTTGTACAGTATTTCATTCCCAGCCCGTACATGCTCTGGCTGGAACCCTTGACACCGATTCCTGAACAGCGGTTCCTGCAAGCCATAGAGCCAGCTCGAGAGAGATGGTATTAACCGAAGAAGCACTCAGGGGGGAGGGGAGTATCCCCGAGTTTGATTACTTAAATAATTCCGCTAGGAACCCACATGTTATGGCGATGCCCGCCGGTTGGAAACCAGGAACAGACTCTGGAGACTATGATAAGCAGACATCATTAGAAGATTCCGGCCAAGCGGAGTCTGAGTCAGAAGAGATCATATGGGTCAATGAAATCAAACAAGGAATCATCAACAAGAAAGTGGTGGAGACTCAGGTGGTAACCAACCTCAGAGTAATGAGAAACAGCTTCTATGTGCCTCTGCACGAGCTGGACGACGTTGTTACGATGAACCGCCACAGCGTTAGGCAGGGAACATACGTCTCCACCGGGAGGTACGTAAGGTTGGGCACTGGCAGCTCTAGAGGCAAGAGTATTGGTGATGTCGTATTCATTCAGAATGGCAAACCTGTAATAATTTTCCACCAGATAGGAGATCCAGCAGGCTTAGTTAGACTGGCTAAAGCGGCAAGAAAAAGCATCCTAGATAGACTGAAGGCACAAGAGAAGGCCAGAAGAGCCGAAGAGAAAGCGACGGCGAAACCCGTATCCAAGAAAGCGCTCGCAGCAAAACCAATCGTCTGTAATCAGTGCAGTAATGAGAATCCCCATGACGCAAAGTTCTGCAATGGTTGTGGCAAGTCACTATCTTCAGTCTGTCCGAAATGTCAGAAAGTCAATGCGCAGGGAGCATCATTCTGTGCAGAGTGTGGACTCCCATTGTCATAGAGGCATTATTCAAGGAGCTTCAGTCACGGTAAAGCTTGTATATTTTTCGATATTTTGCCCCTCATGGGAAATGTTCGCAACGACCAGGAAGTTGCCGGGATTTGAATTGCCTCCGATGAGCCACGAATATGTGAACTGACCCGCCGCATCAGTAGCACCGCCGAATGTCCGCTCTGTACCGCCCGCATACGTTATTCTTCCGGTGATTGTGGCTCCAGATACGGCTCCATCGTCATCTCGTGCAGATACTATTATCGTCTGGGTGCTCCCACGGGTTATCGGGTCTCTTGCAAATGTCAATTCGACCTGAACCAGATTTGCTCCCGAAAGGGGATTGTTCTCCGCCAAGAGAGGAGCATCCCTTCCGACGGTACTTGGTTGGTTTGATGCTCCGATTGCTCCAAGAGCCGCAAGTACTGCAACTGCGCCTCCAACGCCTGCAGCTATTTTCTTTCCTTTACCAGTTCCTTTGCCAGAATCGTTCGGCAATGTCATTGCCCTCCATTGGCGGAGGTTATACTTTAGTAATCCGTCAGTACCTTGAGGAGTGATTAGATTTTGGTCGAGTTCAGTTCGAATGAGGAATGGATGCGTGAGCCTGCTGAGATAATTCGTCAATTCGGAGGCTCCGATGGTAGTTCCGATTTATGGCTCGCCCGCGCGATTATCGGAGGATCTAACCATCTGCCGGCTCTTACCACCCACATTTACCCTGAAGCCGTCTGGGATGAAATGAAACAATCAACTCTGGACTTATAGTTGTCACAAACTGATCTTTAGGTAACCGTCACTTTTGATTTGCTGGCTTCCAGAGTGGCAAAAATTAGGGCCCTTCAAACAAGCTGCGTCAAGAAAACTAACGCGACCAATCATTCCTCCGTTACCGTTGGAGGTGACTGATTGGCTTCTTTCTCTTCACGAACGGTCTTGAACAGAGCTTCGAGATCCTCTCTATCTGCCTGAAATTCGCGTGGGCCAGGAACGCCAATCACAAAGAGCCTTAGGACTTCCTTCTTTAGGAATGCGCCAGCAAGAGCGATTGCAACTCCTATCGCGATTCCGATCCAAAACAAATCAAAATTTACCTGAAAGGGTGATCGGCTAATAACCTTGAATATCAAAGAAGCAGCAACTATCGCGATTCCGATTACTATAAGCCAATGATAATGCTTTGCAGTGAAAAGCATGCTTGAAATGTGCTCATAAACATAATCTTGCACAATGTCACCATCATCACTCGAAACGAAGATGCGCTTATTGGTAGCATGAACCTCGAAACCCTTCAAGGTGAAAGTCTTGTCTATGACCTCATTATCTGTCAAGTACTTGCTGACATCCAAAGCATGGATCCGTAGATTTAGCTTATAGATAAATTATGTAGGAATAGTAGACATCAAACACAGATGCATGCAAGCAGCTGAATGTGTCCCTTACACTGTTCCCTGAAAGAAATTAAGGTACGAAAAAGCAATAGAAGGATCGCCGATTAGTGATAGACATTGATATTATTTAAGTAAAAGTGAAAGGTGTCTATTACCGTTTGGGAAAGAAGTGTTTTGTATTAGCGCCTCTCGGAAAAGAGGGAAGCATTACCAGACAACGATCGGATCAGATTTATGAAAAGATCATACAGCCAGCTCTTGCGGCTTGCGAATATGAAGGGATTCGAGCTGATAAGATCCCTACTTCGGGTGTCATCACTACTGAGATAATCGAACATCTCTTGAATGACGAGCTCGTAATCGCAGATTTGACAGAGCGCAACCCAAATGTAACCTATGAACTAGGTATTCGTCACGCCTTCAGAAAACCTGTTATCCATATGAAAGACGTATCCGAAAAGAAGCTTCCGTTTGATGTGCAAGGAATTAGGACTATTGATATCGACTATAGGTTTGCTGACAAATGGGAACATTATAAAAATAAACTTATCCAGTTCATCAAGAATATTGATACCGATCCGACGAAACTTCAGTCTCCTATTGGTCTAACGGCAGTCATACAGTCAATCGGAAAAAATGAAGCGCAGTCGCAATTCAACAGCGAGGTTTTGACCCAGCTTCAGATTATTAAGTCCTCGATATTCGACTTGGAAAGCGTCGTGTACAGCCAGTTCGGACCGCCGGACCAGGAGCCGCCTGATGATGAAGAGCCAGAAGAGCCACCTGATGATATTCCTGATCACGATGAGGGTCCGCCTGATGATGAAGAGCAAGAAGAGCCACCTGATGAAAGTCCTTGATTTGCAAGCTAGGAATACGACCGACTGAACCCGATCGGGCTTGGAGGTAGTCAGTTATGCAATCGCTAACACAAGATTTCAAGGGTCGAACTACCCCGAAACTTTAAAGGAGTTAGACGCAGACACAAATGGCATGGTAACAACTTACACCTCGAAGCACTACTTCAGAGCAGTCGACGAGCAAGTCGAAGTTTCTGACTTTGTAGTAGCCGAAAAGAACAAGAAAGACCACTAACCCGCGGTCTTAGCATTGGGCATAGGACAGGTTGCGGATCTCGCGAAAGGTCAGTCGGCCCAATTTCGTGATTTTACCTGCGCCCACCAGAGCTTGTCTTTTGGTTGGTTAGGCAAGCTATGGGCTAGAACAAAGCCGCATTCATCACAGGAATAGTACAAGTAGTCAAAACCAGAGCATAGAATCAAGATGTCCTGACACCTAGGGCACTCTATTTCGATCTGGAGTGCTTCAGGTCTTTCTACGACAGATGCTTCCAGAGATTCTGGCTGGACAAGTCTCTTCATGAGAGTGAACACGACGAGTCATATTCATAAAGTCTGGAGCACCCAGGGGAGAGGGAGGGGATTCCCGGCTAGTTTACCTGAACTACAATCTCTATACTACGCGCTTGTGAATAGTATTGTGACCCTTCATAGACCGCATAGATTTCTGCTGAACCGTCATATGGGTCAGCACGCATCGCTAACCACTCAAAAGAGTACTCTCCAAAACTGTTAGTATATGCGGTGCCGAGGAGATCATCGAAGTCAATTGGATCTTCGTCGTAGACATAAACTAGCGCGTTCGCTACCCCATTGCCAGAATCGTCAATCAGAGAACCAGCTATAGTGACGGTATCTCCTTCATCGACTGTCTGCGACGAAACATCAATAGAGATTGTTGCGGTATGGTATTGGGGGGTTTCTTGCGGAGGTGCCTGTGCGGGTTCCTGGTATTCGACAATCGTGATCGGAATTTCGGGACTGGTTGACCTTTCATAGTTGCTACTCCCTTCAAAGACTGCATACAATTCGAACGTACTATCATAAGGATCGGTTCTCTCGGCCTGCCAGTTTATCGAAAAGGCGCCATCATTAGAAGTCTCAACTGTGGCGATCAGATCGTCAAAATCTAGACGATCCCTATCCTTGAAGTAAATCATAGCCCCCCCTACTCCGTTACCCAAATCGTCCGTCAAACGACCGTTCAAATGAATAAAGTCGCCTGTTTCTACTTCAAAAGAATTAGTGGTTAGAGTAAGGTGAGTCCCAACCAAGACTGGGGGCCTAATTACAGGGGATGATACGCTAATACCAATTGCATCGCTTCGGCTGCCATCGTGTATAGAATCACCTTCGAAAGTTGCATAAACATCGACAACATTATCCCAGAATTCGGTATCCTCAGCCTTCCAACTGACTCTGAATTCCCCAGATTTGCCGGTAGAAGTACTTACGAGGTAGTCATCAGGGTTGGCAGGGTCATCATCCTTGATGATAATGTGTTTTCCGGATATTCCGTTTCCTTCCTTGTCTGTTAGTCGACCGTTAAAACTGATCGAAGTCCCCTCGGTGACCTCATAGTCAGAGCTACTCAGGTATAGAATTGTGGATTTGTCAGGTGAAACGAATTCCTGGGAACCGACGTAACCGAAATCATTCACCACGTTATATGCTACTTTACGAACGGTTGCGAAACTGCCCGTTTGATATTCTCCGGTCGAAGTTTTCTTTATCCCAAGAATTTCCGAATTCATGATATACGGGATTTTGTCGTAATTTGGAGCCCATCTAGTTATGAAGGCCGAGTTTGCATCGCTCCGCAAAACTGGATCGGCAACATTCATTGTGTAACTGTCACCGCTCTTGAGATCCAATGGCTCGGATCGAAAAACCTGAACACCGAATAGAGAACTCCCCTTTATCCTTATGAAGGTCGCAAAACCGCTGTCGACGGGTGCGATACATGCTGGATTGCACAAGAAGTTGCCCTTAAGTACACCTATTTCAAGCTCGCCGCTAATCGGGACATTGTTTTCGTTGGTGAAGGATAACTGATAGGATTTCAAGCTTGAATCGTACGATGCTTGCTGAATGGGGGATTGTCCCGGCTCTGCAAAGGCCTTGTAGGAAGGTTTTGGCGGCACCAAATACATTTGTAAATTAACGGTCGCAGGTACAGGAATCTCGCCAAGTACGGTCGGAAAATAACTGGTTATCATAAAATCAACGTCTAGAACAAATCTATCTGTTGCAAGGTTGTAGAGAACTACAGCCGCTTCCCTCCCACTTATAGAGATCCCCTTAAGCTCTATTTCTGTAGTTTGACCTGGACCTATTCGATATTGTTGGGTTAGGACGATTGGGTTGGGCAACGTTTTTCCGTTGACAGAAACGTCGACTTGAGCGCGGTCGATTACTGCTTCAACGATCGAAGGGTTGCCTACATGAACGAACATACTGTAAGTCAGTCGAGTATTGGCGATCAAGTCGAGCAGGAACGTCTCTGGGGTGGCAATAGATGAGCGCAGTGATTGAATATCATCAAGCATGGAAATCGAAGGATTCTCTGCATTTAGAACGACATTCTGAACCGAGCCAAATGTCTGGGTTTCAGAAAAGTCAATGTCCGTAAGTTCGAATTTGTCGAAGTCGAAATCGAGACTTGAGATGGCTGTCCTTTGCACAAAGCCATAACCGAGAGGTGCCATGACCAATACCATGACGACACCGACAATGATTCCTACCTTGGGGCCCCTTCTCACATTCGACTTGCGGGACGAGGAGTTGATACTTAACCTTGTATGGAACAACGGGCCCAATGTTCCATCGAGACTTCTAACTCCAAGGCTGTAATAAGACGCAGGCTTTGTAACTACACTCTCGGAATGCCTAGCTTGGCAGTTGTTCCGTACATGCTTAAATCAAACTCCCATTACTGACAAGCAAAGCTTGTTGACCTTGAAGATCGAAAGAATTTCGAATCTATCATTGGGAATCATCATCTTACTTTCCAGCTTCGAACTTCTGTCAGCTCAAACACCGAATGCCTATGCGCAATATTTCGGCGGCGGAGACGACGAATCACTTACTCAGGAAGATCGGGAAAAATGCGCTCAGTATGGAATAGACCCATGTACAAAGAACGGCATCCTAGCAAAGGAAAGGCTCCTCGCGGCTCAACAAAGTATCGTGTTGACGGGCATGAGCACGAATAGAATGTACGAAGCTAGGATTGACTGGGTACCATCGGAACTCGGTCAAACGAACAAGTTTCGTGTACAAATATTGGATGCGAACCAGCTTGAACCCCGCGACTCCTTGCCGGTGGATTATGATATTCGGGTTTACAAGGATGGCAAATATCTCTTGCCCCAGGATGAATCCCCATATCTCGGCGACTCTGCCGAATACGAATTTATCTTTCTTCAAGAGGGTTCCTATACGCTAACTATCGACAACATCAGTAATAGCGCTGAGAAGATTGAGATTCCGATCCAAGTCACTCCTGAGTTTCCATTTGGAATATTAGGTCTTGTAGCGGCTGCAACTGCAACAACTTTGGTAGCGAATAGTGTTTTCAGGCGGCTTAGCTCAGGTCCCTGATCTCTGTTCTACCTCATCCAGTAAAAGCTAAAGTATCGCATAGCTGCATTATCAAGAGATGGTCAAACAGGTCTACCGGGAACTGGCACTTACAATAGTTACCGCAGTCGCAAGCGATATCGTTTACGAATTCATCATAAAGCCCTATCTTACCCGGAGACTGAGCAGGCCAGCTCTCCTATGACCTTGAGGATGACGATGACCAAGATAACTAGGTTCAACAAAAAGGAGATCGCTCAGATAGCGAACAAGCCGGGCCTTTATGCACTATTCAACCGTAACCAGACGATGATCTACGTAGGGACCAGCGAAGTATTGCGCCACCGGCTACAGTCATACTATCAGCAAGACGACTTTGACGCCCACCCAACAAAAGAAGCGCTGCGGGAAAAGATAGCGTACTTCTACGTGGAGTACATGCCGATGGCCCGGGCCCGCAAGCTCGAGAGCGATGTAAAATGCAAGCTGGAGTACAACTTTCGATGATATCAAAAACGTTTAGTTTAAAGCCCAGGGCCGTCAATAGAATGGTGCCCAGATGCAGCTTTCTTGAGGCGTTATATTCGCTTTAACTCCGTGGCAATAAGGATTATAAACTAGAAAAAGTCAATTCCTCTTGTGAAGCATTTCACCTCGGCTTTCTCTGCGGCAGTTGCAGCACTTTTGGTGTCAGGCTTTGTTTCTCAGGCTTTTGCGGCAGATTTGCATGTGACACTAGTGCCGGAGCGCAATAAGACTCAAGTAAGTTTTGTTGGAGTGCGAGTTCTCGAGGTATCCCATCCAAGCGGGAGTTCTGTTGAACAGGGATTCGATGATTACCGCATCAGCTTCAAGATGAACGGAACTGCCGGTCAGCAGGACGATAGTGGCTTATCTCAGCTTATTAGTGCCGTCAATCAGGCCCTTCTGAACGCCAAAAGCCCTGCTCACGCAACAGCAATAGAACTGACCTATAATGCAATCATTAGAAGCGACGCGTCTAGGACCATAATTAACTACAAGGTCGAGCTAACCCCGACTCTAGAGGATTACTTATTGCAGGCAGAAGCCGGGCAGGTAGGACATATTGTTGACCTTGAATGGCGTGGCATAGTGGTAGATGGTCCCATCATACTGAGCTCGCCCGAGGGAAAGTTTGATGTTAATCGTCCAATCGGCTTGATACAGCTTAGGTATCCTGACATCGCGGAAAAATTTGCGAACTCACAGGCCAAGGAAATCATGGAGGATTCGTTGATGAATTTCGAAGACTTCGATGCTCCAATGTCCTCGTGGCAATTTCTCTTTGACCCCGTCGGAGCATACGGTGGCGGCGTAGGATTGCAGGGAACTGGGGGCGCCAAGGTGATATCTGTTTTCGCTCTTGGTGAAGGAAGCATAAGAGAAGGCGCCTATGAACCTGAGGAGAAGGAGGTAACGGTCAATATCGATGGCGCTGATGTGAGAGTTCACTCAAACAATCCTCCCCCGAGCGCTCAGATCCAAATTGCAGGTTATGCCGACGACCAGACAAGCGAAGCTGGCGATTTCGCTCTTGTAACTGCTGATGCACCGGCCGGAATCACGACATCTACGGGAGGATTCCCGATACAAGTGCTCTTGGTGTTTGGCGGGATGATGGGGGCGATTGCGATATTCATCCTGTTCAAGGCGAGAAAATAGGCAGCTGCGGGAAATCCCACTCTAACTTATTTCACAAGCAAGTACATACAATGTGGATCATAATGCCTATTATCCGAAATTCGACATTCTCCTGATAGTGAGAACAGAGGAGGAAGCAAAGTACGACCTCAACGAACGGATCTTGGAATTATATGACAGCGGAATCCCCGTGCAGAATATTTCTGAACGCCTCAGCACCACGGTCGATTATGTCTCGACCGTTCTCAACAACGTTCAGATAGAGGCAGTCTAGCCGCCCTCTTCCCTCAGATAGGATCCTGCATCGAGCAAAGTTGTGACCGTTATCCTTTCCTTTTGGAACAGTGATTTGCCGGCGAACCGGGTTCGCCCAACCCCAATGGCATCTCGCTTGCTGTTCAATATGATGACGAGTTCATTCTCGTCGAGATCGTCAGAAGCCTCGACGATAGAGTCTCCCATTACATCTCTCCCATACAGAACAAGTTTCTCTGCATTTTCGCTTACAGTAATGTAGTATCGTCTGCTATCGGCAACCCTCGCAAAGAGGTCGGCGCCAGCTATCGAGGGCGTGAACTGCTTTTTCAACTCTCCGATCACAAGTCCCGCAAAGTACGGCTCTAGATTTGCGAAGAATGGTTTCAGATTCGCTGGCAAGAGACAGACTTTGGTCGAATGATCCACTGCTGCAACTAACATCAGCTTGTCGCGGAAAAATGCATACACTCCCCACCTGTCAAGTGCCCTGTTTATTAGTGTCCTTTCCTGTCTTGTCGGTTCGCGATGCTTCATCTTTAGTTTATCCTGAGCTTGGCGATGAAAAAGCCGGTTGTGTTGTGCAGGTGCGGGTATAGACGACGCGAATTTTTCAACTGGGCATTGAATTCGCGATCGTCAAAGCGCGTCAAACCTTCACTCCCGTAGGGTATGGGTTCAACGGAGATACGTCCGGAATGAAGCAGCGATTCCACGACCATCTCGTTTTCTTCTGGTGCGAATGAACAGGTCGCATACACTAGCACTCCACCCGGCTTGACCAGTCTGGCAGCTGACTCTACCAGTTTTTCCTGCCGGTTAGAGCAGTATTCCACGTCACCAGGCGAATGGCTTGTTTTTCTGGTCGCGTCCTTTGGGATTACTCCTTCGCAGCTGCATGGAGCGTCGAGCAGGACTCTGTCGAACTTTGTTCCCAGCCGCTCCGCATCCCTTCCGTCCAATCGGAAGACGGCAGTGTTGCTCACGCCGCACCGGGCAAGGTTGAAGGTCATCGATCGGGCCCTTCTCTCGTTAGGCTCAAGCGCGATAACAGAGCCTGTATTTTTCATCCGCTGGGCGATGAAAGTAGTCTTGCCTCCTGGAGCAGCTGCGATATCGAGGATCGTCTGGTCCGGTCCGACATCAAGCGCGTCAACTGCGAGACAAGAGCTCAGGTCCTGCAGATAGTACTGTCCGAGCATGTACTCGGTGGTGGCTCCTATTGACATCGGTGATCTCTTGACCAAAAACACTTCGGGCAGAACAGTACTTTCAAGCTCAAATCCCTTGGATTCCAGACGCGCTCTTAGGTCGCTCTTGCTGATTTTCAGTTCGTTGACTCGCAAATACCGAGCTGGCTGCCTTTCCATCGTGGCAAGAAAGTTATGAGTGTCAGGAACGTATCTGAGGAACCTGTTCACGAGCCAATCGTCATATCCGTACTCTGCGGCAAGACTCTGCGATTCTGCCGACCCAGGAAATAGCGCAGTTTTCAACCTACGGGTTTTTCCTCTGTCATTCGCCTATATTATCTTCCAGCTCCAGGAAGTCCTATGACCTTCGTTGGCGTCCTATAGTCGGCAAATACTTCAATCCCTTCGTTTGTCGTAACTCTGATAGTCGATTCTTTGGTTTCGGGCTCGGGATAAAAGTAGAACGAACTGCTCGGAGCCAAGAACGGAGTACCCTGGACATCAGTCGAACTCAGCTCGGCCACGATGCCGGTCAGCTGCTCGGTGCCGACATTTGTTATCCTTATTCTGTAGAACACGCCGGAAATATCGGTGGTATCTCGTGTAGCATCAACCTCAAGTGCATAAGGGGGCCGATTGATCTGCGTAACAATGAAATAGATGCCGGCTGACGCCAGAATCCCGGCAATCCCTAGCAGTATGATTCGCTGAATCGGCACACCGAGTCTTGCGTAAAGATCCTAATAAGATTAGGGCGATTGGTCCTGCAGGCCGCGGGTCTTGATATATCTTAAAAGGGACTCAAAGTTCTTTTCGTCCACTCTGTAATAGCGCACCATGTTTTCGATCGTCTCTTCATCAAGCGCGTGATTGCTCTTTGCAGATTTCTGCTGGCCCGCTTGTGCTATGCCTTTCGCACCGAGCTGAACAACTCGTTGCTGATTCTTAAGGATTCCTGCGTATGCATTTTTTACTACACTCTAGAGCGCGCATGCACCCGGAAAAAGGAGCAAGTGCCAAAAAGCAGAACACCGTTTCCACATTCGGTTCCTGGATTCGGACGATGCGCATGAATTCTGCCGGCTGACCCTTTGCCGACGAGAAATCGACTGCCCTCTAGCGTTTAGTAGCTGAAAAATTGGAGCTGGGGAAGGCTAATCAAGAACCAAGGACCAAAAAACAGTCGTGTATCTTAGTCTCACTCAGAAAGGTCTGATAGCTATCGCATTTGCCGTTGCAGTAATAATAGCGCTGTTCGGCGTTGTGGCGGGAGGGCCAGGAAGATAACATGAACATAACAATCTTGACTTTGTAGTGTTCCTGGCTCTAACGGGCTTTAGAAATTCCGTACTAGCGCAATTGTGCGCTTGCTAACTCGCGTATCTGCCAGTGAATTTCCTGCATGACGAGATTGGTAGAACTCTCGCCAAGCATCGTTTCTAGCGCAACCTGCAGGTCTTCTAGCGTGAAAGAATTATCGTGTAGCTCTATGTCAAATTCGCGCCGCAAATGGTCTTTCAAGACGTTGAACAATGGCTCGCCTAGCGTGAATAGTACCGAATTGACAGCCCTGGTCTTGTAGGTCTCGATCTGCGCACGAGACATTGAATGATCAAGAACGGCTCGGCACTTAAGATTTATGTCGTTTCAGAGTCATGTGCGTCAAGGGTGCCCAGAACACGGTTATTCATGCCATTCGCAATTATTTCAAACTAATGGCTTCGACAGGTTTTCTGATTCGTCTGAACAAGATCAACCCCGCAGACGCTACACCAACAAGCATACCAAGGGTAATTAGCCCATCATAAGCGGGGCCGCAAATACTAAAGCCCCAGCAATCGTCAATAGCTCGAGAACCAAAGCGACCAAGTTGCAGCAATTCTTCGAACATGAAATGGTACACTGCGGTCTAAGCCATTAACCTTGTGACAGATCGTCCCAGAAACGAGTTTCTGATGCAGCAAAGAACCCACACGGCATTTTTGGCTCGAGTTTTCTGGATCCGGGGGTCTATTTCTGTGCTTTAGGATGGCTACGCATGGCGTACGAATGATAACCCGCCCCAGTTTTCATGGCGTTCTTGGGCAAGAAACCATAGCAACATAAACATAAGCGTAGACATAGGGCGCGGCTCACTTTGCTTGCGCTCTGCTCGTCGAGCGTGTCTTAGTGGTAACAAAGAGGCTCGGCTCTTAGTCAGACAACCACTATCGAAAAGATAAGCCGAACCACCATGACCAAGAAAGAATTATCTTACATCTATCTTTGACTCTTTCACATCAGTTAGCACGCTGCCGGTATAGCTGGCATATGCAAAAGCCCGTGCCACGTATGTTATCGGTTTTTCTGGCACCCATGAGGCACCGATGGTGATAGTATCATTCAGAGCGATCTCGCTCGATTGATATGATAGAGACTGGGTAACCCCACCTTCATCTCTTACCTCGATTATCGCAACGTATTGTTGCGGCGGTTGATCTACCAAGACCTCATGATAGGTGTAGGTGAAAGTTGAGCTAATCATTACCTGTTGACCCACAACGAGGTATCTGGCTAAGACGCCGTCAAAGCTAGAAAAAGATGGCGGTGTGTGCTCTAGTATCAAGTAGCTAACTGCATAAGCGGTCAAAGGCTCAGCTACCGACATAATTACAAAGCCAAACACGAGCAAACGCTTGAATTGCAATGCAATGATGTGAGCATGGTAATGCATCAGATAAGGTTATTGCAATCGTTCTTTGTTCTATGACTAGAATGCCAGCTAATCATAGGGTCAGTGTTGCATGGCAGATCGTATTCACTTTCATTTTCGGTCTGAATTTCTGGGCGTTCTCTAGAATTAGAAAACTACGAAAGTATTTGCTGTATGTGTTTGTGCCCTCGGTCGCAAGCTCTGCGGCGTTATTCTGGTACATTTCTGAAAAAGGTTATTGGGTATCTTCATGGGGTGACGCTTTCGCGCTACCGCCAGTAATAGCTGCCAATGTGATTGGTTTGGGTCTTCAAGGCTTTGCTATTTATCTCGTAATAATCTGGTCGAGACAACATAACAAAATCTACGACACGCCTGCTTAGGCTGACACGCTTCCAAAATCACTCTTCTGGTATGTGTTCTGGTAAACACATCGAGGGCATTTAACCATGAGATTTTGACCGAGTCGATTCGCATCGAACCGCCAGCCAAGAATGTCCGCCTCTAATTTGGTACCACAACGTTTGCACTTGAATACGTATCGCAATCGAGTTTTTACTGACCGTTTTCTATTAATAAGTAGGCGTGCCGCATTGGGGGTCATATTTGGTCAACTTTCAAAGAATGTATGAAAAAAAGATGCGTGCCAGCCGTAACCCTCAAGAAAAACTTGTGCGTTTAATTGTAGGTTTCGCCCGCCGCACTTTGCATGTCAAATTTCTCGCAAGCACGCTCAAAGCCAGCGTGTGTATTTAAAGACCACAACAATGCGAGTTTCATACCATAGCGTTAATGATCTTTCAACAACGAAAAATCGTATTGACGGTAAGACAAGTTTACCACCAAAAAAGCGACTGGTTGTAAATGCACAGACCTTGCAATCATGAAATTTTTTCATGTCGATTATCTTATCAAATAAGAACCCAAAACCAAGATCGAAATGTCACAAACAATAGAAGACGAACCAGAAGAACTAGGCATTGAAAACAGCGAAGACATCGAGAGGGTCATGAATTTGTTAGAGACCAAAGGCGAGGCAGAAGATGTTTGGGTTCAATGCCATTGCTATCTGACGATAACGCGTAGAGATAGTCGCTATTACGTAAGTGTACAACATGGTGTAGACGAGCCAAATAACACACTAACAAAGAGAGAGCTAGTAACGTACCTGCGTCAGTTAACTTGAGTCTTCATGCTCGCACAGCTAGTCGCAACACCGAGATCAAAGCGCGTATGGTTTGCGACACATAATGTCGAAGTGGGCGGGCTAGAACCTAGCCATAACGAGCGATAAAGCTAGGCAGTAAACGCATAGTTACGGGTTGTCTATGTGATATCATTTGATGCCCGCGCTCTTTTTTTTCTAGCCTTTAACGATTTCTATTTGATACGACCAGTCATGTCGCCGGCGGGCTTTTCTTTTCGAGATTTTCATATCGTCATAAAAAGATATAGGCATACACCACTAGTACTAATTGCGTGTTCTCTCGCTGGCGAATAACTGAAGACCTCGACCAAAGTAGGGTGAAAGTAAGCTATGCCGAACTTGTCAGCTCTAATATTTTCTTGATTGTTGGGGCAATTGTGCTTGGCTATGGCTTGGCAAGCTTTGACTTCATGGCTGTTGGGTTGGCAATATCAATAACCGGCGGCGTATTGCTGCTCGCGGGTATTGCATTGACTGTGCGCTCGATTGTAGTGATCACTAACGCATTGCATAGTGCGGCGAATGCCTTGCAAAAATTGGTCGAGTCTCTCTCACTTCGCTGGCGCTACTCTCGCCGAGCGTGTCAAGCCAAGGCTTGAGGCTCGGCTATCAGGTAGCAATAGGTTTTCTTGCT
>Ga0187893_10007895_pt1 | contig 17119 bp, 11 predicted proteins | sample MA1701074metaG_FD_139574 | JGI IMG/M metagenome (GOLD analysis project Ga0187893, IMG submission 139574) | White microbial mat communities from a basaltic lava cave in the Kipuka Kanohina Cave System on the Island of Hawaii, USA - MA170107-4 metaG ... | reverse complement strand
TCAACAAAAAAACCACCGTGTATAACGGGTGCGGAAAGTTCAACATCAACCAATCCGCCAGTATCGTCAGGCAGTCCAGTTACGTCTTTACGCACGACACAGGCCTGATGCACATCGCTGCCGCTTTCAAGAAGGAGGTTTTCAGCATCTGGGGGAACACTATCCCTGGCTTTGGTATGTACCCCTACCGGACCAGGTTCACCATCCTTGAAAACAACCGATTGTCCTGCAGGCCCTGCTCAAAGATCGGGTATAACAAGTGCCCGAAGGGCCACTTTAAATGCATGAATGAACTGATTCTGGACTTTTACCTGCCCGGGTAAGAAGATGCGGACCTGCCATGTAAGGTTTTCTTCAAATTTGGATGCCTTTAGATTCGAAAACGTGGCCAAAACTGGCTAATTTGCAATCTTTTAACGGGTTGGCTTATGAGGTTTTTCTGGGTTGCTGCCCTTATTGTAGTCGCAACGACAGCTGAGGCAGCAACAATTTCATCTACAGGTGCGGGAGGAAACTGGAACGTGGGCGCCACCTGGGTGGGAGGCGTCGTACCACTTGCCACCGATAACGCGATCATTGTCAGTGGCGCCACGGTTAACCTGACTACCAATGAGACTATTGTCAACCTGACTGTCAACGGGACCGGTATATTAAACCTCAACACCAATAACCGGACGCTGGTCGTCAACGGCACGATGACGATGAACGGCACCAGTTCTGTTATTGGAACCGCCAACAGCCGCATCTTGAGTCTGCAGGGTGATTTCAATGTCCCGGCAGGTCAATCTGTCTCGGTTGGGGGAATTCGGATAAGCCAGGTAATTGGAGGTACTTTCAATCTGGCAGGCACGTTTACACCCACCGACAATACGGGTACTAAAACGTTCGGAAACGCGAACTTCTTTGACGGTTGCCTGATCGATGCGGCGGTAACGGAGACCGTGAATATTGCCGGGAACTTGTCGGTGCTGCCGGCAACACCTGGTCAGCATGCGCGAATTGGCCGGGTTTCAGTTGTAGTGACAGGAACCACGACCGTAAGTGGTTATCTGGAGTTTGCCAACTCAAACACAGGGGCCAAAATATTCAACGGAACAATAACAGTTGCCCCCGGTGGGACCTGGGACAACATTATCGGCGAAGATCCGCAAATCAACTGCAGCATCGTCAACCATGGTGTGTGGCCTCAACCCACAGGTGGAAATGGACGCTACGACGTAAACGTGGCCGGCAACTATACATACTCAGGGACGCGGACGATAGCAATGACCAGGTTACGCTTGCAAACCAATGCAATTGTAACCAACCTCGGTACCCTCCAGCTTTCACAGACAGCCAATGCTGCGCTCACCGTAAACGGTGGTGGTATATTCAACAATGGCGATGGTGTGGCTCCAGCCTCGCTGATACTGAACGGTAACACCAGCCTGGTAAGCCTGGGCGGTGGCGGTAGTTTGGTCAACTTTGCGAACACGGGCAACACAGTTACTTATGGTGCCACGGTCAACCAGAACTTGTATCCCACCGCGTATTACAACCTGATATGCCAGGGCAACAATAATGTTGATATCGGTGGTGCAACGGTTGTCAACAACACCCTCAGCATAACAGGTACAACGGTTGTTGATGTGAGCGGCGGGACAGACCTTACGGGCACTGGCAGCGTGGTCATGACAGGTACGAGTCGGCTACGTTTGTCATCTGCTGGTACCGTGCCCGCATTAACCGGCGCTGCGCATTCACTTGCAGCGGGGACAACCATCGAGTTTTACAGGGCGGGCGCGCAGACGGCCGCCTCCAGCGCATCGTACCCATACAAGGAAGTGCTCATCAGTGGAAATGCAGGTTCTGCTGTGAACCTGGACGCTGTCTCCAGCATTGCCGGTAGCCTGACAGTTACCAATGCAGGGAGTTTCAATAACACCGCCGCTACTCCGCCATTGATTACCGTTGCGGGTGCGTTTTCCTACGGATCAACGGCCAGTACAACACTAAACACCAACCTTACCGCGAGCAGTGTGGCAATCAGCGGCGCCGGTGCTTATACTTACGACAATCAAACCATCACCATTAACGGAGATAACGGATTTTGGTCAGTTTCAGGTGCGCCGGTGATTACCGCGACGGGCACTGCGCAAGTGGTATTCAATACCGGAACCAATCAACAGATTGCCGGCACCACTGCCCCGAGCTTTAATACCCTGGTAATCAACAATGCGAATGACGTAACACTCGGCATTGCCACAGCAACAGTGAACACAAACCTCACGCTTACCACGGGCCGCCTCATCACAGGATCCAACACAGTAGTGTTGGCCACGGGTGCAACAGTAACACGGACATCGGGGTTTGTGGAAGGGAGGCTGAACAAGGCTTATGCGATCGGCACCTCGGCGCACACTTTTGAGGTTGGCACAAACACTGCATATACTCCCACGACAATCACCTGCACTTCCGTAACCACGGCGGGTACGCTCACCGTGGTGGCAACCGAGGACGACCATCCGGACATATTTTCAGGCCTGATTGAGCCAAACAACACCGTAAACCGGTACTGGTCGATTACCAACAATGGGATAGTTTTCTCTGCTTTTTCAACAGGCCAGATCAGCGGTTCGTTCAACTGGGTCAATGCTGATGAGGATGCCGCCCTCGACAATACGGCTATCCTTAAGTGGTTCAACAACACCACCCTCTCGTGGGCTGGAACAGATCAATTTGACGAGGTGGCTGAGCAAAACCCGCCTATGACTGTGAGTACGAACATTACGTCAAACACAAACACTTTTGCCGTGCTCAATCCTTCCCAGCTGCCTTCGGGACAGGTAGTGGATTTCCAGGTGGGAGAGAAGATTGACCCGACATTTGTCTACAATCGCCTTACAGGTGCCAACAACTGGAACAACCTGGCGACGTGGATACAGCAGCGCACGGGGATAATTACATTGACCAACGGAAGTAATACGGTCACCGGGGCAAGCACGACGTTCCAAAGTGAGCTGGCCGTGAATGACATTATCATGCTTATTACCAGCCCTGGAACGACATACACCGTTACCGCCATAGATCCTGTCCTTCAGTCACTTACAATTGCGCCTGCTGCTGCTGTCTCCACTTCCGGAGGATATGGCCGCCAATACATTCCGGGCATCAATTCACCAACCAGTGATGTGGATGCAGTGGTTATTGGCAATACCAACATCGCCGATGCTGCTACTACCATCACTCTGGATACTGATGCGCAAATCCTTACCCTGACAGTCGGATCCACGGCGCGTACGACCGCGCACGTTCTCACGCACCAGAACTCCACACGTGACCTTGTAGTACTTGCCAATGCTACAGTAAGTCAGCCGGGCGGCGCTGTAACCAATGACTGGAACATAAATGACGCGACGGCCGATGTACAGGGTGATGCTACGATCGGAACTGCAACGTCTAATGTAGTTACGAGGATCTCTCGTATCAATATAACAACAGGTACACTTGGTGCGGGCAACCTCCGGTTCAGACCGGCAGCCGCTGCAGGAAGGGAAGTGCAGACGGTCTTGAACATTACAGGGGCCGGCAGGGTCAACCTTCACGGCACGTTGACTTTTAACGGCAATCGCGCAACACTTTCATCTGCTGCCGGCAGCATCTTTAATTTTGACCGCACCGCCTCCGGTCAGACAATCGCAATACCAACTAACAGCACGGCAGCATGGGTTTATGCCAACGTTCACACCAATAACACCAGCGGCGCGGGTGCGGTGTTTGGCTTCACCTCAACGGCGGCCAGTCTCACAGGTAACCTACGAGTGCAATCCGGCCTGATGCGACTTGGAAATTTTAATATTGTTGGCGCTGGTGGCAGCACTTTTGAGGTGGCAGACGGTGCGACCTTTGAAATGTTCAGCACCAGTGGAGGGGCAACGGGTAACTTCCCGTCAGGATTCGGAACATTTTCCTTCGGTCCCAGCAGCACTGTAAAGTATAATCAGACCGGTAGCAGCAACCCCTGGCCGGTAGTCGCAGCTACATATGGTAACCTGATCATCGGCGAGGGATCGGTGCGCAACTTTGAGTTGGCCAATGCCACAACTACCGTCGCGGGCAATCTGATTATTGGCGACGGCGCATCAACACCGCTTCTGCGTGGCAACGGAGCCGCTACCCTTAACCTTACAGGCAACTTGTTGATCAACGCATCATCTGATCTCAATGCTTCAAACATTACAGTTCTGAACATCGGCGGCAACTGGACAAACAATGGAAACTTTACAGAAGGTACCAACACAGTGACTTTCAACAGCCCGGCGGCCAATGTACTGCAAACCATTGGGGGAACGACATCAGAAACATTCAATAACCTCACGGTGAACACAAGCGCGGCAACAGACATTGTTCGGCTTAGCAACAGCACTATTGTGCTGAACAACCTTGTGTTGACCCAGGGTGGACTTGAGCTAAACGGAAACACACTTTCCATAGCAAACAGCGCCACGACCGCCATTACACGCACCGGCGGATATGCCAAAAGCGAAAGCGTCGCCGTTCCGTATGGTACCATCAGGTGGTTTATAAACAATTCGACCGGAGCTCACGTGTACCCCTTCGGTGTATCCTCCACGCAGTATATTCCACTTACTATAGACGTCACGGTGGCGGGCAACAGGGGCGTGGGCAGTGGCTATATTCCCGTTTCAACATATGCAACGGCGGCGAACAATCCCCCGGGAGAGTATCCAGCGGGTGTAACAAACCTGAACGGAACAACCGGTGGAGCATCGGTGACTGACAGGTACTGGAACATTACCGTTGGGTCTACCGAATTCGCAGGCACACGGCCCACTTCAACGGTGGTGTTTACAGCCCTTAATACAGAAAAGCCTTCCACCTGGACTGCCCTTGGAGAGCCGCCAGGCAATCCCAACCAATTGCTTACGCAACGATGGAATACTGCCTCGTACTGGGATCCCGCCCAAACAAGCCCGGCGCAGTCATATGCCAATGATTCGCCTGTTGCCGGAACCTTTCAGGTTTCAGTCCCCTCTGTGTCAAGCTATTCAACCTCCTGGACGATTACTGATTCGTCGGTGCCGCTGCCGGTTGAACTGGTTAGCTTCAGTGCCGGCTTCCGTGAAGGCGTAGTTGAACTTAACTGGAAAACCGAATCGGAGGTTGACAACGATTACTTCACCGTGCAGCGAACAGAGAATGCAGAGCTCTTTGAAGACGTGATCCGCGTGGCAGGTCATGGCACCACTACCGCGGTGCATCATTATTCGGCCATAGACGACAACCCGGAAACAGGTCGCTGGTATTACCGGTTGCGTCAGACAGACTTCAATGGCTCTTCGTCCTATTCGAAGCTGGTGTCCGTGGAAGTACCTGTTTCAGTTGAGGAAGGCATTTACCCGAATCCCGGCAACGGTGAGGAAATCAATCTGTATGTGCCATCGGGCAGTACCGGAATGCCCGCACAGGTGTGGGTGGCAAACACCCAGGGTATGACTGTGTTTCAGACCCAACCCTTCACCGTGAAGGATCGTACCATACGGCTAACCATTCCATCGCGGTTGTCTTCTGGAGTGTACGTTGTGTCACTGGCACTTGAGAATCGCCTGACGAGGTTTAAGCTGGTCGTTCGCTGACGGACCACCTTACGTACTGCGAAGAGTCGATTGCTGCTCTATCGCCATGGGCGATCGACTACAGACCATGAACTAATAAGCCCTCACCAGCCGGCCTTCCATGAAGTTGACGTAGGCCTTGTTGGCAACCAATGATCCACCAGGCGTAGGATAATTGCCTGTAAAATACCAGTCTCCCTTGTGATTTGGAATGGCCTTGTGAAGCGCGTCAACGGTTTGGAAAACAACTTTCAATTCTGCCTTCATGCCTTCCGGTCTCACGCTGTCAGCGATCTTGTCTGACACTTCATCGTATGTGAACTGATCGTAAAGTTGTTTTACGTGATTGACAGGAGGCGTTTCATTTCCTGCCCGCAGGCACTTTTCATAGACCTCGCCCAGTAAAAAGTCCTTGCCTTGTTCCTTAAGTAATTGAATGACGGCACGGAAGGCAACAAAGTCGCCAAGTCGACTCATGTCGATGCCATAGCAATCAGGGAAGCGAATTTGCGGGGCGGATGATACAACAACAATCCGCTTGGGTCCGAGCCGGTCAAGGAGTTGCAGGATGCTCTTTTCCAGTGTTGTTCCTCTTACAATGGAGTCATCGATTACGACCAATGTGTCTTTGTCGCGCTTCACTACTTCGTAAGTGGTGTCGTAGACGTGACGCACCATTTCGTCCCGTGCATCGTCTTCCGCGATGAAAGTCCTGAGTTTGGCGTCTTTCACAACCATTTTTTCCACCCGCGGACGGAAGGAAAGAATATCATCCAGGGATTCAATGGAGGGCTTTCCGTCGACTATGACTTCCTTTTGACGGCGGACCAGGTAGCTTTCGATTTCCGCCATCATCCCGTAAAATGCAGTTTCTGCCGTATTCGGAATGTAGGAGAAAATGGTATTCTTAAGGTCAAAGTTGATGGCCTTCAACACCTGCGGTACAAGCAGTTTGCCGAGCATCTTGCGCTCGCGGTAAATATCCGGGTCATTGCCCCGCGAAAAATAAATCCGCTCAAAGCTGCAGGAGGTTTTCTCGCCTGGGTTGACGATGAGGTGTTGCGCGTACTCCCCGTTTTTGTCGATAACCAATGCATGTCCGGGCCTGATTTCCTCGATCTGCCCGTATTCAATATTGAAAGCTGTCTTGATAGCCGGCTTTTCGGAAGCCACTACTACCACTTCTTCATTGGCGTACCAATATGCAGGGCGGATCCCGTTGGGATCCCGGACTACGAAGGCTGATCCTGATCCGATAAGCCCGGCCATGGTGTAGCCGCCGTCGAAGTCCTTGCAGGCTTTTTTGAGTAAGCGGGGAAGGCCGATTTCGTTTTCGATAATCTCTGAGATCTCCTGGTTGGTGAACTTGTCCTTATACTTTTCAAACTGCAATTGAACTTCCTCATCCAGGAAATGACCGATCTTCTCCATGACAGTAACCGTATCTACTTTTTCCTTTGGATGCTGCCCCAGGTTGATGAGGATATCGAACAACTCGTCTACGTTGGTCATGTTAAAGTTGCCGGCCATGACCAGTGTCCGGCTCCGCCAGTTGTTTTGGCGAAGGAATGGATGTACGTTTTCAATACTGTTCAAGCCATGTGTGCCGTATCGGAGATGACCAAGCCATAACTCTCCGCTGAAGGCCAGGTGCCGTTTCAACCACTTTTCGTCTCCGAATTGGTCTTTCCCGGCAGACTTTTGAGCCTTTCGGTACTTCTTCGCGATTTTGCGGAAAAGGGCCGCCACAGGCTGGGTTTTCATCGAGCGATAGCGGCTGATATAACGGAAGCCCGGTTCCTGGTCAATCTTGATGTTGGCAATTCCAGCCCCGTCCTGACCCCGGTTATGCTGCTTTTCCATCAGGATGTACATCTTGTTCATCCCGTATGTAGGCCCGTACCTGTCCAGGTAATAGGAAAGGGGTTTGCGTAACCTGACCAGGGCAATCCCGCACTCGTGGAGAATCGCGTCGCTCATAGCGAATTCAAAGCGCAAAGTTAATCCGAATCGCGCTGCCTTTCAAAGACCAGGGGAAACTTAAGAGTCTATTGTCTCCGGTACGGATGTTACAGAAACCTGGGCTTTGGGAAGTGTGAAGAAGAAGGTCGTTCCCTCACCAACCTTGCTTTCAAACCAGATTTTACCGCCGTTCTTCTCTACGAATTCTTTGCAAAGGATCAGCCCAAGGCCCGTACCCTTTTCATTTGCGGTACCACGCGATGTATAACTGGTGGTTTTATCAAAGAGGTACTCCTGCACCTCGGGTTTAATACCTGTGCCAGTATCTCCTACCGAAACCACCAGTTCCATGTCATGCTGGCCGGCATCCACCCAGATGCGACCACCAGATTCGGTGAACTTAATCGCGTTCAGGATCAGGTTACGCAAAACCAGGTTGAGAATGTTGCGGTCCCCCATTCCAACCGTCCCTTTCCGTACCCGGTTTTCGAACTTGATATTCTTGTCATACAGCGTGCGTACAGCTTCAAAGCTTTCCGTGGTGAGGCGGCCAATGTCAACGGGCTCGTGGTTGACAGAGAGTTTGTCCATCTGGAGTAGGGTCCAGTCGAGCAGGTTGTTGATAAGTGTATTTGTGTGGTTGAATTGCACGCGCAGAGACTGCGTAAGTGAGGCAAACTCTTCGGACGATAGGCGCTGTTTGTTCAGCAAATCTAATGTCCCGCCAAGAGCAGTCATGGGTGAACGCAGGTCGTGAGAAATGATGGAAAAGAACTTGTCCTTCACCTTGTTGAGCTGCTCAAGTTCAATGCTCCGGCGCTTGATCTCTTCCTGGTGCTCCATCAGCATCTTGTTGATCCGCTTGCGACGGCGACCGCTCCGGTACACAGTACTCAGCAGAATGATGGCAAGAACAGCAACCACTACAAGGATGTTCTGAATTAGCTCCTGCTTTCTGATTTCGGATTGTTGCAGTTCCTGGGTATGGCTGAGCGCTTTGATCTCGAGATCCTTACTCAGGGTGGCAAAACTCATTCCTTCCTGCATGATCCTCTCAATCGTGGATCGGCTGTAAAGGCTGTCTCGCAAAGCATCCTGCATGCGGTGAAAGGAAAGGGCATTGGCAAAATCTTTCCGGTCTTCGTACAATGAGGCCAACGCTCCATAGGTGGCTAGCGTCAGGTTTCGTGCATTCAGTTGCCGGGCTACCGACAAGCTCCGCTGATAGAGTTTCAGTGCTTCGTCGTAGTTGCCCAACTTGGCCAATACCTTGCCCGAGCCCAGGTCGCACTCAGCCAGGGCAAATCGGTTGTTGGTAACGGATTGATCTCTCCGCACAGTGTCGAAGTAGGCCAGGGCACGCTTAGTGTCACCCATGTCGAGATAAAGGTTCGCCAGGTGAATTTGAACTCGGGGCATGAGGAAGCCGATGCGAAGTTGTCGCGCCAGTTGCATGGATTTCTGAAGATTCTCCTCAGCTGCCTTGAAGTCTCCCTTTTTCCGGTACAGGTCTCCAAGTTCATCGGCAGTGTATGCCGGGCCATCGGTGTCGTCAATGGCCAAACTCATCTTTGCCGAAACCATGAGGTGCTGATAAGCAAGATCGAATTGACCAAGTTCGGTAAAGACCGTTCCCATGTTGTGCAGGGCGACAGCCAGCAAGAGAGAATCCTTCCTTGTGAGCGCGTGCGGATAGCTGCGTGTAATTCGAAAGCTCTGGGAGAGGTAGACATAAGCCTCATCAAATTCCCCAATATCGCGATAGTCGGCGCCTACGTCAATGTAGGCCTTGGCAAGTCCCAGGCTGTCACCATTGTCGGCGAATAGTTTTGCGCAGCGCAGGTCGTATTGGAGGGCTTCGGCATAGTCGCCCTCCATAGTTTCAAGGTATGCCATCCGGAGAAAATGCTTTCCCATTGCCCATGAGCCGAGAGACTCTGCAAGTGGAGCGGCGTCCACGGCAAACTGGCGGGCACGGACATAATCCGAGAATTCAGCGGCGTGGGAAAGTTGTATCAGAAGTTCGAATCGAACCGAATCATTGCCCGCTTTTGCAAGTTCTTGTTGGAGGCTATCAAGGTCCTGACCACCGGAGAACGCTGCTTTAAGCATCGCCGCCATCACGAATATCAACCGCGGCATATCGAGCAATCTGTTTCCATTTCTATGATGGAGGGTACCCACCTTGGGACTCAAATATGGGTCATTCCGGCAGATCAAATTATTGAAATTTGGCCAAAAACCTACATGCTGCAGGGTCCGCTGGCCCGGGGGAGGCTTGGCCGCAGGAACCTGCCTAACCCGAATTTTGTATTATTGTGCGAATAAACTTGACCCTTATGCCATACAACCTTTTGCGCGGTAAACGAGGTATCATTTTTGGCGCACTTGACGAGAATTCGATCGCCTGGAAAACCGCGCTGAGGGTTCACGAGGAAGGCGGAGAGTTCACGCTGACCAATGCGCCCATTGCGATGCGCATGGGGAAGATCAAGGAACTGGGCTCACAGTGCGGAGCGGAGATCATACCAGCAGACGCAACCTCGGAGGAGGACCTCAAGACGTTGTTCACCCGTTCACCGGAGATACTTGGAGGAAAACTGGACTTTGTATTGCACTCCATCGGCATGAGCCCCAACGTTCGCAAAGACCGCCCCTACGGGGATCTCAATTACGAATGGTTTATGAAAACGCTCGACATCTCGGGCGTGTCGTTTCACAAGGTGTTGCAGACCGCCGAGAAGACCGATGCCATGAACGAGTGGGGCTCCATTGTAGCGCTCACCTATATAGCAGCGCAACGCACATACCCTGACTATTCTGATATGGCACAGGCGAAATCGGTTCTTGAATCGATTGCGCGCAGCTACGGATATCGTTTTGCAAAACTGAGAAAAGTGCGCATCAACACAATCTCGCAATCGCCAACAATGACGACTGCCGGTGCAGGGATCAGCGGATTCGATGTATTCTTTGACTTTGCCAACATGATGTCGCCGCTGGGGAATGCAACTGCCGAGGATTGCGCCAACTATATCGTGCTGATGTTCTCTGATCTTAGCCGGATGGTTACAATGCAGAACCTCATGCACGACGGAGGGTTCTCAACAACGGGTATCACGGATGAACTGGTTGCTCGGCTGAAGAAGTAAAGTCACATGGTAGCCTTCCCCGGCTGCAAAATCAACCTTGGTTTGCACATTCTTGGTCGCCGTCCCGACGGCTTCCACGATATTGATACGGTTTTCTACCCGGTGCCCTGGTCGGACATACTCGAGTTTCTTCCTGCCGAAAAATTCTCCTTTGATTGCACCGGACTGAAAATCCCTGGAAGTTCATCCGACAACCTATGCGTAAGGGCTTGCAAGCTGCTCATAGAAAACCATAAAATGGGGGCTGTTCAGGGGCACCTGCACAAGATTGTACCGATGGGTTCCGGTCTGGGAGGCGGATCGGCCGATGCTGCAAGCACACTCGGCATCCTGAATGCCATTTGCTCTCTTGGCCTTGATAAGTCGAAACTCAGGGATTACGCTAGAGTACTGGGCAGTGATTGTTCATTCTTTGTCGACAACAAACCTGCCCGTGGTACGGGGAGGGGTGAATCGTTAGCGCAGTTTGCGATTGACCTGCGCGGGTTTTTCCTGGTCATTGTTGTTCCTCCCTTGCAGATCTCCACCCGGGCAGCGTATACCGGTGTGACTCCCCGGGTACCAAAAGAAGATTTGATGGTCATCCTGTCGCGTCCACTAGCCGAATGGAAAGACCGGCTGGTAAATGATTTTGAACCGTCCTTGTTTGCCAGGCATCCCGTGATAGCGGAATTGAAGGACAAACTGTATGCCTTGGGTGCCACCTACGCAAGCATGAGTGGATCCGGTTCTGCTGTATTTGGCCTGTTCAGAAACCCGGTTAGGCGTGAAGAGCACTTCACCGGGATTGCCGGCTGGTCAGGATGGTTGTAAGCGGCTCTTGAAGAACGGGTAGGCAACTACAGCGCAAAAAATAACAAACGCGCCGGCGTAGAAACTCAGTGTCATTTTTTCGCTTTCACCGAATACCAGGAGCGCCATCAGTATACCGTATACCGGCTCAAGGTTCAATGTCAGCTGGAATAGGAAAACGCTGATGCGCTTGAAGAGCTCGACTGCGGCTGAGTAGGCGTAGACCGTACACAACCATGCCAGCAGCAGTATCCACAGCCAGTCTTGGGCAGTTGGCCAAAGATGCAGCTCATACCCTGTTGCCCATTGGCTCTTGTAGAGAGGAAAAAAGAGCGCAATCGAGATCATGGCGCTGATCATTTCATAGAAGGTAATGGTGTACGATCCGACGCGCTTTACAATTCGGGCGTTTATAAGTGCAAAAACTGCACAGGAAAGGCCTGACAGAATTCCGATCCACAGGCCGACCGAATAATGAAAGTCAGAACCAAAAATAATGGCAAGCCCCGCAAGCACAAACAAGCCAAGGAGCAATTCAAAAAAATTGATGCGGGTCCTGTTAAAGACAGGCTCCAGCAGCGCAGTCCAGAAACTGGCTGTGGCGAAGCCAACGAGGCTTACGGAGACATTGGCGATTCGGGCGGACAGAAAGAACGTAAGCCAGTGAATGGCGACGATGACCCCGGTAAGGAGCATGGCAATGAGATCTGATTTGGAGACAAGTGCCGAACGCTTTGTCATGAACAGGAACACCCCAATGCCTATTGATGCGAGCAGCGTGCGGTAGAAAACCATCTCAACGGCCGGCAGCGTAACGAGCTTTCCCAGGATGCCCGTAAATCCGAAGAGTATAACGACGAAGTGGAGTCTGAAAAAATCGGATGTGCCAAGTTTCATCGCGGCGTGAATCTGTAGAGGACGAATGATACAGCGGTGAAAATGAGGTTGGGTATCCAGGCGGCGAGGAGAGGGTTCATACTCCCGGTTTCCGCGAAGCGACGCGACAGCAGGAAGAATAGAATGAATATGAACGCCAGCACAAAACCCAGTGCAATCTGCAATCCAGTACCACCCCGGCTTTTGCGCGAGGACACCATTACGCCCATGAAAACCAATATGAATGTGGTAAACGGCGCAGCCATTCGGATATGGCGCTCGACCTCGTAAACAGCAACGCCGGTGGCCCCGCGAAACTTAAGCTTGGCAATGTGTTCCTCGAGTTCGGGTGTAGTCATTCCTTCGTATCCACGCTCCATGTTTTCAAAATCCTTCGGTGAGATCACCAGCGCAGTATCCATCACCGAGCCGTAACTCAGGAATTCGCCAGAATGCGTTGATGCAGCGGAGAAAACCTCGTTGATCCGGTGAAGCTTCCACTGGTTCAACATCCAGGTGTGCTTCGTGGTGTCCCAATGAATCGTTTCTGCCGTAAGTTTTTCAATGAGGACATTTTCCGTGAACCGCTCGAGTGTGAAATGAAACCCCATGCTGATGCTGCTGTTGTAGTCCTTAATGAATAGATACACTGAGGGCGCAACTTGCAGGTGAATATTATGAGTTGTGACCGAACGTTGGCTGGTGAAATACTGCATCTCGAAAGTGAGCCGGGATTTTGTGGCTGCAGGGATCACCCATCCGTTCAGCACAAAGCTGATGGAAGCAATGACCATGGCAGCGAGGAAGTAAGGGATGAGGAGGCGATTAAAACTTACTCCTCCGCTGAGTATCGAAATGATCTCGGTGTGGCTCGCCAGTCGCGAAGTGACGTAAATAATTGCGATAAATATGGTAATCGGAGTAATAAGACCCGCAATCCATGGAATGAAGTCAAGATAATAAACCAGAATGACGTTTGTGTCCAGGTTGTTCTTTGCAAACTTGTCCATCTTCTCGGTGATGTCGATTACCGTGATAATGGCCATCAGGATCAAGACCACGAAGAAGAAGGTGGAAAGTACCTTCTTGAGAATGTATAGGTCGAGGATCTTCATGTATCTAAAGTCGCGTGGAAACCGTTTTGACCATCCGGGTCTTCCAGCCCGCAAAAGTCCCGTCCAGGATTTGACTCCGGGCCTCGCGAACAAGCCAGAGGTAGAAGGTCAGGTTGTGAAGGGAAGCAATTTGCGCGCCTAATATTTCGTTGCTGATGATCAAATGCCTAAGATACGCTTTGCTGTGGTTTGCGCTGGCATAACCGCCCAGTTCCGGATCGATCGGCTCCAGGTCATCCTTCCACTTCTCATTCCGTATGTTGATGATCCCCTGCGTTGTGAACAGCATCCCGTTGCGTGCATTACGGGTGGGCATCACACAATCGAACATATCGATCCCCAGGGCGATAGACTCGAGCAGGTTCTCCGGCGTTCCCACACCCATGAGGTATCGTGGCTTGTTGTCCGGCAGGATTTTGCACACCAACTCCGTCATCGCATACACGTCCTCGACAGGCTCACCAACAGAAAGACCGCCGATGGCATAACCGGACTGGTCCTGCTCAGTGATAAATTCTGCAGAAGCTTTGCGCAAGTCCGGGAAGGTGCTGCCCTGGACGATTGGGAAAAGCGACTGGTCGTAGCCATATGCAGCGTTCGTGGTGTTCATACGCGATATACATCTGGCTAACCAGTCGTGCGTAATCCTCATGGACTTCTTTGCGTATGCGTGGTCACAAGGGTAGGGCGTGCACTCGTCGAAGGCCATTACGATATCGGCGCCAATTGCCCGCTGGATTTCTACCACCCCCTCCGGGGTGAAGAAGTGTTTTGACCCATCAATGTGCGACTTGAACGTAACGCCCTCGGCGGATATCTTCCTGTTGTCAGCCAGCGAATAAACCTGGTAGCCGCCGCTGTCGGTCAGAATCGGCCGGTTCCATCCGATGAATTTGTGAAGTCCACCCGCTCTTTGAATCAGTTCGACACCAGGTCGCAAATACAAATGATAGGTATTGCCAAGAATGATCTTTGCATCTATATCGGAGACAAGTTCACGCGCTTGTACGGCCTTTACTGAGCCTGCGCTACCCACCGGCATGAAAATCGGTGTGGGGATTTCTCCGTGACCCGTGATAATCATGCCCGCTCGCGCGCCGCTTGAGGGGTCCTTCCCCTGGACTTTGAATTCCATGTCCGCAAATATAGAACAGCCATTCTGCGCAAACGTCTTTACCGCTAGCGACCCTCCCGCCGAAGCTTCAGTCTGAAGGGGGCTGGAGAAATCCTTCTATCTTTGGGCGCTTTTTTTGTCAATGAGCACGCTGCCCCTGGTTGTTGCAGGCTGGATGATACTGGCTGTCCAATTGGTTGCCTTGATCAGGTACTTGAATGCGTTTCTTCGTAGGGAACCCCAGACCGGGGCGGTCACGCCGCCTGTTTCGGTTGTTGTATGCGCTCACGACGAGGAGGCGAACCTCCGGACGTTAGTGCCATTGCTGCTTCACCAGGACTACCCTGACTTTGAAGTAATTGTGGTGGAGGACCGCTCCAATGACGGAACATACGATTATCTTCTCGAGGCGACTCGAAGCAACCAACGGCTCAAGATGGTGCGCGTGAGGTTTCTTCCGGATCACATCACCGGAAAAAAGTACGCAGTTACACTCGGAGTAAAAGCAGCTGTACATGACTGGGTACTGCTCACCGACGCTGATTGCCGGCCAAACGGGAACCAGTGGATTCGAACCATGGCCATGAAGATGCGGGAAGACAGGCAGATCGTGCTCGGTTTCTCGCCGTACCGGCGCGGACCAGGCTACCTGAATAAGTTCATCCGGTTTGAATCTTTGATCACCGCTGTTCAGTATGTGGGTCGGGCAATGATGGGCAAGCCGTACATGGGCACTGGGCGAAACCTGGCGTACCGCAAATCCCTTTTCCTTGAAAGCAAAGGATTTCACGGCCACCTGTCAGTAACAGGAGGCGACGACGACCTGTTTGTCAACCGGCACGCCACCGCTGCAAACACGGCCGTGAGTATTGGCCCTGAGGGCTTGATGATTTCCATTCCAAAACAATCCTGGGGTACATTCCTGAAGCAGAAGTTGCGCCATTTATCGGTGGGCCGTCGCTACCGGTTGCGGGATCGCTGGCAGTTGGGCTGGTTTTCGATTACCTGGATACTCACATGGTTGTTTGTCGCGCCGCTCATGTTTCGTCCGGAAACGATCACAGCGTACCTTTGGGTCGGTTTTATTTTGCGTGAAATCCTGTTGATGACCGTCGTTCACCATGCATCCCGGCGGATGGGGGAACCATTTGAATCCTGGACAACGCCGCTCTTAGATTTTAACTATGCCATTTACTATCTTGGATCGGGCCTGTCGGCGTTGGTATCCAAACGAATTCGATGGAAGAACTAGAAAATCGCTTTTCATCCAAAGCGTTAGAAGATTTTGAACTGATCGATCGTGCGGTAGGTGGCGACGACAAGGCTTTCGCCCGACTCTTGCAGCGATACAAGCGCCCCGTTTATCACATGATCCTTAAGATGGTTCGTAATGTCGACGACGCGGAGGATCTAATGATCGAATCCTTTGCAAAGGCGTTTCGCAGCCTGCACCGGTTTAAAAAGGATTTCACATTCAGTACATGGCTTTTTCGAATCGCCACCAACAATACGATTGACTACATCCGTAAGAAACGGATCAATACATTGAGCATTGAGAACACCTACACGGATGATGACGGGCAGTCGGTTTCAATCGATGTTCCGGACCGCAACCTCGACCCCCAGGAAGAGACAATCCGCATGCAAAAGGAGGAGTTGATGCAGGTCTTTGTCAGCCAACTACCGGCAAAATACCAGAAGCTGGTGCGTCTCCGCTACTTTAATGAACTGTCATACGAGGAAATCGCTGCCGAACTTGACGCTCCGCTCGGAACCGTCAAAGCTCAGTTGCACAGGGCGCGCGAACTTATGTATGACATGGTTAAGAACAAGAAGGATCATATCTGATCACTTCCTGTCTTCCAGCCAATGAATGATGTTTAAGAGAAATTGCGGATTTTGTTTCGCGTCCGGCGCATTCATACCCATGCGCACAGAGTCGCGCTGAATCTGCGCGGAGAACATGGCCGCTTCACCAAAGACGGCAATACGTCCCTTGCCGGTTTCCATGCAGGCGCCCTGGACAAGTCCTGCGGCCGGCTTTACGGTTGTGTTCTCCGCAAACTCCCAGGCCGTTTTTGGAAGCAACAACTCGAACTGTTCGTCAAGCACGATAATTGGAACAGCCGCTTTCGGGATCCCGAACGCCTGGCCGGTAAACGTTCTCACAGAAGAGACCCGTTCGTTGTCATTCTTTCCTGTCGTGATCGGCCCCTCGATCAGGCCATTACCAGGGGTAAATATGTCTGGAATGCGTAAAGCGCCTCCTACAGAATTGGTGCCGCCCTTTCGCATTGCAAAGGCGTTGTAGAAGGTGAATCCGAATTCGGACGCCAGTTTTTCTGACGCGCCGGGGAAGGGCATGTGATCGGCGATCAGGAAGAGTGAACCACCGTCCGTCACCCAGCTTTTTAGGAATTTGATCTCATCATCGGTAAACGCGCTAGGTGTCGGCAGCGTCCACTGTTCTTCGTTGACCGCATTCAGGGCATT
>Ga0187893_10007894_pt1 | contig 17120 bp, 17 predicted proteins | sample MA1701074metaG_FD_139574 | JGI IMG/M metagenome (GOLD analysis project Ga0187893, IMG submission 139574) | White microbial mat communities from a basaltic lava cave in the Kipuka Kanohina Cave System on the Island of Hawaii, USA - MA170107-4 metaG ... | reverse complement strand
TTGGCCTTCTTCGCATAGGCCTTGAACGCGCTGACGAACTTCTTGTTCTGCGGCGTGTCGACCGACTGGTAGTAGTTCCAGGCGGCGAGGTGGCCGACCAGCGCGGAGGTGTCCATGCCGCGCAGCTCGTCTTCCGCCACGCTGAAGGCCATGATCGGGCACTGCTCGGAGCGCAGGCCCTGGTTGGCGAACTCCTTGTAGAAAGGAACGTTCGAGTCACCGTTGATCGTCGAGAGCACCGCGGAGCTGCCGCCGGTGGAGAAGCGCTTGATCTTGCCGACGATGGTCTGGTAGTCCTGATGGTTGAAGGGGGTGTACTCCTCCGCGATGGAGTCCGCGGGAACTCCCTTGGCGAGCAGGAACGCGCGCAGGATCTTGTTGGCCGTCCGCGGGAAGACGTAGTCGGTGCCCAGCAGGTAGAACTTCTTGTAACCGCCGCCCTCCTTCGACATCAGGTACTCGGCGGCGGGAATCAGCTGCTGGTTCGGGGTGGCCCCGGTGTAGAAGACGTTCTTGGAGCACTCCTCGCCCTCGTACTGCACCGGATAGAAGAGCAGACCGTTGTTGTTCTCGAACACCGGCAGGACCGACTTGCGGCTCACCGAGGTCCAGCAGCCGAACGTCACCGCGACCTTGTCCTGGAGTAGCAGCTGCTTGGCCTTCTCCGCGAACAGATCCCAGTTCGACGCGGGGTCGACCACCACCGGCTCGATCTTCTTGCCCATGACCCCGCCCTTGGCGTTGATCTCCTCGAACGCCATGATGCAGACGTCACGGAGCGACACTTCGCTGATGGCCATGGTGCCGGAGAGCGAGTGCAGTACACCCACCTTGACCGTCCCTCCGCCCTGCGCCCTCAGGACGGCCGGGAAGCCGAGGCCCGCCGCCGCGGCGCCCACTCCCACCGCGCCCGCGGTCTTCAAAAAGGTCCTCCGAGAGACATCTTCCATACGATTCTCCTTTCGCTCCGAGCAGTGATGGTTCGGACCCGTCGTTGGATCACGGTCCCTGGCGGTACCGGCGCTTGTTCTTCCGACCCCACTGTCTCGGCGCGCCGCCCGGTCCTGGAGCAATCCGCGTGCCCCGGCCGGTGGTGTGGCTTATCAACCACTTGCGAGATGAACCCGACTCCTGAGACCAAAGGACTGCCTACTCGAGAGGCAGTCGCTTTCGTGTGCCTGCGAAAGCGGCAGAGAGTTAGAGCTTGGCCGCGCGGGCGTGTCCCATCTCCTCGGTGAGCAGCAGGGCCTGCGCCACCTCGGCCATGGGCTTCCGGGTATCCATGGCGGTCTTCTGGATCCGTCGGAAGGCCTCCGGCTCGCTCAACCCGAGACGCATCATGAGAATGCCCTTCGCGCGCTCCACCAGCTTGCGCGACTCGAGCTTGCGCTTGAGCACTTCGTTCTCCTTGCGCATGGCCTCGATCTCGCGGAAGCGATGCACGGCCACGTCCAGGGTGGGCCCGAGCTCCTCGGCACGGACCGGCTTCGAGAGGAAGCCGAGCACGCCGGCGTCGACCGCGCGGGCCACCACCGGCGCATCCGTATGACTGGTCACCAGCACCACCGGACAGGGGGACACCGTCATGACCTCGCGCGCGGCCTGTACGCCGTCGCCGTCCGGCAATCCGACCGCGAGCACGGCCACGTCGGGCCGATGCTTGTCCACGAGCCGCAGGACGTCCTCGGCCCGGCTCCCGTTTCCTACCACCTGCCCGCCCTGGGCGGTGACCGCCTCGGCCACCGCGGCCCGGGACGGAGCGTGATCGTCGATGATGAGCACTCGCCAATGTGGTTTCATGCTCGAGCAGGGTAGCAAGCGGGGTGCCACCCCCCCCGGTGAAGGAAACCGTGGGGTTGAGCGGAGGGAGACGGCGCGCGGCTGATCAGGCGGCGATCAACTCGCCCACCGCCTGAGCAACCGGGCTCCGGAGACCGAAGACTAGAAGAACGAGTAGTAGAGGCTGAGCGAGATGGTGTCGAGGCTCTTGCCCCGCGCGAGCAGCCCCTGGGTCGTGCGGTCCGGAGTCGAGTAGCGAATCCGGAACACCCGCTCGTCGGACTGGTCGTGCCGGTACTCCAGCCGGCCCACCAGCCCCTTCCAGATCTTGTACTGGAGCGTCGCGGTCGTGGACCAGAGATCCGTCCCGATCCCGGCGCCGGTCCGGGCCCCCGCCGCGTCCCGGAAGAACTCCTGCCGCAGCGCCGTCCGCAGGTTGTCCGTCCAGTCGTAGGCCGCGTACGCCGCCCAGCCCCACCAGGTCGCGTCGGGGTCCCGCCGCGTCCCCAGCCCGCGGATGAACGGCTCGTTCTGCTCGTGGCCGTAGTCCACGTTCAAGGCCAGCGTGAGGTTCTTGATGCCCGTGTAAGCGAGGATGATATCCAGCACGTACCGCTGGTGGCTGTTCACGTACCGTCGCGAGTCGCGCGTGACGTGCTCGTCCAGGCGCCGGGGGTCGATCTGCTCCGGGCCCACGATCCAGTTCAGGGTCGTCGTGAAGTCCTTCAGCGGCGTGACCGCGAACTGCCCCGTGTAGCTCACCGAGTCGTTGACGTTCTTGGAGTCGTCCCAGCCCAGCACCACCCCCGCGGTCACGTTGAACCAGTCCGCGATCGCATACGAGGCCAGCCCGCCGGTGTGGGTGAGCGGAATCGCCAGCGTGAAGAGATAGCCGCGCGAGAAGTTCAGGTTGTTCGGCGACTCGATGACCTCGTACCCGAGCAGGGTCACGAACTTGCCCGCCTTCAGGGTCAGCCCGCGGCCCACCGGGACCAGCCCGGAGACGTACGCCTCCTGCAGGTCGAACTTCTGGGTGTTGCGGAACGGAAACGCGTCGTCCTCGTCCCGGAAGATGCCGAAGGAATGGTTCTTCTGCGCGTCCGTCCCGGCGGTGACCACGAGGCCGTAGCCGAACGGGTACTTCTCCGACGGCTCCTTCTTGATGCTGAACTCCGCGATGTTGAAGGTGTAGCCCTCGTGGAAGTCGTAGAACCGCAGCTCGTTGGTGCCCCGGGTGGCCCCTCCCCGCCCCGCGCCGGTCAGGTTGAACGTGTAGCTGTTCTCGATGTAGGCGAAGAGCTTGTGCTCCTCCCACAACGTCTTGGGCTTCTCTTCTTCCTTCTTCGCCTCCGCGGCCGGCGCCGGCGAGGGCGCCGGTATCTGGGCCCACGTGGTCGAGGCGCAGCCCAGCGCCGAGATCAGCACCGCAGCCAGCCAGCCTCGCGTCATTCTCATCGTCACGACCTCCTTGAACATGGTGGGAGCGAGCGCAGCGTTCGCTCTGGGTACGGCAGGCGTGAGCATTCGCGCAAGCGATCTCCGCTGCTCACGAGAGGGGCAGCCCACGAATTGGGCAGGATTGCCCCGGCCCCTGCCCGTCGCGTGCGAGACGTGACGGACAGGGCCGGGCGATGGCGGGTCTCCTAGATGTCGTAGTACAGAGCGAACTCGTAGGGGTGCGGACGCAGCCGGACCGGATCGACCTCGTTCTTGCGCTTGTACTCGATCCAGGTCTCGATGAGGTCGGGCGTGAACACGTCGCCCTTGAGGAGGAAGTCGTGGTCCTTCTCGAGGTTGTCCAGCACGATGTCGAGCGCACCCGGGAGCTGCTTGATCTTCTTCTGCTCGGCGGGCGGCAGCTCGTAGAGGTCCTTGTCGATGGGCTTGCCGGGATCGATCTTGTTGGCGACGCCGTCCAGGCCGGCCATCACGCAGGCCGCGAACGACAGGTACGGGTTGCAGGTCGGGTCCGGGGTGCGGAACTCGATCCGCTTGGCCCCCTCCGACTTCGAATACATCGGGATGCGGATGGCCGCCGAGCGGTTGCGCTGGCTGTACACGAGGTTGATCGGCGCCTCGTAGCCGGGCACCAGCCGCTTGTAGCTGTTGGTCGACGGCGCGATGAAGGCCAGCAGCGCGGGGGCGTGCTTCAGGATCCCGCCGATGTAGTAGAGACAGGTCTTGGAGATGTCGGCGTAGCCACCCCGCTCGTAGAAGAGGTTCTTGCCGTTCTTCCAGATGGATTGGTGGGTGTGCATGCCCGAACCGTTGTCCTGGAACAAGGGCTTCGGCATGAACGTAGCGGTTTTCCCCCACTTCTTTGCCGTCTGCTTGGCGCAGTACTTGTACCAGCACACCTTGTCGGCCATCTTGGTCAGGGTGTCGTAGCGCATGTCGATCTCGGTCTGCCCGCCGGTGGCCACCTCGTGGTGGTGCACCTCGATCCGCACCCCGACCGACTCCAGCGCCAGCACCATGTCGGACCGGATGTCCTGGAACTTGTCCATCGGCGGCACCGGGAAGTACCCCTGCTTGTAGCGGGGCTTGTAGCCGAGGTTCGGCCGGTCCGGAGTGCCCTCGAGGCCGGTGTTCCACGCGCCCGCCTCGGAGTCGATGAAGTAGTAGCCGCAGTTGTAGGTCTGGTCGAAGCGGATCGAGTCGAAGAAGAAGAACTCGAGCTCGGGCCCGATGTAGATGGTGTCGCCGACCCCGCTCTTCTTGACGTGGGCCTCCGCCTTCTGGGCCACGTAGCGCGGATCGCGGCTGTAGGCCTTGCCGGTGATCGGGTCCTTGACGTTGCAGATCAGGACCATGGTGGGCACGGCGGTGAACGGATCCATCTGGGCGCTCGACGGGTCGGGGATCAGCAGCATGTCCGACTCGTCGATCGTCTGGAACCCGCGGATCGAGGAGCCGTCGAAGCCGAGGCCGTCCTCGAAGATCCCTTCGTTGAGCTCCGAGACCGGGATGGAGAAGTGCTGCCACAGACCGGGGAGGTCGATGAAGCGCAGGTCCACGATCCTGACACCCTTCTCCTTGGCCATCTTCAACACGTCCTTCGGGGTCATCCTTCTGCCTCCTTGTCGCCGCAGCGCACGGGGTGGGAAGAGTTGGGGGCCGGCGGGGGCCACTCTGGCCCCGCCGGCCACCAACGATAAGTGGTTTGCTACGAGCCCGTCAAGCGGACCCCGCCTAGTGGCTCGGTCGGGCCTTGGCCTCCGCCGGCTTCATGCCCTCGAAGCCGCCGCTGCCCGCACCCAGCGAGTATTCGCCGTACGCCGCCGAGCCCCCGAGCGAGTACGCCGTCTCCGAGTGCTGCGAGAGATCCAGGCCGGCCATCTCGTCCTCGTCGGTCACCCGCAGCCCCATGATGCCGTCCAGCACCTTGAGGATGATCGTCGTCATCACGAAAGCGAGGATCCAGGTGACGAGGACGGCCACGAACTGGATCCAGAGCTGCTTGGGATTGCCGTAGAGCAGCCCGTCCCCACCCGCGTCGTTGACGAGCTTGGTGGCGAACACGCCGGTCGCGAGGGCGCCCCACGTCCCGCCCACCCCGTGCACTCCCACCACGTCGAGCGAGTCGTCGTAGCCCATCTTCGACTTCAGGTTGCAGGCGGTGTAGCAGATGATGCCCGCCACCACCCCGATGACGATCGAGGCCATTGGCGTGACGAACCCGGCCGCGGGCGTGATGGCCACGAGCCCCGCCACCGCGCCCGAGGCCGCCCCGAGGACGGTCGGCTTGCCGCGGGAGGCCCACTCCGTGAACATCCAGCCCAGCGCGGCCGCCGCGGTGGCGGTGTTCGTGGTCATGAACGCGTGCGCGGCGAGCCCGTTCGCGGCCAGGGCGCTGCCCGCGTTGAAACCGAACCAGCCGAACCACAGGAGGCTCGCGCCCATCACGGTGAACGGCAGGTTGTGCGGGGCCATCGGTTGGTGGCCGTAGCCCCTACGCTTGCCGATCACGATCGCGGCGGCGAGCGCCGAGATGCCCGAGGAGATGTGCACCACGGTGCCGCCCGCGAAGTCGAGGGCGCCCAGATTGCGCAGCCAGCCGCCGACGCCCCACACCCAGTGGGCGAGCGGATCGTAGACGAACGTCGCCCAGAGCAGGATGAACACGATGAACGTGGAAAACTTCTTGCGCTCGGCGAAGGCGCCCGTGATCAGGGCCGGGGTGATGACCGCGAACATCATCTGGAACAGCATGAAGGCGGTGTGCGGAATGGTCGCGGCGTAGTCCGCGTTCGGCGTGGCCCCTACCCCCTTGAGGCCAACCCACTCGAGCCCGCCGATGATACCGCCCTTGTCAGGTCCGAAGGCCAAGGTGTAGCCCCAGAGCACCCACTGCACCGAGATCAGCGCGAGAATGATGAAGCTCTGCATCGGGGTGCCCAGCGCGTTCTTCTGCCGGACCATGCCGCCATAGAAGAGAGCCAGTCCGGGCGCCGTCATCAGCAGCACCAGGGCCGCTGAGACCAGCACCCACGCGGTGTCGCCGCTGTCGATCTTCGGCGGCGCGGGCGCGGCCGGAGCGGCGGGCGCCGGCGCGCCGGCGGCCGGAGCGGGAGCCGCCGGGGCCGGCGGCGGGGGCTGGCCCAGCGCGTGGCCGCCCAGCGTCAGAGTCAGGGCCAGCACGCACAACAGGATCATCAACGATGGTATCCGTGCAGTCACCGCATGTCCTCCTTGAGGGGACCTCACAGCGCGCTCTCGTCCCGCTCGCCGGTGCGTATCCTGACGGCCGTATCCACCGGTTGAATGAAGATCTTGCCGTCACCGATGTTGCCGGTCTTCGCGGCTCCCGCGAGGACTCCCGCCACCTTGTCGACGAGGTTGTCGGGGACCACCACCTCCACCTTGATCTTCGGGAGGAAGTCCACCGTGTACTCACCGCCTCGATACAGCTCGGTGTGGCCCTTCTGGCGGCCGAACCCTCTGACCTCCGACACCGTCATGCCGATGACCCCGATGCCGGTCAGGGCTTCCTTGACGTCGTCGAGCTTGAACGGCTTGATGATGGCTTCGATCTTTTTCATGTGAACCTCCCCGGGCGCGCTGTTTTGCACTCGTCGTGCCGCTGTAACAGCGGAAGGCAAGGCTCGACAAATCACGATATTGCGAGGAATACCGCCTCCAGGGAGGAGGGGGCGGTGTGACCACTAATTAGGCAGCGTACTCAGAAGTGCCTTTCGGCTGGGCAGCCGCCTGGAGCTATCGCCCCTCAGTCGCGCCAGACCCCGTCTTCGACGGCGACCGCCTGCTTGGCGGCGGGCGGTTGCTCGGTCGCGGTCGGCACCGCGGCGCGCAGGGCTGCCCACAGCTCTTTGAGGTCCGGTGTCTTGGCGGCGAGATACACGTCGGGGATGTGCGGCCGGTCCGCTTCCGTGAAGGTCCCGGAGCAGACGATGACCTTGGGCCGAGGGCTGCGACGGCTCAGGCGCTGGAGGAAGTCCATCCCGTCCATCCGCGGCATCCGGAGGTCGAGGACGATGACATTCGGCCTCACGGAGCCCAGCACGGACAGCGCTTGGTACCCATCCGTGGCCTCGAAGAGGTCGAACTGGCTCTCGAGGGCCATCCGGTAGAGATTCCGCCAGGCGGGGTCGTCGTCAACGAGCAGTAGGCGGGGCATGGTACCACCTCCGGCCGGCCCGAGGACGCAAGAGCGCTGCCAAGAATCGAGCCCTTTTCTTTCAACTACTTGGGCCAGCTGCCCTCATGGACCGTGGCAGGCCGTTGACAGTTCGGCCGAACAGGCTGTTTCCGGGCAGACGTCAGGCGCGCCGCTGGGGAATGCCGTGCCGGCGCATCTTCGAGTAGAGCGTTGGTCGTCGAAGGCCCAGCACCTGCGCCGCCGCTTGCTTGTTCCAGCCGGTCGACTCGAGCGCCCGGACGATGGAGACCCGCTCGATCTCCTCCAGCGAGCCCGGCGGTGGGGCGGAGCCTCCGGGCGAGGGATCTACCTGCAGAGGCTCGGGTAGATCGGCGAGGGTGATCTCCTTGCCCCGGGCCACCAGCACCGCGCGCTCGATGGCGTGCTCCAGCTCGCGAATGTTGCCCGGCCACGCGTACGAGAGGAGCCGGCGATACGCCTCCGGATCGATGACCTCGACCTCCCGCCCATGCTTCATCCGGAACCGTTCGAGGAACGACTTGGCCAGCAGCGGGATGTCACCGGATCGGTCGCGAAGGGACGGCAGGGCCACCGTCACCGTGTTGATGCGGAAGTACAGGTCCTGGCGCAACCGCCCCTCGCGAAGCGCCGCCTCGGGCTCCCGGTTGGTGGAGCAGATCAGCCGGAAGTCCACCGGCACCGTCTTGGCCCCTCCCAGCCGGCGGACCGTTCGGTCCTCGAGCACTCGGAGCAGCTTCGCCTGGAGGTCCTGCGGCATCTCGGTGATCTCGTCGAGCAGCAGCGAGCCCCGGTGCGCCTCTTCGAGGAGCCCGGGCTTGTCGGTGGATGCCCCGGTAAAGGCTCCCTTGACGTGTCCGAACAGCTCGGACTCGATCAGGTCCTTGGGCAGCGCCGCGCAGTTGATCTTCACCAGGGGCCCGTCGACTCGCGTGCTCTTGGCGTGCACCGCGTTAGCGGCCAGCTCCTTGCCGGTGCCGCTCTCGCCGACGATGAGCACGTTGGCGTCGGAGGCGGCCACCGACTCCAGCATCTCGAACACCCGCTTGATGGCCGGGGAGGAGCCCAGCATCTCGCCGTAGGCGGCCTGCTCGGCCAGCTTTCGCCTCAGATCGGAGGTCTCCGCGAGCAGGCGCCGGCGCTCGAGCGCCTTGCCGACCAGCATCAGCATCTCGTCGGCGTCGAACGGCTTGGCCACGAAGTAGAAGGCGCCCTGCTTGGTCGCCTCCACCGCCTTCGAGATCGACCCGTGCCCGGTCATGATGATGACCTCGATCGATGGGTCCTTCGCCTTGAGCAGCCGGAGCAGGTGCAGGCCATCCCCATCGGGCAGGATGAGGTCAACGACGGCCAGGGCGAACTCCCGGGTCTCCATGCGGAGCATGGCCCCGACGGTGTTCCCGGCAGTTTCCACGTCATGACCCTCGCGCTCGAGGGTCAGGCGCAGGTTCTCCGCGATTACCGTCTCGTCGTCCACCACCAGGATGCGCGGCTTCACGAGGTCCTCCTGGTCGGCATGGCAAATACGAGCGTAGCATGGCCCGATTTTTTCCGTGTCACCCCGCTGACACTCAGGGCATGCGAGGGCGGGCCGCCCCGGAGCGATATGGCGAGGCGCGTTGGCGCACCACCGCAGTTGCTTGGCGAGGCGAAGCCGAAGGCGAGCCGAGCGGATCAGTACAGAAGCTTCCCGGTGCAGCCCTCATCCGCGGCCCCTCGCCCTACCCACTCCCCAGAGGGAGAGGGTAAGGGCGCTCCTTGACAGGCCTAGACCTGGCGAGCAATATGCGGGGCATGCATTTCGGCTTCGCGCTGCCGGGTCGTGGTCCGCTCGCAACGCCCGAGGCGCTCACCAAGCTGGCCACGAAGGCGGATACACTGCGCTACTCCTCGCTCTTCGTGACCGACCACGTCGTCATCCCCACGACCTATAGCTCGCCCTATCCATACTCGACCTCGGGCCGCTTCGCGGGCGACTGGACCAACGGCTACCTCGAGCCGCTGGCGCTGATGGGGGTGCTCGCGGGACTGACCTCCCGGGTCAAGCTCGGCACCAGCGTGTTGGTGACCCCCTACCGCAATCCGGTGGTGACGGCCAAGATGCTGGCGACCATGGACGTGATGTCGGGAGGCCGGCTGATCCTCGGCGCCGGTGTCGGCTGGATGCGCGAAGAGTTCGAGGCGCTCCAGTCCCCGCCCTTCGACGCGCGGGGCAAGGTCACCGACGAGTACCTCCGCCTCATGCGTGAGATGTGGACCAAGGAGCCCGCGCAGTTCGCGGGTGCCTACTATCGGCTGCCTTCCGTGAGCGCGCTTCCCAAGCCCAGGCAGAAGGGCGGCATTCCGATCTGGATCGGCGGCCACACCGACGTGGCGCTCCGGCGCACCGGCGAGCTGGCCGACGCCTGGCACCCCATCGGCATGCGGCCGCCCGCCCTGCTGCACCCGGCCGAGTACGCGGAAAAGGTCAAGATCATCCACGGCTGGGCCCGGAAGGCGGGCCGGGATCCGAGGGATATCGGCCTGTCGCTGCGGGTGCCGCTCGAGCTGGCTCCGAAGCGCGGAAAGGCGACGATGAGCGACCAGCCCGGCTTCCGCGGCGGAGCCGCCGACGTGATCCGATACATCAAGAGCTATCAGGCGCTCGGCGTCTCCCACTTCGTCTTCGACCTGGCTCCGCCGGACCTCCGGGGCCAGCTCATCCTCATGGAGCGGTTCGCCGAAGAGGTCCGTCCGAAAGTCCTCCGGGCCCCCCGCTGAGCGGCAATGCCGTCGACCCCGGCCGCATCGATTCCCGGCCCCGTTGCCGGCTTCATCACGGCCGCGCGGGTCGGCCGGCTGGCCACCGCCGACGGCTCGGGCCAGCCGACGGTGGTGCCGATCTGCTACGCGTTCGACGGCGCCATGCTCTACTCGGCGGTGGACGCCAAGCCCAAGCAGACGCCGCCCGAGGGGCTCAAGCGGATCCGAAACCTCCGGGAGAACCCGCGCGTCTCAATCGTGATCGACGAGTACCAGGAGGACTGGACGCGGCTGCGCTACGTGATCATCCAGGGAGAGGCCGATCTGCTCACCGACGGGCCCCAGTTCGCCCACGGGATCGATCTGCTCGTCGCCAAGTACTCGCAGTACCGCGCGCTCGGCCTACCCCGTGAGCGCGGCCTCATGATCCGCGTGACACCTTCTCGGGTCTCCTCATGGCAGTACTCGAGCTGAATCCGGTCGAGCGGGCGCTGGACCGCGTCGCCGAGGGGCGCGCGCCCGATGCGACGGAGGCGACCGCCCTGCTCGACACGCCCTCGGAGCGCCTGTCGCTTCTCCTGGACGCCGCCGCCACCTTGCGCGACCGCGGCCGGGGCCGACGCATCACCTTCTCGGCCAAGGTTTTCATCCCGCTCACGACGCTCTGTCGTGACTACTGCGGCTACTGCACGTTCCGCAAGGATCCGGGCGAGCCGGGCGCCTTCACGATGACGCCGGACCAGGTGCTGGCCCTCGCGCGCGCGGGCGCGCGGCTGGGCGCCAAGGAGGCCCTCTTCTCACTCGGGGACAAGCCGGAGGCGCTCTTCCCGGAGCATCGCGCCTTCCTCCGCCGGTTGGGACACCGGACCACGCTCGGGTACCTGCGCGACGTCAGCGGGCGCGTGCTCGACGAGACGGGCCTGCTCCCCCACGCCAACCCCGGGTTGATGACCGAGCGCGACCTGGCGGCCCTGCGCGAGGCCAACGTCAGCATGGGTATCATGCTGGAGAGCACCTCCACCCGACTCCTCGAGGCCGGGGCGGCCCACGACCGCGCTCCAGACAAGGTGCCGCAACACCGCCTCAAGACCATCGCGCGAGCGGGCACCCTCCGGATCCCCTTCACCACCGGCATCCTGATCGGCATCGGCGAGACCCACGCCGAGCGGGTCGAGTCGCTGCTGGCGATCCGTGATCTGCACGAGCGCTACGGGCACATCCAGGAGGTCATCATCCAGAACTTCCGCGCCAAGGCCGCCATCCCGATGCGCGGCTGGCCGGAGCCGGGCGCGGAAGACCTCCTCCGCACGGTCGCGGTGGCGCGCCTGCTGCTGGGGCCGACCATGAACATTCAGGCCCCGCCCAATCTCTCCGCGGAGGGCTACGAGCGGCTCCCCGCCGCGGGGCTCAACGACTGGGGCGGCGTCTCCCCGCTGACCCCCGACCACATCAATCCCGAGCGTCCCTGGCCCGGTCTGGCCGAGCTGCGGCGACGCACCGAGTCGGCCGGCCACGAGCTGCGAGAGCGCCTGGCCGTCTACCCCGAGTACGCCAGCCGCAGCGATTTCCTCGACGAGCGGGTGCGTGGGCACGTGGCCCGCTTCGTCGATACCGAGGGCTTCGTCCGCCCCGACCTCGAGATCTGGAGAAACTGGTAGCGGCCGGGCGAGGGGCGGTCGAACCCGAGCCGAGCGAATACAAGAAAACAGAGCGGAGCGACAGCATGGAAACGCGTGGAACGCGCATCTCTCTCGACTGGGCTTCACCGGACATCCGCCGCATCCTCGGGGATCTGCTCGAGGGTGGCGAGCTCTCGGTGGGCGACGGCATCCGCCTCACGGAGGCCGAAGGCCGTGACCTGCAGGCCCTGACCCTGGTGGCCGACGAGATGCGCCGTCTCCAGGCGGGCGACGTGGTCACCTACGTGGTCAACCGCAACATCAACTTCACCAACGTGTGCATCAAGCATTGCACCTTCTGCGCCTTCAGCCGGGACCATCGCGAGGAGGAGGGCTACTTCCTCCCCATGGACGAAGTGGTCCGGCGCGCCATCGAAGCGTGGGAGATGGGGGCGACGGAAGTGTGCATCCAGGCCGGGCTGCCACCCAAGCTGGACGGCCGCTACTACATCGATCTCTGCCGGGCCATCAAGGCGGCCCTGCCCGACATGCACCTGCACGCCTTTTCGCCCGAGGAGATTCTGTACGGGTCGACGCGCTCGGGGTTGCCGATTCCGGAGTACCTGGCCGAGCTGAAGAAGGTCGGCCTGGGCACACTGCCCGGCACCTCGGCGGAGGTCCTCGACCAGGAGATCCGCGACGTGATCGCGCGCGGCCGCATCACCGTGAATCAGTGGATCGAGGTCATCACCTCCGCGCACGCGCTCGGGATCCGCACGACCTCCACCATCATGTACGGGCACATCGAGCAGCCCGCGCACTGGATCCGGCACATGGACCTGCTTCGCGGCATCCAGAAGGAGACCGGCGGCTTCACCGAGTTCGTGCCGCTCTCGCTGATCCACCAGGAGGCGCCCATGTACCGCCGCGGGCTCGTGCCCGGAGTGCGGCAGGGCGCGACCGGCCTCGAGGTCGTCAAGATGCACGCGGTGGCGCGCCTCTTCCTGGGCCCGCTCTTCCGCAACATCCAGTGCTCGTGGGTGAAGGAGGGACCCAAGCTCGCCCAGGTGCTGCTGGCGGCGGGGGCCAACGACATGGGCGGCACCTTGATCAATGAATCGATCTCGACCTCGGCCGGCGCGTCGTACGGCCAGCTGGTGCCACCGGCGGAGCTGCGCCGGCTCATCCGCGATGCCGGGCGCGTCCCGGCCAAGCGGAGCACGACCTACGAACTGCTCCGCGTCTACGAGGGCGAGAACGACGCGGAGGACTCCCCGCTCGACCATGTGGACAACGCGGAGCAGCGGTTCGGCTCGTACCGGATGCTCGCCGCGTCCGGGCAGTTCCGCTTTCTCCATCCCACGCGCGCCCAGGAGGGCTGAGAAGCGCGCCCACGCGCATTAGGCGGTTGAGCGCGCGGACCGGCTTGAGTAGAATTGGGCCTTGGTTTCACGCGGCACCGATCATCCCGAACGGCTCGGCCGTTCACTCACTCACCCAGAGACGGAGGGAAGCTCATGGCGAAGTCGATGACGAAGTCCGCCATCATCACACACCTGGCCCAGAAGACGACCCTGAGCAAGAAGCAGATCACCGACGTGATGGACCAGCTGCTCGGGCTGGCCGTCAAGGAAGCCAAGAACGTGTTCGTGGTGCCGAACTTCGGCCGTCTCGTGCTGGCCAATCGCAAGGCCCGGATGGGCCGCAATCCGCAGACCGGAGAGCCCATCAAGATCCCGGCCAAGCGCGTGGTGAAGTTCCGGCTCGCCAAGTCCCTCAAGGACTCCGTGCTTGGGAAGAAGTAACGCGCCCGACGCGCTCGCCTACCAGGCGATCCGCGAGCCCTGGGATGCGGCCCTGGCGCTGTTCCGCTTCGCGGGCGCCTGGGCGCCGACGCCGGCCGATCTGCACGCCGGCTGGGGCGCGTGGCTGAGCGAGCTGCTCGTGGGAGCGGTGCTGATGGAGCGGGCGGGCGCCTCGGCGATGCTGCACGGTCCCGTGGTCGTCGCCCCGCCCGGCATGCCCGCCGAGGAGGTGCTCGGAGTAGCGGGAGAGCTGACCGGCCAGGGTCTCGTGCACGCCAGATCCGTCGGAATCGAGACGGTCTTCGCCCGGCCCCAGGGTCTGGACCGCGTCTGGATCCGGGCCGGTTTCATTCCGGTCCCCGAGGCGGAGCTACCTCGAGATCTTCGCGGCCGGCCGGGGTTGGGTCTGTTCGGCTGGCGGGGTGGCACCGCCCTCTGGAGCACGGCCGGCCGCGGCGGCTCCCGCTCCGCCCTCGCCCGCGGCGAACACTGAACCGCTCGGCGCCGGGCATGAGAATCACCGCGCTGGCTGGCGGCACCGGTGCGGCTAAGCTGCTTCGGGGACTCGGCCCTCTCGTCGATCAGCGGAGCCTCACCGTGATCGTCAACACCGGCGACGACGCGGAGATCTGGGGCCTCCACGTCTCTCCCGACCTCGACACGGTCTGCTATACGCTGGGCGGCGTCATCGACGAGCGCAAAGGCTGGGGGCTCGCCGATGAGACCTTCCACACCCTCGACCAGATCGCGCGCTTCGGGGAGCCGGTCTGGTTCAACCTCGGGGATCGCGACCTGGCCACCCACCTCCACCGCACGCGGCTGCTCCGCGAGGGCCGCGCGCTGAGTGAAGCCACCCGCGCGATCACCGCGGCCCTGGGGGTGACCGCCACCGTGCTGCCCATGTCCGATCAGCCGGTCCGCACCCGTATCCTCGGACCCGACGGCTGGCTCGCCTTCCAGGAGTACTTCGTGCGGGAGAAGGCGCGGGTGGAGGTCCGGGCGGTCGACTATGCGGGCGCGACGACCTCGCGCCCGGCGCCCGGTGTCGTCGAAGCCATCGGCACGGCCGACATCGTCCTGGTCTGTCCTTCCAATCCCATCACCTCCGTCGGGCCGATTCTGGCCGTCCCGGGCCTGGTCGAGGCGCTGCGGGAGACGCAAGCGACGGTGGCCGCGGTCAGCCCCATCGTGGGCGGCGACGCGGTCTCGGGCCCAGCCGGCCGGCTCATGGCCTCGGCGGGTCTGCCGGTCTCCGCCGTCGGGGTGGCGCGCGCCTATGCCGGCTGGCTGGACCTGCTCGTGTTCGACGACCAGGACCGCGCCCTCGACCCCGAGCTGCGCGCCCTCGGGATCAGACCTGTCTCCGCTCAGACGATCATGTCGAGCCGGGAGGACGAGATCGCGCTCGCGCGCCGCATCCTCCACACGCTCGAGGCGGCATGACCACCGGTCTCATCGCGGCCGTGCCCGTCAAGGATCTGGTCAACGCCAAGCAGCGACTCGTGCCGGCGCTGTCTCCGCGCGAGCGCCGCGAGCTGGCACGGGCGATGCTCGAGGACGTGCTGGAGGTGTTGGTGGCGGCCCTGCCCGGCTCCGTCCTGGTGGTCACGACCGACCCCGAGGTGCAGGCGCTCGCCCGCGCCGGAGGCGCCGAATGCCTCACCGAGAGCGCCAACCGTGGCCACACCGCGGCGGTGACCTTCGCCCAGCGGGAGGCCGCCGCGCGCGGCGCGGCGCGCTTCCTCACGCTGCCCGGCGACGTGCCGTGTGTCACCGCGGAGGAAGTGTGGGCGGTGTGCCGGGCGCTCGACCACGCGCCCGGGGTGGTGTTCGTTCCGTCGCGGTCGGGCCTCGGCACCAACGCGGCCCTGCTCGCGCCTCCCGACGCCATGCCGCTCACGTTCGGCGAGCCATCGTTCGCCAATCACCTGGCCACGGCCCGCTCAGCCGGACTCTCCCCGCGCGTGCTCCAGCTGGCCGGCATCGGGCTGGACGTGGATGCGCTCGACGATCTGCAGCTGCTCCTCACCTACGGGCCAGCCACGCGCAGCGCCCGGCTCCTCCGCGGCTTCACGTCCGGCGCGCGCCCGGCGGGGGCCCACTAGGCATGCCGGCGCGGTACGAGATCATCGCAGTGGAGGGCCTGCCCGAGATCCACCGGGGTGCCGACCTGGCGCGTCTGATGGTCGAAGCCGCCCGGCGCCAGGACACCCCGATCCAGGAGCGCGATCTGCTCGTGGTCAGCCAGAAGATCGTGTCGAAGGCCGAAGGACGGCTGGTGCGGCTCTCCGAGGTCTCGCCCTCCCCCCGCGCGCAGGCGGTGGCGGAGGAGATAGGCCGAGATCCGCGGCTCGTCGAGGTCATCCTGAGTGAGAGCCGACGGGTCGTAAGGCAGGACAAAGGCGTGCTGATCGTCGAAACGCACCACGGCTGGGTCTGTGCCAACGCAGGGGTCGATCAGTCGAACGTGGACGCGGACACCGCCTGCCTGCTTCCCGAGGACTCCGACCGCTCCGCGGCCCAGCTGCGCGAGCGGCTGCGGGCGCTCACCGGCCACGACCTCGCCCTCATCGTGGCCGACACCTTCGGGCGGCCGTGGCGCGAAGGGCTGGTCAACGTGGCCGTCGGCCTGGCGGGCTTCCAGCCCATCGTGAGCTACCTCGGCAAGGAGGATCCGGCAGGTCACGTGCTGCAAGCGACCATCCTGGCGCTGGCCGACGAGCTGGCGAGCGCCGCCGAGCCGATCATGGGCAAGCTCGACCGCGTTCCGGTCGCCATCATCCGCGGGCTCGCCTGGGAGCGCGCGGAGGCCTCGAGCCGGGCCCTCATGCGTGACCCGGCCCGCGACCTGTTCCGATAACTTCGAGCGAGGAGACTCCATGCGGATCGGCATCGTGGGTGGGACCGGCAAGGAGGGCCTCGGCCTGGGGCTCAGGTGGGCGCAGGCTGGGCACGACGTGATCATCGGATCCCGAGATGCCGAGCGCGCCCGCGCCAAGGCGACCGAGCTGGCCGTGGCGACACCCGGCCGGCGGATCGAGGGCATGTCCAACCGCGATGCGGCCGCCGCCGCCGATGTCGTGGTGCTCACCGTGCCGGCCACCGGGCTCGGGGCCACGCTGCCCGAGCTGCGCGAGCCCTGCCGGGGCAAGATCGTGGTGAGCACGGTCGTGCCGCTCACCTTCGGCGGCCCGCGTCTGTTCACCCCGCCGCCGCCGGGCTCCGCCGCCGAGGAGGCCCAGGAGATCCTGGGCCCCGAGGCGCGCGTGGTGGCCGCCTTCCACCACATCGCGGCCCACGAGCTGTCCGCGGGCGAGCACCCCATCGAGTGCGATCTGCTCCTCTGCGGCGCCGACGCCCAGGGCAAGAAGCTGGTCGCCGATCTCGGTAGGTCGATGGGGCTGCGCCCGGTGGACGTGGGCCCGCTCAGCAACGCGGGGCCCGTCGAGGGCATCACCGCGCTGCTCGCCACCATCAACCGCCGCTACAAGCTCAAGAACTCCGGCATCCAGATCACCGGGCTGCCCTGAGCCGGCT
>Ga0187893_10007893_pt1 | contig 17120 bp, 21 predicted proteins | sample MA1701074metaG_FD_139574 | JGI IMG/M metagenome (GOLD analysis project Ga0187893, IMG submission 139574) | White microbial mat communities from a basaltic lava cave in the Kipuka Kanohina Cave System on the Island of Hawaii, USA - MA170107-4 metaG ... | reverse complement strand
TAACTTTTTGAAGACCGCCGAAGTGAGGGCGCGGCGGAAGGGGGGTGTGGGGGGAATTCCGCCGCGCCCGAGCGAAAGTGTGCGCCCCGCCGCCTGCCCGAGTCGTTGAGGGCAGAGACCCGCAGAAAAATGATCTCATCCTTTTGGAAGAAAAAATCGGGCGCGCGCAAATCAGAAAAGAGGAGAACATTTTTCTGCGGGGCACGCGAGCGGAGCGAGCGGCGGCGGGGCTTCCGCAATTCAGGAATTTTTGATAAAGTCGGTTCGAGCGGTATCATAAAGATACTCCAATAAAAATCTAAGACTGTGTGTTTATTCCACGGCCAAGACTTCACCGGTTTTGATATCTATGATTACGTCTTTTTCTCCACCCGAAGTGGCTTGTACTTCCACAACATATGTTTTCTTGCCAAATTTCGTTTCGATAACCACGTCGGTGACCGTACCGGGGACGCGCGCCAGCGCGATAGATCTCGCTTCCGCTTCGGTTATTTCACTCGCGGGAGTACTCCCTTGTGCGGGCGGTGGATTTACGGCAGGTGGTGTGGCAGACGGGGGATTAGGTGAAGGAGCCGGTGCCGCTCCGCCACCACTTACCAGAGAGATGAGCTCGGTGCGTTCGTTGTCTTCCAGATTAATCTCGAGCGCCACAAAGCCGACACCCTTACAGTAGTACTTGTGCTCCTTAGCTTTCGGATCGAGGGGCGTGTAATCGTAGGTCTTTACGCAATCATCGAATGTGCCGTAGGGCACCGTGAGGTGCTCGCCTAGTGCCAAGACGTCCGCGCGATCCTCTGCTTCCCCTTGGTAATACTCTTGCCAGTAAGAGTCTCCCACTTTTGGATTCGCTTTCATGATGTAACCGGGCTTGGCGCCGTCTACGCCCGCCTCCCAGGAGCCGGCAGTCGTTACCACTACTCCATTTTCATATTCCGCTGTTTTCTCGCCCATATACCAGACGTTGCCCGCTCCATCTTCGGCGTACCAGTCCCATGTATCTTCGATAAGTTCGCCGTCAAGAAACACCTGATCGCGGACGACGCGGGCAGTCACTCCGAGCGCCACATCCTTGGTCTCATTGAGGACCGTGATCTCGATCCGCTCCGTGCCCTCGGGTTTCTTCGCTTCATATACAAACTGTGTTCCGGGCTCTAGGGTGAAGTATGGATTCGTAATATTAGCCGAGAATTCTTCGGGCCGAATCTCTGGATCGTACACCTCTTCTTTGGGTTGACTGGAAAGGTATAACAAACCCAAAACTGCAAGCACTCCAACTATACAAATAAACCAAATGATCTTGTTCATATACTTCTATCATACCACGATTCGACCGTGTCACCCGGGACGATCTCGGTCTTGGATTCCAGAAGCATGCCGAATTCGGAACCTTCTTCCACGGTGCTTATTTTATCTCTGTTTTTTTGGAGACCCAGGATTTTGCCTAGGCCGATTTCGAAGTCTCTCCGGAGAATCTTGACCGTCGCGTCTGCGGTAATTTTGCCGCTCTCGACCTTGCCCCCGATAACTTGCTTGTCCTTGGTTCGGCTAAAGGTTTTCAAGATCTTGGCTCGCCCGGTCATCGCCTTCGCTCCAACTGCAGGTCTCCGTTTCCCAAGTTCCTCCGTAAGCCATTCGGACATTTTATAAATGATATCGAAAGGGGCGAGGGTGAGCCCGCGCTTCAGGGCAACTTCCGCGGCGGAGCGATCAGTTTTGACATGAAAAGAGATTAGGATTGCGCCTTCCGGTGCGCTCTTGGCGTCACCCTCCGAAACTCCGCCTACACCCGAGCTTTGTATTCGGAACTCTGCGTTCTCAAACTTTATTTTTTCAACTTCTTTCTCTACTGCCTCGAGCGAGCCAACGGTGTCGGCTTTGACCACTACCGGCACTATCAAAATCTCCTTTTCCTCTTTTTTGAGAGTGGCCACGGGCGAGCTTTGAGAGATAATTGCGAATTCTTCGGCCTCACTCTTTTTCTCAAAAGAGCGGAACTCGGCGCCTACTCTCGGGAGTGCGCTCCATCCCACCACACTAACCGGAGAGGAGAAGGTTGCTGCTCGGACTGGCTGGCGCTGAAAATTCTCAATAATTCTTGCCGGGGAGACGCCGCCCTCCGCGGCTATCCTCGCGCCGCTCCGGAGAGTTCCATTTTTAATAACGAGCGTCGCCTGGATCCCGCGACGCGGGTCGAGATTGGCTTCGAGAACATATCCGGAAGCCATGGCTTCGGGATTGCCCGCGAGTCCATCGAGCTCCGCGAGGATAAGAATAAGTTCGAGGAGATGATCTACGCCCTCGCCGGTCTTGGCCGAGATCCCTGCGTAGGGGATCTTGCCGCCGTAGTCTTCCAGATATACTCCGCACTCCGCAAGTTCCGCTTTGGTCTTTTCCAAGTTGGCGCCCGGTTTATCGATCTTATTTATAGCAACGACAAAAGGGGTCTTGGTTTCCTCGATGGTTCGGTATGCTTCGACGGTTTGGGGTTTCACTCCGTCTTCCGCAGAGACGAGAAGAATTGCTATGTCCGCAACCTTAGCCCCGCGAGCCCGGATCTTAGAGAAGGCTTCATGCCCGGGAGTATCAAGAAAGGTGATCTTTCCCGTCGGAATCTCCACTTCGTAGGCGGCGATATGCTGAGTGATTCCGCCTACTTCTTTCTCTACCACGTTCGTTTTCCGAATGTAATCCAGGAGCGTGGATTTCCCGTGGTCAATGTGGCCCATCACGACCACGACCGGGGGGCGGGCAACTTTATTTTCTATTGCATTTTTTCTATTTTCTCTTTGGCTTTCCATAGTGCTTCTTTTTCTTCTTGGGATAAGTCGTATTCTGATTTCCCGCCGCGGATGGGCTTGGCAAAGACACTCATCCGCTCGCGCGCATATAATGAAGAGAGCACTACTCCATCCCCGGATTCATCTAAGATCCCGATTGCAAAGGATTGGTTCCCGCCCTGGTCCGGAAAGGGATTGAAACGCACCGTCTCTAGTCCTCTAAGGTTATGTTTCTGCTTCCGCTCGCCCTCTCCGACTCTCTCCTCCGCCACTCGCATCTTCGTAGTAAGATCCGCAATGTTTTTCTCCAGCGACTCAATGGCTTCTTCGAGATCTTTTCCTTTTCTTCCGAGAAAGAAACGCCGCAGGCGCCTCTCCGTGCGATAGGCCCAGAAAAATCCAATGAGAATTGCAATTCCAGCCAGGGCAAAAAATATGATCTCGAGTTTGGCGTTCATAGTGTTTCAATATATACTATTCCCGTGCATAAATCAAAGCGGAAAATTCCCGCCGGAACGACTGCTCTGTCGGGCAGGTATCTGGATTACGCCTCCGGCACAGAAGCGAATCCTTCGGCTTTGCATGAATTGGGTGCCGCAGAGAAAAGAAAATTGGAAGATGCGCGGGCTCGAGTCGCAAAAGTTTTAGGTGCACACCCGGATGAAATCATCTTCACTTCCGGCGGGACGGAGTCGAACAACCTAGCCGTTCTGGGCATGCCGCCGGGCGTGATGGTCACGACTAATATCGAACATGCCTCGGTTTTAGAACCCGCCAAGAAGCGCAAGGCGGTATTTATGCCCGTGGGAGAGACCGGCCTGATCGACTCGAGAAAAATTCGCGCGGCCCTCTCGCGGAACACGATCTTGATTTCGGTCATGTATGCGAATAACGAAATCGGCACTATCCAGCCCCTCCGCGAAATCGCTAAAGAGATTCGGCATTGGAACAAAAATCGCCGCAATAAAATTTATTTTCACACGGATGCCGTGCAAGCAGTGAACTATCTGCAGCTAGGCGTCGAGAAGCTCGGCGTGGACATGCTGTCGCTCAATGCCGCTAAGATTTACGGTCCGAGGGGGATCGGCGCGCTTTATGTCCGTCGCGGGACGCCGCTTGGCCCGATTCTTTTGGGCGGGGAGCAAGAGAGGGGACTTAGGCCGGGTACGGAAAATGTGGCCGGCGCAACGGCGCTCGCGGAATGTCTGGAGCAGGCGGAAAAAATCAAAAAAAGTGAAGTAAAAAGACTTACCACGCTCCGAGATTACTTTGCCAGACAACTTACGGCAAGATTTAATCTTGCCGTAAACGGAGATCTGACCAAGCGCTTGCCGAATAACGTGAACATCACGGTCCCCGGGATTCCGAGCGATCTCCTGGTCCTCGAACTCTCCGCGCGAGGAATATATGCGAGCGCAAAGAGCGCTTGCAAATCCGGGGACGGTAAAGCGTCACACGTTGTAGCTGCCATCAATCCGAAAATCAAAGACACCGACGGGTCGCTAAGATTTTCTCTCGGCCGGGAAACCAAAAAAAGTGACATTGATTATACTCTTAAGGCCCTCTCCGAAATTTTGAAAAAACTAAAAAAGTGGTATATTTAACCCATGGAGATAAAGGACTTGAATAAATCCCAGCTCATCCTCCTCGCGATCCTCATAAGTTTCGTAACTTCGCTTGCGACCGGCATTACCACGGTGACGCTCCTGGAACAGGCGCCCCCGGCGGTGACCACTCCGATCAATAGAATTGTCCGCCAGACCGTGGAGAGGATCGAGCAGGTCCAGGGCAAGACCGTGACCGAGACCGTGGTCATCAAGGAAGAAGACCTCGTGGTGGATGCGATTGAGAAGAATCGTTCCGCAATTTTCTCCCTCTCGTATGAGAAGTCTCTAGACGCGGCGGTTGCCGGACGTGGTTTTGCCCTGAACACTGACGGAGCAGTTGTGGTTGATGCGACGGGACTCCAGGGGCCGCCCTACTATCTTTCGAACGCAAGTGGCAAGTTCAAGGCCGACCTCATCGGGAGGGACCCTCTGGGATTTGCGATTTTTAAATTGGGCGTGCCCACGGAAGAGGGGCAGACTCCGTCTTTCACTGTTCCGACCCCGGGAGATTTAAGCAAAATGAGAGCGGGCCAGAAAGTGCTAATACTCGGTCCTTCAATTACGAGCGTAATTTTAGATGAAAGCGGAAAGATTAATTTGAATCCCGCTCCGGGAAATTCCGGCGCGATGGTGCTCAATCTTGAAGGCGAGACGCTGGGTATCGCACTCTTTAGCGACGCGAACCCTTTCGTGCCAATTTCTCGAATCCTAGAGTTCCTTTCTACGGAAGCAGGGCAATAAAATCCTTTACAAATCGAGAAATAGGCATATAATACTTATATATGCCGCCACTTAATCGATTCACCACTAAAGCCAAAGACGCGATCAAGAAAGCGCACGAGCTTGCGATCGAGCGTGGTCAGAACCACGTTTCTTCCACGCACCTTCTTGCGGCGCTCCTCCTTCAAGAGGAGAGCATGGTAAATTCGATCCTCGACAAGCTCGAGGTTGATACAATGCTCCTAACCGACAACGTGCTCGAAGCCATCGAACTTCCGGAAGCGCGGAACACTCTCTCGCCCTCTTATCAGATTTATCTTAATCCTGACCTGGCTCAAGTGATCGAGCACGGAGCAAAGCTCGCCGACCTGCTCAAAGACGATTTTGTTTCGACGGAGCATCTTTTCATCGCAATGCTCGAGGTCACGGGCGAGGCGCGCGAAACACTTTCTCGCTATCGCATCCAGAAAGAGGCGGTTATGAAAGTGCTGGAAGAGCTTCGCCGAGAGCATGTGACCGACGTCTCCGAGCCGAAAAGATTCCGGTTGCTTCTCAAGTACACCCGCAACTTGACCAAACTGGCCAAGGAAGACAAGCTCGACCCGGTTATCGGTCGGGATAATGAAATCATGCGGATCATGCAAATCCTCTCCCGCCGGACGAAAAATAATCCCATTTTAATAGGCGAGGCCGGCACGGGCAAAACTGCGGTGGTGGAAGGACTTGCCCAGCAAGTGGCCAAAGGCGCGGTGCCGGAGTCGCTTAAGGACAAGGAATTGGTTTCCCTTGACCTCGGCTCTCTTATTGCCGGCACGAAATACAGAGGCGAGTTCGAAGAACGTCTGAAAGGTATCATGAAAGAGATCGAGCGAGCGGAAGGGCGAGTGATTCTTTTTATCGACGAGATCCATACGATTGTGGGAGCCGGAGGAGCGGAAGGGACCTTGGATGCCTCCAATATGCTAAAGCCCGCTCTCTCAAGAGGGGAACTCCGCGCGATCGGAGCGACCACGCTCAAAGAATATCAGAAGCATATTGAGAAAGATCCCGCGCTCGCCCGGCGCTTCCAACCGGTCTACATCGACGAGCCGGGAGTGGAAGATGCGATTGCGATTCTTAGAGGTTTAAAGGAAAAATACGAACTTTTTCATGGGGTTAGAATTACCGACGACGCGATTCTCGCGGCGGTGAATCTCTCGGCTCGGTATATAACCAACCGCTTTCTCCCGGACAAGGCCGTGGATCTTATCGATGAGGCCTCATCGTCACTGAAGATCGCTCTAGAGAACAAGCCGCCGGTCTTGGAGGACGCGCATCAGAGGATCGTCCGACTCGAGATCGAGAAAGAGGCGCGTAAGGGCGAGAGTGAGACGAACAAAGAAGCCAAAAAGCGGATCAAAGAGATCGACAAGGAAATCGCGAACTTGAGAGAAAAGACGAAAGAACTTGAGCTTAAGTGGCAGAACGAACGCACCGCTGTCGTTGAAATCCGCTCGATAAAAAAAGAGCTCGAGACCATGCGACTGGAAGCGGAAAATGCGGAGATGCGCGCCGATCTTTCTCGCGCGGCGGAGATTCGCTACGGCAAGATCCCGGCATTAGAGAAGGAACTCGACACTAAGCTTACCCGCCTCAAGAAACTCCAGAAATCCCGCCGGATCCTCAAAGAAGAAATTACTGCCGAGGATGTGGCGGAAGTCGTTTCCCGCTGGACCGGTATTCCCTTAACCCGCATGCTCGAAGAAGAGCGGGCGAAGCTGGAGCGGATGGAGGCCGAACTAGGAAAACGGGTGATCGGGCAAGACGAGGCGATCAAGAGGGTGGCGGATGTTATCCGGCGCTCGCGCGCGGGCATTTCCGACCCTAACCGTCCCATCGGGTCCTTCGTTCTCCTCGGACCGACGGGAGTAGGCAAGACCGAACTTACCAAAGCTCTCGCGCAATTTATGTTCAACGACGACAAGGCGCTGGTCCGGGTGGATATGTCCGAATATATGGAGCGGCACTCGGTCTCTAAATTAATCGGCTCGCCTCCGGGCTATGTGGGCTACGAAGAAGCGGGACAGTTAACGGAGGCGGTGCGCCACCGGCCTTATGCGGTAGTTCTCTTCGACGAGATCGAGAAAGCGCATCCGGAAGTCTTCAACATGCTCTTACAAGTCATAGACGAGGGCCGGCTGACGGACGGCAAAGGCAGAGTAGTCAACTTTAAGAACGCGATCATTATCCTTACTTCCAATATCGGCTCGCAATTCGTGGAGAAAATGGAATCCATCGGGTTCTCGAACAATACTGATAGGGAAGATTACTCGAGGACGAAAGAGAAAGTACTCGAGGCGCTCAAGGATCACTTCCGGCCGGAATTCCTTAACCGGCTCGACGAGATTATCGTCTTTGACATACTCTCGCCGGAAGCGATTAAGGAAATAGTTAACCTCCGTATTAAGGTGGTCAAGGATCGACTCGAGGCCAAAGGGGTCAATTTCCAAATTTCCGACCAAGCCCTCGCCCTTCTGGCCCAAGAGGGCTACGATCCGCACTACGGCGCGCGACCGCTGAATCGTCTCATCCAGAATAAGATCCTTAATCCGGTCGCGACCTATATAATTGGGAGCGGTGTCAAGAAAGGGGACACAGTAGTCGTCTCCGTAAAGGAGGGCGAACTCTCTATTCAAAGGGAGCGCGGCAGCGGCCAGAAGAAAGATAAGATCAAAAGCCCGATCCGCGTCGAACCCAAATCCAAGGTCTAATTTGTGCTCTATTCTTGAATTAGTGCGAACCCACCGCACCGAAGGCAATTTCAATTTTCTTTGGCAGTATTAAAACCAGTTGAAAAGTTTCGCGATAAAAAGAAAGTAGACGGATAGATAAAATGCACCTTCCCACATATGAATTCTTCTGGAAATGCCGGAGATAACGAAAAGAAGAGTTGCCAGAGCCATGGTAGGAACACCGATCGTAAAGGTTTGGTTATCTACCGGAAGAGCGCGGAATAATCCCGGGAGACCTATGACAACTAAGGCATTAAAAACATTCGAACCAAAAATATTACCCAGTGCGATTTCTGATTTTTTCTGGAGTGCCGCTTTTGCGGAAACCAAGAGTTCCGGTAAAGAAGTTCCGACTGCGACAGCAGTAATGGCAATAACGCCGGTGGCAATGTTTAACATTGTGGATAGGTTCACCAACGCATCAATGAGATACTTTGCGCCAAAAACTAAACCGAGGATACCGACAACCAAAAGAATAAAATCTTTTGCGGTAAGCCTCGGGCGAGTGAATGTTTCTTTTTTATGGGCAAGAATATGTCCTCTTTTCTCTTGCCGCGACGGTAAGGCCTCGCCACTTTCACCCATATCATCTGTATCCTTATGTAAAACAGTGTAAAGCAAATAGATGCCGTAGGTAATTAGCATTAAAAGAGATTCACCAAAAGTAATTTGTTTGTCCCACACAATACCCAAAAGTAAAACCGTACTAATAGCAAGAAGCGGGAGATCTAAATCTATTAAACTTTTTGTAACAATGAGTCGCCTACCAATGACAGCAGAAATACCAACAATTAATAAGATATTTGCGATATTGGAACCTATTGCGTTTGCCGCGACAACATCAGGCACTCCTTTGAAGACGGCGACGAAAGATGAAATGAGTTCCGGGAAAGATGTACCGACGCCGACAATGGTGACGCCAACTATAAAAGGAGATAAACCAAGAGCAAGTCCTATCTTTTCTGCACTTGCAATAAGCCAATCAGCTCCCTTTACGAGCACTGCTAACGAAATGAGGAATACAATTATCCAAAATATGACCATAGAATTTCTCTTTAATATGTATAAAAAATTTTCTTTTCCTCGAATTACGTTTTACCCCCCTGTTCTTCGAGAATATACACTACATAATACATATGATAATAATATCCCGTAAAATGAAATTTTCCAAGAAGAAAATTTCATCACGGGCCACTCTAAAAACTAGCTTCTCGTTCATGGCTGCGCCACGTGAACTCGAAGAGTTTTTACGTGGTGCGCCGGGGAGGATTCGAACCTCCGGAGCCCTAAGGGCGATTGGTTTACAGCCAATTGCAATTGACCACTCTGCCACCGACGCAATAAACAAAAAATAACACAACTTCTCCCCTTTTTCCAGTTATTTGACAGAACTACATTTTAGTGATAATTTTTAGTGGGGAAATTTTTCGTACACTCAAACATACCACAAGAACAGGAGGGAAACCGATGTCTGACCTGACTAGTGCGATCCAAGATGCCTTGGCACAAGATGCTCTGGTTGAGCAAGCACAGGAGAGCGCTGATGGTGTGCGGAACCAGGCGACTGCGAGGATGCAAGTCATCCGCGAACGTATCAAGAAGGGCGATTCGACTGGCGACAGGATCCGCGATTTCGTGATTGTCCGGTACGGTCGTCCCGACGAAGCTATCGAAGCGAAGTACCGCGAGTTCGAGACTCTCATCGGACAGCATATCGGACAGTTTGTCCTCCTCGTTACCCGGGGTGAAGGACTCTGGATCCGGCGCAATCCTGGTCCGGCCCAAGAGGGTGACTGGGGCATCGAAACTGAATACGAGCTCGGTGTCATCGAGAGCGGAGAGCTCTTGCTGGATCTCGAACACGAAACCTATGAGATTCCGACCGGCAGACGGCGTGTGACGTGGAAGGCGGGGACTGAGCCACACCATGCCGAGAGAAACGTCGGCGCGTTCCTTTATCGGGACACCATTCTCGGCAACGGTCGGGCTCATAAACTCGAACACGTTCAGCGACACTCCCAGGATCCGATCCTCGCCGTCGAGATCGTGGTCGGCGATGACGCCGTGAGGGCGTGGTGGGAAAATCAGCAATCGCTGCTGAGATTCTGGGAGTTAGCCGAACTCCTCGACCGGCCGGATCCGAATTCCCCCGCGCAGATTGAGCTTCGGCGTTTGACAGTCACCGCTCGACTGGTGGAGCTTCTCGTGGGGCACCGTCACCCGCCCGAGGTGGATCAGGAGGTCCGTGAACTCCTCCGACAAGCGGTGGAGCTCTCGATGAGGTGGGACCACCCCGTTGTTCTTCTGGGGCAACTTTCAAATGCCTATGGCGTAGGGTAGAGGAGCCAAAAGGGGCACCGCGAGCAAGAGCTCGCGGTGCCCCAAGCTGTTTTTAGGCCAGAAATCCCCAGTTTTGCACTACTTATTTGACACAATCGGCCTATTGTGTATAATTAGAACATGGGTATGACCACCAAGCTTTCTTTTAAGCCCAAACACGTCACCAAAAGACTTACCTCGCACCTGCACGAGCGCGCCAATGATGTCATAATGAGCCGCTTCGGACTTACCCCGGATGCGGTACGTAAGACCCTCGAGGAGATCGGCAAGAAGTACAACATCACCCGCGAGAGAGTGCGTCAGATCGAGGATGCGGCTATTACGCTTATCAAAAAGTCAGATGCCTACAAAAGGGAGCAGGCAGTTTTCGATGAACTGGCAGCATTGATTGAATCGCTCGGCAGTGTTGTTGCCGAACACGAGCTTCTCGGTCACGTCTCTAAGGACAAATCCACCCAGAACCATATTCATTTCTATCTGGTCCTGGGAGATAACTTCACCAAGCACCGCGAAGACGAGCATTTCCATTCGCGTTGGAGCGTGGACAGTGAACTTGCCGGTAAAGTGCATGACGCCCTCCGCCGACTTTTCGTCTCGCTCTCCGATGAAGACCTTATTCCCGAGTCGGAGATGGTGAAAAAGTTTTTCGAGCAACTCCGGGGCGAGGTGGACCACATTCGGGACGCGGAGATAGCCAAGAGGTGGCTCCGGATGTCGAAGACTATCAGGAAGAATCCGCTCGGCGAATGGGGCAGAGCCAGTTCACCCAACGTTCATACTCGCGGAGTTAAAGACTACGCATACTTAGTTATGAGAAAGCATGGTAGCCCCATGCATTTCCGGGAGGTGGCGGACGCGATTACCAAGACCTTCGGGAAGAAAACTCACTACGCCACTTGCCACAACGAACTCATCAAGGACCCCAGATTTGTTCTCGTCGGCCGGGGCATGTACGCTCTCTCGGAGTGGGGCTACAAGCCCGGTATCGCTAGGGAAGTTATCCGCGACATCTTAAAGAGGGAAGGCCCGCTCGCGCGCGAGAGCGTCATCGAGAAGGTGATGAAGGAGCGCTATTTCAAGAAAAACACTATCCTGGTCAATCTCTCCAACCCAAGATATTTCAAGAAGAACAAGAACGGGCTATACTCCCTCGCCTAAAGGCAGCAAAAAGAGTAAAATAAAGGTATGAAGAGGAGTAGCTATGCGTGGGTGGTGATGATAATTCTTCTCCCAGTCTGGATCACGACCGAGGGACTGAAGATGCTTAAAGCATTCGTGAGCAGGCAAGGTTTCCGTTGGGACGCGCTCCACGTCCTTATTCTCGTTCTAGTTATTCTCGCCTTTTTCTGGTTCTTTTTGGGAGGATACTAAAATATGGTAAAATAGGGACATGGCCCTTCAATTAATTCAGGGTCATAGTGAGTAATATCAAACTATGGCCGACAATAAGGCTTCATCCGCTTCGCCGGAAATCTACATCCTTAAGATTGCGCTTATCGCCGTCGTTGTCGGGATTCTCTACCTGGCTTTCCGAGCGGAAATTCTTTTTCCAATTCTCAGCACTTTTATTTTAGGGTGGTTCGGCTGGAAGATCTGGGTGCATTATGTCCAGCAGGATTTCATCTCCGGTATCGAATGGGTGCTCCTCGAGATCATTCCGCCGCGGGAAGTACTACGCTCGCCGCGCGCGATGGAACTTTTTATCACGAACGCGCTCTATCATTATAGCTTTAAGGGCGGCAAGGAAGAATATTGGCAGGGCGCAGTCTGGTTCTGGCATTCGCTCGAGATCGCCTCCATCGACGGGCAAGTCCACTTCTATATCCGGACTCCGTCGCGTCTTAAGACTCTAGTGGAAACCCAGATGTACGCCCAGTACCCGCAATCCAGGGTTGTGGTGGCGGACGATTATACGCTCGCGGTGGATGAGATCTCGCCGAGGAGCGAATGGAACGGTTGGGGCGGTGAATTCAAGCTTATTAAGCATTGGGCCTTTCCTATAAACACCTATGTGGATTACGGACTGGATAAGGATCCCAAGGAGGAGTACAAGGTGGACCCGATTTCTCCGGTAATCGAATTTTTCGGCTCGCTTCAGAAGGGCGAGCAGGCCTGGCTCCAGATGGTGATTAAGCCCGTTGGCCCGACGGGAGACCAGGGCTATGATTGGGCAGAGGAGGCAGAGGAGGTCATGCAAAAAATACTGAAGCCCTACACTCGAATCACAGAAAGTTTTGACGGTAGTATCGCCCGGGAAATCCGCGCGCCCAAGTATTATGACTCACTCATAGATGGTATGAACCGTAAGACGGAAAAACTCGGCTTCGAAGCGGGCATCCGGGTCATGTATGTGGCCAAGAAAGAGGCGTTCAATATGAATAACCGCCGGAACATCCGGCTCATCTTCCGACAATATTCGAAGTCCGATTCCAATGAATTATTGCGGGTCAACTCCGCGCAGGCAGATTTCTACGGCGGAGTTTTCACTTCCGGCCCGAAGACGGTCATGTTCCTGGTGGACCGGATGCTCCACGCCTATCGCGAGCGGCACTTCTTCCACTTGCCGCTTCGGCACCATATTTTTTCGAAGCATCTCTGGAGTTGGCCGATTCCCGGAGTGTTGGAGTTCTCGCCCTTGGTTAAGGCATATCCGCACCCGAATATTTTCGTACTCTGCGTGGAAGAGATCGCGACTCTCTGGCATTTCCCGGGCCAGATCCTCAAAGTCCCGACTCTCGAGCGTATCGAATCCAAGGAAGCCGCGCCGCCGCCGAACTTGCCTACCTAATATGACTCGAAGCCACAAGGTCTTTGTCATTTGTGCGGGGCTAGTCTTACTTATACTTTTTCTTAACCAACTCTTTCTTTCCGCGCCGGCAAGCTTCGCGGCGGAATCCATTTTTTCCGTAGAGCCGGGGATGAGTCTCCGAGCCGTCTCAAGTAAACTTAAGAGTGAGGGCTTCATTCGTTCCCGAATTTTCTTTGAGGCCTTTGTCATACTCCACGCTTCGGAGAAGCATGTTGTCTCAACCGATTATTATTTTGAGAAGAAGCTCCCGGTGTATGAGCTTGCCCGGCGCATCGTTCAAGGCAAGAGCGCGCTCGCGCCGATTCGCCTCACTATCCCCGAGGGGTTTACCAATCTGGAGATCGCCAAGCTCGCTCTATCCAAACTCCCGAACTTTGACCAAGAAAATTTCTTGGATCAGGCGAAAGGGGAACAAGGGTATCTTTTCCCGGACACGTATTTTTTTCTCTTTCGCGCGGAGGAGGCGGAAGTCCTTAAGCTCCTCCAAGCAACCTATGAGGAGAAGATCGCTCCACTTCGTCCGGAAATAAGGAAGGTTGGCAAGTCCGAAAAAGACATAATCATCATGGCCTCGATTATCGATAAAGAAGCAAAAGGAATAAAAAACGAGCGGGAAGTTATCTCCGGAATTCTCTGGAAACGTCTCGCTATCGCACGCGCGCTCGAGGTCGACGCGGCGCCGGAGACTTACGAGAGGCGGGGACTGCCCGCGGAGCCGATTGCGAATCCTGGACTTGCCTCCATTCGCGCCGCCATCTTTCCGGAGAGCTCGCCCTATCTTTATTACCTCCACGATCCGGAGGGCAATATCCACTATGCGCGAAATTTCGAAGAGCATAAAAGAAATAAAGAGTTATATTTACAAAGAGACTAAAAGAAGATGCGAAAAGAGAATTTGGCATTCATAGACCTTGAACTCACGGGGCTCAGCCCCTTGAAACACGAGATTATCGAGCTCGGAGTTGTAATTGCTAGTCCGGCGCTTCGGGTTATCGAAGAATTTGAATTCAAGATAAAACCAGAGAACTTGGAGAGCGCGGATCCGGTATCGCTAAAAGTTTCGAATTACAACGAGGAGGACTGGCGGGGAGCCGTCCCGCTCCGCGAGGCGCTCGAGATCCTTAATGCCAAAACGGAGGGTTGCCTCATGGTGGCCCACAATGTCGCCTTCGACTTTCTATTTCTGGAAACCGCATTTGCGCGGCTCGGAATGAAGAGCGCTATGCATTACCATAAACTCGACACCATGTCGATCGCCTGGGCCAAGCTCCACCGGGAACCGATTGAGCACTTTTCCCTCCGGGAACTTTGCGAGCGTTTCTCGGTGGAGAACCCTCGCGCGCACACCGCGCTCTCGGACGCGCGCGCAACCTACGAGCTTTACAAGAAATTGCTGGCGATCTAACTTGGGTGTATAATTGAGGCATTATTAAGTGCATAATAATATTTTAAAAATATGAAAAATAAAAAATTCAAAGGTGATTTACAGGCAGGCTTTGCGCCGCTTCTGGTAATCGCCATTGTCGCCATTTTGGCCATCGGCGGGGGAGTGTATGTGGCGAGCAAGAACAAGCAAGCGAAGGTCAATACCGAAACGGAAGTAAGTGTTGAAACAGAAGCGAATACGAGTCTTGACGTCAATACCAAGGCCAAGGGCTCGTTCCGTTCGCTTTTGGCCCTCGGTAAAAGCACCCAGTGCTCCTTTACTAGCGTAAGAGACGGCGTGACCTCTTCCGGCACGGTTTACATCACCGCCTCCGGAGACATGCGCGGCGACTTTACAACTGAAGCTAGCGGCGGTACCCAGACCTCGAGCATGATCCTGAAGGACGGCTACTCCTATGTCTGGAGCGGCAATCAGGGCGCGAAGATGAATGTCGAGAGTAGCGCGAGCGCCGGCGCCGGCGCCGGTACAAACGCACAGACGCAGCAGTCCGTAGACCTGGATTCCCAAGTGGATTATGATTGCCGGGCCTGGTCGGTGGACCAGTCCAAGTTCACTCTGCCCTCGGGCGTAAATTTCCTCGACATCGAAGCCATGATGAAGGGCTCCGCAGTCCCCACGGGCGCGGGGTGGGATGGCACGATCAAAGGCAAAGGCACAGCGCAGTAGGAGTTAAATTAGCGCACATGAAAGCCGCCCAGTAGCAAAAGGGCGGCTTTCTGTTGTGGTATGATATAGACATGCCGAACGAGACACCTCAACCTAAAAGGGAATCCATTACCCAAGCCGAACTTGCTCGCATGAAGGAGAGGTGGCTCGTACTTAATGCCGATTGCGATGCTAAATTCTTCGAGCTTTTAAATAATCCTGCCAAATGCCTCTCACCCGAAGAATTTAACGCTCTGAAAATCAGCCAAAAAGAATTAACCGAAATAGAAAATCGCGTCCTCGATTCCGCGAAGTGTTAGGGGGCCTAAACCAGCTGGACTCTTTTTCCTAGGGCTGTTGCTACTCTGGTGAGTGTTTCTACCGATACCGCGTGTTCGCCGCTCTCCAAGCGCGCGATTACCGACTGGGGCATTGCTGCTTTTTGAGCAACAGCCACCTGAGTCAATTTCTTTTTTTCTCTTTCTTCCCTTATGCGTTTTGCTAATGCTATTCTTGCCGATTCTTCATCATATCCTCGTTTAAATTCTTTTGTTTTGTTTCGGAAGACTTGTTCTGCGGTGTAGGTTTTTATATTATTTTTTCTTGTTTTCATATTATATTTTATTTAATTTGAAAGTACGGAACATCTTATCTGCATAATCAATTTCTCGCTTTGGTGTTTTAGTGCTTTTTTTCTGAAAACCCCTGACAAAGTATAGAATGTTGTCTAATCTGAAATATGTTATACGGTGATCACCCACAATCAGTTCACGTACCGGTCCTTTTAACTGTTTCGTGTAAATACCTTTTGTATCGTTTTCAACAAGCCTTTCGATGTCCTTTGCTACTGCACCACGATCCGCGTCCGGAATCTTTTCGAGGTATTTTTTGACACTTTCTAGAAAAAGTGCGTGGAATAATTTCGCCATATTATGCCTTCTTTTAGCATTCGACCTTTTATCCAGTATAGCAAAATTGCTATATTGCTGTCAAGGGCTCCCCGGAATATCGCCGAATCCGCGACGGATGTACTTTCCAACCTCGTCGGCGGTATTCTCGCCTTGGTTTTTAGTCGAAATGGTCGTAGAATGTAAGTAATCGTTTAATTAAACGTTTAAGTAATCGATTCATTGTATGGGCATCGTCAAATCGGGCTCCAGTCCAATAAGAAAAATTCTCAAAGTTGGCAAAGGCAGCCTGGCCGTCACCCTCCCGATCGACCTGGTGCGGAAATTGCGGAAAAACCCTTTGCCAAAGGAAATTATCGCAATATAATACCCTCATGCCTGATCCTATAGAACATATCGACAAATCTTTGCGCGAGGCGCAGCACATGGCAGGGAAGTATACTCAGCCGGTCCTCAAGCGCTATCCGCTCCTCTTTGCCTTTCTGCTCGCCTTCGGCGCGGCGGCACTCGTGACCGGCTTTCACCTCTTTACCGAGACCGTGCCCCTCTTTCACGAGCGGCCGGCGTTCCTTATCCTCGCGGGCGTGGTCGTTCTCTTCTTCACCGGTACTCTCTACAAAACTCTCCACCGCGGCCCCACTAACCCACACCCTTAAAAACTGGAGTTTTTAAGGATGAAGTGATATGCTGGCATTATGGGTAAGATAAAAAGCACCAGGCAAATGGAGCGTCACCTAAAGGGCATGGCCAACCACTACCGGATCGCGATACTCCTTCTCATCGCGAAGGAGGACGGCATTACACTCGAGAGCATCATCGACGCGCTCAAGGCAAACCCCAAGACGATAGGCGAACATACCCGCCGGCTCGCCCTCGCAGGCTTGGTAAATAAAAGATACCGCGGCAATTTCGTGGAGCATAGTCTCTCCCCGTACGGGAAAATTTTCGTCTCCTTCCTCAAATCTTTCCAAAACCTCTAACCAACCATCCTTAAAAACTGGAGTTTTTAAGGATGTTTTTTTGTGGTGGGGATTTTGACGAAATCCCTCGCTTTTGTGCTATACTGTTGTGTACAACTCAATATATTAAGAGAGTG
>Ga0187893_10007892_pt1 | contig 17123 bp, 13 predicted proteins | sample MA1701074metaG_FD_139574 | JGI IMG/M metagenome (GOLD analysis project Ga0187893, IMG submission 139574) | White microbial mat communities from a basaltic lava cave in the Kipuka Kanohina Cave System on the Island of Hawaii, USA - MA170107-4 metaG ... | reverse complement strand
GCTTCGCCTCCGGCGTGGCGGCCCGGTAGAAGGTCCCGATCATCGGCGAGAGGAACGGCTCTCCCGCCCGGGCCGGCTTGCCGGGCGTCTCGGCGGGAGCCGACGCGGCGGACGCGCCGACCGGGGGCGCCGCGACCGGCGGCGGCGCGGCCGCCGTCCCCTTGCTGAGACGCACCGACCGTCCATCGGACCCGATCTCGAGCTCGGCGAGGCCGTGCTCGCGCATGAAGGCGAGCAGCCGCTCGAGCCGCTCGATCTCGGCGTCGCGAGGAGCGGCGGCCCTTCCGGACGCCGCCGCGCCCGCCTTGCGCACGGACTTCCCGGAGCGCCTGCGCGGTGCCATTCCCTCTCCCCTTGCGGTTGCGCTTCGCGTCGACTCAGACGCGCTCGACGTAGCGGCTCGTGCGCGTGTCGACTCGGATGCGCGTCCCCACCTCGACGAAAGGCGGCACGGTCACGATGGCGCCGGTCTCGAGCTTCGCCGGCTTGCCGCCCCCCGCCGCCTGCTGGCCGCGGATGTGCGCCTCGGCCTCCACCACCTCGAACTCCATGAAGTCAGGCAGCTGGATCCCGATCACCTCGCCCTGGTGGAGCTTCACGCCGCACTTCGTGTTCTCCTTCAGGAACGGGAGCAGCGGCTCGACCAGTTTGCGGTCGACGTGGTGCTGCTCGAAGCTGGTCGTGTCCATGAACACGAAGCTCTCCCCGTCCCGGTAGAGGTACTCCCACTCCGACTTGTCGATGATCGCCTGCTCGACCTTCTGCTTGGCGTCGAAGGTCGGCTCCAGCACCTGGCCGGTGCGCAGGTTCTTGAGCTTCGTGCGCACGAAGGCCGTGCCCTTGCCCGGCTTCACGAACTGGAACTCGACGATGTCCCAGAGCTGCCCCTCGTGGACGATCGTGATCCCGTTCTTGAAGTCGTTGCTCGAGATCGTCGGCATGGACCGGGGCGTTCCAGGGGTTGCGAGGGGCGGCCATTTAGGGCGGGCCTCCGGTTGAAGTCAAGGAAGCGCGGCCCGCCGCGTCAGCGCGGCAGCTGCAGCTCCGCGAGCTGCACGGCGGTGAGCGCCGCGCCCTTGCGAAGCTGATCCCCCGCCAGGAAGAACGCGAACGATCCGGGACGATCGCCGGCGCGCACGCGCCCGATCAGGATGCCGTCGCCGCCGGCGGCCGCGCGCGGCGTCGGGATCACGCCGCGCTGCAGGTCGTCCCGCAGCTCGACCCCCGGCGCCGCGGCCAGCGCCGCCGACACCTGCCCGATCGTCGCCGACTCGTCGGCGAGCTCGACCAGGACCGATTCCGAGTGGGCGCGCAGCACCGGCACCCGCACGCAGGTGGCGACGATCGGCAGGTCGGGACGCTCGAGGATGCGCCGCGCCTCGTCGACGACCTTGCGCTCCTCGCCCGTCGTGCGCGCCTCCGCCGATCCGTGATCCGCCGGCTCGCCGATCGAGGGGATGCAGTTGAAGGCGAACGGGTGGGCGGAGCCCGCCGCATCGGCGAGCGTCTGGCCGGCCAGCTCGCGCCCGAGCTCGGAGAGCAGCCGCGCGACCGCCCTGCGCCCGGCGCCGGAGACGGCCTGGTAGGTCGAGACGATCACCCGCTTCAGCCCGAAGCGGCGCTCGAGCGGCGCCAGCGCCAGCACCAGCAGGATCGCCGTGCAGTTCGCCACCGCCGCGTGGCGGTGCTCCGGCGTGAGGCGATGCGGGTTCACCTCGGGCACGACCAGGGCCACGGCCGGATCGAGCCGGAACGCACTGGTGTTGTCGTAGAGCCGCGGCCGGCCGGTCCGCAGCTCCGGGGCGAGCGCGCGGCTCACCGACGCGCCCGCCGACAGGAAGACGACGTCGCACGCGCGCAGTGCTGCCACGTCGAGCCGGCGCACGGGCAGCTCGCCGCCGCGGAAGGCGACGGCGCGGCCGTCGCTGCGCTCGCTCGCCATCGGCAGCAGCTCGCCCACCGGGAAGCGCCGCTCCTCCAGCACGCGCAGGAGCTCCTCGCCGACGGCTCCGGTCGCCCCGACGATCGCGACCCGCAGGCTCACCGCAGCGGCTCCTCGCGGCAGTCGGCCACGCTCCCCGCCAGCAGCCGCGCCGCGTGCGCGAGCGCCGGCAGCACCACCTCGAGGCACTCCTCCGCCCCGCCCGGCGATCCAGGGAGGTTCACGATCAGCGCGGCGCCCCGCGTCCCCGCGATCGCGCGCGAGAGCAGCGCCGTCGGCGTCGAGAGCAGGCTGCGGGCGCGCATCGCCTCGCCCATTCCCGGCACCTCGCGCTCGATCACGGCGCGGGTCGCCTCCACGGTCACGTCGCGCGGGGCCACTCCGGTCCCGCCCGAGGTCAGCACGACCGGGTGGCCCGAGGCCAGGTCGCGCAGCGCGCCCTCGATCGCCGCGCGCTCGTCGGCCACCACGCGCACGGTGGCGAGGCGGTGGCCGCGCGCCGCGAGCCGCGGGCGCAGCCGGTCGGCGGTCTCGTCGGCGCGCGCGCCGCCCGCGGCGCGGTCGGAGCAGATCAGCAGCGCGACGTCGAGGCCGCCGCGGTCGGCCGCCGGGGGCGCCACGAGGTCACCCGCGCGGGCGCCGCGCGCGACGCGGCGCCCCGTCCGCGGCCGGCCGGACGAAGCGGCCGCTGCGCCCCCCCGATTTCTCGAGCAGGACGACCCTCTCGACCGCCGCGGAGCGGTCGATCGCCTTCACCATGTCGTAGAGGGCGAGCGCGCCGACGCTGGCGGCCGTGAGCGCCTCCATCTCGACCCCGGTCCGGTCGTGGGCGGCGACGCGCGTCACCACGCGCCAGCGGCCGCGGCCGGCGCGCTCGAGCCGGGCGTCGACGCCGGTGAGCCGCAGGGGATGGCAGAGCGGGAGGAGGCAAGCCGTCTGCTTCGCCGCCTGGATCGCGGCGTAGCGCACGACCTCGAGCGCGTCGCCCTTGGGCAGCGTTCCGGCGCGCAGCGCGGCGTCGGCCTCCGCCGACAGCGTGACGATCGCCTGCGCGCGCGCTCGACGCTCGGAGATCCGCTTGCCCGACACGTCCACCATGCGCGCCCGCCCGGCGGAATCGACGTGGGTCAGGAGCGTGCGGCGGGCCACCATGCGCCCCGGATCCTACCGGGGGCGAGCGGAGCACGCGTTGCGGCGCGCTCCTGCGCCTCTAGGAGCAGCGGCGAAGCGCCCATGAACGGTCGCGCCGAGGAGCGCGTCTCGTGAACCCCCGGGGCGTAAGATCCCCCGGCCACGAACGGCGCGCGTCCTCGGTCGTACTTGAGGCTGCTCTCGATCGTGGTCGAAGCACTCACGGGGCGGCGACGGGCGCCGGCCCGGGAGCCGGCGGGACAGGAGGTCTTCGGTGATCTGCAACGTGCTGGCGGCGCTGGTCCTGTCGGGCCTGGCGGGGTCGGGCGTCGGCGTGCGCTCCGACGAGCGCGTCGACGCGATCCTCGAGCGCGCGGAGCGGGCGGGGCCCGCCGCGGCGTGCGAGGCGGCCCGCGACCTGATCGAGCTCGGGGCGACGGCCAAGGCGGCGATCCGCGCCCGCCTCGCGAGGGCGAGCCCGGTCGCGACGCTGACGCTGGGGCGGGCGCTGATCGAGCTCGACGAGCTCGACGACGCGCGCGACGCGCTGGTGGCGCTCGCCGGCGACTCCGCCCTCCCCGCGGAGGCGCGGCAGGTCGCGGTGCAGATGCTCGGGATCCACGACTTCTCGGGCGACGCCACCGTCGTGAAGGCGCTCAAGACCGCGCTCGGCTCGGAGCTCGATCCGGGCTTCAAGCTCTCGGTGGCCAAGGCGCTCTACCGGGTGAGCTCCTCCGACCGGCGGCGGTGCGAGCAGGAGATGGAGCGGTGGCTCGACTCCGAGCGCGCCGACCTGCGCATCCAGGGCGCGCTCGCGCTCGCGGAGATCGGCTCGGTCGAGAAGGCCAAGGCGGTGCTGCAGTCGATCCAGCGCGACCCGACCCCCGAGGGGCGGCTCGCGGCGGCCTACCTGCAGATCGACAAGCAGAGCCGCGTGATGGAGTCGCGGCAGCGCCGGCGCGCGAGCGACGAGTTCGCGCCGGCGAGCGACCTCGACCTGATCGAGGAGGTGCTCGAGAAGATCACCGAGCGCCACGTGAAGGGGGGCGAGTTCCGCTCGCCGGAGCTGCGCGAGGCGCTGATCGAGGCGGCCGCCGACGGGATGCTGCGCCGGCTCGACCCGCACAGCAACTTCTTCACGCAGGCCGAGCACGAGAAGTGGAACCTCGACCTGCGGCGCGACTACGGCGGCATCGGCGCCTACGTCGACCTGCTCGGCGAGGAGCGCATCTTCACGATCACCCGGCCGATCTACAGCGGTCCGGCCTACGAAGCCGGCCTGCGCAGCCGCGACCAGGTGCTCAAGGTCGACCACTGGGACACGACCGGCGTCAAGGACATCAACGAGATCATCGCGCGGCTCAAGGGACCGCCCGGGACCGAGGTGGTGGTGACGGTGTTCCGGCGCGGCTGGACCGAGCCGAGGGACATCACGCTCAAGCGGCAGCGCATCGTCATCCCCTCGGTGGCCGCGGAGATCTTCCCCGGGTCGATCGGGTACCTCGAGCTGGTGACCTTCGCCAGCGAGACGCCGCGCGAGGCGATCGCCGCGCTCGCCGACCTCAAGCAGCGCGGCATGAAGGGGCTCATCCTCGACCTGCGCGAGAACACGGGCGGCTTCCTCGAGGTGGCCCAGGCGCTGGTCGGGCTGTTCTGCGGGCCCAACAAGCTGGTCGTGCGCACCGAGGGGCCGCTCGCGCAGGACACGCGGCCCTACCACACGCCGGCGCTGCCGATCACCTTCGACGACCAGGAGCTGCTGCCGATGGCCGTGCTGGTGGACGGCGTCTCCGCCAGCGCCTCGGAGATCCTCGCGGGCTGCCTCAAGCACTACGGCCGCGCCACGGTGATCGGCGAGCACACCTACGGGAAGGGGTCGGTGCAGACGCCGATGGCGCCTCGCACGCGCGTCGAGGAGTTCACCGACGTCAACGGCAACAGCGAGTACGACGCGGGGGAGCCGTTCGTCGACCGCAACGGCAACGGCAAGTGGGACATCGGGCCGTTCCTCAAGGTCACCACCGGCCGCTACTTCCTCCCGGACGGCACCACCCCCGACCGCGAGTACGACACGGGCGGACGGCCGCTGACCCAGATCATCGACGGCAAGCGTTACGTGAAGGGGGGGATCCACCCCGACGTGCTGGTCGACCTCCACGAGCCCGACCTCTGGAAGGAGCAGGAGTTCGCCAAGCTGCTCGCGCAGTCGACCGACCGCCGCCGGGCGACCGTGTTCCACGCCTACCTCGACGAGCACTACGAGAAGCACCGCGAGCTCTTCGTCGAGCTCGCCGAGGGCGATCGCCACGACTGGAAGCGCTACCCCGGGTTCGACGCCTTCTACGACTCGCTCAAGACCCGCCTCGCCAAGGAGGACGTGCGCTTCTACCTGCGCCACTACCTGCGCGAGCGCGTCTGCGACGACCGCAAGAAGGCCTTCCCCGGCCAGGGAGCGTGGATCCTCGGCGACTACCAGGAGGACAACCAGCTCCAGGCCGCGATCAAGGCCGTCCTCGAGAAGATGGGCCGCAAGCCGGCCGACATCCCCGAGTACGACTCCTTCGGAGTGAAGGTGGCGAGCGCCGCCGACGGGACGCCGCCGCCCGCGATCACGGACGGCGGACGGAAGTGACGGGATTCAGGCGCGCCCCTCGAGGCGGAGTCGCGGGCGGTAGCCCTCCTCGAACGCCTCGCGGAAGTCGAAGCCCCCGCGGAAGTCCTCCTTGCGGTCGTGCTCGCCCTGGTTGAGCAGGTCGCTGCCGATCAGCTTGAAGACGATCTCGCCGAAGTCCTCGGTCGCGAATACGCCCCAGCTCTCGAACACGCAGCGGGCGAGCGGCCCGAACTGCTCGAGCCCGAGCTGGCGGAAGCCCTCGAGGAGCTCGGTGACGGTGACGTGTCGCGAGCCGTTGCGCGGGCGGCAGCTGGCGCTCGAGGCGACGTAGTCGAGCGCGTCGAACACGAACTGGTAGGCCTCGACCGCGTAGCGGCGGTCGGACTTCGCGAGTTCTTCGACGCGTGCTTCGAGCGAGAGCGCCGGCACCTGCCGCCTCCCTCGGATCCCGGGCGGAACGGCCCCTGGTTCCTATCGGCGGAGCGAGGAGCGGGGCGGAGCGGAAAAAAGCGGCCGCCCGGCCGCGGGAGATCCCGCGAGTGCGCGGCGGCAACGAGCGCTGGGGCTCCGGGAAGGAGCCGGGCCCCACCGCTGGGGTGGGGCGCCCGCTCAGCCCTCCAGAGTCGGGTCTCCCGGCGACGAGCCGTCCTCGTCGTCCGGTTCGACCGCATCGGGACGGGGAGCGGAAGCGGGCGGCGGGGAGCTCCCCGGCGGCGGCACGCGCGCCGGCTCGATGCGGCGCGGCGCGCCGTCCTCCCCGGCCGCGGTCGCGGACGGCGGCACGCGCGCCGGCTTGATCCCGGTCTCGAGAAGCTCCGAGACGTGCACCACCTTGCGCTCGCCGTTCTCCGCCTCGAGGACGAGCTTCTGAAGCAGCAGGTCGACGTTCACCACCTTGCCGATCCCCTCCGCGATGCGCACGAACGAGTTGCGCCGCGGCAGCGACTTCTGCAGCTCGACGTAGACGGAATCCTCGTACCGCAGGCAGCACTTCAGCTTGCCGCACTGGCCGGCGATCTTGGTGGGATCGAGCGTCTTCTTCTGCTGCTTCGCCATGCGCATCGCGACCGGCTGCAGGTCGTGCAGGAAGCTGCGGCAGCACAGCTCGCGACCGCAGCTCGCGACGTCGCCGGTGAGGCGCGCCTCGTCGCGGGCCCCGATCTGCTTGAGCTCGATGCGCGTGTGGAAGCGGTGGGCCATCTCGCGCACCAGGTCGCGGAACTCGACGCGGCCGACCGAGGAGAAGTGGACGATGAGCTTCTCCTTCTCGAACAGGTACTCCGCGCCGACGATCTTCATCCCGAGCCGGTACTCGCGCGACTTGGCCCGCGCGAATCGCACCTCCTCCATGACGCCGCGCTTCCTCTGCTCGGCGGCGCGCCGGATCTCGTCGTCGTTGGCGCGCCGGAGCACGGCGCCCTGCGACGAGGCGCACGATCCGCAGGCCGACTCGCCGCAGCCGGCCTTGCCCTGGCCGTCCTCGATCGGCTGCGCGAGGACGACGCCGAGCTCGGTCCCCCGCGGCGAGCTGACGACGCAGCGGTCGCCGGCGCGGACCTCGTCGGAGGTCTCCAGGGTGAAGAGGCCGCGCAGGTTCAGGCTGCCGTACCGGACCGTGGTCAGTCGCCGCATCACTCCTCCCGGGTCGGAGGCGCCGGGTCGAGCGCGCACGCCAGCGCCGAGGCCGGATCGACGTTGCCCTCGATCCGGTCGCGCGCCCGCGCCAGCCGCCCGAGCGACGCGATCGCGTCGCCCCACTCGGGCCGGGCCGCAATGGCGCGCAGCCGATCCGTCAGGTCGGCGTTGCGGACGATACCGCCTGCGCCGGCCGCCCTCAACACGACGGCGTCTCGCACAAGCGACTCGCACAGCCGAAGAAGCTGGCGCGCGCGCGCGCGCACGTCGGCCGGCTCCGCCTCCTTCGAGAGGCCGTCGTGCAGGAGCACGATCCACTTGGCGACGTCGTCGCGGCCGCGTTCGTCGGCGAGCAGGCGCGCGACGCCGCGACGCAGGCGATCGAGCCCGGGATCGGCGAGCTCCGCCAGGAGGCCCGGACACCCGGCGGCGACGGAGACCGGCACCGCGAGCTCGAGCCCGAGCCGACGCGCCACCTCCTCGACCTCGGCGTCCGCGAGCGGCACGAGCGCCAGCCGCTGGCAGCGCGAGCGCAGCGTGGCCGTGAGCGCGCCGTGCCGCGCCGCCGTCAGCACGAGCACGTTCCCGGGCGGCGGCTCCTCCAGCGTCTTGAGCAGCGCGTCCTGCGCCGGCGCCGTCATCCGCTCGGCGCCGAGGATCACCGCGATGCGGCCGCGGCCGTCGGGCGGACGCAGGCTGAGCTCGGCGGCGAGCCGCTGGATGGCGTCGATCGGGATCGCGGGGCGGTCGGCGGCTCCCGCGACCTCGACGTAGCCGGCGTGGTTGCCGCGCCGGAGCGCGCCGCAGTCGGCGCAGCGGCCGCAGCCGCTCCCCGCGGCGCAGAAGTGCCGGGCGACCAGCGCCTGCGCCAGCGTGCGCTTGCCCACGCCGCGCGGCCCGCTCAGGAGCAGCGCGTGCGGGAGGGCGCCCGCACGCACCCGCTCCGCGAGAAATGCGCGCGCGGCCTCGTGGCCGATCACGGAGTCGAGCCCGAGGCCGGGAGCGTGGGCGGGACCGAAGGCGGCTGCGGTCATCGCGCGCAGGTTAGCGCGTATGATCCTCCTCCCTTTTCGTCGCGATCGCGCGATTCCCGACGGGACCCCTCCATGACTCCGACCTCTCCCGTGTCCGCGCCGCCCGCGGGGCACCCGCGCGTCGACCCGACGCCCGCCCAGTTCGAGGAGTGGGCCCCGCGCTTCGAGGTCGTCGCCGACGTCATCGACCAGATGATCGACCTGATGCTCAACCACCGGCAGAGCGGCCATCCCGGCGGCAGCCGCTCCAAGGTCCCGGTGCTGGTGACGACGCTGCTCTCGGGAGTGATGCGCTTCGACCTCCGCCACCCGGAGAAGCGCTTCGGCGACCGCTTCGTCCTGGTGGCGGGCCACTGCAATCCCGGCGTGTACGCCATGCTCGCCGTCTTCAACGAGGCGCTGCGCTTCATGCACGAGAAGAGCGGCGACCCGCGCTTCTCCCATCCCCTGGGCGAGAAGTTCACGCTGCTCCCCAGGGACCTGCTCGACCTCCGGCGCAACGGCGGACTGCCGGGCCATGCCGAGATGGAGGGCAAGACCCTCTTCTTCAAGTTCAACACCGGCCCCTCGGGCCACGGCTCCCCGCCGTCGGCCGGCCAGGCGCTCGCGCTGCGCATCGCCGGCTGCGAGGACGTGCGCGTCTTCGCCGTCGAGGGCGAGGGGGGCATGACGGCCGGCGCCATCCACGAGACCAAGAACAGCGCCTTCGGGCTGGGGCTCGGAAACCTGTTCTACGTGGTCGACTGGAACGACCACGGCATCGATCCCCACCCGATCTCGAGCGTGGTGAAGGGGACGCCGAAGGAGTGGTTCGAGGGCTACGGCTTCAACGTCGACGGCACGCTCCACGGCCACGACTTCGCCGCCATCGGCCAGGCCTGGACGCGGCTGCTCGCGCGCACCGCGCGCACCGTCCCCAACATGCTCTGGGTCAAGACGCGCAAGGGACGCGGCTACGGCGTCACCGACGCCAAGTCGCACGGCGTCCCGCACGGGAAGAACCACGCGCTGTTCTGGGAGACCAAGAAGGCGTTCGCGCAGCGCCACGGCGTCGAGTTCGAGGGCGTCGACCAGCCGGCCCCCGAGGACTCCAAGGCGTTCCGCGAGCAGACCTGGACCAACATGAACCGGGTGCTCGACGTGCTGCGGGTGAAGCGGCCGGAGGTGCTCGAGTTCCTGGCGCGGCGCCTGGTCGAGATCGGGGAGTCGGTCCCGAACGAGCTCCCGTGCTGCAAGGTGCGCCCCGACGTCGATCCCGCCCGCGACCCCCGGATCCTCGACGTCGCGAAGCTGCCCGCCGACCTCTTCGCGGCGCCCGGCACCAAGGCGGCCAACCGCGCCGGCTTCGCCCGGTTCGCCGGCTACGTCAACGCGATCAGCCAGGAGGTGGCCGGCCGGCCGCTGTTCGTGGCGCTCTCGGCCGACCTGGCCGAATCGACCAACATCGCCGGCTTCGCCCACGGATACGGCGCCTTCAAGGGCCACGGCTGGTACCACCGCGAGAGCAACCTCGACGGCGCCCTGCTGCCGCAGGAGATCACCGAGTTCACCAACTCCGGCATCGCCGCCGGCATCGCCGTCACCAACCTCTCGCCGCGGCCGTTCGAGGAGTTCCGCGGCTACTTCGGCGCCTGCTCGACCTACGGCTCGTTCAGCTACCTCAAGTACGGACTGATGCGGCTCTTCTCGCAGCTGGCGCAGGACAGCCAGATCAAGGTGGGACGCGTGCTCTGGGTCGCGAGCCACTCGGGGCCCGAGACCGCCGAGGACTCGCGCACCCACTTCGGGATCTTCGCGCCGGGCGTCACGCAGCTCTTCCCCGAGGGGCACGTGATCAATCTCCACCCTTGGGAGCACAACGACGTCGCGCCCTGCCTCGCCGCGGCGCTCGCGACCGACGTCCCGATCGTCGTACTCCACCTCACCCGCCCGCCGGTCGCGGTGCCCGACCGCGCGAAGCTCGGGATGGACGACTGCCGGATGGCGGCGAAGGGGCTCTACGTGGCGCGGCCGTTCGACCCGTCGCGCCCGAGGCAGGGCACGATCCTCTGCCAGGGCACCAGCGTGGTCGACTCGATGATGAAGCTGCTGCCGGAGCTGGCGGAGAAGGGCCCCAACGTCCGCGTCCTCGTCATCTCGAGCCGCGAGCTGTTCCGCATGCAGCCGGCCGAGTACCGCGAGCGGCTGCTCTCGTGGCGCGACTGGCAGGACTCGACGGTCTTCTCCTCGGCCGGCCGCCGCCTCATGTCCGACTGGTTCGCCGGCAAGGTGAGCGAGGAGTACGCGCTCAGCCCCGACTGGGACGACCGCTGGCGCACCGGCGGCTCCGTCGAGGAGATCGTCCGGGAGTCGCATCTCGACGCCGCGTCGCTGCGCGAGGGCATCGCGCGATTCGTCGCCGACCGCGAGAAGCGCCTCGCGCGCATCCGCGACGCCTGAAGCTCCGGTTCGGGCGCGCTCCCGATCAGCCGAACAGGAAGCGCTGCCCGTTCCCGATCTCCTCGGCGACCTCGCGGATGAAGCCGTCGAGGCGCCGGTCGCGGACGCGCAGCGCCGCGATCTTCGCCTTGGCGTAGGGGAGGACGGACGGCGAGAGCGTGCCGAGCCAGCGGCGCAGCGTGACGCGCTGCAGGCGGAAGACCTCGACCGCCAGGTAGACGGCGAGGTGGCGCCCCAGCGCCGCGCCGCGCGAGCGCCCGCCGGAGACGAGCGCCTCCCGCGACACTCCGGCGAAGCCGGCGCACCGCTCGAGCACGCGGTCGAACGGCTCGGGTTTCCGGTCGCGCGACAGCGCGCTCCCCGCCTCGGCCGCGACCTCCTCGCGCCGCGGCGCGCGACCGAGCCGGCGGCCCAGCGCCGCCGCCGCCTCGATCTCGTCGAGGCACCTCGAGAGCGGGAGCTCGGTGGCGGCCGCGAGCTCGTCGATCCACGCCGGCGATCCGGGGTCGAGGGGCGCGAGCTCGCGCGATCGCGCCCGCAGGATCTCGGCGCGCGACGCCGCCGAGAGCTGCGGGATCGCGAGGCGCAGGCCGTGCCGCAGCAGCGAGCGCAGCGCCGGGAGGAACTCGCGCGGGCCGCCCGCGAGCGGCTCGGTCGCCACGATCACCGGCCGCCCGCGCGCCCGGAAGTACTCGAGCATCTCGACCAGGGTCTCCTGGCAGGCGAGCTTGCCGGCCAGCTCCTGGGCGTCGTCGAGCAGGAAGCCGTCGCACGCCACCCGCTCGCCGCGGAAGGTCGCGCGCGCGCGATCGCGGCAGGCGGCGGCGAAGTCGCGGAAGAAGCCCTCGGCTCGCTCGACTCTCCAGCGCTCGCGCGGGAAGCGGCGGTGGCGCTGCGCGCGGAACGTCGCCAGCAGCAGCGACTTGCCCACCCCGGCCGGACCCTCGAGCACGAGCTGGTCGAACTCCGGCTTCGGCTCGCGCGCGAGGCGCACGATCGCCGCGTGCGCGAGCCGCGTCTCGGGCCTCGCCAGGAACGGGCGCGCGGGCAGGGGCGGCGGCAGCGCCAGCCCGAGCGCTCGCAGCGCCCCGCCGAGGCTGTGATCGACCTCGAGGCGCACCCGCACCGGCGTGCGCAGCGCCCGCCCGACCGCGCGCTCGATCAGCGGGAGCACGCGCTCGCGCAGGAGCGGCGCCGCGCGCGGGCTGCGCGTCAGGAGCTCGAGCGTCCCCCCGCGGAGCGCGACCGGCTCCAGGCGCGCCAGCCACGGCTCGAGGCTGCGCCTCGAGTCCCGGGCGGCGTGGAGGAGCTCGGCGCGGACGCGTTCCCAGAGCGTCTCGACCAGCTCGCCGCCCGGCGGCGCCGAGGCCCCGGTCCGTGCGGCGTCGGCGGCAGCCGGCCCGCAGTCCGCCGGCGATCGCTGCGCGACCACGCCCCCCCTCCCTTCGTCGTCCCTCGCGGCCCCCGCGCGCCGCCTTCCGGCGTCAGGAGCCCGAACCCTGCGCGCGGCGCGTGATCGCCTCGAGACGGGCAGGATCGGGCGCGAGGCCGCGCGCCTCCTCGAGCGCGCGGTCGGCCGCAGCCCTCTCCCCGACGTCCAGGCGCAGTTCCGCGAGGTCGAGCAGCAGCTCGGCACGGGTGCGTGCCTCGGCGTCGTCCGGCCCCGCCGCGCGGTCGGGATCGTAGTCGCGCTCCGTGGAGGGGTCAATCACCAGCGCGCGCTCCAGCAGCGCGATGGCCGCCGCGGGAGACCCGAGCGCCTTCTCGCAGCGCGCCAGGTCGCGCCACACCTGGCGCGTGAAGGGATCGAGCATGCGCAGCTCGAGCAGGTAGCGCCGCGCCTCGTTCCAGTCGCCGCGGTCGAGCGCCTTCCCGGCCAGGTTCTCGCGCGCCTGCGGATCGGACTCGTGGATGTCGCAGAAGGCGCGCAGCTCGTCGAGCGCCTCCTCCTCGCGACCGAGCTCGCGCAGGAGGCGCGTGCGCAGGACGTAGGGGTTCTCCTCGGCCACGTAGCGCGGGAAGCAGGCCTTCGCGCGCGCGAGCAGCTCGAGCAGCCGCTCGCGCAGCGCGCGCTGCGCGTCGTCGAGCTCCTGCGCCGGCCTCCGGCCGCCGCCGACGTCGTCGCCGCTCCCGCCCGGCCGCCGGTGCGGCGGTCCGCGACCCGCCGCCGGCGTCGGCCGCCACACCGCGCCCTGGCGCGCGAGGAGCTCCACGTAGCGCATCAGGGCGAAGAACTCCTCGCCGCCCGCTTCGAAGCCGGCTTCCAGCTCGCGGCGCGCCTCGTCGTGGCGCCGCGCCTGGTACGCGCGCTCGGCGAGGAGGAAGCGCGCCGCGGGCAGCCGCGAATCGACCTGGAGCGCGCGGCTCAGGAAGTCGTCGCGGTCCACCGTGCGGCCGGAACGATGGTAGGCCCACGCCACCTGCGTCAGGAGCTCGGCGTCGGGCCTGGCGCCCGTCGGCGGCGCGCGCACGCGCTCGAGCAGGCGGCGGCGCCCCGCGTCGGTGTAGGAGGGCTGCACCTTCATCGCCGAGATGCGGGTGCGCTCGAGCCAGTCGAGGAAGGCGCGGTCGAGCTCCTCGCAGCTCATCCCGAGCACCGCCTCGATCACGCCAGGCGTCTCCTCGTCGCGGGCGTAGCGCTGGAGCATCTCGTGAAGGACGCTCTCGCCGCGCAGCTCGACCAGATAGTCGGCGAGCAACCCGCCCTGGAAGTAGCCGAACATGATCTTCGGGCCGCCGAAGATGCGGTTGAGCTCGCGCACCGGCACGATCTCGCCGCTCTTGAAGTAGTTGAAGAGGTCGAGGTCCATCTCGCGGTCACCGCTCTTCGAGTAGACGTGCTCCTCGTGCACCGAGATCCCCTCGGTGAGCCAGCGCGGCACCTTGTTGCGCGAGAGGCCGAGCGTGACCACGTGGACGAGCTCGTGCACCGCGGTCTTGTCGAAGGCGAACTGGCCGCGCAGCTCGGAGCGCGGCGAGAGCAGCGTGAAGACGTTGCCGAAGCAGACTCCGAGCGCGCCGAAACCGGTGAATCCCACCGTGCGCGCCGAGAAATCGGGATGGCGCGGGAAGCACTCGACGCGCACCGGCTCCTCGGGGTCGAAGCCGTAGCGCTCGCACAGATCGGGCCACACCTTGGCGTAGAGCTCGTCGAGGAGCGGCACCAGCACCGGGCTCTCGACCGGGTGCATCAGGTAGGTGAAGGTCCCGCGTCGCACTTCGACGAAGCTGGCCAGCACGCTCAGCGCCGTGCCGATGTTGTTGGCGAGCGCGTAGGTGTCGGGGAACGGGTCGCGCTTGCGGAACTCGTTGAGCGCCGCCAGCGCGCCGTGGAGGTCGCCGGTGTTCACCAGGCAGCGCGCCATCCCGACGTAGCTCAAGGTCCAGCCGGGATCGGCGTGGATCGCGCGCCGGTAGTTCGGGATCGCCTCGCGGAAGCGGTAGAGGTAGTTCTGGATGTCGGCGACGCGGCAGAAGTTCTCGCCGCGGTCGGGCTCGGCGGCGAGGAGGAGGGCGTAGGCCGCCTGCGCCTCGTCCTTGCGCCCCAGCACGCCCAGCGCCGCGATCTTCGTGGAGAGACCGGGCCCGTGGCGCGCGTTCTCGCGCAGGGCGTTCTCCGCCGCTGCGAGCGCCTCGCTCGCGCGCTGATCGAGGAGGAGCACCTCGGCCCGCACCGACCAGGCGTCGGGACTGCGGCCGTTCACGCCGAGCGCCGCCTCGACGCTCGCGTCGGCCTTGTCGGAGTCCATCCGGAACAGCCGGGCGCGCGCGAGCTCGACGTGCGCCGCCGCGGAGTTCGGGTCGACCTTGAGGGAGTCGTTGAGCGCATCGACGGCCGGGAGCGCGTCGCCGCCGCTGTGGCCGAGCCGATAGGCGCGTCCCAGCAGGTACAGCGCCTCGGCCTGCCGGGCGTCGCCCGCGGTGCGCCACGCCTTCTCGAGCGGCACCAGCGCCTTGGCGGCGCGGTCGAGCTCGCCGAGGGCGATCAGCGCGCGGCCCAGCTCGAGCACGTAGGCGGTCGGCTCGAGCTGCCGCGTGGAGTCCTTGAACCGCCTCGCGTACTCCTCGTAGGCTTCCTTGCGCCGGCCGCTTCCCGCGAGCAGCACCACCCGCCGGCTCCACAGCGGCGCGCACTCCCGGTCGCCGTCCGGCGAGCCCTCGAGTCCGAGCTCGAGGTCGCGCTCGCAAGCCTCGATCTGGCCGCGCTCCAGGTGCAGGTCGAAGGCGACCGAGGCGAGCGCCACGCGGGGCTCCGCCGGCGCGATGGGCGCCGCCCGCGCCGCCTCGAGATCCTCCTCCGCCTCCTCGTAGCGCCCCTTCCGCCGCCGCAGCTCCGCGCGCAGCGTCCGCGCGCGCGCCGAGTGCGGGAAGTCGGTCAGGTAGTCCTCGATCGACTCGCTGGTCTCGCGGCCGAGCTGGCCGCGGCGGATCGCCTGGTCGAGCGCGCGCAGCTCGGCCAGGTCGGCGGCCGACTCGGCCTCCTGCGCGACGCCGCGGGCGCCGACCAGGGGTGCCGCCGCCGCGACCAGGACCGCCAGGAACGGTACGAAGGTTCGCATCCTCGCTCAGGCTCCCCCGGGCCTCACGGCCCCTCTCGAGTCCGCGACTGGAACGAGGACGGGTCCCCCACCCACGCCGTGCCGTCGGTGAACTCCTCCTGCTTCCAGATCGGGGCGTCGCGCTTGATCGAGTCGATCACGAAGCGGCAGGCCGAGAACGCCGCGTCGCGGTGCGGGGCGGCCGCCGCCACCGCCACCGACGCCTCGCCGAGCGGACAGGGGCCGAGCCGATGCATCGCCGTGACGCGCACGCCCTCGAATCTCCGGATCGCCTCCGCGAGGATCGCCTCGATCACCTTCTCGGCCATCGACGGGTACGCGTCGTAGCGCAGGAGGTTCACCTCGCGACCCTCGGAGTGGCGGCGCGCGGTGCCGAGGAAGGTGCAGATCGCCCCCGCCTCGGTCGAGGCGATCCCGCGCACCAGCCCATCGACGTCGATGGGGCCGTGCGTGATGCGGCGGTACCGGGCGTGGTCGTCGTGGTCCATCGGCGAACGGCCGCGCATCACCTGCAAAGCCGCGCCGAACAACCGGTGTTGAACGACAACCGTTGTCGCGGCTTTGGCAGGTGGATGCGCATGTTATCCGGTGCCTCCGGTGCTTCAACCAACGTCATGGCAAACCAGGCGTCGCAGGACGCCGGACAGTTGGCGAACATAGTGACAACTACTACGCCGTCGTGCACGCTGGCGGTCACGGTATGACATGATATGATTGCGTTCCATCATTCCATGCTAGCTGCGTAGCACTACGGCACCTTGCAAAACAAGTCCATACCTTGTCGAGAGATGGAATCGGTCCTGGAAGCGCTTCGATCAGTGGCCCGACCTCATTGTCGAGTGTATCCTCGCACATCACGATTGCCTGCCCCAACAATTCGTCACGAAAGCTCTGGACAATCTCTACTCTAAGAGCAGCCAATCTCGCGTCACCCATGAGCCGGTCACTCAGTTCGGCAGCTAGCAGAATCGGAGACCCATCTGGGTGAAGACCGCGGGTACGGAAGCGGCCATGCTTAGCCGCCCATTCAATCAACTCCTCAGGGTCAAGTGTCGCAACAGTTTGAATCGCGTTTGGAAGTTCATCGATCTGCATCATCTCCCGCGACAATTTGGTGAGCACGAACGGAATGTCATGGTAGAGAAGCACCGGGAACGAGCCGATAGCACCTCGAAGCTCACGCTCGTAGCTTTCCGTTCCAGCATAAACAGGCGGCGGCGTGGCATCGCGCGCACCGTCATAGACCGAGAACGCCAACGCAACCGTAGACTCTGTACAGATGAGTCTAAGGTTTACTAGTTCCTCGGGTAGGCTCTTGGCGGCCTCGCCACCCCAATGGAGCGTGCGTAGCGTTTCGGAAAACGCCGCTTCACCCGATCGTACGACCGTATTCACTGCGCGCACCAGTACGGCGGGATTGGATTCTCTCCCGAGGACGCGGCGTATGCGTCGAAGCTTCTCCCTCTGTACAGGAGTCGCGGTTGCGACGGGCTCAGGCTTTCTCGACTGATCCACCTGCCCGGTCGGACCGCAAGCAAGCATGAGGCAAGTAGCCGACGATAAGAGGATTCTGCACGCGTGAGTGCTGCGGAACGTATGGGTTGAGGGCGTGATCAGCATGCGTCAGGAGGGAACGGAGTGTGTGATGTTCACAAAACTCTTTCGCTTTCGACGGCATGGAGCGGCCGACCACCTCGGGTCCTGTTGATCAAACCGAAGCTCTCCAGCGTTGCGTAGGTCGCTTCCCGTTCGGCCAGGCGTCGAGCACG
>Ga0187893_10007891_pt1 | contig 17124 bp, 13 predicted proteins | sample MA1701074metaG_FD_139574 | JGI IMG/M metagenome (GOLD analysis project Ga0187893, IMG submission 139574) | White microbial mat communities from a basaltic lava cave in the Kipuka Kanohina Cave System on the Island of Hawaii, USA - MA170107-4 metaG ... | reverse complement strand
TGAGCACGGCCACCGGGCGGTGGCGGGGGGCGACGGGCTCCTCGACGGGGATCAGGACCCCACCCCCGCGGTCACGCCGTCACTGTGCCAGCTCCCGTTGCCGTTGACCAGGGTCGACCCCGGCCGGCCCCGGTGGGCCCAGGCCCGCCCCGGCCGGCCCCGGTCGGCCCCGGCCGGCCCCGGTCGACCCCGGTGGGCCCAGGCCGGCCCCGGTGGGCCCAGGCCGGCCCCGGTCGGCCAGGTCGGCCCCGGCCGGCCCCGGGATGGTCGGCCCCGCTGGGCCAGGTCGGCCCCGGCCGGCCCCGGGATGGCCGGAGGGGCGCCTCGCTATCCTCGCCGTCATGGCCCGTCGCCCTGCTCCCGGCGCGCGGGCGGCCCAGCGGCCTTGAGCTCCCCCGCCCCCCACCCGGCCGGCACCGCCGTGGTGGCCGACGGCGTGGTGGAGCTCGACACCCGCCTTGGCGGCTGGGAGCGGGTCACCGCCGGGTACCTGCTCACCGGGCCGGTGCCGCTGCTCGTGGAGACCGGGAGCCAGAGCTCGGCCCCCGCCCTGCTCGATGCCCTCGCCGAGCTGGGCCTGGCGCCGGGCGACCTCGCCGGGGTGGTGGTGACCCACATCCACCTCGACCACGCCGGGGGGGTGGGCGACGTGGCCCGGGCCTTCCCGGGGGCCACCGTCTACGTCCACCCCGCCGGCGCCCGCCACCTCGCCGACCCCTCCCGGCTCGTGGCCTCGGCCGCCCGGGTCTACGGGGAGCTCCTCGACAGCCTCTACGGCCGCCTCGATCCCGTCGACGCCGAGCGCATCGTCGTCCTCGAGGACGGGGCCGATCTCGACCTCGGCGGGGGCCGGCTGCTCACCGCCGTGCACTCGCCGGGCCACGCCAAGCACCACGTGGGCCTCCACGACTCGACCTCGGGGCTCCTCTTCGCCGGCGACGCCGTGGGGGTGCGCCTGCCCGACGTGGGCGTGCTCCGGCCCGCCACCCCGCCGCCCGATTTCGACCTCGATCTCGCCGTGGGCTCGCTCCAGCGCTTCGCGGCGCGATCCCCGGCCGCCGTGGCCCTGGCCCACTACGGGGTGGTCGACCAGGCCCCCGGCGACCTCCTGGCCGAGGCCACCGACGGCCTGCGGGCCTGGGCCGGGGTGGCCGAGCGGGCCTGGCGATCGGGGAGCGACGTGGCTGCGGCCCTCCAGGCTGCTTTCGGCGACGAGCTCGTGCCCGCCGACACCGGGGCGGCTCGGGCCGCGGCCGACGACGCCCCCCGGGCCCGGGCCGAGGTGCTCAACGGCATCCACTCCAACGCTGCGGGCCTGCGGCGGTGGCTGGACCAGGCCGGGCGCGCCGCGCCGGCGAGCGGCGGATCCTAGGCTGGCCGATGGCGTCGGGTGGCCGCCCGGCGGGAACCGCAGCGAAAGGCAGCCATGACCACCGTCGCGCTCGTCGTGAAGCTCACCGCTCGTCCCGGGTTGGAGGAGGAGGTCGCCGACTTCCTGTCCGGCGCCGTGGAGCTCGCCAACCAGGAGCCGGGCACGCCGGTGTGGTACGCCCTGCGCAGCGAGTCGACGTTCTGGATCGTCGACGCCTTCCCCGGCCCCACCGAGCGTCAGGCCCACCTCGACGGCCCCATCGCCGCCGCCCTCATGGCCAACGCCGACCGGCTCCTCAGCACCCCCCCGGAGATCATCCCCGCCGACGTGCTCGCCTCGAAGCTGCCCTGACCCGCCCCCTGCCCGGCGCTCAGACCGGGGACGGCGCCGCCGTGGCCGGGGGGATGCGGCCCATCCGTCCCGCCTGGTAGTCCTCCACCGCCTGGAGGATCTCGGTCCTGGTGTTCATGACGAAGGGGCCGTACCAGGCGATGGGCTCGCCCAGGGGCCGGCCCCCCATCACGAGCACGTCGAGGCCGGCGGGCGCCGCCGCCGGCTGGTGCTCCTCGGCGGCCAGCACGAGGTGGCCGGGGGCGTCAGCGGGGCCGGGCCCGAACACGGCGAGGTGGCCCTCCACGAGGGGGGCGGCGGCAGCGCCCGCCGCCCCCCGCCCGGCCAGGGCGTAGGCCAGGCCGTTGAAGTCCGGATCCCAGGGGAGGGCGACCCGAGCCCCCGGGCTCAGGGTGAGGTGGGCGTAGGTGATGGGGGTGCGGGTGGAGCCCGGCCCGGGGACGCCGCCGAGGGACCCGGCGATGATCCGCACGAGCGCCCCCCCGTCCTCGGAGGCCAGCAGGGCGACCTCGCCCCCGGCGATGCCCTGGTAGCGGGGCGGTGCCCACTTCTCGGTCGCCGGCAGGTTCACCCAGAGCTGGGAGCCGTGGAAGAGCCCGCCGGCCCGCACGAGGGCCTCGGGGGGCATCTCGGAGTGGACGATGCCGGCCCCCGCCGTCATCCACTGGGTGGCCCCGTCGGTCACCAGGCCGCCGCCGCCGGTGGAGTCCCGGTGCTCGAGCGCGCCGTCGATCATGTAGGTGACGGTCTCCATGCCCCGGTGGGGGTGGTCGGGCGCCCCCTTGGCCTCGCCGGGCCCGTACTCGACCGCCCCGAGGTGGTCGAGGAGGAGGAAGGGGTCGACGAGGGACAGGTCGAGCCCGGCGAAGGCCCGCCGCACCTGGAACCCCTCGCCCTCGAGGGCCACCGGGGCCTCGAGGACGGTGGCCACCGGGCGGGGACGGGAGTCGGGGCCGGGGCGGGCGAGGCGGGGGAGGGTGAGGGTGTCGGCAGTCACGGCGGCCATGGCGGGCTCCTCGGTTGCGTCGCCCCGCCCAACACTGGGCCCACTCCGCCGATTCCGGCCTCCCGACCCAGCCCCGCGCCCGTCGGGTCGGCAACGGTCGCTACGCTGCACGCGTGTGAAGCGGGGTGTGGTCTCCCTGGCCTGCCTGGCGGTGGCGGCCGTGGGGTTCGGGGTCGTGAACCGGGCCGGCGATGCTCCGGAACCGGCGGCGGCGGCGACGACCACCACCCTCCCGGCGCCGACGACCTCGGCTCCCACGACCTCCACGACGGCGCCGGCCACCGTCTACACCGTGGCCAACGTCGTCGGCCCCGCCATCGACGTCTACGCCGCCCCCGACGGCACCCAGGTCACCCACCGCATGGCCAACCCCTCGCCGCCCTATGACACCCGGCTGCTCTTCCTCGTCACCCAGGACCGGGGGGACTGGCTCGAGGTCATGCTGCCGGTGCGGCCCAACGGGAGCCGGGGGTGGATCCGCACCGCCGACGTTGACCTCGCCCGCCACACCTACAAGATCGAGGTGTCGCTGGGCGCCAACCTCCTCACCGTCTACAAGGGCAACGAGGTCTTCCACCAGGAGAAGGTGGGGCTGGGCAAGGCGGCCACCCCCACGCCGGGCGGCGTCTTCTACACCAAGGAGCTGCTCATCCCCACCGGTCAGCCCTGGTACGGGCCCTTTGCCTTCGGGCTCTCGGGGTTCTCCGACGTCCTCTACTCCTTCGCCGGGGGCCAGGGCCAGCTCGGCATCCACGGCACCGATGCCCCCCGGGGGCTCGGCACCGACATCAGCAACGGCTGCATCCGCATGAGCAACGCCGGCATCACCCGGCTCGCCGAGAGCCTGCCCCTCGGGGTCCCGGTGGAGATCGTCCCCTGAGGAGGTCCCGGGCCGCCGCCGCCGCCCTCCTCGTCCTGGGCCTCGTGGTGGCCGGCGTCGTGGCCGTCCAGCGCGGCTCGGGTGGTGGGGCGAGCGCGACCGCCGAGCTCAGCGCCGCCGGAAGGGCGGCGCCCGTCGTCACCCCCGCGCCCGACCCGGCCACCTCCTCCACCGAGGGGGTCGACCCGACGACGGCGCCGAGCCCCGCCACCACGGCCCCCTCGCCCACCACCGCCGCCCCCGTGCCGACGGCCGCTCCCCCCGACCCCTACCGGGGGGCCGGCACCTGGGTCGACGCCTTCGACTTCAACCCCCCCCATGCCCCGAAGGGGGTGCCCACGGTGACCCCGGCCCAGGTCGACGCCATGGCCGACGTGGGGGTGCGCACCCTCTACCTCCAGGCGGCCCGGCCCAACGATCCCCTGGCCCCGGGGGACCTCCTCGATCCCGAGCTGCTCGGGCAGTTCCTCGTGCGGGCCCACGCCCGGGGGATGCTCGTCGTGGCCTGGTACCTGCCCCACCTCGACGACGTGGCCAACGACCAGCGCCACCTCCAGGCCATCGCCGACTTCCGCTCCCAGGGCCAACGCTTCGACTCCATCGCCCTCGACATCGAGTGGCGCTCCGGCGTGAGCGACCACTGCGAGCGCTCCCGGCGGCTCGTGGCCCTCTCCCAGTGGCTGCGGGGGATCACCGCCGGCCAGCGCCTCGCCGCCGTGGTCATGCCCCCGGTGGTGACCGACGTCCTCAACCTCGACTTCTGGCCCTGCTACCCGTGGGGGGAGATGACCCCGCTCTACGACGTGTGGATGCCCATGGTGTACTGGACGAACCGGGCCCCCGGGACCCCGTGGCGGGACGCCTACACCTACACGGCGGAGAACCTGCGCCTCCTGCGTGAGCACGTCCCCGGGGCGGTGGTCCACCCCATCGGGGGCATCGGCGACCAGGCCAGCGCCGAGGACTACGCCGGCTTCCTGCGGGCCGCCGGCGAGTTCTCCTCCATCGGGACCTCGATCTACGACTGGTACACCCAGGCCGCCGACACCTGGCCCCTGCTCACCGGGCGCTGACCGGGCCGATCAGCCCTCGCCGCCCCCGGCCGGCACGAGGTCGAGCGCCCACACCGAGGGAGCGGGCTCGAGGTCGGTGCCCTCGGACCCGCCGATCACCACGAGCCGGTCGCCGACCACGGCCACGGCGGCGTCCATGCGGTTGGCGAAGGGAGCGGCGGCGGCCGTGAGCCAGGCGTCGGGCCCGACCCGGAGGCGGACGGTGAAGGCTCCGTCGTCGGGGTTGTCCCCGGTCGCCGAGGTGGCGAGGACGAGGTCGCCCCAGCGGTGGAGGTCCTGCAGCGGGGCCTGCTCCCAGGCGCCGCCGAACCGGAACCAGCCGGGTTGGGGGCCGCTGTGGCCGCTGAGGGCGTAGGTGCCCACGAAGCCGTCTCCCCGGACCGCGGGCCGCTGGTCGGGGCCCCCCTCGGGAGCCGGTGGGTCGGGAACGACCACCCAGGCGGAGCCGTCGAGGACCCAGGTCGGGCTCAGGGGCGGCGTGGGGGCGCTGGCGGTCAGCGAGGCCAGGGCGGCGCCGGCCATGAGATGGCCCTCGCTGGTCCGGCCCACCGTGGGGTAGATGCCCGGCTCGGGCAGGTCGGGCAGGGACGACCAGGCATCGGCGCCGACGTCGTAGGTGGCGCCGTCGGCTCGGGCCCGAGGATCGGGCACGTCGGGTGCCGGCTCGTCGCCAGGGTCCGCCGCCGTGGCCCACCTGTCCCGCTCGGTCCCCCCGGTCACGGTGATCGAGCCGTCCTCGGCCAGCACCCCGGCGCCGAAGCGGGCCGAGAGAGGCGGTGGCGCGCCCCGCGTCCAGGCCTCGTCACCCTCGTGCCACCGCAGGGTCACAGGCCGGTCCACCCGCCAGTCGAGCCCGGGGTCGCCGCTCCAGCCCGTGCCGCCGGGTTCGAGGCGCACGAGGGCGGCGGTCTCGCCGTCCCAGGCCACGGCGTCGACGAACACCGCCAGCTCGTCCTGGCCGGGGAGGGTGGTCCAGGTGCCGGTTCGGGCATCGAGGACCAGCCCGGCGATCCGGCCGTCGGGCCCCGGGCCCACGACGAGGAGCTCCTCGCCGGCGAGGACGGCCCGGGTGTCGCGCACGCCGAGCGGGGGCGGAGGCAGGAGCGTCCAGCGGTCGGCTCCCGGATCGTAGATGCCGCCCTGGGCCCCCCCCGGCGACCGGAGCTCCAGGGCCCCGTCGCCCGCGACCGCCGGCTGGCGGTCCGAGACCGGCGGTGTCCCCCACACCAGCACCCGGCCGTCGGGCAGCACGCCGTGGAAGCGTGTGGCCTCGGGGTCGAAGGGCATGGCCGCCCCCTGGCGCCAGGTGCCGAACGACTCGCCAAGGACGGTGCCGTCGGGGGCGACGAGGCTGGTGGTCAGCAAGGTCGAGTCGTTGCCCTCGCTCGTCGGGAGCCCGCCGGTGGCGAGGACGACGGTGGCCGCCATGGCGATGGCGCCCAGGCCGGTCGAGATCGCTCGGCGATGGTTGCGCCGCCGCCGCGCCCGGCGGGCCAGGTCGGCGTGGTCGAGTGGCGCCACCCGACCGGGGGCGATTCGGTGCAGGGTCTCGGTCAGCGTGGGCATCAGGCCTCCTCGTTGTGCAGGTGGGGCGTGGGGTAGGGACCGGCGAGGGTCGGTGCCCCGGACCGGGCTTCGATCGCCTCGGGCCCACCCCGGTCCGCCCGACGCCCGGGGTGGGCCCGGGCCCCGGGGTCGACGCCGAGCGACGTCCGCAGGGCATGGGTGGCCCGGTGGGTGAGCGACTTCACCGTGCCCTCCCGGCAGCGCATGGCCTCGGCCGCCTCGGCCACCGAGCATCCCCCGAAGTAGCGGAGCACGACGACCGTGCGCTGGCGGGTGGGCAGGGCCGCCACCGCCGCCCGGACGGCCAGGACGTCGGCGTGGTCGGGCTCGTAGCTCGCCGTGGCCCCCGGGCCGTGACGCCGGTTGGCTCGCCGCTCGGCGAAGCGGCGACGCCACCACGAGTTGGCGAGGTTGGAGGCCACCCGGTAGAGCCAAGCCTCGGGGTTGGCCAGGTGCTGGACCCGGTCCCAGTGGAGGTGGAGCCGGAGGAAGGCCTCCTGGGCCAGGTCCTCGGCCACGTGGCGGTCGCCCACGAGGCCCGCGACCACGGCCACCACGCGGAGGTGGTGCCTGTCGCTGAAGGCCACGAGGCGACCGTCGACTCCCTCGCGGGGCCGCGGGTGGGTGGTCATGGCGACGGTCGGGTGGGGGCAGATCTCGGTCTCGCGTCGGTCACGCCCTCCCCATCGCACGAGGCGGCCTCCAGGTTCACCGCCGGGTCATCGGACGGCGACGCAGGCGTGCGGGCCCCTGAGAGGGCATCCCCCCTCACCGCCGGCCCACCATCCAACGAGAACCCGATGAGGTCCGATCGCCGCATCATGGCTCGCCTGACCCTGGGACCTCCCCTGAGTTCCGCCCGTGACCTCCGCGGCGGGCGCTGAGCCCTCGCCCGGCGCCGGGGCGGGGTGCCGACCGTTCCCGTGGCCAGGTCGGTAGCCTCCCGGCGGTGGATTCGCGCAGGACCGTCGTCCCAGCGCCCGCGCCCACCCCCTCGACCGCCCACCCCCTCGACGGCGCGGCCACCAGCAGCGGGCTTCGCCGGCCCGGGGCCACCCGGTGCGTCGTCGCCGCGTGAGTCCTCGCGGTCTGGGCCGGGACCGCCCGATCGGAGGTGATGATGAGCGCTCGGCACCGGGCTCGGGCGACGGCGGCACCGCTCGCACGCCGGAGCGCGCCGCTCCCGATCGGGCTCGTCCCCGCCGAGCTCGCCGCTGGCGGGCTCCGGTCCATGGCCGGCCGGATGCGGCCCCGGCCATCGGCGAGCCGATCGCCGAGGCCGAGCGGGATCCGTACGTCGACCTCGTCCGGGCCGTCGCCGTTGGCGTCGTCGTCGTCGGCCACTGGCTCATGGCGGCGGTCGTCTGGCGGCGCGGAGAGCTCACGGCCGACAACACCCTCGAGCTGGTGCCGGCCACCCAGTGGCTCACCTGGGCATTCCAGGTCGTACCGGTCTTCTTCCTCGTCGGCGGCTGGGCCAATGCCGTCTCGTGGCGGCGGGCCTCGGGCGCGGGCCGCACGCACCAGGAGTGGCTGGCGGCCCGTACGCGGCGCCTCGTCGGCCCTCTCCTACCGCTCGCCGTCGCGTGGGCCCTCGCCGACGTGGCCCTCGACGCGGTCGGGGTCAACCGCGACCTCCTGCACCTGGCGGGGCGAGTAGCGGCGCAGCCCGCCTGGTTCCTCGCCGCCTACCTCGTGGTCGTCGCGCTCACGCCCCTGGCCGTGCGTGGGCAGGAGCGCCTGGGCCTGAGGTTGGTGCTGGCCCTCGGCCTGGCTGGTGCGGTGGTCGACGTGATGGCTCGCGGTCTCGGCGTTCCCGCCGTGGGCTGGCTCAACTTCGCCGTCGTGTGGCTGCTCTGCCATCAGCTCGGCATCGCCTGGGAGGCAGGCGACCTGGGTCGGGGTCTCGCGACCCACCGCACCGGGATCGCGCTTGCTACGGGCGGGCTCGTCACGCTCGTCGCCATGACGAGCCACATGGGCTACGCCAGGAGCATGGTGGGGGGGCTCGAGTCGGACAGGAGCAACACGAGCCCGCCCACGATGGCTCTGGCCGCGGTGGGGCTGTGGCAGGCGGGACTCGTGCTCGTCCTGCGCGAGCCGTTGGATCGGTGGGTGCGGCAGAGCGAGGTGCGGGCCCGCCTCCGGCGCACCAACGAGCTCGGGATCAGCCTGTACCTCTGGCACCTGAGCGCCCTGGCGCTCGGTTGCGCCCTCCTGCTTGCCACGGGCCTCTTCCCCCAGCCCGACCTCGCATCGCCGGCATGGTGGGGTTCGCGACCCCTCTGGCTGCTGGCCCTGGCGGCCGTGCTGGCGCTGCTCCTGCGGATGACGAGGCGCCTCCGGACCTGGAGGCCGATCGACGCGCTCGCTTCCGTCGGCGGACGTTCGCCCTCCGCGACGTCGGGCCTTGCCCCGGCCAGCCCGGTGCGCACGGGCGCCGGGGTGGCCGTCATCGCGGGGACCGTGGCGGCCCTCGCTGGTCTGGGCCTCGAACCTGCTCCCCTGCCCGTCGTGGCCATCGTCTCCATCCAGATCGGGTTCGCCCTCGCCTTTCCGCTCGCCGTCCGACCCGCCCGAGGGCACCGCTCCGGCGGGTCAGTGCCGTCGGTCTGGCCCGACGGGCTCCGTCTGGGGTCAGGGCCCTCCGGAGGGAGCGATGATGAGGCCCAGTGAGGAGAACTTCTCGGCGGCTCGGTCGTAGCCCCGCTCGAGGTGGTGCACGCCGTGGAGCACCGAGGGGCTCCGGGCGGCGGCGGCGGCGATGACGTAGGCAAAGGCGGCCCGGATGTCGGGCATGGTGATCTCGGCGCCCCGGAGCTCGGAGATCCCCCGGACGAGGGCCGAGTGCTGCCAAGCTCGCTCGTGGAACCGGCAGGAGCGGCCGACGAGGCACTGGTCGAAGAGCTCGATCTCGCCACCCATGTGCTGGAGGGCCTCCACGTAGCCCAGGCGGTCCTCGAAGATCGTCTCGTGGATCACCGACATCCCCGCCACCTGGGTGAAGAGCACCACGAGAGGCGGCTGCCAGTCGGTCATGAACCCGGGGTGGGGGCTGGTGTGCACGGCGCTCGACCGCAGGGTGCCGGCCGGCGCCTCGGCGGCGATGCCGTCGTCGTCGATGGTGAACCTGGCCCCCATGCGCTGGAGGGTGGAGATGGCGGTGACGAGGCGGTCCTGGGCGCAGCCGGTGATGCGCACCCGCCCCCCGGTGGCGAGCCCGGCCACGAGGTAGGAGAACGCCTCGATGCGGTCGCCCCCGAGGTGCTGGGTGGCGCCCTCGAGGCGGTCCACGCCCTCGATGAGGAAGCGCCGGTCGGGCTGGAGCTCGATGCGGGCCCCCATGCGCTGGAGGAAGAGGGCCAGCTCCACCACCTCGGGCTCGGTGGCGGCGTTCTCGAGGGTGGTGCGGCCCTCGGCCACCGCCGCGGTGAGCAGCACCGTCTCGGTGGCCCCCACCGAGGGGAAAGGCAGGCGGATGTGGGCGCCCTGGAGGCGGCTGGCCTTGGCCTCGAGGCCCTGATCGCCGAGCGCGACCTCGGCTCCCAGGGCCCGCAGGGCCCCCACGTGGTAGTCGAGGGGCCGGTTGCCGATGCGGTCGCCGCCCACGAGGGGCACGAAGGCCTCGCCCACCCGGTGGAGGAGGGGCCCGACCATGAGGATGGGCACCCGGTTGAGCCCGGTGTAGGACACCGGGATGCGGCTCTCGTCAAGGCCGGTGGCATCGACGGTGACCTCGTGGCCCTCTACGGCAACCTGCGCTCCCAGGGACCGCAGCATGCCGGCGGTGATGTCGACGTCGCCCAGGCGGGGGGCGTTGCGCACGGTGGAGGGGCTGGTAGCGAGGATGGCGGCCACCATGTGCTTGGTCACGGCGTTCTTCGAGCCCGCGATGGCCACCTCGCCCCGCAGGGGCCCGGCGGGCTCGATCCGCCAGGTGGTGGGCTTGCCCCGGGGTCCGGCCACGGCGCCATCTTGGCACCCCGGCTCCGCCGCCGGAGCCGGGCTCAGGCCGGCTCGGTGCCGGCCAGGGCCGGGGGCAGGGGGCGGTGGTGCACGAGGTGGAGCCGGCGGGTGGTGCGGGTGAGGGCGACGTAGAGGGCGCGCAGGCCCCGGTCCCCGCCGGTCCCGGCCGGCTCGGCCACCGCCGCCGGCTCCACCACGACCACGGCGTCGAACTCGAGGCCCTTGGCCCCCTCGACGGTGAGCACCGACACCGCCTCGTCGAGGGCGACCACCTCGTCGGCCTCGGCGGCCAGGCCCAGCCGGGTCCGGACGTCGCGCACGAGGGCGTCGGCCCCGGCGGGGACGAGCAGGCCGACGGCGCCGGTGCCCACCGCCTCCCGCTCGGCGGCGGCGGCCCGGGCGGCGGCCGCCGCCAGGTCGCCGGCCCCCGCCGCCCGGGTCATGGTTGGGGGGATCCCGGCGGCCCGGACCGATCGCGGCGGGGTGGCCTGGGCCGAGGAGGCCCGCAGCACCCGGGCGGCGAGGTCCATCACCTCCACCGGGGTTCGGTAGTTCACGCTGAGCTCCACCACCCGGGGCGGCCGCCGCCGGGGCAGGTGCTCGAGGACCTCGGACCAGGCCGAGGCCGACCAGGCCCGGCTGGCCTGGCCCAGGTCGCCCACCACGGTCATGGAGCCGCCGGGACAGCGCCGGGCGAGCATGCGGAGCTGGAGGACCGAGAGGTCCTGGGCCTCGTCCACCACGACGTGGCCGAAGGTGCGCATCCCGTCCTCGCCGGCATCGTCGCCGGCGTCGGGCTCGGCCCACCGGGCCAGGTGGCGGAGGAGGTCGGCCCGCAGCACCTCGTCGAGCTCGGGCACATCCTCGAGGGCCCGCTCGGCTACCGCCGCCCCGGCCGAGGCGGAGGCATGGCTCCCCGGCCCGGCCCGGGCGGGGCGGGCCCGGGCCGGCACGGGGCCGAGGAGGGTGGCGGCCTCGTCGAGCAGGGGGACGTCGGCGGGGCTCCAGGCCAGGTCGGCCACGGCCCCCCGCCAGGGTCGGTGGAGGAGCGCCTGCTCGCCGGGGTCGAGGAGGCCCTCGCCCACCTCGGCCAGCAGCGCCGGCCACCCGAAGAGGTCGTGGAGGAGGGCCTCAGGGGTGAGCACGGGCCACATCCGCTCCAGGGCCCCGATGACCGCCGGGTGGCGGCGGAGCCGGCGGCGCTCGTCGGGGGTGAGGGCGAGGTCGGCCTCGTCGGTCATCCCCTCCTCCCGGCGCCAGCGGGCCCACTGGCCCTCGAGGTGGCGCAGCACCGCCCGCTCCACGAGGCGGCGGCGCTGGTTGTGGGTGCCCCGGGCCCGTCGGGCCCGCTCGACGAGGCGCCGGCTGGCGGGCGGGTCGAGGGTGAGCCGGTGGCGCCCGACGTGGGCCACCGCCGGGCGACGGAGGGGCCGCTGGCGCTGGGCCACGGCCCGGGCCACCATCGTCACCATGCGGGCGTCGGCCTTGAGGGTGGCCGCCCGGGGGTCGTCGACGTCCCGAGGCCGCAGCCCGGGGACGAGGGTGGCGGTGGTGGCGAAGGCCACCGACTGCTCCCCCAGGGCGGGCAGCACCCGGTCGATGTAGCGCAGGAACACTCGGGAGGGGCCCATCACGAGCACCCCCGCCCGCTCCAGCGGGAAGCGGTGGGTGTAGAGGAGGTAGGCGGCCCGGTGGAGGGCCACGGCCGTCTTGCCCGTGCCCGGCCCCCCCTGGACCACGAGGACCCCCGGGAGGGGGGCCCGGATGATCTCGTCCTGCTCGGCCTGGATGGTGGCCACGATGTCGGCCATCCGCCCGGTCCGGGCCCGGCCCAGGGAGGCGAGCAGGGCGGCCTCGCCCTTGAGCACGAGGTCGTCACCCGCCCCCTCGTCGCCGCCGAGCTCGAGCAGGTCGTCCTCGATGGCCACGAGGCGGCGCCCGGCGAGGACGAAGTGGCGACGGCGGCGCAGGCCCATAGGGTTGGCGGGGGTGGCCCGGTAGAAGGGCTCGGCTGCCGGGGCCCGCCAGTCGACGACGAGGGCCTCGTTGTCCTCGTCGGAGATGGCCACCCGCCCGATGTAGAGGCGCTCGCCGTCGAGGCGGTCGATCCGGCCGAAGCAGAGCCCCCCCTCGGCCTCGGCCAGCTCGGCCAGGCGCCGGGCCGAGAGGTGGACCCGCACGTCGCGCTCGTAGCGGGCCTGGTGGGTGCCTCCCAGGCGCTGATCCGGGGGGGCGCCGTCGTCGGCCAGGGCCCGGGCCGCGGTCCGCATGGCCTCGAGCCGGGCGTAGGCGCGGTCGATCACCGCCTGCTCGGCGGCCAGCTCCGGGTCGGGCCCCCTCGCCGTCACCCCGGGATCGGGCCTTCCTCCCAGGCGAGTTGCCAGCCCCCGCCGGTGGCCGGCGAGATCCGGGCCCGGTGCACGACGGGCAGCGCCGCCGTCGGCGAGCGGGGATCGGGCTCCCAGCGCACGGCACGCACCACCGTGCGCACCCCGTCCTCCCAGCGGGCCTCCTCGCCCACGAGCTCGAGGACGAACGCCCCGTCGACGACGGCGGCCCCCCGGGCCCAGACCTCGGCCACCCAGGCGGCGGTGAGCGAGGCGGTGGCGGTGGCTGCCACCCGGTCCATCCGCCCCTCGATGGTGGGGCTGCGCTCGCCGGGCAGGGCCCGGACCACGAGGCCCCGCACGAGCCGGCACCCGAACGCCTCCTTGGCCGAGCTCACGTGGTCCCGCAGCGCCGGCAGGGCCCGCTCCCGTACGGCCCGCTCCACGAACCGGCCCTGTCGGTCGAGGTAGCGCGAGGCCCGCCACGCCCGCTCCCAGTTCAACACCATGGCGACGTCCCGGGGGCCGGCCAGCTCGGGCGGGGCCAGGGCGGCCCGGTCCCCGAGCCAGGACGCCATCTGCTCGAAGTGCTCGGGGGCCATGCCGAACTGGTTGGCCCACAGGGCCAGGGCCTGGAGGCAGGGCGGGAGCTCTCCGCCCAGGGCCAGCAGGGCCCGTTCTCCGGCCAGCTCGTGGTCCTCGAGGACGAGCTTGCCCCGGCGCCAGGCGAGGTGGTGCACCTCCCCGGTGCAGGCGATGGCGGCCCGGGCGGGCTCGAGGAAGTCGTACCACCGGGGGATGCCGATGGGCACCGCTCAGGCCCCCGGCCCGGCCCCGGCAGGCACCCGGCGGCCGCCGCCGGCAGGGGGGCCGAGGTCGGCGGCGTCGATGGCCACGGTGCGGGCCCAGGCCGGGGGGGCCCAGGCCTTGGCGCCCCGGGCGTGGAGGCCGCCGATGAGGCCCACGACCACGGGGAGGTTGCCCGGCGGCCGCTCGGGCCAGGGGGTGAGGCCGTCGGTGAGCACGACCACGGCCGAGGGCCGGGGCCGGAGCCGGGCGGCCGCCTCCAGGCCGGCGCCCATGTCGGTGCCGCCCCCGCCGATGAGGTCGAGGGCCCGGACCGTGGCCACCCGCTGCACGGCCTGGACGGTGGCGTCCACCGAGAGGACCCGGACCCGGGACCGGACGAGTCCCCGGAGGATGCCGTCGACCTCGGCCAGCACGGCGGCGAGGAGGTCGTCGGTCATGCTCCCCGAGGTGTCGCAGACCACGGCGATCTCGGGTCGGGGCTCCTCCATGGCCGGCAGGATCACCCCCGGGCAGGCCTGGGCCCGCCGGGAGGGCCGCCGGTAGGTGTAGTCCACCCGGCCCGTGGTCTGGTTCACCCCCTTGCGCACCTCGGCGGCCAGGACCCGCCGCCAGTCGACCCGGGGCTCGAGCAGGTCCTCGGCCCACCGCTGCCACCCACCGCTGAGCCGACCCCGACCCTCCTTGGCGTGGCGGAGCACGTCGCTGGCCACCTGGGCCCGCACGAGGCGCCGCTCGCTGGGGGGCAGGCCCGAGGACTGCTCCCCGCTGAGCTCCCAGTCCCGGGTCTCCCCATCGGCCCCGCTCCCGCAGTCGGGGTGATGCTCGTCCTCGTCGTCCTCACCGGCGGGGCCCCGGCCGGCGTGGAAGTACTCCTCGGCCAGCCGGCCCCGGGTCCAGCCCTGCTCCTCGGGCACGATCCGGTCCTCGGGGAGGCGCAGGCCGGAGGCGAGGAGGTCGTCGTTGATCTCGGCGTCGGCGGCGGTGGCCCAGTCCCGCCGGCTGGACCCGTCCACCCCGGCGGCCCGGGACCGCCCGGCGTGGTCCCGGACGAGGTGGCCCACCTGGTGGACGAGCACGCTGCCGAGGAGGGCCACGCTGTGGCCGGCCACGTACTCGGGGTCGACGTAGAGCCGCCAGCGGTCGTCCACGGCCATGCGGCCCAGGCCCTCGGTGGGCACCACGGTCATGGCGAAGAGGGCGCTCGTGAGGTAGGGGTGGCGCTCCACCGCCCACAGCCGGGCCACGGTGAGCTTGTGGGCGTCGAAGTCCTGCGCCTCGGGCGGGGGGTGGGCGCCCGTCACCCCTGCCAGCGCCTGTCGGCCAGGAGGGGCAGGAAGGCCTTCACCTCGGGCGGGGTGGGTGCCTTCGGTGGGCGGCAGCTGGCGAGGACCCGGGCGGCCACCGCGGCCACGTCGGGCGCCTCGGCCCCGGCCCGACCCAGCACCTTCCAGCCCGCCAGCCACCGCTCCACCGTGGGGTCGGCGGCCACGGCGCTGGCCACCGCCGAGAGCACGGCGAAGGCCCGGTCGCCGCGCTCGGGCAGGGTGAAGCCCTCCGGGTCGGCGAGGACCTTCTCGGGGTCGGGGAGGTCCATCTGGGTCTCCCACATGAGCAGCTCCACCCCCGCCCCGGTGCCCACCGCCCCACTCACCAGGGCGGTGGCTACCTCGTCGGGGGCCTCGGCGGCTCGGGCCGCGGCCCAGAGCCGGGCGGCCATGTCCCAGGTGCGGGGGCTGGGCCAGCCCCGCCCGGCGGCGGCGGCATCGGCGGGCACGGCCAGGGCCAGCCCGGGGCGCACGGTGAGGAAGGCCGAGACGAGCGCCCGGGTGGCGGCCACGCCGTCCTCCCAGCCCTCGGGGAGGGTGGGCACCACCGGCGGGTCCCATCCCTCGACGAGGCCCCGGGCGAAGTCGGCGGGCTCCACCGTCCAGTCGAGGTGGCAGAAGCGGTTGGCCAGGGGGGCCGAGAGGTCCCAGCCGTCGGCGGCCTGCTCGGGGGGGTTGGCGGCGGCCACCACCACGACCCCCTCGGGGAGGTCGAGGTCGCCCACGACCCGCTCGAGCACGACCCGCAGGAGGGCGGCCTGCACCGCCGGCGGGGCGGTGGAGATCTCGTCGAGGAAGAGCACGCCCCGGCTGGCGGCGGCCAGGCGCCGGGCCCATCGAGGCGGGGCCATGTGGACCCCGGCCCCGTCCCCCGCCTCGCCCCCGGGGGCGACCACGGGAAGGCCGGCGAAGTCCGAGGGCTCGCGGATGGCGGCGATGACCGTCTCGCAGGGCCATCCCAGGGCGGCGGCCATGGCCGTGACCGCCGAGGTCTTGCCCGTGCCCGGCGCCCCCCAGAGCAGCACCGGCACCCGGGCCGCCACCGCCACCCCGAGAGCGTCCACGGCGATCGCTTGGCTCACGAGGGCACGGTACCCGCCAGGCCCGCCCCCGGTGGGTTGGCCCGGGGCCGGTAGCATCGATCGATGCCCCGAGGTGACGAGCGCACCGGCGCGAGCGACGGTCGGCCCGGCGGGCCCCTGGCCGGGGCCGTGGGGTGGGCACGCAGCCCCGGGGGCCGCAAGCTCGTGCGCTACTCCATGGTCTCGGTGGTGGCGGTGGCCATCTCCCAGGCGGTGCTGGCCGTGTGCTACGGCGTCCTGGACTGGTCGGCCCGGGTGGCCAACATCACTGCCGTGTGCGTCTCGGCGGTGCCCGCCTACTACCTCAACCGGGCCTGGGCCTGGGGAAAGCGGGGCCGCTCCCACCTGCTGAAGGAGATCGTCCCCTTCTGGGCCATGGCCCTCCTCGGGCTCGTGCTCTCCACCTGGGCCACCGATGCCGCCGAGTCCTACGCCGTCGCCCGGTGGTCGTCGCGCCTCGTGCAGACCGTCATCGTCATGGCCGCCTCGCTGGCGGCCTTCGGGGTCCTGTGGGTGGCGAAGTTCGCCATCCTCAACCGCTACCTCTTCGTCGACGGCCCCCGACGCCCGGAAGCGGAGCCCGGGGGCGGGCAGCTCTCGGCCACGCTCGAGCCCTGAGCCAGGCCCACGCCGAGGCCCGCCTGGCGGTGGCCGCCGCCACCCGGGGCTTCCTCGCCGAGGACGAGGGCCGGGCGCTCTACCGGCTGGCCCGGCAGGCGGGGGCCACAGGGCCCGTGCTCGAGGTGGGCTCGTGGTGCGGGCGCTCCACCGTCTACCTGGGGGCCGGCGCCGCCGAGGCCGGCACCGTGGCCTTCGCCGTCGACCACCACCGGGGCTCCGAGGAGCTGCAGGCCGGCTGGCCCGATCACGATCCCGAGATCGTCGACCCCGCCACCGGGCGCATCGACACCCTGCCCTGGCTCCGGCGCGCGCTGACCGCCGCCGACCTCGAGGACCACGTCGTCGTGGTCGTGGGTCGCTCGGCCACCGTGGCCGCCCACTGGGCCACGCCCCTGGGCCTGCTCTTCGTCGACGGTGGCCACGGGGCCGTCGAGGCCCACGGCGACTTCGAGGGCTGGGTCCCCCACGTGGCCGTGGGCGGCTTCGTGGCCATCCACGACGTCTTCGCCCACCCGGCCGACGGGGGTCGACCTCCCTTCGAGATCTACCGGCGGGCCCTGGCCTCGGGCGAGCTCCGGGACGAGCCCCGCCACGCCGTGGGGTCCCTGCGAGTGCTCGTGCGCACGGCCCCGCCCGGGGCCCAGGCCAACACGGCCCCGCCCGGGGCCCAGGCCAACACGGCCCCGCCCGGGGCCCAGGCCAACACGGCCCCGCCCGGGGCCCAGGCCAACACGGCCCCGCCCGG
>Ga0187893_10007890_pt1 | contig 17124 bp, 14 predicted proteins | sample MA1701074metaG_FD_139574 | JGI IMG/M metagenome (GOLD analysis project Ga0187893, IMG submission 139574) | White microbial mat communities from a basaltic lava cave in the Kipuka Kanohina Cave System on the Island of Hawaii, USA - MA170107-4 metaG ... | reverse complement strand
GGGTGGAAACAGGTAAAGGGTTTCTCGGTCCACCGCTTTGAAGTGTGCGCTCATGCTGTAACTACGTTTCCCTCTTCTTCCCGGTTACTTGCTTGCTCGGAAAGTCCGACAGGCTGCTAGCCCCTCCTCCGAGAAAATTCGTCTAGGCGTCATTTGACTCATGCCGACTACGCTTGTCGACGATGAATCTCGCGAGGCTCTTTTTTTGATCTGGACCCTCATTTTCCCCTGAATTTATCGAAGCTTCTGGCGGTTGCGACCTTAGCTGCCGCTCTCTTTTGCATGGCTTCCAGTGGCTGAGCTGCTCCCGGCCCCATCCGCCAGGTGGCGGCCTGAAAAAGGCTAAAGTGAAGGCACTTTGCGCCGATATCAAACTTGCTAGGGCGGCATACCTCTATTTGGCTTTCGCGGCACACTGCAGTTGGTTTGCAGCGGCTTCGAGCTACGCCCATGTCGTGCTCTGAGGCTGAACGAGTCTACCCAACCTTATGGAAAGCCAAATCCACAACGAGCCGCTGAGTATGACAAGGCCAATGTCGGCACGTGAAGGCTCCCCAAGGGCTCATCATCGCATCTTGATTGTGGACGACGATCACGATGTGCGCCGTGCATTGATGGAAGTCCTCATCACTAGCGGATACGAATGCGACCAAGCTTGTTCGGTTCCTGAAGCGCTGCTTTACCTGGAGCAGCAGCCGTACGCCTGCATTTTGACAGACCTGATCATGCCCGAAAAGTCGGGGCTCGACCTGCTGCGGGATGTCGTGTCAAGGCGTCCGGACGTTGCTGTCATCCTGGTGAGCGGGCAGAACGACACCGCACAAGTGCGCCGCGCTCTAAAGAACGGTGCTTATGATTATCTAGTGAAGCCGTCGACGGCCGGGGAGATCGTCGCCACGGTTGATGCGGCCCTGAGCAAAAGGCAGCAGTATCTGAAGGAGCAGACCGACCGGCAATCCCTCCGTGAGCGTGTAGAGATCGGGATGGTGGAATCGATCCTCTTCGAAGACATTGTTCGAAGTACGATCGATGGCATCATGATCACCGATCTCGAAAATCGAATCATCATGGTGAATCCGGCGTACGAACGGTTGACCGGATTTCTACGCCAAGAGCTGATGGGTACGATTCCAGAGATCTTGAAAGGCAATCGATCATCTATGGACTTCGGCCGGCGGGTTACGTACGAACTGTCGTCGAGCGGTTACTGGTCAGGTGAAGTGATTGATCAGCGGAAGGATGGCACTGAGTGGTATGCCAATCTGACCATCAGCCGGGTCAAAGATTCTCGCGGCAAAGCTTTTGCTGATGTTTTTGTGGTTAGAGACATCACCGACAAGAAGAACATGGAACAGCAGTTGATCGACCGGCTGCTGGAAGTGCAGTCAGCCCAGGATGCGGCGATCATCGGTTTTGCGAAACTTGCGGAATGCCGTAATCCGGAAACAGGTGTCCATCTTGAGAGAATGCGGGAATACTGCCGGATTCTCGCGGAGCACATGGCAACGCTGCCCCCTTACCGTGACCAAATCGACGACAGCTACATCGATGCTTTGTACAAGTCGAGTCCCTTGCATGACGTTGGCAAGGTCGGCATTCCTGACAGCATTCTGCTCAAGCCGGGAAAGCTGACTCACGAAGAATACGAGATCATGAAGACCCACACCATCATTGGTGGAGATGCGTTGAAGGCGGCGGAAAGCAAGCTTCCTGGACGCTCGTTTCTGACACTCGGGAAGGAAATCGCGTACCACCACCACGAGAAATTTGATGGATCTGGCTATCCATTCGGTCTTTCGGGTTCGGCGATTCCACTGTGCGCCCGGATCGTGGCTTTTGCGGATGCCTATGACGCGCTTACTTCAAAACGCGTCTACAAAGACATGGTGAGCCCTGAGGAGTCGAAAAGACGTCTCTTGACAGATCGTGGAAAACACTTCGATCCGGAGGTCGTTGACGCTTTCTTGAACTGCGAAGGTGACTTTCTGAAGATCTTGGCCGAATTTACAACCGAACCCTAACCCACCCAAAACCCTGTCAAGGCAAGCCCTGAAGGGGCTCTAGCTAAAATCAGTCTTGATAGCGTAGAAGGCTGAACACATCGTAGCCCTGCAGCTTTTCCCGACCATTCAGAAAATCCAGTTCTACCAAAAACGCCAAGCCAGCAACCTCTCCGCCCAACTGCCGTATCAGATGAGTCACCGCCGCTGCTGTCCCTCCGGTGGCCACAAGGTCGTCCACAACCAGCACCCGTTGTCCTGGCTGAATGCCATCCTTATGGATTTCCAACGTGTCCCTACCGTACTCAAGGTCGTAGCTCACCTTGATCGTTTCGGCGGGTAGTTTTCCCGGCTTGCGGACCGGGACGAAGCCAGCCCCTAGTTGGCAAGCCAATGCCGGAGCAAAGATGAAGCCGCGCGACTCAATTCCTACGACCAAATCAATTTTTTGTGCACGATAGTGCGAACTGAGCTCATCCAGAACACCCTTCAGAGCCTGTGCGTTCTTTAGCAGTGTCGTAATGTCGTAGAAGAGAATGCCTTTCTTTGGAAAATCAGGAACGCCGCGGATAAGCTCCTTAAATTTATCCATTTGATACCTCGCAGTATTTGAAGTCCTTGGAGCGATCAGACTGTGCTCCATCGTCAAAAAGCGGCCACATGATAGCGGCACATGTCGGCAAACGCCAGACGAAATCCGTGCTTGTTCGTCTTTAAAATGATATCGGCTCCTGCATCGTCACTCGCAGCAGTCTGCTATACTTGGCGCCCCTCGGAATAAAGTCCGGATCTGTTGGGAGGTTGCCATCGAGGTCCTCGCGACTGCTGTATACGTCGGAGCATCAACTTTGAGACTCAGTGCAAGGATCATTCGTCTAAGTACAAGGCACACAGGCCGAGTTTGAGGAGGGAGACAGCACAATGCGAAAGGGAATTGTTCTAGCCGGCGGTTCTGGTACACGGCTTTATCCATTAACGCGTGCGGTCAGTAAACAGCTGATGGCTGTGTATGACAAGCCTATGATCTACTATCCCTTGTCGGTACTGATGCTGGCCGGGATCCGCGAAAACCTGGTTATCACCACTCCGCACGAACAGCCGGGTTTCAAGAGATTGTTGGGTGACGGTCGCACCTGGGGGCTCGACCTTCACTACGCCGTCCAGCCCAGCCCCGACGGTCTTGCGCAAGCCTTCCTGATTGGCCGAGAGTTTCTCGGCGGCTCGGCGGCCGCCTTGGTTCTGGGTGACAACATTTTTTACGGGCACGGCCTGCCTCGTTACATCCAAAGCGCTTCAGACCGTGAAACCGGGGCGACCATTTTTGCTTATCAGGTGCGTGATCCGGAGCGGTACGGTGTTGTTTCTTTTGACAGCAGCGGCAAGGCGCAGACGCTGCAGGAAAAACCTGCCAAGCCGCTTTCGTCCTATGCCGTGCCGGGTTTGTATTTCTACGACAACCACGTGTCTGAGGTAGCTTCCCGGCTGAAGCCGTCACCTCGCGGGGAGCTGGAGATCACTGATTTGAACCTCGAATATCTTCGCGCGGGTCAGCTTCATGTCGAGAAATTCGGGCGAGGTATCGCGTGGCTCGATACGGGTACTCATGAATCTCTGCTCCAAGCTTCTGTTTTTATTCAAACCATTCAGGACCGCCAAGGGCTTATGGTGTCCTGCCTCGAAGAGATTGCGCTCAAGAAGGGATTCATAGATGCCTCACAGGTGAGACATGTGGCCGAAACAATGAAAGGGAATGAGTACGGGCGTTACTTGCTGCGGATGTTAGAAACTGACTGAAATCGCCAGCGCCATGCCTTCTGGCTGCGAGAGTGATTTCAGATTAGCGAAGCAAACAAGGTCGGAGGTTGAGAAGTGAACTCCAGACGCTTTCCCGAGCGGGGATGCTTGAATGCCAGTTTCGCAGCGTGTAAAGCAAGGCGCCGAACTGGGTCGGTCCTGCTTCCATAGGCGTGATCTCCGACAATTGGATGCCCCTGCTCGGCCAGATGCACCCGAATCTGGTGCTTGCGACCTGTTTCAAGCTGCACCTCGGCCAAAGTCCGATGTCTGGAGCGCTGCAAGACCCTGACATGGGTCACCGCTCGTTTTCCTTTGGCTCGGTCGCGAGTGGAATAGCATCGGTGCACGCGATTCTCGGCAAGGTACGACTCGATGGTTTGTTCATTGCGCGCCATTTGACCTTCTGTAATCGCCACGTAGGTTCTGCCAGCGCTGTGTTCTTTGAATTGATCTTGCAGATGCCGCTTCGAAACCTCCGACTTGGCGAAGACCAATAGGCCTGAAGCTTCCCGGTCGAGACGGTGAACGATGAAAAGCATTTCGGGAGGCTTCTTGCTCTTGACGTGTTCAAAGAGATAGGCGTAAAGCGTCCGATTCTTTTCCTTGTCAGTAGCGATCGTCAACAGGCCTTCCGGCTTGTCGACGACAATGATGTCCTTGTCTTCAAAGATGATCTGGACGCTGCGACCGGGTGACGCCTTTTGATGGCGAGCTGCGGGTCGCCTTCGAGAACTCAAGAGTTCACCTGTGAGTTGGTTGCACCGAACGGGGAAGGGAAAGGAGGATGCACCGGTTTAACTGTCAAGCACATCCCGAACCTTGCGTGAGAGCGAATCGGGACTGAATGGTTTTTGAATGAAATCAGTACCCGGCTCCAGCTCACCCTGGCGGATGGCGGAATCGTCAGTGTATCCGGACATGTAGAGTACTTTGATGTCGTGCCGCATGCCGAGAAGTCGCTTGGCAAGATCGCGGCCGCCCATCAATGGCATCACCAAGTCTGTCAGCAACAGGTGAATCGGATCGGGATGCTGTAAAACAATCCGCAGTGCCTCCGCTCCATGTTGTGCTTCCAGGACATTGTAGCCGCTGCGCTTCAAGACTTGGTGCACCAGACTTCGAACAACGCTCTCGTCTTCCACTAGAAGAACCGTTTCCGTGCCCACGGCCAGCTCCAGCTGGCTGCGCTCAGCTGCGGCTGGTTGTTGGATTTCCACTTGAGGAAGATAGATGCGAAACGTGGTTCCGTGCAGCAGCTCGCTTTCTACCGAGATGCGTCCTCCACTCTGTTCGATGATGCCGTAAACCGTGGAGAGTCCCAAACCGGTCCCCTTGCCTTGCTGCTTGGTTGTGAAGAAGGGTTCAAAGATTTGAGCCTGCGTTTCGGCATCCATGCCGCAGCCCGTGTCGCTGACGACAAGCATAACTGAACTAGCGACACCTGACGGAACGGCCGCCGTATCGGATTCAATGTTCGTGGTTTTCAATGTGAGCTTGCCGCCTTGAGTCATTGCATCGCGGGCGTTGACGGCTAAATTCAGAATCACTTGTTCAATCTGGCTGCGGTCGGCCTTCACCATTGCCAGGCCAGGCTCGAACACCGTGACCAGCTCGACGTCAGCTCCGATCAGCCGGCGCAGCATCTTGTCCATGCCTAACACCACCGCATTCAAATCCAGTACCTGTGGCTGAAGCACTTGTTTCCGGCTGAATGCCAGCAATTGGCGGGTCAAATCCGCTGCTCTCCGGCTGGCCCGCTTGATCTCTTCTACATCGCCGCGCAGTGGATCCTGGGGGCCCAACGACATCAGCATCATTTCGCTGTAGCCACCGATTGCCGTCAAGAGGTTATTGAAGTCGTGCGCGACGCCGCCAGCCAGTTTCCCAACAGCTTCCATCTTCTGGGCCTGACGAAGTTCCTCTTCCTTCTGGCGGAGCGTCGCTTCCGCTCGCCGGCGTTCGCTGATATCCCGGATCACGGCGAGATAGCCGCAAGACTCGCCCGACGCATCGTTAAGCTTGCGAACGGAGGCCTCGACCACCAATTCGTGGCCGCTCTTGTGCCGGTGGGTACTCTCTCCTCGCCAAACACTGGCAACTTCCAAGGCATTTTCGCTGGGTGAGCTGGGTGCAAGCCATTCATCATGAACCAATTCCCGGAGTGGGCGATGCAGTGCCTCGTAGAATTTGAAGCCATAAAGCTCTTCTGCACCGTGATTCCAGTAGTTGACGAGATTCTCGTTGTCAACAGCGATGATGGCTTCGGTAACGTGCGACAGGACGTCGGCCTGGAACTTCAGGCGCTCTTCGTCTTGTTTGCGCGCGCTGATGTCGTTGGCGACACTCAACGTGCCGATGACTGCACCGCCCGGATCGCAGAGCGGAGACGCATTGATTTCAGCCCAAAAGCTACTGCCATCCTTTCGCAAGAACCGGGTCTCGAAACGCTCGGTGATTCCCTTCGACTGATGCTCGTGCCGCTTGAGAGACGCCCCCCATTCCTCCGGAGGGAGTAAGAGCTCAAACGCGCGTCGGCCCTTCATTTCTGAGTCGGCGAAACCGGTTAATGCCAGCATTCGGGCATTGACGATTTGCACGACATCGTCGAGATCCGTGATCAAAAGTCCTTCTCCAAGACTTTCAACCACCGTTCGCAGCCGGGCTTCGGAATCGCGCAGTGCGCGCTCCGTCAACTTCTTCAGCCCCACGTCCCGCATGAGAGTTACGAAGCGGGGCTGGCCACCCGCTTGCAGAAGCGTGACAAAGGCTTCCAGATCCACAAGCATTCCATCCTGACGCAACCCCCGAAACTCAAGGATAGCTGGCACGGTTTCGCCTCGCAGCCAGCGGCGCCGGATGCTCAGTATGCGTTCTCTGTCACCTTCGCCGACGACCAAGGAGAGAGGTTCCCCTTCAAGCTCTGCAGCACAATCGTATCCGTGCAAGTCGAGAAACGCCTGGTTCACTTCCACGATCACTTCACCCGAATCCACAAGGATCGGGTCTGCACTGCTGTGAATGTGCTGAGTCGTTTGCTTCAGTTCGATCGCAAGCGCTCGTTCTGCAGAGCGATTCATCGCCGGAGTTTCCTCGGTTCTTCGTACGACATCTTTCCCGCCGCTTGCAGGAATAGGTTGCCGGCACGAGTGGTTCGATCAAAGGCAGTACGTGGCGTTTGTCTCAGAAGCGCCGGAGAGAGTCCCCTGTGGATTGTGGCATCGGCGACTTTGAAAGCCTGGTTCTCAAATAGATCAGTCAAGCGCCTCAGGCCCCCTTAGTGAAGTAGTCTGAATAGAGCGAAGTCGCACAATCGGGACAAATACCGTGAGAGAACTGCGCTTCGGTGTGGCTTTGGATATAGGCTTCTAACTGATTCCAATATCCCTGGTCGTCGCGAATCTTCTTGCAAGAGGCGCAGATCGGAATGAACCCGCTCAGAACTTTGATCTTGGCGAAGGCGTCTTGCAGTTCCTGAATTAGCTTTTCGCGTTCTTGTTGAGAACGCTTTCGTTCTGCGATGCTGCGGGCCGAAAGCAGAGTTGGATGTCCCGAAACGCCACTGATGGAAAAGGTGGACAAGAGCAGTTCTACTTCCAGCCAATCGCCCGATGCCAGTCGCAGCCGGACATCGGTCGGCTTTCCGGGACCGCTGTCGGGCAACTGGGAAATCGCAAGCTGTACCAGGGGCAAATCCTCCGGATGGATGAATGCCGAAAATCCACGCCCCACCAGCCAAGCGGGATCGTAGCCCAGCACAGTCTCATGGGATGGAGATGCATAGATCAGGTTGCCTTTGAGATCCAGCAGCGCAATCAAGTCCAGAGAGTTTTCAGCCAGCAGCCGATAGCGCTCCTCGCTGTGGCGCAACTGCTCCATCGCATGACGCCTCTCCCGCATATGGCGAGAGAGGTGGTAGAACGCAAAGCCAATGAAGAGGGCAGTCAGCGTTGCCAGGACCAGAAAGGTGATGGCTGCCTGTCGGGCCTTGATTTTGACTGTCTCTGAATGCTGCTTAAGTGTCTCGTTCTCGAACTCGGCAATCGCTGCTGCGCTGGTTCGAATTTGGTCGCTTAGGGAGGAAACACCGCGCCAGAGTGTCTCTATCTTGATGATTGGCGTTGGGATCTCTTTGCGAGAATCGTTCAGCTGTTGGAGTAGCTCCACTTCGCGCGCGACATGACGTTCTAATTCATGCACCGTCTCCAAACGACTGCTTACACCGGAGGTTAGTTCTTTGAGTCGGCTGAATCTCGTGTTGATAGCCGATGCCAGTGACGAGGAGGTTTGCAAACCAGAGCTTCCCGAAGCCAGGAAAGCTAACTGGCGCGCCTCCGCTTCCTTTACAGAAAGCAGGGTGCTCTCCAGTTGCCGCAGAATCTCCTGGCTGTGAGCCAGGGATTTTCCTGCTTGAGCAAATTCCTCAGTGCTGCGATAGGATGCGAAACCAGCGGCACACAAGGCAGCAACCGCTAGAATGAAGCTGGCCGGCAGCCTGCTTTCAAGAGTCCACTTCATGCACCAGGTTCCTCCGTTGAAACAGTGGCTCGTGTCGTTCCAGACTGATCACGTACTAGCTCATGAGCAAAGATGGTTTGGATGTGTCGAAGGCGGCTGGCTCAGATACAGCAGTCCGAGTCCCACCAACCAGTATATCGGTACTTCCAACCAGAAGGTTCACCTTTTGTTCTCAAAGGGTTTGGATGGATTGTGTCTGGAATATGCACAACGAGTCGTGCTTGGACTCGCGATGACGAAGTTTCTCCCAGAAAGGGACGAGGGTTCTGGCGGATGACTCTGTTCTCAGAGGTTGGACGGGCTCGCTTGCGATATGACGAGACTAAACTCCTGGCATGGCTTTCTTGAGCGGTTTCAGCAGCAGCCATAAGACGCCCGACATGAAGAGCGCCATCGTTGCCAGGATGAAGAAGAAGGTCGAGTGGTCCCAAACACGCCAGTAAACACCGATGGCCGTCAGTTTGTTTCCGATGGCTGTGGCGACAAACCACCCTCCCATCATCAGGCCGCGCATGTGGGCAGGTGCCACCTTGGAAACGAGAGATAGACCCATGGGCGACAGCATCAATTCTCCCAGCGAGACAATTGCATACGAACTAATGAGCCACCTGGGCGAAACCTTTCCAGTGTTGCCACCCGCCAGGCACGCGACCGCCATCAGATAGAAGGAGACCGCCGTGAGGAACATGCCGATGGCGATCTTGGCAGGAGTCGATGGTTCCAGCCCCTTCTTCCCCAACCAGCGCCAGAAACTGATGAGAGGTACCGTGAGAGTAATGATCCAAAATGGGTTGATTGCGTTCGAGATCACACCGGATACATTGCCCCATGCCGACCAGTCGGTGTTGTCGTTGGCGAAATAGGTTAATGTGAGCTGGTTCTGATGGAAGGCCATCCAGAAGACGATGACGATCACGAAGATTACTAGCAGAGCCATGATTCGTCGCGAATCGGAAACTGCATCAATTGCCAGGGGTACTTTTGGATGGTTCTCTGCGCTAGACGCAGCGCCGTCTTTGTCACTCCATGAGATGTATTTTCGAAACCCCCAGAAAGTGCCCAGGCAGATGATCATCCCTAAGCCTGCCACTGTGAAGGCAAGCCGAAATCCGAACCGCTGGCGCATGAACTCCGCAACAACTGGCGCGAGAAAGGCGCCGATGTTAATGCCCATATAGAAAATGTTATAGGCCGAGTCCTTCAGCCTACTTCCTTCGGAATAGAGACTTCCGACCATGGCCGAAACGTTGGGCTTGAAGAATCCGTTTCCGATGACCACCAGCGTCAAAGCCACATAGAGTGTCGTTGCTGAGGGAACATAGAGCAGAAAATACCCTGCGGCGAAGAAGAACGCCCCAAAGGTGATGGCCAGTCGCTGTCCCATCCACTTGTCCGCCAACCACCCGCCAACGAGGGGACTGAGGTAGACGAACATGAGGTAGTAGGAGAACAGGGTGGTTGCATCCTGCTCGGCCCAGCCCATCCCCTGCACTGAGTCGCGGAGGTAAAGGGCCAGCATTGCACCCAGGGTGTAGAACCCGAAACGTTCCCACAGTTCAGTTGCGAAGAGAACGTACAACCCAGGCGGATGTTTCTCTTGAATAGTGGGTGTTACTGTTCGGGACGCGGTTGTCGTTGGGTCCATAATAGTGAATCAGAGTAGGGAAAAGACGCGCGGGTTGCAAGCTGTGAACTCATCGGAAACACGTTCTCTGCAGGACACGGGACTTTGCATCCTGGAGAGAACCCAGTATCATCCGCAGACGAACTGGTCAGGAGGCCACCGAATATGCCGGCAACATCCGAATGGCAACCGCGGACGGTTGAACGCGTTGACACAAAGTACCGGAAGATTGTAACACCCATTCCCGTACCCGATTCCATTCCCATCCTTGAGAAACTGAAACGTTTTGAACCGGAAGCCATGGGCGGGCAGCCTCCCGTGGTTTGGGACCGGGCTCAAGGAATCAGCGTCTTCGACCGTTGGGGCAACCAATGGCTCGACTGGAGCTCCGGCGTCCTCATCACGAATGCCGGGCACGGCAGGCAGGAAATTGTGGACGCGATTGTGAGCCAGGCACGCAAGCCGCTGCTCACCACGTATTGCTTTCCGAATGAGGTTCGCGCAGAACTCGTGGAGAAACTGATCTCCATGAGCCCGGCGCCTTTGCGAAAGGCGTTTTTGTTGACCACAGGATCGGAAACCATCGAGTGTGCAATCAAACTGGCTCGCACAAACGGGATCAAGCACGGTGGGCGGGACAAATCAGTGATTGTCTCTTTTGACAGGGGTTTCCACGGTCGCACTCTCGGAGCCCAAATGGTCGGTGGAATTTCTGGACTGAAGGAGTGGATTGTCAATCACGACCCGGGCCTTGTCCAAGTGCCGTTTCCAGACGGCTTTCGGACCGAGGACGTTCGCTTCGAAGTTTTCGAGGAGGCGCTAGAGCGACTCCATGTCGAGCCTCGCAACGTCGCAGGCGTTCTGTTGGAGACCTACCAGGGTGGGGGATCGAGCTTTTGCCCGAAAGAGTACATTCAACAACTCAGGAAGTGGTGCGACGCACGACAGGCTCTGCTGATCTTCGACGAGGTGCAGGCCGGATTCGGGCGGACTGGCAAGCTCTTTGGCTTCGAACACTACCAGGTTGTTCCCGACCTGGCGTGCTTCGGGAAAGGCCTCAGCAGCTCGCTGCCAATTTCTGCAGTTCTCGGTCGGCAGGATGTAATGGATTTGTACCCACCGGGAGCCATGACCAGCACGCACACGGGCAATCCGCTCTGTTCTGCCGCCGCACTTGCGAATCTTGAGATCCTTCTTCGAGAAAATCTTGCGCAGAACGCACTCAAGGTGGGCGGCATGATGCATTGCAAACTGGCGGGTATCAGGAACAAGTACCCGGCTGTCATCGGAGCACATCACGGTCTGGGACTGGTGGCGGGACTGCACATGGTGAAGCCAGGCGGCAAGGAGCCAAACGGCGAACTCGCCAAGGCGATTGTTCGCAGGGCGGTTGAGAAGGGGCTGCTCATGTTCGCGCCTGTCGGGTTTGGTGGCGCCACCGTGAAGATTTGCCCGCCATTGTGCATCAACGAAGAAGCAACCGCTGAGGCCGTTCATGTACTGGAAGAGTGTATTGAGGAATCGGTGTAGGAGCCGGCGAACCACAACGACTGAGAGATGCGTAGGATTCTTGGCGGCTTTCCCGTCATTCCGGCCAAGCGCAGCGCGAGCCAGAATCCAGATCGCGTTTGCGCCAACGTACTGTCTTGCCTGCAAGAAACGCCTGGATTCCCGCTTTCGTGGGAATGACGAAGCGTGCCCCTTCATGTGCCTTCTAGGGATTTTCTGGTACCTCACAACGGCCTCAGGCGCTTACTTGAAAACAACGATCCCGAACCGATCAGGGTTGTGAGGGTTGGCCTTCTTTAGTCCTGGATGGCACCACATGCTCAAGCGCCTCCCTGCGGCATCCTCGGTGCCGTCCCATCGATTGACCTGTACACGCCATTTCTCTCCACTCTTGGGGGCGAGCTGTTTCGACAGGGGGGTGAAGTTCTTGAATGGAATGGCCACCTCCAGCGTCCAGCCGTTGTCCTGATCCTTCCGCTGGTTGAGCGTTCCCCGGAGTGTCGTCTTCAATTGTACTCCCTCAAAGTTCAGATCCTTGTCCAGACTTTTCGGGAACGGATAGAAGTAGTCGTAGAGAACTCCACGGGCATTCATCTCCATCCCGAAGTAGGAATCCGTGTCCTGGCTGGGCTTGATGAAAATCTCAACGCAGTCATCTTTGTAGGTGGGATCGTCGCGGTTTTCATAGGTGGCGGTGATGTCCGTGTCCTCGGCTTCATACCCCACGTAGAGAGTATCCTCACTACGAAGCATTCTCACGGTGGTTTTCTGTTTCTTGCCAGTCTGAAAATCCCACGGAAACAGCAGCGTGATTGGAGTGGTCTGCGACCAAGCGGACTCCGAGAGCTTCCCGTCAGCGACGATTTTCTCTTTGGTTGATTTCACCACATACTCTGGCAAAGGGCCGAGACCCTGCAATTCGGTGTACTTGTCTGCAGCACTACCCAGCCCCATGAGTGCCAGACACGCCAAAATGGTTCTCGTCAACATGAGAGATCTCCTTTGGTGCAGTGCGATCGAAGCTATGCCGAGGACGACGACGTATTTTCACCTGTGGCGATACCGCACACAGTGACAGGGGATTGAAGCACTCGTCGACTGGACCTTGCAGAAGTCTATTTCTTTCTGCCGGTCCTAAAGGTCTTGCGGTAAAGCGCGATGGCCTGCTGAATAATCTTCAGGGCAGGATCCCGACCCAGAAAGCGCTCGACACGCACGGCCTTGTGCTCGAGCATCTTGTAATCCTCAAAGAATCGCTGCAACTCCCTCATCTTGTGCTTGGCCAACTGGTTGATGTCGACGTATTCAGAATATTCCGGATCGTCGGCGTGAACGGCGATGATCTTGTCGTCCTCTTCGTCCTGGTCGATCATCTGCATGACGCCGATTGGCTTCGCACGCATTAAGGTCAGGGGATAGACAGCTTCCTGCCCCAACACCAGAATGTCCAGCGGGTCTCGATCGTCGCAATATGTCTGCGGGATGAAGCCGTAGTTCGCCGGATAGTGCACCGAACTGAATAGCACCCGATCCACCTTTAGAAGCCCGCTGTCCTTGTCCAGTTCATACTTATTCTTCGAACCTTTTGGAATCTCAATGATGGCAGTGACCATTTCAGGAGCATGTACCCCCGGGGGGATGTCATGCCAGGGATTTTTCATGGCGATCCTCAGCGATCGAGAAAAAATAACCACGAAGGCGCGAAGGACGCAAAGATGAAGAACTGCCCTCTCGCTCAATCTGCGTTGATCAGCGAAATCTGCGTCCCAAAGGTCTTTGCATCTTTGCCATTCAATTCGCCTTTTCGAAAATGAAAATGTGCTGCCAGGGAAGAAAGTCCAGTTTCTTTCGTAACCGGAAACCCATGGGCTCGATTTCCTTTAGAACCTGGCCAACGGTCATCTTGTGTTCCGGCTTGATTGGGACCGAGGGATCCTCCCCCCGGTATTCAACCAAAACCAAAACGCCGTCAGACTTCAATGAGGCTCGAATGCCAGCCACCATCTCTTCCGGTTGTTGAAACTCGTGATACACGTCTACGAGGAGAGCCAAATCGAGTGCAGCCGCGGGCAACCGAGGGTCGGTCGGCGTGCTTAACACGAGTTCGATATTCTTCAGACCCTCCCGTCTCTTATTGTTTTCCAGCAGGTCCAGCATGCCTTGCTGAATATCGACGGCGAACACCCGCCCGCTGTCCTTCACCCGGCGCGCCAAACGTAGCGTGAAATACCCATTGCCGGCGCCCACGTCAGCCACAGTCATTCCAGGTTCGATCTTCAGCGCATCCAGGACCTTTTCCGGCTGCTCGAACTTTCCGCGGTCTTCACGTGTCAGCCAATCGGCACCGGCAGCACCCATGACTTCAGCGATCCTGCGGCCTTTGTACTCTGATTGGCCTACTGCGGGAGCTGCGCTTTGGCCTTGGAGTGGTCCCGCAAGAAGCAAGAAACCAGCAACAATTCTTAGAAAATCTCCTCCCGGGGAGGGTTGGCGCGAAGCACCGGAGTGGGTCCGTCCGCTGCAACACAACCCACCGCATGGCCTCGTGGCCCTTGCCCCTCCGAGGAGGGGATTCACGCGCATTCCCCTTCGCATTTCAGCCGTGTTGCCACTGCCGGGCACCGAAACGGCTGGCCTCCATTCGCGCCGGTTGTCTTGATTTGGGAACATCCTTACCTCGCAGGGCCAGCTTCAGCGGATCACAGCGGCAGGCAGGAGGATAGCAGAGTTGTGGCAGGACGCGGAACGGTTTGCTTGTAACATTGATTAGATTACTTTGGATAGAAAGCGCCATCCCGCACAATGCGGATGAAGTGGTCGGTAAACTTGGCATGGGCTCCCGGAAGCTCGGTCTTGGGCATATGGCAGCTGGAGCACCTCTTCGTCGCCGTGCGGCACGCCTTCGCGGTTCCTGCCGCCTGCAAGTTTGCGCCGGAAGCGTGACAACTGAGGCACTTCGCATCATACGAAACCGGCTCATGGGCGAGCGGTGCATGCGGATCGTGGCAAGCGACGCAGGAGATGCGCCGGTCCTTTGGATCGCTGTAGTAGCAGGAACTCTTCGCTAGCCGATACGGTTGAAAGCGAATGTTGCCGGCGCCACCGAGGTCTGGCATTGCCATTACGTCTTCATAGCTTCGGTGACAACTGCCGCAAAATCGCTGCGAGAGTTCATTCCCGGCCATCTTCGCAGGAGAGAACACACCGGCTGTCTTTGACCGCCCCGCCTTCGCGGCCTCCACATGCGATGCGGCCGGGCCGTGACAAGCCTCGCACCCGACGCCTGGAATCAGACCCTCCAGCCGAAGCTCTTGACTCTCACTGACCGCGTTGGTGGCATGACAGGAAAGACACTTTCGCGTGTCCTCGGGGGTCAGCTTTTGTCCCAAGGAGGCTTCCAGAGATGGCGGCTCCAGCTTCGATGCTCCCAAGGTGAAGTCCAATCTTTCGACTGAAGGATAGAAACTGACACGGCTTTCATAGAGGGCTCCATTGTATTGAAGCAGGTAGGTCTGCCTGGTTTCACCGTGGCCAAAACAGTAGCTGAGAGGCACCGAGATCGACTCGTCGCGGAAACTCACCTTGTAGACACTGCGGCCCGATTGACGGACGATCTGGTAGGTGTATTCGTTATCCCGAAATGTTAGCGAGGGGTGAGATGCAAGGACCTGGCAGTTTTCCGCGGAACGCATGGCCTTTGCCATCCCGGTGACCTGATGAGCCGCAACCAGCCGGGCATGGCATGGGGAGCATGCGGCCGAGCCCGCAAAACCTGCGGTAGCAGCTCCTTGCATCGGCCGCCAGTCTGTCCTAGGTTGCGGATTCTGTGCCGCGCGCAAGCAAACTAGAAGAGTGGATAGTGGTAGAGCCAAGCAGGCTGCCGCGGAGAACCAGCGAATCGTTGTGGCAGTGGGCTGCACGACGTTGTCCTCTGCTGGTCAAGTCCAATTAGGTTCAAGCTTGAGGGCACGACACACCAATTCACACTGCGAGGTCAGATCAACCCTCACTTCAGCTCGATGCGAATCGCATGCGAGTTCGTCTTTCCCGTGTTCTTCACCTCGTGCACCACCGCATCGCTCCAACTCACCGTGCCAAACTTCCGTTGAGCTTGCGTCACCTTATTGTCGGGAATCGTCGTTGTCTGTACGTCGTAGTTTGCCAAGTACACCGTAATGCCACGCGGATGACTGTGCTTGGGTTCCGTTGAACCCACTGGCACCTTCGCCTCAATTACCCGAAGCACGGCATTCTCAAACAACAACTTGTGAGTGTCGGGACAAACCTTCAATGGATCGAGTGGGTTAGTCCCTTGGGACAGGGTGGCGCCGACTCCGACTGCGAGAAAGATTCCCACCGCGACAAAGGCCAAATAGCTCTTTTTCATCGTATCTCTCCTTAGGTCGTCTGATTTCGAGAAAGTAAATTTTGTTCACCGATTGGACAACGAAAGGCCTTTGTCTTGCAACAAATTCAAAACGGGACCGGAATTTTTCGGACGAGCCAGGTAATTTTGTTTCGGAGTTGGCCAGCAGAGACTTAGTCCACCAGCGAGGGATCATGCGGAACCCACAAGAGATCGATTCGAAAAACATCAGTGACAGGGAAACAAACCTGGACTTCTCATTGCCCGAGGAGTCTCGTTGGCTCGCATTCTGGGAAAACCTTAAGGGCCTGTTTGTGAAGGCGGTGGCTAGTTCCGTTTCAGCGACTCCGGCAGAGACCGATCTGCTCTTGGCAAGTGCCGTTTGGTACTCGACGATTCTCGGAAATCTGAAGTCGGTACTCATCGGCCAGCGCCAGCCGGCGATTTCAGCCCGTCCCGTTGAAACCTCACTGCTCTTGAAGTCGCAGTCGCGCTTTCGGGGCTTGTGGGAGAGCCTCGGAGCTCTGTTCAGAACCTCAACCGCGGCCATCACTGCGGCACCGGTTCAAACCGATCTTCTTCTTGAGACAAAGCCGTGGTTCCGGACCATCTTCCGCGAGCTTCCCGCGTTGTTTGGCCCGAGACCCGTGTATGCGCTGAGCGCACAGCCGGTCACTGTGTCGCCACTGTTCATGGAGTATCGCTTTCGTAAGCGATCGGCCATGTTCTCGGTCGTCGCACACTGTCTGCTCGTTGCAGCGATTTTGTGGCTGCCTGGTTGGTTGCTGTTGTCAGAGAAACCCAAGGGGAAGACGCAGGTTGTTACCCAGCTGACGACCGAACCATTGTTTCTGAATCTGCCTCCCAAGCCCAAGAAATCTGGTGGTGGAGGCGGAGGTGGACGGCAGGAGAAAGCTCCTGCTTCGCTGGGCAAGCTGCCTCGATTTTCGGATCGTCAGTTGACCCCGCCGACGCCGAAGATTGTGAACCTGAAACCGGTGCTGCCGGTTGAACCGACAGTTGTCGTTCCGCAACTCGCGCAGTTGCCTCCGGTCAATGTCGCCCAACTGGGAGATCCGCTGGGCATTCCAGGGCCTCCTTCCAGCGGTCCCGGAACGGGCGGTGGGATTGGAACAGGTACCGGAGGAGGTGTCGGGCCTGGCAAAGGAGCTGGTGTAGGTCCGGGTGAAGGCGGGGGAACGGGCGGTGGACTCTACCGGGTTGGTGGCGGAGTCAGCGCTCCCACAGTGGTGTATCGTATAGAGCCCAACTATTCAGAGGATGCGCGGCGAGCACGGTATCAAGGGAGTGTC
>Ga0187893_10007889_pt1 | contig 17128 bp, 13 predicted proteins | sample MA1701074metaG_FD_139574 | JGI IMG/M metagenome (GOLD analysis project Ga0187893, IMG submission 139574) | White microbial mat communities from a basaltic lava cave in the Kipuka Kanohina Cave System on the Island of Hawaii, USA - MA170107-4 metaG ... | reverse complement strand
GTCGAATCTCATCCTGCAATCCCAGGATCACATCGGGATCATCAATGGTGAGTGGTTTCATGTTTCCATGATCTCACCAGTTGCTACTATGCGCAATTACTTATGTCGCCATGTTTAGATAAGAGGTAAAACTGATGTCGACCTATCTCGAGGATAACGGACGTCCATACCTATGATACGTTGCTACTTCGGGTCCGTTCCTAGCCCGGCGCAATGTGTGATGGATTGTTGCTGCGGGTATCCTTTGCATTCGAAGAGAAGTACCCGCTAACGCTGCCGAGCAGAGCACTGCGATATGCCATGGCGACATGAAGGCTGTATCGACAAGCATCATTGTCAGGAAGGCATATAAGAATAACGGAATGTAGTACGCAGCGTCAGGCAGTCGGTCGTCGGAAGCGCGAACGGCACTGCGCGCTGCCGAGATCCAGTAGGCCACGAAAAAAGCCAGTGGAATCATTCCGGAGGCTAGCGCGATGTAGAGGAAGCCGTTGTGAGGGCCAGTTATATAGCCGGACGGTGGAAGGGGCATCACGGCATTGGCTGCACCTACGCCGACTGGCCACGAGTCGAGGATGCGCTCGAGAGCTAAAGGCCAAAGAAAACCGCGACCGCTTTCTTCAGCGCCGCGAACCTCATAGTAACCTATGAGGTCGTTAAAAACACCAAGTACAGAAATTACCCAGCTCAGCAGGAAAAGCAACAAGACAGGAACGAACCCTCGCTTGAGCGAACGTCGAAGGGCTAGAGCGCCTCCGATTGCAATCGCCAAGAGCGGTCCGCGGCTCACAGTAAGACCTACGATAAATAGGCAACCAGCAGCTGCCAGCCATGACATGAGCCGCATGGCCGTTCCTCCGTGGAGGCCCAGAACGAAGAAATAGAGGCAACAAAACCCAAACCAAGCCGCCAGGGCGTTGCCGTTGGCCAGTCCGGACGCCTCGCCGCCGCCAACGCGAGCGATGTCTTCTGTGAGGCTTTGGTATTCAAGATACGGAAGTGTGCAGAGTCCTATCATGAATGCCGCAATGGCAAAACGATGCAAGAATCTCGGTCGCAAGGCTAGGGATTGGACTATGATAAGGGATAACACCCAAGTCACAAAACTTCGAAGCATTGAAGATGCGCCATGGATCATTAGCTGTAGTAGGAGAAAAGAAGCTGCACAGCCAAGCGGGAACTTGAGAAGTCTGAAGATTTCTCGCACACTCGATCTTCTTATTGTGAAAACACAGCACGCAGCAAGCGCTACAAGCGTGCCGAATCCAAGCAAAGGGATCGTGACTCCCCACGCTTCCCCGAAGAATGCATAAGCGGTGGAGGCGTAATAGCCATACTCAAGTACGCCGTTTGGAGCGCTGCTGCCGTGTCTCATAGCGTGAGTGTTTTTTTGGTTCTTCAATCCTGATATCGCATTCCTCTTGCTTACCATAGAATTCCTAATCTAAAGGCACAAGACGCTTTTCATGCAAGAATCTAAACATCTCCTCGGCTGCCAAAGCGTGGCCATTCTCGTTCCAGTGCCCTGTCTCCATCGACCCGAATCCATGGAGCGACTTCCCGGTCTTAAGATGGTGCTTAAGGAACACCGGCGTGAGATTCAAGCAGTCGACGGCATGCTGGGCTGCGAACTTTTTGAGCAGTCTGTCTGGTTGACCGTAATCGAAAAGAAGGTGGTATCTTTCATTAAGCTGGTGCTGGATGCGAGGATGAACCTGTTCTGCACTGGGAAGGGTCACCAGAACGAATCCCGCACCGTGGCTTGCAACGGAATCCTTGAACTTGAGAACTAAGGCATTACTGATGTCAAATGCCTCTCTCCAAAGTTCAGTCAGATTAGGTCTGTAAATATTCAAGTCTGAGAACGGATCGAGAACCCCATCCTGGTCTCGTGAGGAACGGCGGAGGTAGTCGGACTCAAAGCTGCTTTGTCGAAAGCCCTCCCTAAACAGGTAAAGTCGCTCGGAAATCAAAGCTGCGAGGTAGGACCTCGTTTTGATGATCTGAAAAAATCTCTTCGGGAATGTTAGTTCTCTTTCGAAATCGTCAAGTGTGGACCGATCTAGAACAAGCTTTCGGTTCAGGTCAAACACGAAGTAAAACCCCATACTCGCTCGGTTGAGGATCTTTGAGTTGTTGCGGATATCATTGCCCGTCAGGAACGCGAGGATTACTAAATCGGGAGAAAAGGCGACGCCGAAGTTCTGGTACCTCATGAATTCGTCCGCGGTTCCAAACCCGGATTGTCCCATGGCGAGAACCTCGAATTTCATGGATCGTGGTTTCTCGTTCAGCCTCTTCTCGAGAAGGGCGGGGAAGGTGTCCTCAAGCGCAACTTGGAGTGCTTCCACATACGAATCGCCTAGGACAAGTATCCTGAACGTGTCCAGCGGTTTTTCATAGGCCCGTTCAGAGTCCCGAAATCCATGGGAATTGAAGTATCCCTCGGAAAACCCTTCCTTGGTGTGGCGGTAGTAAGCGCCAGGGATGTAAGTGACTCCCTTCCCGGGAAGGAATCGAATCGTGGATTTGTTGTTCACCTTTGCAATACTGAGAGCAACTTCCAAGAAGAATACGAGAACCGCAATTGAGGAAAGAAGAACACTCGCATTTATTGCGATGTTCCTGAACCGGTCCCCGCATCTCTTGTCTAAACCGGCTCTCGAGGTTTCCACGGCTAGAACCTTTCGCGCGAACCGCTTCTTTGACTCTGCTTCACGCCACTGCGCCTCCTTGGTGTCGTCTTCTTGCTTTCGCGGCGTCAGTCTCGACCACCCTGGCGTATTGAACGGTCAAATAAACTGCTCACCGCCAACTCGCTATGCGTTTCGCTAACATGTCGTCGAGCTCGCTTCGCTATCTCCTGACGAAGCGTAGGTGATACCATCAAATCCCGAATATCCGTGATGGCACCGTCAACATCACCAGAAACAGCCCCAAGCCCAACTCGCTCGATGACACGGTCGGGATCGATTTTCAGGCTTACCACGGGCGTCCCACTGGCCCATGCTTCCAGAAATACACTTGGGAACCCTTCTTCATCTGAGGTCGAAAGAAGCAGGGCGGCATCCTTGATTATGAGCAGAGTCTTATCGGGAGCAACGTGTCCAAGATACTCGATGTTCGGAACGCTACGAAGCGCATCCACAATTCTCTCGCCATACCCCGGGGGGCACATGAAGGAGGTGGGTCCGCCGCAAACGACGAAACGAATTTCGGGCGCTCTCCGGGCAATCTCGACAAGAAGGTCCGCGCGTTTTGGCTGCCGTAGCACGCCCACCCACGCTACATATTTCTCACGGTCCGCATGGGGTTTCACTTCCGTAACCTTATCCACGATACCGGGAAGGACTGAAGCCTTGGATCGACAGTGGGAGGGGAGCTGTGAAAGCTGCTCCCGGTGCTGGACAAAGATTCGGTCGCTCCATCTCAAGCCCCAGGCATAGAGTGGCCACCAGCGGGATCGCCGGAACAAGGCCTGGCGAGGACGAACGTCCCGGTCATGCATGGCTGAGAATATCGTGCGAACTCCGGCAGCTCGGGCAACTGCGAAAGCCGGACCCAACCAGTGATCCGCACATTGCCAGAACCACCAGTCTGGCCGTTCCGATACCAAAAACCGGTGCCACGCCACAAGAACTTGGCCGTCTCCAATGCCAACGAACTCGACACCGTCAATTGCTCTGCGCTCTCCGGCTTTCAATGTCTTCCGCACGCCAACCGTTACACACCAACCAGCACGGGCCAAAGCACGGGCGAGCAGCCATTCATATCGCTCGGCCCCCCCGTTGGCCGAGGGGTCCCCTGATGCATATCCATAGACGACGTCGTTAGCATGCACGATCTTCACCTGGCGATCCCTCCCCGTAAACTGAGCGGAATGTCAGTAAGGCCGGAAACAAACGGTTCGGCTGACGGTGCGCACTCAAGCGCGCGAACCAACGCATCGGTCTGTTGCTCGGCCGAAAAAGCTTCGCAGGCCCTTTGATGCGGCAGCAAAGAAGCCAAGACCTCCTTAGTCCAGGCATCCACCAGCTGTCGCAGGACAGCGACGATTTCTGGGGCTGAGTCGGCATCTGCGACGGTTGTGACGCCAACTCGACCGAGAATTTTTCTCGTTTCGTCCTGAGGCAACACACCTATGATGGGCCGTCGTGCCTTGAAATAGTCAAACAGTTTGGCGCCGGCTACCAATTCATGCCCTTTCCTTTCCGGCCTCCGTCCCAGAATCAGGAGGGCATGAGCCTCTCGATGAAGGCGCCGGACTTCGGCCTGTGACTTCGCGCTGGCTGTCTCTACCATGTCGGAAAGTCCAAGGGCGCTAACGTCTCTGGCGATCTCTTCCATGTAGTCGCCTACAAAAAGAAGCCGTAACTGCCCGGCCAAAGCAGGCTCCGTTTGCTTCAAGGAGTGCAGTGCCAAGAGGAACGTGTCATATCGGTAGCTCGAGAGCGTCCCTGTGTACAAGATCAGGCACTTGTCCCCGCTTGGCAACGGAGAGGCCTCGATCGTGCCCTCATAACCGTTGGGAATGATATGGATTTTCGAAGCATCAAGGGCGTCCGGGTAAGCGCGAACATAGCACTCCGCCAAGGTGTCAAACATTACCACCACCGACTGTGCCTCTTTGAAAAGCTGATTCAGAGTGCGACCATAGCGCCGCTTGGCCCATGCTGGCTGCCGGACTTCGAAGTCGTAGTAGTCCAGTCCATAGGGGTCGCGCAGGTCCAGCACATAGGGAACCCCTGTGCGTCGCGAGGCTTGCTGAGCAGCGACCCAGGCTGAAACCGGCCCTGCCGTGGCCCAGATGACGCTGGGCCGGTTACGTTGGCACAGTTTGATCGTTGCGCGTGCTGCTGGCCTGATCCAGGGCCTCGCCATGTCGGGCAAATAGTAACCTGCCTCGACTGCCCGAACAGCTTCTCGCATACGAGAACGAAATGGCCTGTGATGCGCTGAGCGAATCTCTTCTGCCACTTTGCCAGAAACGCCAGCAAGCTTCTCCTGCAACTGCTTTCCTCTCCTCGCCTGAAGGGCCTGCCATGGGTCGCGACCTCGTACCTGGACAACTTCCGTCTCGGACGGGATTGAAGCCAGGAGACTGGCATCGTATCGTTCGTATCGATATGGGTTCGCAGAGACGACTGCTGTCCGCCAACCTCTCCTTGAGAGGTGCCGCACAAAACGAAGCGGCCGAAACGTTCCGGCATTTGCTTCCGGCGGGAAAAAGTACGCAATCATGACGACAGATTTCATTCGGGCTGGGGTATGGGTAGGAAAGACGGGATACTATCCCCCGCTTGAACTGACTGCGGCCTAGCCTTGATCTTTTCGGCCGACATAGATAACCACATGAATATCTCTCAATGGCAGGTCAGGACATTTTCGCGTATGCAGCACATCAGTCACTCTGAATCCGTGCCTCTCAAAGCAAGATTTTCCACTTCGCGTCGTATAAATCCTCTGGATAGGCTGATGGATTGAATTTGCAGAAGTCTCTTCCGGTTGAGCGCTTAGTTTGGTTCCCAGCCAGCGCGCAAACCGTATGGGTCGGGGTCTGGGGAAAAAGAAATCAGGAATCTTTAGTGCAACTCGATCCAGGAAAGTCAAGCGAACATGGATGAGACTTACAAAATGGCCGCCTGGTTTGAGCACCCTTTTGATTTCCTGAAATGCGCGTTGTTCGTCCACAAAGTGCTCCATTACCCCAACGCTCAGAATTAAGTCGAACTGATCCGCATCGAAGGGAAGTGCCTCAGCCAGAGCAACGCTGAATCGACCCTGCGTCTTGCATCGGGCGATCTTGATCGCCTCCGTCGAGAGGTCGACCGCCGCCTTTTCTTCTGCGTTCACGACTGCTAGCAAACCTCCTTCGCCACACCCAATCTCCAGAAAGCTTCGGCACGGAAACTGGTTAAGCAACGTCGTGAAATACTTCCGGAATTCGTCCGTAGTTCGGCCCATTGCTTCCCAGACGTTACTGCCGCCCTTATAAAGCGAATCGTAAGTGGCTGCGATTTCTCGAGCCTGTTGGAATTCAGGGCGCTTCGATAGCAATATGGGGATTTCGTCAACACTGGAAAATCTCGATTGACAAACCGAACAGTGAAGGTCTTCTAACGCGGTCTTGCAATCAGGGCACACGTACATTCTTACCTCGAAGCATAGTTCACTTAACTTACGGTTCCTGGGCTTTCCGGAATCTTCTCGCTCCTCTATGTATTATCCTGTGAAGGATTAAACCAAACCGATGCGCTTGTTACGATGGTTGTTTGGTGAACCGAAAGGCTGAATGTTTCACGGTTCGCCAGAATGAACGAGCTGTCTTCCACCCCAGCAGAGGCGCAACAATGAGTCCGATACCAAACATCCACGAGTATGAAGCGAACGACCTGGTCCGGGCAGCGTGTGATAGCGCATGCCTGATGCTCTTGAAGCCAGCGCGCAAAGCATCCAATCTGCGGTCATCACTCAGGAGAGTGTATCCGTAATAGAGGTTTGAATTAGCGATCTGACGGTTCCACACTTCGGCAGGGGCAAAGTCAGCGAACCGTCGCCAGTTGTTTTCGAACACCATGACAAGACCCGGATCCGACACTGCTCGGTCCCTGGAAGTGTTGAAAGCATGAATACGTCTTCGACACACCACTTGTGGGAGGCAAAAAATCTCAAAGGAAGTCGAAATTCGCAGCCAGAGATCCAGATCCTCGACCGACCTCACTGCTTCATCAAACAGGCCTGCTTTCTCGAAACATTCTTTGCGAACCATGACCGTAGGAGTCGAAATGAAGTTTTCTTCGAGGAGTTTTGCAAAGATGCCTTGAATAGGCGTTTGCGAAACAAGTTGAAGCCGGAGCTTCTTTTTGTCAAGGAACGACGGAAACACGATCCCTGCTTCGTCAAACTCCTCATGATCGGAAAACAGGAGCCCAATGTTGGGGCTTTTCTGCATGAAGGCTGTCTGAAGCGCCAACTTGTCGGGGACCCACAGGTCGTCCGCATCGAGAAAGCTGATGTATTCTCCTTCGGCGATCCTGATACCGGTATTCCGAGCTGCAGAGGGCCCGGAGTTGGGTTGGCAAATATAGCGGATCTGACCATTGAATCTGCTAAGCACGCTCTTTGTGTCGTCAGTAGAACCATCGTCAACCACGATGACTTCGATTGGTGAGTAGGTTTGTGTCAGGACACTTTCTACTGCCTGAGCGACGAACCGGCCTGAGTTGTAGGTAGGAATGATAACGCTTACGAGAGGGCTCTTATCAGTCCCTGGTCTACTCATTTGACCGACACCCACTGGGTTGCAGCTCTCGACAAACTGGGGGCTCAATCGTCTGCAGACATTCTTGGATCAACCTCACGACGCTGCCCCGGTCATAAAGCTGAAGAGCCTTGTTTCGGGCGGCCGACCCCAAGCGTTCGCAGAGGGCCGAATTCTCTAACAGTTCAAGGCAGGCATCCGCAAATTTCCTGGGATCGTCCCGCAGCAGAAGTTCAGCGCCGTCTTGCAAGTCCAGGCCTTCTGCCCCGAGCCGAGTGGCAACGATGGGCTTCCCAAAGGCTGCGGCTTCGGCAATTTTGATGCGAGTCCCACTCCCCGCGAGCACAGGACAACAGACAACGCGCGATCGTTGATACAGCACATCAAGATCATCGACGAAGCCCATTAACTCCACTCCCTGGATGCCTGCCGCACGTCCTCGAATCATCTCCATATGCGGGCCTGCGATGAACAGACGCGCTGATGGCATCTTTCGATAAATGTGTGGCCAGATTCTTTGAATAAGATACTCCGCAGCCTGAACGTTGGGTGAGTACGAGTACGAACCGAGAAAGAGGAGGGTCGGATCTGCGACGACCGGCAGCTGTGGGGCTGTGGCAACCGCATTGGGCACCGTTAAGATTCGCGCCAGCCGCCAGCGATCCTCAAGGTAGTTCCGATCCGATTCGGAGCAAACGAAAGTACGATAAGCCAATTGAATCGCACGGCGTTCCCCCAACCAGAGGGCGGGAAGACGAGTCGAGTACAATAGCTGTGAACGCCACCGCCATTTCTTATCGATGCTGCGCAGGAAAGCAACATGTTCAATATCGTCGAGATCAAAAACAATCGGTGGCAGTGGCCTTCGGGTTCGCAACGGCGGACACATTGAGGCGAGTCTGTGAGCGAAGATGACATCCGGTTTGTCCTGCAGACGATCTTCAAAAGCTTCCAATTGCCGAGCCCCGCTCGTGTCGGCGTAGACAGGCTGCTTGAAGAAGCTAACAGCCTCCCTTCCATACATCGCCCACTTCGACTGGGAGGCTTCCTGATTGGTGCGTGGGCAGAGAAAAAGTCGCAAGTTGGCATTCCAATGAAGTGACAGAGACCGTTCGTAGCCTGAAACTGCAGCAGCGGATGTCGCAACTTCAGCCGGAACGTAGAACAACATGTCCAGATCTGCAATCTCCTTGATTGCTTCGATGAAAGTGCCCATCCGCTTGAAAACGCCAGTGACGTGAGTCCGCAAGTCTGCGGGAAATGAGTTTGAAACGAAAAGAACTCGCACGCTGCTTGCTCTTAAAAGGCTCCTTTTCCGGCGATGCCTGCTATATCGCTATCGCTCCGCCTTAAGATCCTCGCTGATCTTCCTGATTGGTGATCAGCTTGGCTTCTTTGAATCTGTACGTGCAGACTCGGAGGTGGCCCGCAGCAACCCACAAGGCGATCTTAGACTTCATATCCTGAGCTTTACCGATACGGCGTTCGCACCAAATAGGTCGTATAGGAATTTTGGGAAACGCTCTTTTATCAAATCGACCTTCTGCCCGCGTATTTCAATTTCGGCACCCCGGAGGCCTAGTTTCACGTGTCCCGTCAAGGCAGCGAGAAGACAGAGTCCGTATCCTAGGAACCTTATTCTTTGATCCTGTGTCGGCTTGTTAGTCCACGTCCGAAGAGACTCGATCGAAAAGCCGCCAGCCTCAAGGAGAGCCTGGACTTCCATGGGGGTGTATTCGCGGTTGTGCCGGTCCGCATAGGAGTCGGTAAAAACCGACCATGAAAACGGGTGGCCGCCAAATAGGAAAGACACCAAGTTTGGATAGTATAAGACGTTGGGCGTGGCCAAGCATAAATAACCGCCCTTCTGGAGAACCCGATTGCTTTCTGCCACAAAATGCATTGGATCTCCTGCCAAATGCTCAAGCACGTCGAAGCATACGACGCATTGGAAACTTTCAGATTGAACTGGATAGATGTCCAATTCCGCGTCTGCTTGGACAGTGTCTGCAATAAATTCTTCCCCATTGCCCGGAATCTGGAAGCTTTCGAAGAATGAACCTCCGGGACGTTCGAGAATCGTGACATGATGGTATCCCAGCAGTTTGGCGTATACTGGAATCCAATATACCCTCCCACCAACATCGAGCAGACATGCGCGTCGCCCTGACGCTCGCGGGACGATTGAAGCATACGAGGCCATTCGTTTGAGATTTTCTGGCGATAGTACGTCGGGATCCACCCTGTCACTTGGCCGCAGGGTTTCAATCAAACGCCGGATTTCCCTTGGATCGAACTCTTTCGCGTTTGAGTTGAGGGCTTTGGCTTTTTCGTAGCGAAAGCTCATATGAGACCTTTGGGACGAAGCTGCCTAGTGAGATTCAGAGGCAATGGGATGTCGTGAACGGGGGCGAACGAGGGCTTCAAGCGCTTATTCACAGCCACCCGAAAATGGTTCAACGGGGAGGTTTGCAAGAGCAGTCGTCGGCTTCACATACCACAGATAGAACCCCAACTTTACTCCCTCGAATAACAGAGCGTTTTGTTTCCGAAGATAGTCGACAAAGGGAACTTCCCCAGTATCGCTAACCACGAGTGTCGGCTCGTGAAAGTCAAAACGGTGCGGCATCTCGCCCACCGTCGAAAAGTATATTCGGTGGCAGTTAAACAATCCTGAAAAAATCTGGGCCCACCGCTTGCTGCTTTCCTTCACCCCCAGAAAGTAGATAGCCTGTGCCTGGTTCGCTATGTACTCGGTCTCTTTGAATTCACGCGTCGCCCGTACATGGGGCCCACTAATGAGCACATGAGATCTACTTTCTTCCTGAAAGCTTTTGATGGACATCTGAAAGGCACTTTTCACGCTCAAGCTCAACAGAAAAACGACACAAACCAACATTTCGTTTCTGACGCGTTCCAAAGGAAACGACAAGATCCATCGCGCTGCCACCCATAGAAATGCGGTGATCACTGGAGTCACGAATCGATGCATTTCCCCGATGCCGTCCCTGGCCATAAGATATGACACCCCGACGGAGTAAACGACAATCCATAGAACCCAGAGCGTCTCGTCGCCCCAAGATACGGAACTACTCGTGCCATCGGGGGCTTCCTGTTTCAATCTTAGCCAAACCCCAATTCCCAGCATTAGCAAGCCTGCTACTCCAAGAGCGAGAAATGTCCTTAGACTCAATTCGGTTCCGGACGGGGAAAAAAGTCCAAGCAGAGTCTCAAAAAAGTCCACGAGGCACTGGAGAAATGGTTTTCGAGCTTTCAGGTTTCCTCTGTCCCTCCAAAGACTTGAATAAGTGACGAACAAACCAACCGAGAGAATAACGAACGTTGCGGCCACAACGGCAGGCGAACTCAGTAGAGTCTCTCTGAATCTCTTCCTGCCGTTCCTCATCAGCAAGTGATAACACACGATCGGAACCGAGAAAGCCCCCACGAATCGAATCGAGCAGCTCGCCGCGCAAAACAACCATGCCCAACCGTGCTTACCGGGTCGAGTGAAGAACCAGAGCCCCAGAGAGATACAGGCAAGGAAAGGGGGTTCCGACCAGACGTGAATAGCGATGCTGGAGTGCATCGTGGAGCTGACGAGAACCAGAGATAGGAAACCTGACAACAGCACCGACAGCAGTGTCTCGTGTTTCGTAGGGAAGACCCGCTTGGAGCGCAGAAACTCAAGCGTGCCGTGACTAAGAACGAAGCAACAGACCCCGATCGACATAGAGTTCACAAGAAGGCCGGCAAACAGCGCGTCGGGTCCGAATGCTTTCATTAATAGCCAAAGCATCCAAGGTAACCCTGGGGGCCACCAGTCCATGCTGATGCTTAGTGGGCCCTTTCTATAGGCCTCTGTAGCCAGCATGATATATCCACCCGAATCCGGAGATAATCGAGGACCATACGGAGAGGCCAGGACGACCAGCACACTACAGAACAGAGCAATTGGCAAAGCAAATGAACTCATGCTGCGATGATGCCTCTCGAGTCCACGATTGGCTTGGGTTGCTTCGTCACAAGCTGTCTTGCTGGCTGCGGCAGATTGAGCGGGTTTCGAAAGTAGTAACATGCCTCTATGACTCTCTGCCACTCAGCGGAGAATGTGTCCGGGGACGATCACAGCCATCATTGATTGGATCTCGTACCAACAGAGAGTTTGCGTAGGAGCGAGAAATCTGGAGGGGATGACGTCTTCAGCTACCGCGCAGGTTTAGAAATGCCCAGGACCTTGGCGGTCATGCGGAAAGGATTCAAAAGCGTATCGGAGACTTCCAGGAGCGAAGCCTTTGCTACTTGGATGAAACTCAGCGGAAACCCAACATACTCCAGAGCCCTCTTATGATACTGCCAGAAGCCCCCGTCCTTAAAACGGAGCAAAACGCTCTGACCCAGAAACCGATAATACAGCTTCAGATAGTCGCTTAGCCGCTTCCTATACTCCTCAGCATGCAGGTACACAGGCCCGTATCGCTTCAGAAGAATCAGTTGTGACGGGAAATCGGTGTTAAGGCCGCTCCGCGCAATCGATGTGGTAGCGGACTCATCGTGCTGTCGCGTATATGTCAGGACCTGATGAACGAATCCAAAATCCGAATTCTGGAGAACTTCGTAACATGCTTCCTGATCCATCCAGGCGAGGTGAAACTCATTCGTGTTATAGAATGCGCTGCGACTTCGAATGAGATCAGAGCGAATCAGGTGAGATGTAGGAGATCCGAAGACATAGAGCTCTCCCAACAGAATCCTCCGACACAATTCCCTTCCTGGCGTCAGCGTGCTGGGATAAGGCAACCCATCCCAGGTGACACGCACTCCGTTGAGCCCATAAGCGCCGACAACACCGACGGATGGATGTGTTTCAGCGACTCTTACCATCTCAGCGAGGCAGTTAGGGAAAAGCCAGTCGTCGGCATGGAGCACTTTGCAATACTTGCTGCGAGGTGAAATTTTGCGAAACGCTATGTTGTGATTCTCGCCCATGTTGACGAACTCATGGTTACTGTAAATGCGAATGCGCACATCCCGTTCAGCGTATCGCCTCGCAATATCCAACGTTTGATCAGTGCTTCGATTGTCCACGATTACATATTCCCAGTTCTGGTAGGTCTGGGAGAGTATACTGTCAATGCACTCAGCTAGGAATTTCTGACCATTATAAACAGGAGTCACGACGCTGACCAGGGGCCCGATTTGAGACGTCTTGCTCAGTGTCGAGACGGCAGAATTAATCGAGGTTGAGTTGGACACTAGCGTTCTCGCGATAAGAGCTGGGTCGCGTCGCCGTAACTCGGGACAATCCAAGGGCCGGGCCAGACGATCTGCAACAGGAGTTCACTGAAGCCTTTGCTGAGCTGCCAAGTAGGTGCAACACAGCTTCATGAGATTGGACGGATGGGAGAGCCTGCGTTCTTGTAAAAGAAACGATAGCCGGCGACTTCATTTATACAGACGAACCCAGGTTGCCCCCCAAAGAGTGCCCTCAACTTGGGATGTTTGACAAGAACCAGTCGAACGCTCTCCCTCTCCAGGTAGCTATCGAGATCGCTGGGTGGTCCGTGCCCGGTCTGCTCTCGATAGGTGAGCAAAGATGTTTCTACTTCATAAGGACGACGCCGCTCATTTAGAAGAAACGAGTCCCGATCGGAGCTCTTCCTGGACCCATCGGGCAAACGGTCAAAAATGAAATTCTGGGGATGGTTCGACATGACCTGAATCGGCAAATAATTCCATCCTTCCACTTCAAGTAAGACCTTTTCTCGATCTCTCAGAAGGGCAGTCTGGAACAGGTGCCTTACTTTCATACCCACCTTTACACCCGGGTCTATCGGAATGCCACTGAAGTCTCCCCAAAGATTGTAGGATGCGAGGATCACCAGGATCCCAACTCCCCCCAACTTCATCCGCCAGGGAGAAATCGACCAAGTTCGATCTCGAGTCCTCCAGATCCAAAATCCATAGGATAGAAGCATCAGAACCAAGTAGAACGCGAGGTAGGTCCGGATCCGATCCAACCCAATAAGTTCAAGCCTTGACGCGGCGATGAAGGCAAACAGAGGCGTGATCGTAGACGAGAAGAAGAGCCAGTCCTTCCAGCGTAGAATCAGATGAGAAACAATGAGCCCTCCCGTGCACAGCAAAGTGAGAACGATCCACCCAACTCCTTCGAGCCTGAGATAAATCAGCGAGGCGTTGTACAAGGAAATCAGGATCGGCACCGCCCGACTCAGGGCCTCCGGGCGAGCTTGCTGCTTGTATCTTATCGCGCAGTAAATAGTGTAAGCACAGAAGGGTGTCACAGATATCAGATACTGAGCAACATATCGCGGTTTATATGCCGCCCACAGTTCTGGACTCTTCATAAAGAATGTCAGCAGAAGCAAAGGGCCCAGACTCAGCGCGACGTGCCAGCGCATGATTTTCGGCAGGGGATGCAGAAGCAAAATACCGACGAATGCAACCGCACAGATCAAAGCTCCGCTTTCAAGGAGCAACTCGATATAGCCCAACTTCGGAGACAAACTGGTCAGCAAACCTGTCCTTTCCTGCATGCCCGGAAAGGTTTTCTGGACGACGTGTAGCGCGTCAGCATGCGCGAGATAGCTTTTGATGATCCAAGCAAACGGGAAGGCGCTAACCAAACCCAGCATGGATACTTCAAACCATGGCAGCAATTTCTTTCTGCGAAACTCGACGATCGAATGATGGACAAGATAAAGTCCAAACACAGCGGCGGTCAGCCAACCTTCGTATCGAGTGGTCGTTGACAAAGCAAGGAAGACTGCAGAAAGCAGCAGCCATCGATCTTGCCCACGGTCTAACCATCGAATAAAAAGAAAAAGGAATCCAAAGATATACGCAAAATAGAGTGTTTCCGAAAGTGGTGTAAGAGCCACATGCATCACCGGCGGTAGAAGTCCCGCCAGAAGAACTGACAGGGAGGCAACCCACTTATTGAACAGCTGCCGCCCAATAAGGTATACCCACAGCAAGGTAATCGAAGAAAGCACCAACGTCACGACGCGTGGCGTCACCAACAGATCCTCATGCAACAGCAGGGCTAGTCCCAGTATCTGCGCATGACCTGGTAACCAGACATCTGATGATCCAAGTATCAATGGTGCTCTTGCCCAACCCGCGGCATGCATGACACGGGAGTGATCGTCGGGTGACAGAGAGATCACACCAAAGTTTGCTATGACTATAAGCTCAACAAATAGAACAGGGAGAATGCCAAGGGAAACATGGGGTCCGTCAGTGTGAACCAAGGACTTCAGACGAGACATCATACTTTTAGCAAGGTAGACGATGTTCTCTGAAGGGGGGACCATCAAAAAAATAGGCGGCTCGTCTTCGAGGGGCGGCGTCCATTTCCGAGAAGCTTCTTGTCGCTAGCGACGTTTTGGCGATGCGCACCTAGCCACGAAGCATAGGTGCGTTCCGCATCGCATCTCATGGAGGCAGCGTCTCTACCCAAGCCCCGCCCAGCGCACGAAGCGCTCAGTCAAATCCATTCCTTCATCAAACGCAACCTTGGGCTCGTACCCAAGTCGGTGCTTGGCCTTGTCGATGGAAACTCTAGTCTTAGATGCATACAGGGCCAAGAGGGACTTGTCCGGCAAATGAATCATCTTCGCTGATGCCCCGTTATTGCGAGAAACCGGGGTGCTCCCACTCACGAAGTGGGACTTGAGGGAGTTCCACTGGCTGGGGGGCAGCCCTTTTTTCAACAGCCGGAGCGAACCACGGATTCCTGGGAGACTGAGCAGATAAGGATAAACACTCGGTTGCCGTACCAAATTTACGAGACGAGCAGTCGGCTGGTTTGCCCTGTTGCGGTCCTTAATCATCTGCAGTATCTCGTTCTCCGATCGCTCCGTCGTGGCCTGAGTGCCGAGCATGTCTTCGAAACGGCGATAGTACGCTCCCCAAGTAATGGGCTCCTTGCCAGACACCAGGAACGTTTCTCCTGACACGTCCGGCTGAGTGGCGGCGAGAAGCATCGCCTCGATCAAATCATCGATAAATACAAGGTTGCAGTATCCCTCGCCACCATGCGTCAGTGGAACTAGTCCCGTTTTCAGGTTTTGAATTGTACCTACCGTCCAATGAGGCGAAAAAGGTCCGTAGACAAGCGTCGGCTGAAGGACGACAACAGGCAGCTCATGCTTTTCATGAAAACTCAACACCAGACGCTCGGCTTTTCGCTTGATTGCGACGTAGCTGTTCTTTGTCCGTGGCCAAGGAGAAAGCTCCGTCAAATTGCCATCCACCGTCGGAGCATAGACAGCAAAAGTACTCAAATGAACCATCCGACCGGTACGGCTTTTGATAATCGCATCGCAGACGTTGCGAGTCCCACTTACTCCAGAGCGTTTCTGCTCTTCCGCGTCGCTTGCAAAGTCGTAGGCGCAGTGGAACACTACGTCACAACCCTGGACGGCCTTCTCCACAGAGAGAGGGTTACTCACATCCCCGGGCACCAATTCAATTGAGAACCTGGCAATCCGTGGCACTTTGGCGAAGTGTCTCACTAAAACTCTTACTTGAGCCCGCTGTTCCACAACTAGCCTTTCCACGAGGCGGCTACCAATAAAACCGGTACCTCCTGTGACGAGAACCTTCTTCCCGTTAAGAGTCACCGGACACTCCTTTCGACATTCGTTTCCTCCCATGCGGCAACAAGAGGCCGCCGCTGCCGATAGCACGCCTCCACCAGTTCAATGCTTTGCTTTGCGGCAACTCCACCTACAGCCGGAGATCGGCCGGTCCGAATGGCGGACAGAAAATCGTCGTGCTCATCCACAATAATACTCACGTTGTCCTGATCTGGCGCTTCGGCCGAGTGCCAGATCCCGCCTTGTCCCACGATCTCGACCGGACTGCCAGACAAGCGCAACTGTAATGCGTTCTGCCAAAGACCAACCTCAAGCTCTCCACGCTCTCCGCGGATGATCGCTGTGTTCCGCAGATTGCGAGTCCGGCTCGCTTCAAGAATTCCAGAGACCCCCGATTCGAAGGTGAGATGAAGTTCGCAATCGGCTTCAACCCCCCCCAAACTGTCGTCGTAGTATTCAAACGATCTGACTTCGCCGAGCCACCACAGGAGTTCGTCCAAGGTGTGCACGCCTGCGTCCATCAGCACGCCTCCGCCAGCCTTCTCCTTTCGAAAGAAGAAATCCGACGCCATTGGCCAAGCGAAGACATAGCCGTCGCGGACGTCGAAAGAACGAATGCGGCCGAGGAAGCCATCGTCGATCGCCCACTTCACAAAACGAGCAGCGTGGAGGAACCGGCGAACAAAGCCCACAGCCAAGACTGCCTTTCCCAACGCAGCAGCTTCAATCATGGTGTCGCACTCAGCGACAGTTAGAGCCATAGGCTTTTCCACGAGTAAATGCACTCCCGCACGGAGGAGATCGACGCTCACAGAAGCGTGGAGATGATTAGGAACCGCCACGATCGCCGCCTCAACTCCCAAATCGAGCAAAGCTTGATGATTCGGCAGGACCCGGGGAACTAGAAAATCATCAGCCAATTTCTGGGCGCGATTCTGATTGTTGTCGACCAAAGCGACGATCTGAACGTCGTGGCGCTGCGCCAAAGCCGGCAGATGGCGCAGTTCTGTCACGGCGCCGCAGCCAACTACAGCGATCTTCAAAGGGTTTTCAGGCAAAGGACTCATACCCTATCTCCAGACCTCGCGCATTTTACAGGGAACACCGAGATCGTAATTCAGCGCACCATCTCCGGGGGTGGTGCTTTCTGTGAGGACAACTTTGCGGGCAACTTCAAGGCAGGGGATCTTTCCGAAGCGGAGCAGAGTTATGGGGAAGAGCTCAGCCGTTAGGCGCGGAGATT
>Ga0187893_10007887_pt1 | contig 17131 bp, 19 predicted proteins | sample MA1701074metaG_FD_139574 | JGI IMG/M metagenome (GOLD analysis project Ga0187893, IMG submission 139574) | White microbial mat communities from a basaltic lava cave in the Kipuka Kanohina Cave System on the Island of Hawaii, USA - MA170107-4 metaG ... | reverse complement strand
GGTCAGCTGGGCGGGCGCCCCACGCGGCACTGCGCTGGACGGCCCATACGGGTCCGCCACCCCGGCCCGGAGGAACGGCTTGCCCTGCGCGTCGAACTCGATCGGAAGGTTCTTAAAGCACATGGGGTCCTCGTCGTGTCACCGGAGCCGGAACACCGTGGCCGCCCGCCCGACCTGGCGGTCGGCCGCCTCTAGGCCGCCCAGCAGCGCGCCCAGCGCGCCGTTGATGGTGGTGAGCTTCTCGGGCAACGGTGCCGTATGCCTTCTGACCGCTTCGAGGCCATCGGCGATGGCGGCGACGCTCTTCCGGGTATCGAGGAGAGCCCACGCGATTGCGATGAGGTAGCCCGCGAGCGCGAGCACCACGAGTGCGACCGTGACCAAAGTCAGCGTCAGCAGCATGCCGGCCTCCTCACTGGGAACGCTCTTCGAGCACGGTGGCGACCGTATCGAGCTTCCGCTCCACGGCCCCGGCGGCCACGAGCATGTCGCCGGCCACCGCGATCGTGGTGTCGAGCGCGGCGATCTTCGCGGTGTTGCGCGCGATGCCGCCGGCCGCCTGCAGCGTCTCGGCCGCGTATCGCTGGATCGACCGGGCCGACCGCCACGTGCGGTGCAGCAGGTAGACCGCCAGCGGTACGAAGACGACCAGCGTGACGATCAGGCCGGCCCACCAGATCGTATACACCGCGTCCGGGACCGGGGAGGGGCTCATCGCCGTTCCTGTCTGGAAACCGAAGCGATCAACCTGGCCAGGTTACCGTCGATGGCTCGTAGTCCGTCCCGGATGGCGGTGAGCCGCTCATTCAGCCGACCCACCTGCGGCGCCAGGGCATCGGTCTGCCGCTCGATGGCGCGGACGCCAAGACGGATCTTGGACAGATAGTTCGTCGGAGCGACGAACCGGGTGGCCGGTCCGCCGATCCTCTCCAGCTCGCCGTCGATCGCGCGCAGGAAGAGCGCCAGGGCCACGAACAGCGCCGCCGCGCCGACCACCGAGATCGCCGCCAGCAAGACCATGACATTCATCGCGTCGGCTCCGTATCGAGCACGCAGGCCGGACACCCGGCACAGTGCGCCGCGTGGGCGGCCATCGCGGCGGTCGCGGCCACGATGCCCTTGGCGGAGCCCAGGATCTCGGCGACGACGTGATTCGTCGTGTCGAGCAGGGCAATATGGATGGTGTTGTTGGCGACCCGCTGGCCAACCGTCCAGATCGTCGACACCTCCGCCCTCACCTCCCTGGCCGCACGCAGGACGAGGGTCAGCAACGCTGCGACCACGATCAGAACGACCGCGTAGATGACGAGAGTCGTGACCCACACCCGCTGGATGGTATCGGGGCTGATGTCGGCCATACGCGTCTCCTAGCTCCGGCCTCCGGCGCGGGCATGGCTCTGAAGCGCCTCGGCCAAAGCAGCCGCCTTGGTCTCGATGTCCCGCACCGTGTCGCGCAGCTCTTCGGCCACCTCGTTCGTCGTGTGGAGCGCCCAGATGGCCTGGGTGTTCTCGCGAATCGCCTCGAGCGCGACGACCGCCCGCCGAGCGTGGCCGGCGATGCTCCGGGCGGTGAGCCAGATCGTCACCAGCAAGGCCGCCGCCACGAGAACGACCAACGCCCCCACCAGCATCCAGACGCGCCAGGCCGCCCAGAGGTCAGCGTCGGTCATCACTGTCCTCCCGGGCCGCGCTGCCGTCGATATAGTCGCTTCGGTACCCCGGGCGGTCCACGCCCCAGAACCGCTCCGTCTCGCTCGCCGGCCGGCCGGGTTTCTTGGCCCCCAGATGCTGCCACACGCTGTAGAAGAACTTGATCGCCCGGTCGGTCCCACTTTGCGCCTGGACGTGGGCCCACCCGCTCGGCACCTCCTGTGTCACGTCCCAGCGGTGCTCCCGGTTGGCCTCGCGGTTGGACAGCCGTCGCAGCCGCCGGACAACCGCCCCTACGCTTCTGGCCGCGAAGGTCGAGACGATGGCACCGGGCGGCGTCTTGTAGAACGGGCTGAACTTGTCCGGGAAGCCGGGCATCGTGCACCCGATGCAGATGCCGCCGGCTCGCATGCAGCCACCCATGTGGTTGATGGCCCCTCGCTGCACGATGTTGCAGTTGACGACCGGGCCCCAGCAACCGATCTCCACGAGGCACTGCGGATCGCCATAGTGCTCGGCGAAGATGCCCTCCTCGTAGAATCCGGCCCGCGTGCAGCCCTGATGGACCGTGTCGCGGAAGAGCCAAGCGGGCCGGCCGAGCTCGTCGAAGGTCGGCAGCGGCCCCAGGCCCTGCAGGAAGAGCAGTACCGCGAAGACGGTCTCGGTGAAGTTGTCCCCCTGCGGCGCGCACCCCGGAATATTGATCACCGGGAGGCCGAAGGCGCTCCGGTAGTCCTTCCCGAGGAAGTCCATCAGACTCATGGCGCCGGTCGGGTTGCCCTCGGCGGCGGGGACTCCGCCCCACGTGGCACAGGTCCCGATGGCGATCGTCGCCGCCGCCCCAGGGGCGAGCCGGCCCAGCCATGTCGCAGTGGGCACGGGTCGCGAGCCCTCTCCGTCCTTGATGGCCTCGACCCCCATCGCGCAGAAGTACCCGCCCGTACGGGCCGCGATCCGCTCGTCCGCCACCGAGCCTTCGTACACCACGACGTAGGGAGCCCCGAGCTTGCCTTCCCACGCGTCAGCGAAGGACCGGACGAAGTCGGCGCCCGCCTCGACCGAGAGCACCGGGTGATGGAGGATGACCTTCGGCATCGCGGGGACTGTCCCGGCCAGGAGCCCCTCGATGCCCGGGTTCGTGGCGCCGGCCACCGAGATCGTGCAGCCGTCGCAGCTCATCCCGGCGAGCCAGTAGACGTGGATCGTCTTGATCGGCCCCAGCGGCAAGCGCTCGCGGCTCGGCTCGGGCTGCGTCTCCGGAATGGACGGCTGCCCGCCTTTGATGACTTCGCGCTCGACTATCGCCATGGCTCGGCTCCCGACCTCCACGCACTAGCAAATGCGCGGCAGCTGATCCCCCTGCAGCATGTCCACGATCCGGTGCCCACGCACCCGGGTCTTGAGCACCACGAGTCGCTCTGAATCGCCGACAACCTGGCCAATGATACGGGCCTCCCGTCCCTCGCCCCGCCGGTGCATGGCGGTCAGTATCCGATCGGCACTCTGCGGCTCCACGACCGCCAAAAGCTTCCCCTCATTGGCGACATACAGCGGATCGAGTCCGAGGAGCTCGCAGATCCCGCGTACCGGCTCCTTCACGAGGATGGCGTCCTCCTCGAGCACCATCCCCACCCCGGACTGCCGCGCGATCTCGTTGAGCGCGGTCGCGACCCCGCCCCGGGTTGGGTCCCGCAAGCAGTGAATGGCCCCTCCTGTCGCGAGCATGCCCAGCACCAGCTCGTGGAGCGGCGCCGAGTCGCTCACGATCGGGGACTCGACTTCGAGGTCGGCCCGCGCGGCCATGATCGTGGTGCCATGCTCGGCGATGGCGCCGCTCAGGATCACGAGATCCCCGGGGCGGGCGCCTGCGACCGTGATCTCCTGGTGGTGCGCGACGAGGCCGACGCCGCTCGTCGTGATGAAGCACCCGTCGGCCTTGCCTCGATCGACCACCTTCGTGTCCCCGGTCACGAGCAGGACCCCCGCGGTCTTCGCGGCCGCGCTCATCGACGCCACGATCCGCCCCAGCTGCGCGAGCGGGAAGCCCTCCTCGAGAATGAACGCTGCACTCAGGTACAGTGGCCGGGCCCCCGCCATCGCGAGGTCGTTGACCGTCCCATTGATCGCGAGCATCCCGATGTCGCCGCCCGGGAAGAAGAGCGGGGTCACCACGTGAGCGTCCGTCGTGAAGGCCAGCCGGCCACCCGCGACCTTCAAGACGGCCTGGTCGTCCAGCCGGTCGAGATACGCATTCCGGAACGCGGGCAAGAAATACCGCGCGATCAGCTCCGCGGTCATCTTTCCACCGCTCCCGTGGCCCAGGAGCACGCGATCGGTGGTCGCGAGCGGCACCGGACAGCTCACCGCGAAGCTGCTCGGCCCGCCGTTAGATGACATCGTCCTCTCCGAGAGCGACATGCACGAGATCCCACACGATGTGGTAGAGCGTGACGTGGGTCTCCTGGATCCGGTGAATACTGAACGACGGGACGACGAAGCAGTACTCGGCGAGGTCGGGCAGTCGACCACCGTCCTTGCCGGTGAAGGCCACGGTGAGAAGGCCCAGCTCACGTGCGGTCTCGAGCGCCTGAAGGAGATTGGGCGACTTCCCGCTCGTGCTCACCGCCAGGGCGATGTCCCCGGGTCGCGCGAGCACGCGCAGCTGGTCAGCGAAGATCTTGGCGAAATCGCGGTCGTTGGAGATCGCGGTCAGCAGCGCCTGGTCGGCGGTCAGCGCGATGGCCGGCAGGGGCCTACGCTTCTCTACGATCGGATGGAAGAACTCGACCGAAATATGCTGGGCATCCGTGGCGCTGCCTCCGTTGCCCATGACGTAGAGCCGGCCGCCACTCGAGAACCGCGCGGCCATGGCCCGTACCAGCGCCTCGATCCGATCGGCCTCCGCCCGGAAGAACTGCTCCTTGACCTCGGCGCTCTCGCGCGCCTTGCGCAGGATCGCGTCCTTCACCGCGTCGCCTCCTGGCGGTGACGGCCGTACGCGAAGTAGGCGGCACAGGCTCCCTCCGCCGAGACCATGGTCGCGCCCAGCGGCCGCTCGGGCGTGCAGGCGCTCCCGAACGCGGGGCAATCGTGCGGCTTCTTCAGGCCGCGGAGGATCTGCCCGCTGATGCAGGCGGCCGGCTCCAGCGTCTCCATCGCGCCCACGTCGAATCGGCGCTCGGCGTCATAGTCCTGGAGCTCGTACCGGAGCCGCAGACCGCTCTTGGGAACGGTCCCGATTCCTCGCCACTTGCGGTCGCAGACCTCGAAGGCCGACCACACCAGCCGCTGGGCGGCCAGGTTGCCCACGCGGGTCACGACCCGCGAATACTGGTTCTGAAGCTCGACTTCCCCCTCCTCGAGGAGACGGACGGTGCGGAGCACGCCATCCAGGAGGTCGACGGGCTCGAAGCCAGTAATCACGATGGGGACCCGGTAGTGCGCCGCGAGGGCCTCGTACTCGCGATAGCCCATCACCGTACACACATGCCCCGGACCGAGGAAGCCCTGGACCCGATTGCCGGAGGATTGCAGGACCGCGGCAATGGCAGGAGGGACCAGGACGTGAGAGACGAGCATGTAGAAGTTCGTGACTCCGAGCGCCGCCGCCCGGGTGACCGCCAGCGCGTTCGCAGGGGCGGTCGTTTCAAAGCCGATCGCGAAGAACACGACCTCCCGATCCGGATGCTCCTGCGCGAGCCGGACCGCGTCCAGCGGCGCGTAGACGATCCGCACGTCGGCCCCCTCCGATTTCAGCCGGAGCAGATCCGTGTGCGACCCCGGGACCCGCAGCATGTCACCGAAGGAGGTGAACGTCACGTTGGGTCGGCGCGCGATGGCATGGGCCTTGTCGATCTGCTCCAGCGGGGTCACGCACACCGGGCATCCGGGCCCGTGGACGAGCTCGATCTGCGACGGCAACATCCGGTCCACGCCGTGCTTGACGATGGAGTGGGTCTGGCCTCCGCAGACCTCCATGAGGGTCCAGGGCCGCGTGGTCACGCGGCCGATCTCGGACAGGATCTTGGCCGCGACCCGCCCGTCTCGATACTCGTCCAGGTACTTCACGCCGGGCCTTCGGGCACGTTGATCTCGTCGAGCTGCCCCAGCTCTTCGAGGAACCGGTAGGTCCGCTCGGCCTCCGCCGGATCGACCACGCTGAGGGCGAATCCGACGTGGACGAGCACGTAGTCTCCGAGGCCCGCCTCGGGCAGCTGCTCGAGACAGGCTTTCTTCACGGTCCCCCCGAAGTCGACGCGCGCCATACGAAGCCCGCGGTCCTCGAAGACCTCGATGACCTTCCCCGGAATCGCCAGGCACATCAGACACGACTCCGATCTTCCCGGAGCCGGGCGGCGATCGCCGCCTGCCCCAGGGCCAGGCCGCCGTCATTGGGCGGAACCTGGTGATGAGTGTAGACCTGAAAGCCGGCGCGACCGAGTCCGTCCACCGCCAGCCGCGAGAGCCGGACGTTCTGGAACACACCGCCGCTGAGGGCCACTCGATCGAGCCCGGAACGGTCCCGCAAACGGCGGCACGTCCTCACAACCACCTCGGCGAGCGTGGCGTGGAAGCGGCTCCCGATACGGTCGGCGCCGACCCCGGCAAGGATGTCCTCGACCACCCCGCGGACGATGTCCGGCGTCCGGACGACCGTCCGGCCAGCCTTCTCCTCAAGCTCCACCGCGTACACCCGGTCCGCTTCCGGTGCCGCCAGCGCCTCGAGCTCCATGGCCGCCTGGGCCTCGAAGTCCACGCGATCCCGAAGACCCAGAATGCTGGCGACCGCATCGAACAGCCGCCCGGCGCTGGATGTCAGTGGCGCATTGAGGCCTCGTTCTGCCGCGCGGCTCAACAGCCGCCACGCCGAACGATCCAGACGCCGCACAAAGGCCAGATCCAGCTCCTCAATGGCCTCGCCGTAGGCGGCCTGCAGGAAGACGGCGGCCATGCGCCAGGGCTCCCGGACGGCCGCTTCCCCGCCCGGCATCGCTACCTCCTGGAAGGAGCCCACACGCTCGAACCCCTCCAGATCTGCCAGCAGAAACTCCCCGCCCCAGACATGCCCATCCGCGCCGTAGCCCGTGCCGTCCCAGGCGACGCCGATCACACGATCGTCGACCCCGTTGTCCGCAAGACAGCTCGCGATGTGCGCGTGGTGATGCTGGACCGGAACGTGACGCGCACCGTCGAGCGTCCGGGCGTAGGCCGTCGATCGATAGCCGGGATGGAGGTCATGGGCCACCACCCGGGGCGTGAGCTCGAGCAGGCGCCGGAGGTGGGCAATGGCGCCCGTCCAGGCCCGGTACGCGCGCTCATCACCGAGATCGCCGAGATGCTGGCTGAGGAATACCTCCCGGCCTCGGACCAGGGCAAAGACACTCTTGAGCTCCCCGCCGCAGGCCAGGATCGGCTCGGCCGCCTCGTGGGTCAGGGAGATCGCGAGCGGCACATACCCTCGCGCGCGGCGCAGGACGACTGGGGCACCATCGACGACTCGTGCCACCGAGTCATCGCAGCGCACCTCGATCCGCCGATTGTGAACGAGGAACAGATGCGCGATGCCACCCAGCCGGGCCAGCGCGTCGCGGTCCTCGTAGGCGATCGGCTCGTCGCTACGGTTCCCGCTGGTCATGACCAGCGGACGTTCGACCCGTTCAAGAAGCAGATGCTGCAGCGGCGTATACGGCAACATCAGGCCGAGACGACGCAGCCGCGGCGCCACTTCATCGGCCACCTCCTGGCCGGCCCCCGGTGAGCGCCGCTCCAGGAGCACGATGGGCCGCGCGGCAGACTGGAGGAGATGGGCCTCGGCGTCCGAGACGAAGCAGAGGCGCCGCGCCGCGTCGAGGCTGCCCACCATCACGGCCAGTGGTTTTGCATCGCGCGCCTTCCGGCGCCTTAGCTCGCTCACCGCCCCTGCGGCCATCGCATCGCAGGCCAGATGGTAGCCGCCGAGTCCCTTGACCGCGACGATCTGACCGGCTCGCAGCGCGGCGACAACACTCTGGAGTGGGTCGGCCACGTCCAGCGCTCGGCCGCCGGAGCCCAGCAGCGCAAGGCGCGGGCCGCAAGCGGGACAGGCCGTCGGTTCCGCGTGGAAGCGGCGATCCCGCGAGTCCTCGTACTCCTCGCGACAGGCGGGACACATCGTGAAGGAGGCCATCGACGTCCGCTCGCGGTCATAGGGCAACGCCCGGATGATCGTGTAGCGCGGACCGCACTCGGTGCAGTTCAGGAACGGGTAGGCGTGGCGTCGATTCCCGGAATCGGCCATCTCGGCGAGACATGCGGCACAGACCGCGAGGTCCGGAGCGGGAAACAGTGCCGGCTCCCCCTCACCCGCGCTCGTGTCGATCCTGAACGGCTCGGCATCATGATACGGCGCGCCCCAGGTGACGGTGATCCGCCGAAGATGGGCAGAGGAAGGAGCCGTGGACTCCAGTTCGCCCAGGAACCGGGCGATGGCCTCTCGATCGCCCTCGGCATCGATCAGGACGCCGTGCTGCCCGTTCCGGACCGAGCCGCCGAGCCGGTGGGCTTCAGCGAGCCGGTAGACGAACGGACGAAAGCCGACCCCCTGAACAACCCCTTCGATCAAGACGCGACAGCGCGCTCGACCTCCCGTCTGCGGGAGTAGAGCTGAAGGGCCCATATCACCCCTCTGATCTCGGTCCAGGCACGAATCGAATCCGTCGATGCCGTGCACGGTACCAACGGCCCTGGGCGAACGTCAATCAGAGAGCGCGGAGTAAGTTCGATAAATCGAAGTATTGGCGGTCAGGAGACCGGCCCGGCCGCTCACTCGTGTGAGTGCGCGGGGAGCCCGTCGTGAGTGTGCTCAGTCAGCCTGTGGTGCTGCTCCCCTCCCTGCCCGTAGGGATCGACGTGAACCATCACCCGGCCGAGGTGCGGCAGGTGGTGGAGGAGCTGGTGGCGAACCTCCTTCGCGATCTCGTGACCGTCTCCCACTGACAATCCCCCGGGCACCGTGATGCTCACCTCCGCGTGGAGGCGATGGCCGATCCAGCGCGCTCGGAGATCGGTGACCTCTTCCACTCGGGGAACGTGACGCGCTGCATGGCCAATGGTTTCGAGCGTCTCCGGGTCGACCCCGTCGAGCATCCGGACCATGACCGCCCGAGCCGATTGCCAGACAATCACGAAGATGGCGGCCGAGATCAGCAGCCCGACGATCGGATCGGCCAGCGGGTAGCCGGCCCAGACCCCGATGGCGCCGAGGAGCACCGCCAGGCTCGTCCAGCCATCCACGCGCGCGTGGTAGCCGTCGGCGACCAGCGCGGCGCTGCCGATCTGCCGGCCGACCCGGATGCGGAAGATGGCCACGGCTTCGTTGCCGATGAAGCCGACGACGGCGGCGAGCATCACCGCCCACAGGAAGTCGACGGGTCGTGGGTGAAGAAACCGCTGGCCCGCTTGGTAGAACGCGAGCACCGCGCTCACGGCGATGGTGATGACGATGACGAGACCCGCCACGTCCTCGGCGCGCCCCAGGCCGTAGGTGAACCGCCGCGTGGCTCCCCGCCGCACGAGCAAGAAGGCGATGCCGAGAGGGATCGCGGTGGCCGCGTCGGCAAAGTTGTGGATCGTGTCAGCGAGCAAAGCCACGCTGTCGGACAGGACCACGACCACGACCTGCAAGAGCCCGGTGATCATCAGGCCGATGAACGACCACTTCAGCGCCCACAGGCCACGGGCGGTCGAGGCGATCGACGGGTCGACCACACCGTGGGTATGCCCGTGCCCGTGGCCGTGGCCATGGTGGTGCTCCGCATCGTGGCCGTGATCGTGCCCGTGGTGCTGATGATGATCAGGCATCGCCTCTCCTATGCTTGTGGGCCCCCCTGGACTTGGCTCCGTATGATAGCGCAGCCGTGCGGGGAATCTTTCGCCTGACCTTGCCCCACGGGGGAGGGTCATCAGCATAGGGCACCGTCCTCGCGATCCGCTGAGCGATGTGCAACACTACCATCTGCTCGCCGTGCGAGCGCAGAGAACACGTCATGGACGAAGACACCTCGATCCAGCGCCGGCTCGCCGCCATTCTTGCTGCCGACATCGCGGGCTACAGCCGGCTCATGCACGAGGACGAGCCCGCCACCGTGCGCGACCTCAAGGCGCATCAGAGTGTGATCCTGCCGCTGATCGGCCGGCACGGTGGGCGGATCATCGACACCGCCGGCGATGGCATCATGGCTGAGTTTCCCAGCGTCATAGGCGCCACCGAGTGTGCGGTCGAGATCCAGACCGTGATGGCCGAGCGCAACCTCCGGGTGCCCGAGAGTCGCCGCATGCGGTTTCGCATCGGGATCACTCTGGGAGATGTGATCCACGACGAGACCCGGATCTACGGTGACGGCATCAACATCGCGGCGCGGCTGGAAGCGCTGGCTCAGCCGGGTGGCGTGCTCGTTTCCAATACCGTCTACGATCAGGTCCGCAGCAAACTGCCGTTCACCTTCGAGGATGTGGGCGAGCGGCAGGTCAAGAACATCGAGCAGCCCGTGCGAATGTATCAACTCCACATCCCGGGCGCATCCTCCAAGGCCGCGGCCACGCTTGTCAGACGCCCCGCCGTGACGGACCGCAGGCGTTGGATTGTGTCGGGCCTGGCGGCGTTCCTGGTTCTCTTCGGGGCGGGAGGCGCTTGGTGGATGGGCTCGCCCTTCTTTCCGAGTCAGCCAGCAGACAGAACAGAGGCGCCGCGTCTCTCAATCGTCGTGCTGCCCTTTAGCAACCTGAGTGGCGATCCGAGCCAGGACTACTTCGCCGATGGCATAACTGAAGACCTGACAAGTGATCTGTCTCGAATTGCTGGAAGCTTTGTTATCTCCCGGAACACTGCGTTCACATTCAAGGGCAAGGCCGTCGATGTCCGGCAGATTGGCCGCGAGTTGGGTGTCCGGTATGTGCTCGAGGGGAGCGTACGCCGGATGGGAGGCACCGTCCGCGTCAACGCGCAGCTCATCGACGCGGCCACCGGTGCGCATCTGTGGGCCGAGCAGATGGACGTGGATCAAAGCACGCTGGCCCTCCAGGACAACTTCGGCATCGCGAATCGGCTTGCCAGGATGCTCAGTGCTGAGCTCGTCACTGTTGAAGGCCGTCGGGCCCCGCGCGCCGATCCAGATGCGGTGGACCTCACAATGCGCGGCTGGTCCGTCTTGAATGGAGGCCCGAATAAGGAGGATGTGCCGAGATCCGTCGCGTTGTTCGAGGATGCTCTTCGAATCGATCCCGAGAATAGTCAGGCCAGCGTCGGGCTCGCTCAGGCCCTCACGCTCATCTACCGCAACCGCTGGGATCCCGAACCCGCCAAGGTGCTGGCCCGTGCCGACGAAGCCGCCTCGCGGGCCATCGCCGCCGCGCCGAACAATGCCCATGCGCATTACGTGAAGGCCGAGGTTCTCGGATTGTCCAAGCGGTTTGACGCGGCGCTTGCGACGTACGACAGGGCCATCGCCCTTGATCGTAACCATGCCGCGGCATACGTTGGACGGGCGCGGAACTTGAATGTGATTGGTCGGGCAGCGGAGGCCCTGGCGCCTGTCGAGAGGGCGATACGGCTAAGTCCGCGCGATCCTGAGTTGTATGTCTGGTATTTCGTGCTCTGCCACGCGAACACGCACCTGGCGCGCGACGCTCAGGCCATCGACTGGTGCCTCAAGTCGATTGCGACCGGTAAGACGTACTATTTCGCGTACGTTGATCTCGCCTCCGCCTACGCTTGGCGCGGGCAGCAGGCAGAGGCGGCTGCCGCGGTTGCCGAGCTCCTCAAGCTGAGGCCAGGGTTCACGGTCCAGACACTGGTGCAGGAAGGATCAGGAACTTCCGACCATCCAGCCTTCCGCAAGGAGTTCCAGCGGATTGTCGAGGGAGCACGCAAGGCTGAGTTGCCAGAAAGCTAACGCAGCTCCACGGCGGGATCGCGCAGGGTATCGCGCAGGCGCTATGGGAGGACATCGCCTACGAGGAGTGAATCCGCTGGGCGCCAAGGGCGTCGGCGAGGCCGGCTGATACAAACGGATTCCTGGGTGAAGTCTGGGTAAACGAAAGGGGTTAGCGGTGGTTGCGTCCGCTGACCCATCGTCGTTCATGGTTGCGGGGGCCCGCAACCACTTGCCGGCGAAGAGGTCGGCGAAGGCGGTTTCGCCGCGGCCGCGAACCCAACCCCGCGATCGGGAAAGAGAGGACGATGGGCTCTCCCTCGGACGCGGAGGTGATCGGCCGCTCGCTGGGCGAGCCCGAGGCCTTCGGGCTGATCTACGACCGCCACGCGCCGGCCCTGCTGCGCTTCCTGGGCCGCCGGGTGGGCTCCAGGATCGCGGAGGAGCTGGTCGGCGAGCTGTTCCGGATCGCGTTCGAGCGGCGCAAGACGTTCGACGTGTCGCGCGCGAGCGCGCTCCCGTGGCTGTACGGGATCGGCTCGAATGTGTTGCTGAAGCACCGGCGCGCCGAGGCCCGGCGGTTGCGCGCGAGCGCCCGGATGGCGGCGGCGGGAGGGGCGGCGGACAGACGCGCGAGCGCCGCGGCGCTCGACGCGCGCTTGCTGTTCCCGCGCGTGGCCGACGCGATCGAGTCGCTGCCGGACTCGGAGCGCGAGGCCCTCCTGCTTTTCGCGTGGGAGGAGCTCCCGTACGAGAGCGTGGCCGAGGCTCTCGAGCTGCCGATCGGGACGGTGCGCTCCCGGCTGAACCGCGCCCGCGCGCGTCTGCGCGAACTGCTCGAGCCGAACGGGAAAGGGAGGGAAAGATCACGATGAAGCCGGTCGACCTGGCGAAGAAGCTGCGGCGCGAGGCCGCGTTCGAGCCGGCGGTGCTCGACCGGGGAAAGGCGGCGCTCATGGCGGCAATCCGGCAGGAGGTCCCGATGCGACGACCGACGATCATCCCACGGCTTCCGTACGAGAACGTCGGGGCCGCGCTCTCGTTCCTGGAGCGTGCGTTCGGGTTCCGCGAGGTTCCGGCCGCGCGGGGCGTGCGCGCAGACGGCGCGATCGACTACACGATGGTCGAGTTCGGTGACGGCATGATCGGGCTCGGCGCGCAGGGCGCCCATGGCGCGTTCAGCCCGAAGCGGGCCGGCACCGCGAGCCAGTACGTCACTGTGCACGTCGACGACATCGATGCGCACCACCAGCGCGCGCTCGCCTCGGGTGCAGAGATCGTGAGCCGGTTGCACGATCACTTGCGGGACTATCGCGCCTACGAGGCGCTCGACCTCGAGGGCCACCGCTGGCGCTTCCTCCAGTGGCTGCGCGAGGTGCCGTCGAAATGACACAGGGGAGGATACAGGCATGAATGCAACGAAAGGCCTTGTCGTGCCCGCCGGCGGCGGGAAGTATCTCGACATGACGACACCTGGCCGCTTCGCCGCCTTGAAGCTTCTCGGCCACGAGACCAATGGGAGCATCATGTTGTTCGAGGAGACCATCCCCGCCGGTACCAAGAGTCTCTTCCATCTTCACCGCGACAGCGACGAGGTCGCCTGGGTCCTCGCCGGCGAGATCACCTTTCAGATCGGCGACGAGGTGAGGGTCGGCGGCCCCGGCACCTGCGCGTTTCTCCCGCGCAACGTTCCGCACGCGTGGAAGAACACCGGCCAGGAGACCAGCCGAGTCGTGTTTTTCTACACTCCGGCCGCCGCCGGCGGCTGCGTCGAGGAGCTCTTGAATCGTCCCGGCCCGATGAACGACGATCAACGCAAGGAGCTCCGCGAGCGCTACCACTGGGAGATCGTCGGCCCAAATCCGCTCTGAGGGGTGGCGCCGCATCGAACCGCCGGAGGAGACCACCATGGCGACCACGCTTGCGACATGGACCATCGATCCGGTGCACTCGAGCGTCGAGTTCTCGCTCGACTACATGGGCTTCTCGACATACCGCACCGGCTTTCGCGCGCTCGAGGGATCGCTCGAGTTCGATGCGGCCCGGCCCGCCGCGTCGTCGGTCAACGCGTCGATCCCGGTGGCCAGCGTCGACGTGACCAACGATCGCCTCATGAGCCGGCTCATGGACCCCGACCTGCTCGGCGGCCGGGACCATCCGACGATCGCGTTCACGAGCACTCGAGTCGAGGCTCTCGACCCGGCGCACTGGAAGGTGACGGGCGACCTCACCATTCACGGCGTGGCGCAGCCGGTCGTCCTGGACACGCGCTACCTCGGCCAGGCCAAGCACCCGTTCAGCGGCAAGATCGCCGCGGCCTTCCGGGCGGAGACGGCCATCGATCGGCGCGACTTCGGGGTGACCTGGAACGCGGCCATGGATACGGGCGCCGCGTACCTCGGCGAGCGCGTGCAGATCTCGCTCGCCATCCTGGCCGTTCGCCAGGACTGATCGCGACGATCACGCCTCCGGTCACCCCGGGCCCATGAAGAAGAACATCGCGCTCCTCTACGGGTTCTCCTTCTTCGATCAGTTCATGATCGTGATCGCCGTGTGGGTCCCCTATCTCGCGACGCAGGGGATCGGCATGCGGCAGTTCATGGAGTTGCAAGCCGTGTTCGCCGCGCTTCCTTCTGTCTCCTGGGCCCCCTCGTGGGCTATGGGATCGACCGCTCGGGACTCCCCTCCGTCTTGTCGGCGCTCGGTATCCTGTTCTCGATCGTGTTCGTCGTCTTGCTCTTGCCGCTCGTCGTGCAGGAAAGGTCTCTGAGCCCGACCGAGGGGGTGAAACAATGACCCACGTGAGCGAGCCGCACATCCGCAAGGTCCGGCCGGACGAGCTCGAGGAGGTCTGGCGAGTGCACGTCGCCTCGAGCCATGACGGAATAGTGCGCAGAGGTGGGCCGGCGACACGTCCGGCCGACAGGCCAGTGGCGAGCGATGCCCGAGCGGGGCTGGCCAGCGACCCCGACGGCTACTTCTGCGCCGTCGAGGAAGGGCAGATCCGTGGCATGGTCTCGGCCCTGGTCCGCGGCCGGGTGTGGTACCTGTCCATGTTCTTCGTGCTCCCCGGCGACCAAGGGCGGGGCCTGGGGCGGGCACTGCTCGAGCGGGCGCTGGCCTACGGCGAGGCGCGCGGGGCGGAGATTCGCTGCACCTTGGCGACGCTCGACCCGCGCGCCCAGGCCCGCTACGTGATGGCCGGGATGGCGCCGCGCTGGCCTATCTACCGCCTGGATGGGGATGCCGCGGCGGTGACGCGACTCAAGGCACGGGCCGGGCTCGACCCGCGGGAGCGGGAGCTTCCGTGCGATCCCGGCGCCGCTCAGACGCTGACCGCCGAGGTCTTCGGCCACGGCCGCGCCGACGACCTAGCCTACTGGCGGGGCGACGGCGGCGCGGTGGTGGCGATCGAGCGCGGGGGCGAGCTCGCCGCCTTTGCCTACCGGCGGGGGGAGCGGATCGGGCCAGCGGCAGGGCGCCACGAGACGGCTCTCCTCCAGGCGGTGGCGGCCGCAGCGGCGGCAGGTGCGGGCGGTGGGGGAAGCGTGACGATGCGCGTCCCCGGCGCTTGCACTTCCCTGCTCGAGGCGCTGGTCAGCTGCGGCTTCCGCATCGGCCCCCTGACGCTGTTCATGGCCTCGCGGCTGTTCGGCCGGCCCGAGCTCTACCTCCCCTCGGGGCCCATCCTCTACTAGGGAGGCTGCGCCTTAGCCCGAAAACAGCAAGGGCTCCGGAGAGACCCTCCGGAGCCCTGGGCTTTCGTGGTTGCGGGGGCTGGAATTGGCCATCTCGCCCGAGGCGCTCGCCCGAAGGTGACCGCCCGCGACCACGACACGGGGGTCAGAGGGGCTGCTGCGGGCGCTTCGGGTCTGGCCAGTCCACGTGGAAGAACTTCCCGCGCGGCGCGTCCACGCGCTCGTAGGTGTGGGCGCCGAAGTAATCGCGCTGGGCCTGGAGGAGGTTAGCAGGGAGCCGCGCCGATCGGTAGCCGTCGAAGTAGGACAGCGCGCTAGCGAAGGCGGGCACAGGGATGCCGTGCCGCACCGCGAGCGCCACGACCTCGCGCCAGGATACCTGGCCTGCGGCAAGAGCCCTCTTGAAGTAGGGGTCGAGCATGAGATTCACGAGGCCGGGGTCGCGGCGGTAGGCCTCGGTGATCTTCTGGAGGAAGCGCGCGCGAATGATGCAGCCGCCACGCCAGATGGCGGCGATGGTGCCGAAGTCGAGCGCCCAGTCGTATTCCTTCTGCGCCGCCGCCATGAGCTGGAAGCCCTGGGCATACGCGCAGATCTTCGACGAGTAGAGCGCGCGGCGCACCGCCTCGACCAGCTTGGGCTTGGAGCCGCGGTACGCGGTCGGCGGCCCCTTGAGCACCTTGGCGGCGGCGACGCGCTCCTCCTTCAACGAGGAGAGACAGCGCGCGAATACGGCCTCGGCGATGGCGTTGGCGGGGATGCCCATATCGAGCGCGTTCACACTCGTCCACTTGCCCGTGCCCTTCTGGCCGGCGGCGTCGAGTACCGCGTCCACGAAGAAACGCGTCGGCCTGGCGGGGTCGCGCTGCTTGAGGATGTCGGCGGTGATCTCGATCAGATACGAGCCCAGCTCGTTCTGGTTCCACTCGCCGAAGACCTCGGAGAGCCGGTCGGGCGTCATGCCGCCGAGCGCGGTGAGGAGGTGATAGGCCTCCGAGATGAGCTGCATGTCGATGTACTCGATCCCGTTGTGGACCATCTTCACGTAGTGGCCCGCGCCGTTGGGGCCGATGTACGCGGTGCAGGGCTCACCGCCGGTCACGGGTTTGCCGGGCGCCCAGTCTTCCAGCGGCTTGCCCGTCTTGGGATCTACCTTGGCGGCGATGGCCTCCCAGATCGGGCGCAGGTGCTCCCATGAGGCCGGATGCCCGCCCGGCATGAGCGAGGGCCCGAAGCGCGCGCCCACTTCGCCGCCGCTCACGCCCGAGCCGAAGAAGCGGCAGCGGTCAGCATACTGCTTCTCCCGGCGGATGGTGTCGGTCCAGAGACTATTGCCGCAGTCCACCACGATGTCGTCGGGCTCGACGCCCACGCCGAGGAGCTGCTCGACGACTGCGTCCACCGGCGCCCCCGCCTTGACGAGGATGAGGATCTTGCGCGGCTTCCTGAGCGCGGCGACAAAGTCGCGCAACGCGATGGCCCCCACGAGTCCGCCCGGCGTATCCCGGTTTCCGGCCACAAACTTCTCCATGACGGCGGTCGTCCGGTTGTAGACGGCGACGCGGTAGCCGTGGTCGGCCATGTTGAGCGCGAGGTTCTCGCCCATCACGGCGAGCCCGATCAGCCCGACGTCAGCGCTGGCGCGAGCGGCCGTCGTCATGGCCCACACTCTACCCCAACCCTCTCCCCTCCGGGGAGACGGTAGAGAGTCGCGCGGGCGACCCTCGAGTAATATAGAGGACCATAGGGCCCCATGAACACGCTCGCGATTCTCGTTGGCGGAGGTCCCGCCCCCGGTATCAACGCCGTGATTGCGGCCGCGACCATCGAGGCACGCAATCGTGGCCTGCGGGTACTCGGGTGTTTTGACGGATT
>Ga0187893_10007886_pt1 | contig 17132 bp, 10 predicted proteins | sample MA1701074metaG_FD_139574 | JGI IMG/M metagenome (GOLD analysis project Ga0187893, IMG submission 139574) | White microbial mat communities from a basaltic lava cave in the Kipuka Kanohina Cave System on the Island of Hawaii, USA - MA170107-4 metaG ... | reverse complement strand
CGCCGGCGATAACCGCCGAGCTTGAAATGACCAATGCCGAATATTCCTATGTCGCTTCGGCGTTCACGCTGAGTTATGGCGCGATGTACCTGCTCGGCGGCCGGGTGATCGACATACTTGGAACCCGCATGGGCATGGGCCTTGCCGTCATGTTCTGGAGCGCCGCAAACCTGATGCACAGCGCCGCCGGTGGATTCGTCCAACTGGGCGTATTCCGCTTCCTGCTGGGAGTTGGCGAAGGCGGTTGCTTTCCGGGCGCCGCCAAGGGCGTCACGGAGTGGTTTCCCGCCAGAGAGCGCGCGCTCGGCATGGGAATCGCCACCACCGCAGGCTCAGCCATGGGCGCGGTTGCCGCTCCGCCCGTCATCGTTTGGATTGCCTTGCAATTCGGGTGGAGGGGGGCGTTCGTCATGACTGGTGTACTGGGGGCAGTCTGGAGCGCGACATGGTTTGCGCTCTATCGGCGCTTGGGGCCGGCGCCCGTCGTCGCGGAACCAGAACCTACCGATGGCGCGCCGGCTGCCAGCCCACGCGGTCTCTTTGGCCAACGTTCGCTGTGGCGACTCGCCGGTGCCCGGTTCTTCTTCGACCCGGTGTTTTATTTTTGTATGTTCTGGATTCCGCAATACCTGAGCAAGGAGCACGGCGCGTCGCTCGAAACGATCGCAAAGCTGGCGTGGATCCCGTTTCTCTTTTTGGGTATCTCGTCCATTCTTGCGGGACTGCTGTCGAACCGCTTGATCGGGAGGGGCTGGAGCCTTTTGGATGCGCGTCGCAGAGTAATGGTCTGCGCGGCTCTCGCGACTCCGGTGTCGACCCTTTCGATTGTGGGAGGCAGCGCGTTGTCGGCGACGCTGTTGTTGAGCGTTTTTCTGTTTGCCCACGGGTTTTGGATGACGAACTTCATGACCCTGTGCGGCGACTTGTTCCCTTCCCGCGAGGTGGCTACCGTGGTTGGCGCCACAGGGGCGGCCGGAGCTTTGGGCGGCGTCCTGTTCAACCTGTGCGCTGGTCGTTCGATCGACACATTCGGATATGCTCCGGCCATCGTCTTCTGCGGCTTCGCCTACCTGATTGCCCTGGGTGTGGTGCTGCCCGCGTTGAGTCGACCCGGCACTTGCGAAGATGGCGCCACGAGATGAAGGCGCGCTCCGGAGACGGCTCGCTGCGCCTGGCGATGTCCCTGTTGGTACGCGACGAGGCAGGACTCATCGCCGAGAACATCGCCTTCCACGGCCGCATGGGGGTCGATTGCTTTGTTGTCACCGATAACGGCTCGGTGGACGGAACAAGAGAGATCGTCGAGCGTCTCCGGAAAGATTTCCCGATCCGGCTGATCGACGAGCCGGAGCACACGATGAGACAGGACGCCTGGGTGAACAGGATGGCGGAGATTGCAGCGAATGAGTTCGGCGCTGACTGGATCATCAACAGCGACGCGGATGAATTCTGGCTGCCCGGCGAAGGCACGCTGAAAACGATCATTCCTGATGAGGCGTCCGTGTTGTTGTGCCGCCGGGCCAACATGCTGGCTACGCACGCGACTGTCGAGTCGCGGGACTACACCTTCCGGCGGAATACGCTCCGGGTCGCCAGGCCGTTTGACAACTCCGCCTATCGCGAGCCGCCCTGGAGACTGATGGACAAGCCGGTCGTTATGGCCGCGATAGGCAGGAAGGTAATGTGCCGCCTCGCCGGCTTGCGGCGAATAGGCTACGGCAATCACGACGCCATTCACGAAGGGTCCGCAGTGGAGAGCGGAGGCGTGCACGTCTTTCACTACCCGGTGCGAACGTTCGAGGAGTTCAAGTCCAAAGTCATCAATCACGGAACCAGTCTCGTTAATAATCCCCGGATTCCTTCTCACATCGGCTGGCACGTGAGGCGATGGTACTCCTTATACGAGGATGGTCTTCTGCAGGAGGAGTACCAGCGCCTGCTCGTCGACCAACGCGAGGTGCAGAACTATCTGCGCTCGGGCGTGCTGGAGGTCGACGACTCGATCTCCAGGGCGATCGAATCGTTCGTCTAGAGCGTTTCGAGAATGAAGATGTTCTACCCTGGACGTAGTGGAACTCACAGCCGTTCTGAGTCTTTTCGGCGCTGGTATCTTCGCCCAACCGACGCCCGGCACCATCAGGATGGACAACGAATTTGTCCGTGTGCTGTTCCTGACCGATAAGCCGCGAACCAGGACCCCGCTGCACCAGCACCCGCTGAATCGCGTCATGATTTATCTCGACCCGATGAAGTTGATACTCCGCTATCAGGATGGCGAAGTGGAGCGCCAGAACTGGAACAAGGGACAGGTAGCCTGGAGCCCCGGCGGCAGGCTGCACACAGGCGAGAACCTCATGGACCGCACCGCTCGCGTCGTGGAAGTGGAGCTGAAGAAAGGACCATCGGGCAAGCCGTTGCTGAGGAGTGCACGCGACCCTCTGATGGTGAACCCAAAAAACGTGAAGGTAGAGTTCGACAACGAGTATGTACGTGTACTCCGGTGCAGGTATCGCGCGAACCTTCGCGAGCCGCTGCATGAGCATCTCGGCGAAAACCGCATCACCGTCGCTCTCGACGACGTGGCGCTGAAGGTCACGACGCAGGGCAGTGAGGACCGAACGGTGACGCTCGCTGCCGGGCAGGCGTTCTGGAGCACGGGTCCGGTGATCCACGCAGCACAGGCGAATCGCGATGTCGAGCTGATCGTGATCGAACTGAAGTAGCGGGAAGCTTGCCGGCCACCTGGCTCAGCCAGTCGGTTAGTGCCGCCGACGAAGCGCGCCCCTCGCAGGAGCCATCCATCCGGCGGTTCTTGACCTTCGCGAACTAATCCAGCGCGACGAACTTCGCGCACACCGGAACCGGCAAAGTGATTCTCTCCCCTGCGACGGACAACTTCCCCGCCCCGTCGAAGCGAAGCGGCACGATGATATTGGAGCGCTGCATGAGCGCGAACACCCACTTGCCGGTCGGGTCGACGTTGAAACTGCGCGGTCCATTGCCGCCGGGCTGAAACGCCTCCATCAATTCCAGAGAGCCGTCGGACGGATCAATACGCAGCACGGCGATGGAATCATGACCGCGGTTGGAGACGAAAACGAACTTGCCCGAGGGATGCAGCACCGCTTCGGCGGGCGAAACCCGGCCTGTCGCCTCTTTCGGGACGGTGCGCGTCACCGCACCTTCCTCAAATACGCCCGACTTCGAGTCGTAGCGCAGCATCGTGCAGCCGGGCCCGGCTTCATTGGCCACGTATGCCCAGCGCGCGTTGGGATGAAACACCAGGTGTCGCGGATTGGCCGGATTCTTGAGGCCGAGGAACGGAGGCTGGTGGGGGACGAAGGTGGCTCGCGCGCTGTCCAGGCGATGCACGAACACCTTGTTCAAGCCGGTGTCGGTCGCGATCAGAAACCGGTTGTCTCGCGACACGACCACCGCATGGCAATGCGTCTGAGGCGTCGGGCTTCCGGGAGCCGCGCCAGACCGCTCTCCGGCGTGCTGATAGAAACCGGTCGATTCGGCGATCGTCCCGTCTGCTCGAACGGGAAATGTCGCCGTACTTCCGGTCGCCCAGTTGGCGACCGCGAGCGTCCTTCCCGAATGGTCGGTACAGATGTGACAGGGCATGCCGCCACGCGAGGAGACGCGGCTGAGATTCGTGAGCTTTCCGGTGCGACGGTCTATCGCGAACGCGCTGACCTCACCCATGACCTTACCGGTTGGGTCGATGTGCTCGTTGACCGAGTAAAGGAATCGGCCGTTGGGATGCGCCGTCAGGTAGGACGGGTTCGCCGTCTCCACCGCAAGCTCGGGCAGGCTGGTCTTGCCCGACTCGCTGTTAAACCGCGACACGTAGATGCCTTCACTCTCTCCAGTGCCGTATCGTTCGCCGCCGGCAGTGTAGGTGCCCCAGTAGATCAGGTACTCCCTGGCCGCCGCCGCGGCCGGCCAGGCGGAGGCCAGAGCCGCTGTCGTCAACCAATCTCTACGCGAAAAGCACCGTGCGGTGACCATGAGTGAAGTCTACACAAAAGATGCTTCGCGTGACGTGGATTACTCGAAAGTCGGATTCGCAGGAGTCCTTGGCCGACGCTTTGGGGGGCCACTCGCTTTAGGCCGCTCTATGATAAGCCCTCTTTCGGTCAAGTGGGCGGACGGTGCAATTCCAGCCGGTACAACGCCGGGTACAGGCTTCCTCAACACGCAACGCCTCTAGGCGCTACATTCGTCCAGGTCGCTCCACGCCTCGAGAATCTCTTCGTACAACGGAGGAAACAGCCGCCGATAGTAGGCGCCGTATGATGGCGGCTCGGCGCGCAGTTTTTCGTCGGGCTTGCCGGTCCAGGCAGGAACATGCCCCTCGCGCAGTTGTCGGGCGCCTTGTCGTCCCGGCTTGATGAGTTCGAAAGCGTAGTAAGACGATTTGCGGCTCGAGATGAACGCGGGACGGCGCAGCAATCGGGGGTCGCACGCCATTCGCCGGCAGAAGTCCAGCCATTCCTTGTATCCGGGCTCTCCAACTCCGAGACGTTTCACGGAATCCGGCAAGTGACGATACATTCTCGGATTCACGTGGCGGATCAAGAGGTCAAGCGCCTCGGGCGTTCCTGCAAACGCCGTGGGCCGTCGAACCTCCGGCGGCGGCGTCTCCATCGTCGCCGGCACAAGCACCCACTTCCTCCCGTCCTGATCGTGAATCTCAGGCGACTCGATCTTCTCCACCGGCTGGTACTTGCACTGGTGAACCTCGGAAACGATGCGGCAGCCGGTTTGGAACAGGGTTTCTACGCTGTCGGCGTCCGAGAGCGGAAAAGCATCACCTGCAAGAGCCCGCCATGCACTCTCGGCGATCCTCCGGCTTGGATAAGGTTCCTTGATGTCGCCGGTAGCGGTCCTGGCGGCGCTCCACATCTCCAGAACGAATTTCCTCATGTTCCGGCGCGATCCCCGCTGCATCGCCAGCGGTACATAGTGGGCGAACCAGATTACCAGCCACGTTAAAGCGTCTGCGGCCGTTACGGGAAGATGCGGAATCTCCAGCGGCTTGCCGTAAAGGGTGACGGCCGTGCGGCGATCCAAAGACGCCCGGTATGGGTCGGCCCGGTACGAGCGGATCAGCTCGGCGGCGGTGCCGACCTCGCATTCACCGAGCCGTGGAACAAGCATCCGGAGCATTTGGCAGCAGCGCACCAAATGCATGAGCCGGTCGGGCCCTCCGTTCGCGGCCATCGGACTGGCGAGTATGATCGTGAGATCGATATCGCTCCGCCCGAAGGCCACTTCGCCGGTCGCCGCCGTACGCCGCAGGTAGACTCCCTCCACGAAATCGAACGACCCGAACACGCTCGCGATCGCCCGGCTGGCAAACCTGTAGGCGCCGTTGGCCAATCGATCGAGGGCCATCTTACAGGTCGCGCGAATCGGCGGACGGATGGGGTGGCGCCGCACCACGGAAAATCGGCTCGTCGGTCCAGGGTTCCGACATGTCCCAGCCTTCCCCGGGAGCAAGGCGCTTCAACTCGGATTTGTCCGGGAACCGGATCTGGTCCGCCTTCAGCCTGGCGCGCGTGCCGAACCAGCCTCTCGACAACTCGGCTGCACTGAACGTCCGATTGCAGTACTTGCGAAGTATGTGTTCCCGGCTCAACGCCAGGTAGTGACGCAGGATAAACTTCGTCGGAAAAACGCGCCGGTCTTGGAACTTCACCTGGTGCCCGGCCGTCGACGCCAGGTCAACCTCCTGGCCGAAGTTTTTCCAGGCATTGATGCGGTACTTTGCTCCGGTCGTCCGCCCCATGTAGCAGTAGTGCGTCATCTCCTCGACAAATCCGTCGTGCTCGAAATCGTCGTCCGGATCGATCGGCATGAAAGCGAACTCGTGAAAGTCGATCGCATTGTAACCAGCTTCGTCCACGGCCTGGATGCCGGCTGCCAGACTCCGGAACCCCGCCGGGGCCTCGCGAATCTCATCGGAGTCGTGATGGATGTACCAGTCGGCGCCCAGCTCGCGGTGGAGTTGTTCCTTGCGGTGGAGTTGCTCCTCGAGCCGAAAAACGCCGTCACGTGGGAGGCTCTCCACACCAACGACTCCGCACCCGACAAGGCTCTCCACGGCGCGTCGCGTCCCGTCGATGGATTCGTTGTCGATCACATAAGACTCTACACCTTGATCGGCAAGCCAACGGATCACGCGCCGGATGATCCGCTCTTCGTTGTAGACGGCGAGAATCGCTGCCACTCTCACTCAGCTCATCATTTCACAAAAGGCGCCAGAAGCCGAAGCCGATGGATTTGGAGCTCCAGGTTCCGGTGGTGACTGGTCCTGGCTGCTCTCGGCCGCTAACCGGTGGTTTTCAACCAGCTTCTCCGTTACCGGCATAGAGCGCCATCCACGACGGATGGGGTTATTGGCAGCCGGCGCCGTGCTATCCCTACTGACCGCATCGGTCGCGAAACAGCGTGAACGGCGCCAGCCGGGCTCAACCGACACCTGGATCCTTAAAGTCATCGATCTGTCCGGTGTTAACATGTGATCCATGGTGCGGATCATGCTGTGCTTTGCGCAGGTGCTGCTCGCCGGCCGTTTGCTCGCCGGTGAAGCACAACCGGAATGGACGGTGCTGTACGGGCACGAGGAATTCCAGAACGCCGAGAGCCTGTTACGTGGATACCTCGGGAAGCTGCGATCGTCGGCGGATGCGGATCGGGAGAAGGTGATCGCCGACGTACGGACATCGGTTGACATGAGCAGGTATCAGGCCGAGACTCGCGCCAGGCTGCAAGCCATTCTCGGTGATTTCCCGCCGCGCACTGCTCTAAACGCAAGGATTGTCGGTCGACTGGACAGGGGTGACTACGCTGTCGAGAATGTCATCTTCGAGAGCCGGCCTCGATACTACGTGACCGCCAATGCGTACGTACCCCGGCGTGGACGTGCGCCGTTTCCCGCTGTGCTCGCTCCTGTTGGGCATTGGGGAGCGGGGAAATTCTTCGAGGACTACCAGCGGCTGGGGGCGTATCTCGCACAGCGGGGGTTTCTGGTCCTCGTATACGACGCGCCTGGCCAGGGCGAGAGGCAGCAGTACTACGATCACGTGATGGGACAGACACTGCTCAGTCCCGGAAATACCCAGTGGTTCGTCACGATCGAGCACAATTACGCCGGGGCCCAAATGATACTCACCCGTGATAACTATGCCTCGTATATGTTGTGGGACGGCATTCGCGGGATCGACTATTTGACAGAGCGCGCAGACGTGGATCCCGAGAGAATCGCTTGCACCGGCACATCCGGCGGCGGGCTCCAGACCGAGGTGTTGTCGGCGATCGATCCGCGAATCAAAGTCTCCATTCCCGTCTGCTATGGCGGCTGCGCGGCCGATACCCCCGCGCGGAAGGGAATCGGCCGGGCTGATATTGATGCATTGATCGCGCCGCGACCTCTCCTGATGATCGAGGCCACGGGCGACCCACGATCCGGCGTGCTGGGCAAGCAGAAGCGTCACAAAGTCGTCTCGCATCTTTATGACATTTCGCAGATGAAGGATCGAACACAGTTTCTAATAGCTGAGGAGCCACACGGCTACGGTGAAACAATCCGGCGCGCCGCTTACGAGTGGCTCAGCCGATGGCTAAACGGAACCACACCCGCCGCCGGCACTTTGAAGGAAGAACGCTGGCCACTCGAGCCCGATGAGGCGCTGACGTGCACCACTACCGGCCAGGTGAAGACGGCGCTCGGCGGAGAAACCTTATTCACGCTGAACCGAGCGCAGGCAGCGCGCGATCAGGACCGGCGGCCGTTACCGCAACAACGAGCGGACTGGGCTGAATGGCGCGTCCGATTGCGGGAGGACGTGAGGTCGCGGATAGCACTCGAGCCGTCACAGGCTTCGCTGAATGCCCGTCAGCTTGGCCGCGCAGATAGGGGAGCGTACATCCTTGAGAAGGCCGTCTATTACAGCGAGCCCGAAGTCTACGTGCCGGCGCTCTTGTTTCTACCGAAGGTTGCCGGACCGCGCCCGGCCGTGATTTTCGTAAATGAAGGTGGAAAAACTTCCGGCGGAGTGGTCGAGAAATACGTGCAACCCCTGGTCGAAGATGGCAACGTCGTGCTTGCGATCGACCCGCGTGGCACTGGCGAGACTGCTCCGACGCCGGCGAATCGCGAGCGGAATTACCGCAGTTTTATACAAGACAACGAATCGAGTCTGGCCTTTGAAGCCTTGGGTGTCGGAGTTACTCTGCTCGGCCTGCGCACGCGTGACGTTCAGCGCGCCATTGATTATCTCCAAACCCGATCCGAAGTGGATCGTTCCCGGATTTCAGCCATCGGGCACGGCAGCGGTGGCATGCTCGTGTTGCATGCCGCAGCACTGGACGAACGGATCCGGTCCGTTATGTGTTTGGGCACGCTGATGTCATACGCGAGCGTGGTAGAGAACGAGATTTATGGACAACGGATCTCCTTGTTCCCTCCCGCCGCGCTGCGCAAATACGATCTCCCCGAACTCGCTGCATTGATTGCGCCACGGCCGCTGTTGCTCCTCAACGGAGCGGATCACGTCCACCGGCCGGTGGAGCTCGACCGTGCCGCCAAGATCTACAGCGCAACGAGCCGGGTCTATGAGCTGGTAGGCGCGGGACGGCATTTCCAAACAAGTGAGGCCGCGTCCGCAAACGCGATATTGCAGTACTATCGGAAGCACCTGGGATTCTAGCGGGTCAGGTGGAGGCGTTGAGGTCGAGCTTCCTGGATCCGGTTGGAAACGACGCGAGATCCGCATTCAGTACGTTGTTGGCCAAAGTCAAGTAAAGGTCGCCTAAGGTTCCCGTCACTTTGGTGTGCTTTCCGCCCGGAGTCCGATGGCCGGCAACGATCGCAGCCAGACCGTTGTTCTTGTGAATGTTCGCTTCGGCGTGCTCGTGTAGAAAGAGCACACTCGTATGGTCAAGCAAAGTGCCGTCACCCTCGGGAATCGACCTCAGCTTTGCCAGCAGGTAAGCGAACTCCTCGACGTGCCACTTGCAGATGTCGCGCAGGATGCGCTGGGCCCGAGGGGAATCCGCATTGGTATGTGTGTAGTCGTGATGCCGGAGAGTGGTGTAGCCGAGCCAGGGCAGTCGGACAAGGCTTTGGCATTTGGTCAGCATGTAGGTCGCAACGCGAGTCTGCCGACTGGCCAGAGCGTGCACCAACAGGTCTGTCTGTAGCTTTGCGATGCTCGGGTAGTCCTTGACGTCGCCGCCTTCAACCGGTTCCGTAGCATCCTTGTATTCCGGTGGCAGGCTGAGAATGGCCCGCTCGAGATCGCGGACGGAACTGAGGTGATCGTCCAGGCGCCGCTGATCTTCTTTTCCCAAAGCCAAATTAAGGTCACGAAAATCTCCCCGCACCGCATCCAGAACGCTTTGCTTGCGATTGAGCCAATCCGACTCTCTGGTTCCGAAAATGCGATCGAACAGGTTGCGTGGGACCAATTCGGGCGGCAGCGCGCGGTCATAGCCTGCCCAACTCATGTTTCGGTGGATGCTCTCGCCATGCGATTCCTGGCACACGCCGATCTGAAGGGAACGAAACCGCGATTTTCCTCCGATCCTTGCGGCTATCAATTGGTCGATCGACGCTCCGCCTGCTCCGCGGCCGGTAAATGGCGTGCCCGAAACCAGGCCGCTCATCGAGCGGTGATGATCGTTGCCCGGGCCGGGCATGCGGGCGGCCGGATTGTCGAGCCCGGTGATGATATGGGCGGCGTCGCGGAACGGCGCCAGCGGCGTGAGGCACGGCGTCAGCTCATAGTTCGGACCCGTCTCTGCCGGGATCCAGTACCTTTCCGGGATGCCGTTACCGTTGAACCACAGAACGAATCGGGACTCGACAGCCGAAGATTCCTTGCCGGCTGCGTGCACCGTGCCCTGGCCCTCAAACACTGCCAGAGACGGAAGCCCGATACGAATCGCGGCGCCTCCGAGCCCGATGCCGCGGAGGAAGTTTCTACGAGACACGTGCTTCAAGCGCATTATGGAGCCGCCTTCCTCATGGAATTATCATAAGCCAGCGACGCAGCGAAAAAGGCCAGAACTTTCCTGAGACGGAATTCCGACGCGCGGAATACTCCCGCTGCCTTCTGGAGCAGTTGTTTGTCAGCTTCTGTCTCACGCCGGCCGTATGCGTAGCGAAAAAGCTGTTTTACGACACAATCCTGGCATTCCGGGCTGCGAGCGAGGATCCTGCCGAGTCCGTAGGGCGAAGAAAAGTTGCCATTCGGCAGACCGGAGATCATGCCCCCGGCATCGATCGGAAGGTCGACTGTCCTGGGCTTGCCCACGCGATCTCGGCGGTCCGGGAAGAATGTGATGCGTTGCCGCTCCCGGCGCCGGCCGACGGCGTCGAATTTCTCAAGCCCAAAGCCGATTGGATCCATCAGACTGTGACAACTCGCACAGGAGCGTTGCGTAAAGTGATCCTGGAGGCGCTGGCGGTTGGTCTGAGGCATTTCTTCGCGCAGGGGAGGCAAATTGCTGTTGGTGCCTGGAGGCGGGTCGGGCACCTGGTGACACAGAAAATGTTCACGGACGTAGTAGCCACGAATCGTGGGGGACGTCTCTCCCGGCTTACTGGTCAATGCAAGAAACATTCCCTGCCCAAGCAATCCGGCACGTTCGGATTCCAGCGGGAATTTCACCATCTCAAACTCGCCGGCCGGCGCGTCTAATCCATACAGAGCGGCGAGGTCTGAATTGAGGAACGCGTAGTTCGCCTCAAAGATCTCCATGAAATTGCCGTCGTTCCACACGGCATGGCGGATGAGGCGGCGGGTCTCCTCCGTCATCGCGGCGGCAAGCTCGGGCGTGAATTGCGGGTATAATGCGCGGTCCTTGGTGCTATTCAGAACCAGATCGAAGCGGAGCCACTGTGCGACGAACTCATCGAGAGCCTGGTGGGCGCGCTCATCCTTCAGCATGCGGTCGACAGCCTTCTGGAGTCCGGCCTCGGTCTTCAGCTCGCCCGACGCGCCGGCGCGAAACAGGTCAGCGTCGGGCATCGTATCCCACAGGAAGTATGAGAGCCGGCTGGCGATCCCGTACGCGTTGAGCCGGTTGCGAGGCTCGATGCGGAACAAAAACTTCGGCGACTGAAGCATCGCCTCGATGACCGCTTTCGCGCCTCCCGGAAAGCTGCCTGTTCGGCTGGCTTCCTTTGCGAATACGGCAACATAGCGGCTGGTCTCACCAACCGAGAGTGGTCGGCGGAATGCTCTGAAACCGAAATCGCGAATGAAACGGTCACGGCAGGCGGCATCGGAGGCGGACCGGGGATTGCATCGGATCAGACGGTTCGAATCCTGGCCACCCGGAAAGGCGCCGTCGGCGAGCTTCTCCGCCGCTGCGTCGTAAGCCTGTGCCAACAGCGGAGGAACGTCCTGTGCCGCGATCTGGTTCTTGAAGCCGTTGACAAAGTCCTCTTGCGGAAACTGATCGGCGGGCCGGGTCTGATCGCCGAGCAAATCGCGAACGGTGTTGTTGTATTGGCTGTGTGTGAGCCGTCGCATCGCCGGCTTCGGTGCGACGCTTTCAGCAGCCAACAGAGCAATAATCGCCAGGGGTGTCATGGAAGGTACAAAGCTCGCAAAGTAGGAACCGAACGCAAACGCTCCCGGGCCGCGTCCGTGATCCGTGTCTCGGATATATCCAGCGAGGTGAGGCTCTTCATCTGGACGAACACGTCCAGGGCTTCGTCGCCGACGCGGGTGGCCTTCCACAGGTTCAGGCGCTCCAGCTTGGGCAGAGAGATGAGTTCTCTCAGCCCCTTGCTCGTGACGACGGTTCGGCCAAGGTCGAGCGAGCGCAATTCGCTGAGCGCCTTGAGACGGCTGATTCCGAGATCGGTGACTTTGGTTCCACTTAGATTCAGGTATTCGAGGCGCCTCAGGCTGGCCACCGTTTCCATGTCGGCGTCGGTCAACGAAACCGACCAGGTGCCTGAATTTCGCTTTTGGAACCCGCACAAGTCGAGTCGCGTGAGCTTTGGGAGTCTCTTCAAAGCATGCAGGCCAACAACGCTGATCTTGTTGCCGCCGAGCTTCAGTTCTTCGAGATTGGAAAGCTTGGCAAGGTATTGCAGGCCGTTATTAGTGATTTGAGTGTGGCTGACGTCCAGCGATCTTAGAGAAGTTAGCCCGGCGAGATACTCCAGACTCGTATCTGTGATATCAGTGCCGCGTAGATTCAGGCGCTCGAGTTTTTTCCAATCACGGATATAGGAGATTCCAGTGTCGGTTATGAGCTCGACTGAAGTGAGATTGAAGTCCGTCACGCCCGCCAGAGGTTTAAGCCGCTCCATCCCCGCATCCGTGATGAGTGAGAGAGAAAGATCGAGCTTGCGGAGATCTTTGAGTTTGGAAAGCGCCGTCAAATCCGTATCCGTGACCCACGCGAAATCGAGCTTGACGGCAACAATGCGGCCCGACTCCGCTTCGACTTCTCCGTTTCGCTCCTCGATCCAGCGGACAATTTCGGAATCAGCAGCCAAAAGCGCGAACAACAACAGCAACATCGGTCAACTTCCTCTTCGAGTGGGCAGGCTCGAATCCCGGTCCCAGATGATTCGGCAGCCCGGCAGCGCGGTTTTCAGGGCCTGATACCCGCGGTCCGTGACCAGCGTGTGATACAGGTTCAGCAACTTCAGTCCGCCGAGCGACTTCAGGAATTCTACGCTGGCGTCGGTGACCGCGGCGCTGTCAAGCTGAAGCTGCGTCAGGCTCTTCAGGGATGACAAGTGGGCCAGGCCTTTGTCACTGACCGCCGTATAATCCAAACTGAGCGTTTCAAGATCCCGCAGCGATGCGATAGACTCGAGGCCGCGGTCGCCGGCCCGGGTACGCACAAGTTCGAGGCGCCTGAGATTCGCAAGTTTGGCCAGTCCGGCAAGTCCATTGTCGGTGAAACGCGTGTGGCTCAGCAGCAATTGTTTCAAACCGGCGATCTTGCCGATCTCGACCAGGCCTCTGTCGCCGATGTCCGTACCCGTAAGATCCAGCCGATCGAGTTTCGACAACGCGACCAGGTGCGCCATGGCTTCATTCGTGACGTCCGAATACCTGAGATCGAGGCGCTCCAGATTCCTGAAAGGAGCAACGTGCGTGAGATCGGATGTGGCCGTTCCGGAGAGATCCAGGTCGCGAAGTCCGTTTAGAGGTTTAAGCTCCGATAAACCGGCGCTGGTGACAAGTGTATGGGCCAGGCTGAGTCTTTGGAGGATGGTACACCTGGCAACCTCCGCTAGCCCCGCATCAGTAACCGTGGTGTGCGCCAGATTCAACTCCACGAGTCGGCAAGGTTCCGGAAGGCCTTTAAGGCTGACGTCCCCCACGTCGGCGCCACGAAGGTCGAGGCTGCTGAGCGAGGGAGAGTTGCGCAATTTCGCAAGACCGGAATCGGCAGTCCCCTTCGATGCGCCCGACGCACTCAGAAACTCGACGCGGCACTCCGGCAGTGCGGCACGCAAGGCCTCCACGCCGCTACGTGTGGCAAGGGTGTAGCGCACGTCCAGCGCCCGGAGATGCGGGAACGCCTTCAATTTCTCCAGGCCGGTGTTGGTGACCCGCGTTCGGTAGATATTCAGTTCTGTCAGTTGTTTCAGTGCGCTGAGATGCTCGAGCCCGGCGTCGGTGATGGACGCGCCCAGCAGGTTCAGCTTGCGCAGCTTGGCCAGATGCTTGAGGTGAACGATGCCCGAATCGCTGATTCGTGCGCCGTGGAGATCGAGTTCCTCCAGGTTGGGAAGCTTCTCCAGATGCTTCATCCCTTCGTCGGTGATCAATGTATCCCGTGCGTAGAGCTTCACCAGGGACGGCATACGTTCCAGATTCTGCATGCCCGTATCATCGAAGCGTGTGTGATTCAAATTGAGTTCGCGAAGATTGATGAACGGTGTGAGCGTTGCCCCCTTGACCTTTGTTTGCGCGAGCCGAAGTTCCTTCAGCTTAGCCAGTCCGGACAGTTTCGCGATCGCGTCGTCGGTGAGCGGAATCTCGGTCTGCACCGGCAGCGTTAGGACGAACTTCTCGAGATTTGACAGGCCGCTAAAATAGCCGAGGGTTGTAGCCGAGACCGCCTCCGGCATCGAATGCCAGGTCCGGCCGGAGATGTAGAGCTCCTTGAGGTGCGTCAATCCGTTGAGCCGCTCGAAGTCCTTTGGCTGAACAAGGGTGTTAATCAGGGCGACCGAGTGCAAACGAACTTCGCCGGGAGGCAATGCGTCGATTTCGGATAAGCGCGAGTGGCTTCCCTCGACGACGACGCTGCCACCCATGCGGAGGACCCACTCGGCGACCAAACGGTCGCTCGCTTGCGACGCCAGGGATGACAGTACGAAGAAACCTGCTGCGCGTCCAAGCCCTGCGGTGCGTCCGAGCCCTGCGGTGCGTCCGAGCATGAGTTGCGCACTCATTATAACCTTCCGCCACTCTTTAAGGCAGTCACCCACCCGACATGATCGTCTCCCGGGCGCCATGCGCTGGGAACCGTCCCGTAGGCCGCGTGAGATTCGCTGTATACTCTTGTCCTAGAGGGGTTCTATGAAAACCATCGCCTGGATTTCAATGATCGTGTTGTTCAGTGCCGCTCTGGCGTCTCAAACGACGCTGGGTACCATTCGTGGCCTTGTGACCGACTCCAGCGGAGCAACGGTCAGCAAAGTCAACATCGTGGTTCGCAACATCGATACGAACATTCAGAACCGCGTGGAAACCAACGAAAGCGGCTTGTACGAGGTTACCAACCTGGTCCCGGGCCGCTATGTCGTCAATGCTGAGCATTCGGGATTCAAGACCGTTATCGTCTCCAATGTTCTGCTCGAAACCTCGGCCACCGTGCGCGCTGACATACGGCTCCAGGTCGGCGAAGTCGCAAGCTCCGTCACCGTCGAGGCATCGACGCCGGTCCTCAACACCGAGGGCGCCGACGTCGCTTCCGTGCGCGATCACAAGGTGATGGTGCGGTTGCCCCTTAACACGCGCGGCCAGTTCGATGGCTTTTACTACAGTATGCTCGTGCTCACGCCCGGAGCCACTCGCGGCCAGGGTTCCAATTTCAGCTTCGCCGGTGCGCGCGGGTTTCAGTGGAACACGACCGTCGATGGCACGAGCTCGCGCTCACCGCTGTTTGCCAACAGTATCGGGCCCGCGCAGAGCAACATGGAAATGACGTCCGAGATCCGTATCCAGCTCGCCAACGACAAGGCCGAGTCGGGTATGCCCGGCGGATTCTACGCCACCACAAAGTCCGGAGCCAACGAACTCCACGGCAGTGCCTTCTGGTACCACGCCAACTCCAGACTCACCGCGAGAAACCCCTTTTCCACTACGGTGCCCTTCCGCATTGAGAACGACTACGGCGGGAGCCTCGGTGGCCCCATTATCAAGAACCGCGCTTTTTACTACGCCACCTATGAGCGGTTCCCCCTCCGCACAGAACGAATCTTCAATCCCAACGTACCCACGGTCGCGATGCGCCGTGGCGACTTTGGCTCCCGTGTGGTTCGCGATCCTCTCAGCGGCCAGCCGTTCGCGAACAACACGATCCCTTCGGGGCGGATCAGCTCCGTCTCGCAGAAGGTTCAGGATCGCTTCTTCCCCCTGCCTAACTTCGGCGCCCCCGAGCTCTTTAATCAGAACTGGCGCGGCAACGGTGCTCAATCCCAATACAAGACGCAGGTGGAGGGCCGCGCCGATTACAAGCTGAGCAATGCCAATTCCATGTTTTTCCGTTTCTCGTGGAATCGCGCCGGGGCCAAAGTTTTCGACACCAATCTGCCAACGGTCCCGCTTCGCGGGCAGGATCGCCGCACCACCAGCATCACTGTTTCCGATACGCACCTGTTCTCTCCCGTTCTCATAAACGAGTTCCGCTTTGGCATTATGCGGACCCGGAACCCGACATCCAACCAGCTCGACGGTCCGGCGCTCGTTGCCGAGTTCGGTCTTCAGGGGCTGGTCTGGCATCCCGAGCTGGCCTTTGGAGCTCCCACCTTCAGCTTCACGAATTTCACCGGTTTCGGCGGCGGCGGACAAAACCCCAGCGAGGGTATCAACCAGGTCGTCGATAACTTGACCTGGACTCGCGGCGGGCACACCATCAAGTCCGGCATCGAGGTACGTTTCAACCGCGCCACCAATTACCCCGGTGGAACCAGTTTCCCTGTCGCCCAGTTCGGAACCTTCGGATTCACGAACGCATTCACTGGTTTCGACTATGCCGACTTCCTCCTCGGAATTCCCCAGAACGCATCCCGTGCCAACGCAGCGCCACTTTACAATAACGTCAACACGGACGTCGCGCTCTTCGTTCAGGATGACTGGAAGCTCACACGCAAGCTGACGCTCAACGTCGGAGTGCGCTACGAGTACAATCCTCCCTATCACGAAAGGGAGGGGAACTTCTTCAACTTCGATGTCGCCACGGGCCGTGTCGTTGTCCCGACCGATGAGTCCCGTGGCCGCGTCAACCCGCTTTTCCCCCAGAACCTCGCGCCGATTGTCACCGCCTCCCAGGCCGGGCTGCCGCAAAGCCTCTATTTCACGGACCGGAACAACATCGTGCCGCGTTTCGGGTTCGCCTATCGCGTAACCGACACCGGACGAACCGTGGTGCGCGGCGGCTACGGCGTCTACATCGACGATCTCACCTCATCGCTGTGGGGCCTCGGCAATGGTGGCCCGTACGTGTCGTCGGAGAGCTTCGTCAACACCGTTACCAACGGCATTCCGCAGTTCCAGTTCCCGCGCGCGTTTCCGCCGGGATTTGGAGCCGTCGGTGCGCAGAGCTTCAGTCCGATCGATCCTCATTACGTCAATCCCTACATCCAGCAGTGGAACCTCACGCTGGAGCAGGAGGTTTTCGACATGGGAATCCGGATCTCCTACATCGGGACCAATTCAAGGAAACTGGGCTACGTTCGCAACATTAACCAGGTCGTGGCCAGCACAACTCCGTTCAACACCAACCGCCGTCTGTTTCCCAACCTCCAGAACATCTCTTTGCGAGAGAACGGTGGCGTGCACAACTACAACTCCCTTCACGTGGTCGCCGAACGCAAGACGAAGACGGGCCTTTACTATCAGCTCGGCTGG
>Ga0187893_10007885_pt1 | contig 17132 bp, 12 predicted proteins | sample MA1701074metaG_FD_139574 | JGI IMG/M metagenome (GOLD analysis project Ga0187893, IMG submission 139574) | White microbial mat communities from a basaltic lava cave in the Kipuka Kanohina Cave System on the Island of Hawaii, USA - MA170107-4 metaG ... | reverse complement strand
CCCAATATCAACTGGAACAGCATGGAATTTCACGTCGAGGTGGCGAGACTCACGCAGAACAATGACCTGGAGTCCGTGATCGAAGGCATTCACACGAAGCTGATGAGAATCGTGATGTTCACCGCCCGGCGTACCCCAGAGAACTATCCGTTCAATGCGATCCATCCCGATATCTATGAAGCGATTCGATCGGGAAAAGCCGTTGAAGCCCGAAAAGCAATGATTCGAGATATCGAGGGTGCCCGAAAATGGATTAGCGACTTCGGACGATGAAGATTCTGAGGCTTCCCTGAAGGTCAGCATCATTATTGGAAGTTCATCAAAGGGTTGGTCGTCGATCCGGACTGTCTTCATTGATCGTTTGGATTCATTGAGGATGTTCGCGGGGCCTGCGTCTCCAGGGCTTGTCTTCGCCCTGCGGCTGAGGCCGCCGCCGGCGGAAAAGAGTTGCCAGGGAGGGCACGCCCTTCGGAACGCAAATTGGGTCTTAACGCGGGCCTGGCGCAATGCGGCTGGTCCGGGAAATCCGTCTTTCGTGGGGCGCCTCGCACCGCTCGATACAGCTCGACGACTTGTTTCGGGAAGGAATTCTGGCGGCGCTAGCGCGCCAGCGACACGCTTAAAGAAGCTGGCTGGCGAGAATCTGCAGGCAGAGGGGAAAACTCAATGCATCTTACTTTTCTGGATCTGGCCGTGATTGTGGCCTACATGGCGGCTCTCTCACTAATCGGCATCTACTTCTCAGGCCGCCAAACCTCGCGAGAGGAATATTTGCTGGGAGATCGGAACATGCACTGGCTGCTGATTGGGGGCAGTGTCATGGCCACGATGATCTCCACACTGTCGTTTCTCTCTATACCGGGTGAGATGATCCGCTACGGGATTGCTTATTTCTCGGGTCTGGTAGCGATTCCATTGATTATTCCGGTCATCAACCGCGTTCTGATTCCGATGCTGCGGAGCCTGCCGATTACCAGCGCCTATGAATATCTGGAGAAGCGTTTCGACGTCCGGGTTCGAACCCTGGCGTCGATGGTTTTCGTCTTCCGGACTCTGTTGTGGATGGGCTTGATCATCTACAGTTGCAGCTTTGCCGTGTCGGAAATCACGCAATGGAATCTGTACCTGACGATATTGATTACCGGGGTGATTACGACCTTCTACACCTCGGCCGGTGGGCTAAGAACCGTTGTCTGGACCGACAATCTCCAACTGCTGGTGCTTTTCGGGGGAGCGATTGCGATTCCTATTGTCATCGCTGTTTCAATCGGCTCTGGCCCGATAACCTGGTGGGGCACTTTCTCTCAGGCCGGCCGAACAGAGATTCAGGTCTTCAGCTGGGACCTCACGATGCGGATCACAGTTGTGGGCACCATGATGGCTCAGTTCTTCTGGAATATCTGCAGTCATGGATCCGATCAGGTGGCGGTGCAACGGTATCTCAGCACCCCGACGCTGCAGGCCGCCCGCCGCTCCGTGTGGGTCTTTGTCGTTTTCAACATTCTCATCATGGTGGCGCTGATGTTTTGCGGATTGGCGCTGTTTGCGTTTCACGCCCATAAGGCGGGAGCGCCTGTTCCGCAGTTTCAGGAGCAGATCGCCGTTCAGGCGGATCGCGTCATGCCTCAGTTCATCGTCGCTTATTTACCGCCCGGTGTCTCAGGTCTGATGCTGGCGGCCCTCCTGGCCGCAGCCATGTCGAGCCTGAGCTCTGGAATCAACTCGATCTCGGGGGTGGTAGTCTCGGATTTCTTCCAGCGCTTCGGCTTTTTTGGGGCTCACGACCGCACGTTGCGCATGGATAAACTCGTCTCAATCGTAGCTGGTTTGCTGGGCGTGGCGTTGTCACTGGGCATTGCAATCGCCGTTCAACGGACAGACTGGAATCTGGTCGAGTTGACGGGCCGGTTGAATCATATCTTTGTGGGACCTTTGGGAGTCCTGTTCTTCGGGGGAATTCTCTTCCGGTGGGTGGGGAAGGAGGCTGCTTTTCTGGGATTTGCCCTGTCGGTATTCGCGAGCCTGGTGGTGTGCTTTGGCAAAGAATGGTTTGGTTTTCGTGACAGTATCTCCTTTCTATGGGTGGTTCCAATTCCTTTTCTGGTAGGACTTGTCGGAACCTGTTTGATTGGGTTCCTGTTTCCTTCCCCAAAGAATGAATCGATCGACGGGCTGACGCTGAGCGACCCCAAGGTGATCGCGAGAGTGGAAGAATAGCAATGGTTGCAGAAATCATCAGTCCAGGGCAACCTGCGAAGGTAGAAAACGTGCAGTGCGTCAACTCGACATTCAGAACACAGTGACGTCAGTCCTTGCCTCTTCGTGTAAGAGCAGGCTGCGATGACTCGGTGGCTGAACCGCCTGGACCGATACTGCCCGGAAGCCAGGCTGCAAAAAGCGACAGGTCTCAGCGCAGGCTGATTCCAGTGCGCGGCCACTCTGCCTGGCAAACGCCATCCGAAGTGAGTAAAGCCATCTAAGACGGGTCCCACGATACCTCTTAACCTCCATCCACGGTGAATCCCAGACGGAGCTGCATCGTCGCGGTGCGGCTTGCCTGGACCCTTCAGTTTGCTCCTCACTCTTGCCAATGATCCTCATGCAGACATCGTACCCTCGGCAAGCGTCCTTCAGCTCTTTGGGTCTGAACAGCAGCGGGCGGAGCCGCAAATACCTCGATGAGGGTTGTGGAGGCGTAGTCTGAGATATCATCACTCGAAAGACGAAGCCGGACCTGTTCGCGCATGGATGGGTCGTGACTTCGACTGAACGACCGGGTGTCGCAGCCTCTTCTTGAGATGATGGTTTGGCTGGAGACTTAGATGGCATCGAACTATCCTTACTCCCGCAGGGAGTTACTGATGAGCGTTTCCTCCCTGGTTCTGGCCGGCAGGCTCAACCTGCTTGGGTCGCAGGACGCTTCAGCTTCTTTTTCGGTCCACGATCGTATCCGCCGGCTGGCATCGGATGCGTCAGTGAGCATGAAGTTTCTTGGAACTTCGCTTGACGAATGTCGCATGTGGCAAACGGAGTTTGCAGCGAAGCTTGGCTCGCTCCTTGGTCCTCATCAGCCTCCAAAGGTTTGGAGAACGATCGTCAGGGAAACGACGGAATTGGATGACCATCACCGTGAAGAGATCGAGTTGGAAGCAGAGGGCTATCCGCCACTCCCGCTTTACCGGCTGGTTCCAAGAAACGCTAGCGGGCGGTTGCCAGGTGTTCTGGCTCTTCACGGACATGGCCAGTTTGGCCACCATGCAGTCGCCGGCCGGGAAGATCTTCCCGGCATCCAGGCAGTGCTTCAGAAAGAAAACTACGATTACGGGCGGCAACTCGTGCGCCGGGGCTACGTTGTAGCGGTGCCTTGCCTGACACCCTTTGGAGTGCGGCTAGGCAGCCGGGAGATTTATCAGGGCGAAGATCCTTGTGCCGTCACTTTTGTTCGTCTCATGTTGCTGGGCAAGCTGCTGATCTCTGAAAATCTCCGCGACGCGCTTTGGGCGTTGGAACTTCTGTCATCCGATGGACGGGTTGACTCCAGCCGGCTGGCGTGTGTGGGACTGTCGTACGGAGGCCGGATGACTATGCTCACGGCGGCCGTTGATCCCCGCGTCCGGGTGGCAGTGGTTTCGGGAGCTCTAAACCTGATGCAGGAACGAATCTCTGCGTCCTACAGCTGCGGTGCCCAGGTCATTCCGGGACTACTCCAGTACGGCGACACACCGGAGATCGCTTCCCTTATAGCACCACGTCCGTGTCTCTGGGAAATCGGTACTGAGGATAAGTTAATTCCGGCCGATCGGGCCGAAGACGCCTTGGCTCGCATTCGGCGCGCCTATAAGGCTTGGGGTGTGGAAGATCGTTTGCTTGTGGATCGGTTTAAAGGAGGACACCGCTGGAACGGGGAGGTTGCCTTTCGATTACTCAAAAGTCACCTGGGATAAAACATGAAGAGGATGCCACTGATTTCCAGGTTTGCCATCTCAACGTTCTACCGAGCCTGCTTGTGTATCTTCTTGGTGCTTGTTGGCGGGGCACCATGGGGGCTCGCTGCAACGGAGAAGCGCTCGACGAACGTTCTGGTGATCATCGCTGACGACCTTGGCTGGAGGGACGTCGGCTATCATGGGTCCGAAATCCGAACGCCCCATATCGATAAACTTGCCGCGGCTGGTGTCCGGTTGGAGAGACACTATGTTTATCCCACCTGTTCTCCTACGCGCGCAGGTCTGTTAACCGGACGCAACCCAAGCCGGTTTGGCATTCTTGCGCCAATCGCGGGACGAAGCGAGCAGATCCTGCCGGCAAAGACGGCAACCCTGGCGAGCGTGCTCAAGGAGCATGGCTATGCGACCGCGCTCTCCGGAAAATGGCACCTGGGCTTGCGGCCGGAGGCGGGCCCCCGTCGGTATGGGTTCGATCAAACCTACGGCTATCTGCACGGGCAAATCGATCAGTGGACACATCGTTACAAGAACGGAGACAAGACCTGGCATCGCAACGACCGGTTTCTGGACGAGACGGGCCACGCCACCGACCTCATCGCCAGCGAAGCCATTCGGTTCTTGGAGACTGCCCGGACGGAGCCCTTCTTCCTCTACGTGGCCTTCAGCGTTCCGCATCATCCGGTGCAGGAAGAGGAACGCTGGATAACTCCCTACGCCAGTTCGATTATCGACGCGTCGCGCCGCCTGTATGCGGCCAGTGTCACGCATATGGATAGTGCGATCGGACGGATTCTGGATACTTTGGAAACCCGCGGCCAGATTTCCCAGACCTTGATCCTTTTCACAAGCGACAATGGCGGACAACAATCCTACAGTTCAAGAACCGATTACGAAGGCCGCCACGGGCCCAACCCAACGCTGGGCAACAACCGTCCACTGCGAGGCTGGAAAGGGGAACTCTACGAGGGCGGAATTCGTGTGCCGGCCGTTGTGCACTGGCAGGGCCGCCTTAAGCCCAAGGTGCTGAACTCCGCAGTGAATTGCCTTGACTGGTTCCCAACGGTAGCCCAGTTGGCGGGCGTGAAGCTTTCGAGTGACTGGAAGATCGAAGGTCGGGACGTTTGGCCGCTCCTGTCGGGTGAAGGCTCTCCTTCACCCGATCGACCCCTTTACTGGAACATCGGCGGCTTCACCGCTGTCATTCAAGACGGATGGAAGCTGATTGTTCATCAGCAAGGTCAAGCCGACATCGAACTGTACGACCTCGAAAAGGACGCAGCGGAAGAGACCAATCGCGCCAGCGTGAATCCTCGCAAGACGGCCGAGCTTAAAAGGGTGCTGGCAACTCAACGAAGGCGAGACCCGTGATGGGCATGGGCGTGCCAAGAAGTTCCCAACCGCTTGTGGTACCGTCGAGGTTCAACCATTTCTCTGCCGAAAGCGTTGTGTTGTTCCGCATGCAGGCATAGAATTGGGATCGATCATCCCAACCAGGTGTGGTCTTTGTATCCAGGCGGCGCGAGACTTGTTGGCCGTTTCTGCTGTCTTTGAAGGGAAGCCTCTTGCCGTTTTTGCGCGCGGTCCCAATGTGACACTCGCTGCAGCTCGCGCGTTGCCGCAATTGAGCGGTCTGGAAGCCTACACTTTGCGTGACGGCTTTCGTAGCTATACCGATTTCTTGAATCGGCCGAAATCTCTCGAGGTCCCGTATCGGCTGCGTCTGGACAACAAGGAACGCCTCGATTGCGATCGCGAAATTCCTTTCTTTTTTATCCGATGGAAAGCATTGCTGGGACCGGATATCCCCGATCTGCTGAAGGCGACGAAGGGTCGCGGCACTTTTGATCAAGTGCTGAACGGGGACTGGGGAACACGTGAGCCCTGACCCGGCTTCTTTCAACCGGGTGAAAACTAACAATAAATCCGACTCTGACTGGAACGAAGATCGGAGCGAGCGCCACCTGGGTCGCACCTCAGGGAAGCAACACCTCCCGCTCACGTTCTACCAGCCGCTGAATGTCGCGCAGGCAGGAGGCCGTTAGCGGGTAGTCCAAATAGTTTTTCCAGGTCCGGAAGACACCCAGTTCGACCATGAGCCGTTTGAGTCCCGAGAGCCAGCAGGTGATCTTCTTGCCGCCGTAAACCGCGAACATGATCCGGTTCATGTGCTGCTGTCGTTTTTCAGCAAGGGCGAAGTCTCCGGCAGCCGTTGCTTCCATAATTTGTCCCGCCAGATATCCAATAAAAATCCCTCCTCCCACCAATAGGCCATCGTAGCCTGCCTTCAGGTAGTCGACGCAGTGAAACTCATCTCCATCGAACAAGCGAAGTTCAGGACGTCTTCGACGAACGGCCAGAGCAATCTCACGGCGAGCCGGATCCGTGGAGCTGTCCTTCACGATCATGACCTTGGGTTCGGCATAGATCTGAGCGAGCACGTCATTGGGAATGACCACACTTCCTGCAGCACCCCGATCGTAGATTCCAATGGGCAGAGGACTTTCCTGGATTGCTTGCCGGTACAGGTTGAGCAGGGTGCGAGGATTAGCATTGAATAAGAAGTAAGGCGGTGCGATGACTGCAATATCCGCACCATCTTCTCGCGCCACCTTAATGTTGTCGAGGATTCGCGCGGCGGAGTTGTCGGTGACCTGGACGGACACAAGCAGTTTGCCTGCTGCGTGCTTCGCGACGCTTTCCACCAGCCGCCGTTTTTCCCGTTCGGGAAGCCATGCGCCTTCTCCGCATGTCCCAGCTAGAAAGAGACCTTTGACTCCCAGACGGCAATGATGAGCAACCATGCGTTTCACCGATTGCGTGTCCACAGCCATGGCGTCGGTGAGCGGGGTCGGTGTTGCTGACCAAACGCCGCTAAGAGCTTCCTTGGAGATCCGGTTTCCCATTGCACCTTCCTTTTCTTGAATGAAGTGGTGAAACTCCCGTGCTGCTGACAGTTTAGTCGTGTATCCGATCCATATTCCGGGCTAGGCGCTAAGGTTGAGGTCGGGACTGAATGCTCGCAATCCAGAGTCCGTTCCGATCAGTGGCGGCCGCTCCGGACGAGAGCCGCAAGTAGCCGATCCCGCGAGCGTTTTCGAGCCCGAGAAGCGTTCCTGCGTATCGTTCATCCACCCACAGATTCGCCACATTCAGCTCGGCATCCCAATCGATGCGGATTTCATGCCAGCGTCCCGCCTCGAGCGGGCGGCTGATGGCTTCTCCCTGGAAAGTCTTTTCTTCGACGCGCTTATAGGGACCGTCATTGGCGTACTTGAGCCTCAAGTTCAGCTCTGGATCGATCATCCAGCGAAACGTTCCTCCCTGCGAGTGTGTGGGACTGAGGTAATACTCCGACAGAGTGAAGTATCCACCCTGATAACCGGGCTCGATACGAAGCCTGAATTGCAGCGAGCCTTTGGCAGTGAATGGGAAATTCCAGGCCACACCAGCGGGTTGCTCTGCTTTCGTTTTGGTGAGGTGCAGTGCGGGCTTGCCCGCAGGACCGGTCGTGACTTCGACGCCGGCTGTGGCGGAAGCCTGCAGGTTTCTCAGCCCCTGCGAAAAGTCTTCGCTCGCCGTTTTGTCGAGCAGCCATTCTGGATCCACGACAAAAAGGCGCGTCCCGCCATTCCAGTAGGTTGTGCAGGCGGCTTCGGAGCGTTGCTTGTCGAAGCTTACCCGCCCGTCTTCCCGATAGCCGAGCAGGATCTTTCCATCCCCCGTTTCGACGAGAAATGGGTAGCGGGCGGTGCCTTTAACATCTTCCGGAGCGAATGAGGGATTCACCTGCCGATACCCGAGCCAATCGTCGCCTTGCTTTATGGCCAGGACCAGCGATTGGCGCGCATAGCTGACGCTTCCATGGAAGGGTTCTCCCATTTCATTGTTCCATGCTAAATACAGGCGACCCTTGGCATTCAGGACGGCAGCCGGCGCGTTGGACGCCCGGAAGAGGGTCCTTCGCGGTGGACTCCAGGTTTCTCCTCTGTCAGTCGAGTACGACTCAAAGAAGTACCCTGTTTGAGTACGGATCACCATCCAGATCCGGCCGTCGGCCAGCTGAACGATCACGGGTTCCGCGGCGCCTGACTCCAGGAGCTTGCCGCCGCTGGCCACAGGAATATCATTCTTGGAAGACGTCCACGTTTCACCGTGGTCGTCCGAGTAAATTGCATGGGACACAAAGTAACCAGTCTCTCGCTTGTCGTCCAGGTAGGAGTAGGCGATCAGGAGACGGCCGGACTGCAGCTGGATGCCGGAATTGATTTGTCCGGTATAGCGATGCGGCAGCCCGATCCGGCGTGGAGTCTTCCAGGTTTTACCTCCGTCCTTCGATCTCGTGTGCCAGAAGTCGGCACGCGTCTTCGTCCAGTCCCTCGGTGAGTTCAGGTGATCGACGATGAGGCCCAGAAGATGAATCGTTCCGTCTCGTTCTCCGAGCGGAAGCACAGTGTGCAGCCATCCCGGTCCGGGAGAGTTAAAGAGCAACCTGTCGGGTCCCCAGGTCCTTCCGCCGTCGGTCGAAAAGCGGCCCGAGATGGGCTGTACAATTGAGGCATCGTCCCATTTCTCGCGCGGGCGGCACTCTCCATGAACCGCGATCAAGCGACCATCGGCGAGTCGTGCGACATAGCCCAAACCGCCCTGAACCTCTACTGCCTGCGGTGGACTGGCGGCCACGTCGGAGCTGGGGAAAGCCGGAATGGTCAGAATCACCCACAGGAAAATAGCTGAATGAAAACGTTTCGGCATAAGCTTCTCCATGGAGGAGGAATGTACGAACGCGAGGTCGATATGCATGGGCCTTCCTCTTGTAAAGGAGTTTGCTGGAAGAGTCCCGGACGGCGAAGTTTGTGATTGAGTCGCGCACACATGCACAGTCTGCCTTCTTATTAGAAGCACGATGTATGCTCGTCACCCTGACCAGAGAAAACTCAAGAAAGTAAGTCGAGGCCCGCAGTCGCCGGCCGGCGCGAGCTTCTCCCACCGCGATGAGAATCAACGGCGGGTTCAATCTGTTGATGTCATCGATACAGCCAATCAGTCTCGAAATAGGTGATCTGGGTGCGGTTAAGCCGTCCTGCGTCCTTTCCACCCGCACAGTGGCCGAGTAGAACCCGGTCTTGCCAGAAATCGATAGCGGTGTAGCAATACCAGCCGTCCGGGTCATTCTCGAGCGTCTTGACATTGATCCAGGTCTGGCCTTCGTCCCGGGAAATGGCCGCGTTGAAGGGAGTTCGCTTTGCACGCAGGCTTTCGTCAATATGGGAGTGGTCATTCCAAAGCATAAGCAAATCGCCCGTCTTGGGAATGCGTTCAACAGAAGCGGGTGAAAGTGGCGAACGAATGTCGGTTGGTTCTGCTGGCGACCAGGTTTCCCCCGCGTCGCTTGAAAACGAGCGGTACTGTGAGCCTTGGTCGGTGCGGCACAGCATCATCAGCCGATTGTCCTTCAACTCCACTACCAGCGGTTCCTGCAGGCCACTCTTGCCCTCAGCTGGTCCCTGCAGTTCCGTTTGGCTGGCCCTCCAGGTCGTACCCTGATCATCCGAGAGAAAGCACATGGCAACTCCCCGGGAAGTCCACTCTCCGCCCGGGACGTTGTGGCGGGCTACTGGCAGGACCAGGCGATCATTCGTGAGTTGTACCGCACGGTCGTTGTTCAGGACATAATACCCTCCAGGAGCAATACAGAGTCGAGGTTCGCTCCAAGTTTTGGCTTCATCCGTCGATGTGCGCATATAGATGCGGTTGTCGTCCAGCGCGTTCTTTCGAGCGTAGAAAAGAGCGATCTCGCCTTTTCTGAGTCTGAGCAGCGAGACTGACATCACATTCATTCCGCCTTCGTTGCTTAAAACTGGAACATCTTCGTGAGTCCAGGTCTCTCCTCCATCGCTGGAATAGCGACCGGCCAGGTAAGCGCGGTCATGATCGCCACCGCCCCCGGTAAAATGAGAATAGATGAAGAAGAGCCGCCCATCCTTGAGCTGAATAAAATCGCCTTCGGAGTTGCGAGGATTTCCGTCCTTGGGTGGCAACAAACGAATCTTGGTGATGCCCTGCTCTCGAATGGTCTCCGGGCCCTTGCTGCAGTAGCATAGAACCAGGCAGAGCAGTGCGATGAGCGTGCGTTTCAGTCGAACCCGAATGCGTGGTGTTGGCTGTAACAAGTCTTTCCTCCCTGTTGAAGTCGATTTGAGCGGATCACTTTGGATTGCGAACTGAACAGCTTGCCTCTGAACTCACTGCGACCCCAGTCGTCGCCGGGGTGCAACCTCCGGGTTCACCGTAAACATCGGCCAGCCGCCGCCCAGCCCGGCAGCAATTGAGGTACCCATGATCCGATGGAGTTCTCGGATCGAGTCTTGGGAGTCTGCCGCATAGTGAGCAGTCAGAATGACGTTCTTTAGGCTGCGCAACGGGTTGTCGGCTGCCAGTGGCTCGAACTCGACAACATCGAGGGCGGCTCCTGCGATCCTGCCTTCCAGCAGGGCCTGGATTAAGGCTTGCTCGTCCAGGACAGCGCCACGGCTCGTATTGAGCAGGAAGGAGGAAGGTTTCATCAATCGAAACTCACGCTCGCCAATCATTTTGCGCGTCTCCATTGCCAGTGGGATGTGAATGGAGACAACGTCAGACTCTTGCAGCAACTGATTCTGCGGAACGAGTTCGACCCCCAAAGCGGCAGCGTCTTGCTTTTGAACGTAGGGATCGGCAGCCAGGATTCGAAGCCCAAAGCCACTCATTTTTCGCGTGAGCCTGCGGGCAATCTTGCCGAACCCGACCAGCCCGAGCGTCAGCGAGCTCACCCGGCGCAAGGGAACCTCAAAGTCCAGGTTGTGCCAGCCGCCTCTCCGAACGTGACGGTCGATAGACACCACCCGCCGAAGGCAAGTCAGAATCAGAGCGGCCGCATGATCGGATACTTCCTCAACACAGTAGTCGCCCGCGTTGCAGACGACGATCCCGTGTTCCGTTGCCGCAGCCAAGTCGATATTGTCCACACCGATCGCGTACTTAGCGATCAAGCGGCATCGATCGAGGGCTTCGATCACCCGGCGGCTGATCGGGGTGGAGGGGCGTTCGACGAGCAGGACGTCTGCAGAACGGCTGGCGTCAATGATGTCATCTTCCGACGCCGCTTTAATCATCACCCATTCGACAGGCCATGATTCTGTGAGGGACCGCTCTTGCGAGTAACCTTCCGGCCAGCCGAAACAACTGTCCACATTGACGATCCTGATGGTCATGAAATGTTCGTTAGATAGAAAAATGCGGGCTTCCTTGGGTCAATTGGAAGGCCCTCGGCACGTTGCTGCCGGCAACAAATCTCGAAGCATTCAGTCTTTGGCATGTCCTTAAATCTGGGCTCCAAAGCCACCACTGCCTGTAACTAGAAACACACCCACTGCTTATGGCGCGTGTGGGTGGATTGAGATCTAAAAAAACGTTTGATGCGCAGATTTTCAGTGCCTGACCCACTCCGGGTCCAGACGGATGAGCTCCATGTGCGGGTGCTCATAGGTGGCCCCCGGTCGGGATCCGAAACGCGAATAAATCAGCAGCACCGTCTTGTCAGCTGCCTCGCAAAGATAGGGATAGTCGCCCCGGCTGGCCGGGGTGTCAGCATCTAAGAGCGGTCCCACGCGTTTCGACGGACTCCATGTCCTGCCTTCGTCGCGGGAGAGAGCCGCGTATAAGTATTGTCGCCAGTTACCCGTGACCGGGTATTGAGAGACATCGTTCCACACCAGCAACAGCTGGTTATCGCTGAGCCGCAGTATGGCAGCGGGTGAATCGGGTGCCATGATGCGGGTGGGACTCGGGACGCTCCAAGTTGTCCCGCCATCGTCTGAAAAAGACTCATAGAATCGCAGAGTCTGCGTCCGAATGACCATCCAAACACGTCCGTCTTTCAGCTCCATCAACACCGGTTCGATTGCTCCTGGATGCACAACCAGAGGACCGAGCGGCACGGTGAGTTTGTCAGCACCCGCTCTCCATGTGGCTCCGCCGTCATCCGAATAGCTGGCAACGCAGCGAAACTCGAATTGCTGAGCACTCTCCACAAAGTGATCGCTCATGTATGAGAGCGCCACCAGCAGCCGTCCGCTTTTCAACTCAATGATCGAGTTGATCGCTCCCGTGTACGCGTGTCCGAAATCCACTCGTTTCGGCGGATTCCAGGACTTGCCTCCGTCTCGGGACAAGGTGTGAATTAGCTCGCTATGACCCGTAGTCCGGGTGCCGCGCTTGGGAAACCGGTAATAGCGGACGTTGAAGGCATGAATATTTCCTTTGCGATCGACCAGCGGGTAGATCTTTTGCGAAAAGGAGCCCTTGCCGGCCGGGTAGGCGAAGGCGCGCTTCGGCTTAGTCCAGCCTCGGCCATGATCCGAGGAAAAGCGCAGGTAAACCGGCTGTTCCGGCCCTTCGAGTTCCGACTCTTTGAAAGGGCGTCCCGGTGTATAAAGTGTGACGAGCCGGCTGTCGGGAAGGCGCGCCATCATGCTCAAATCTCCGTCGAACTCCACCATTTGGGGAGCCCCTGCCAGCAGCGTTCCCGGGAGGAGGGCACACAGGCCGGAGAGAATCAGATTCAGATTTCTTGCAAATATTCGACAGACATTCACGAAGCGCTCCTGGTTCAGATCAGTCGTTGATGGCCACATGGATACAGCGTCCCTGGGGCAGTCTCCAGCCAGGAATGTGTGAAGGTCCGTTGGCTGGAGAACCACATACATCTCAACCTGGGGTCGCATAAGTGAGATCCCAGTCGCCCAGCTTCTTCAGTTCGCTGCCGGGCCGTTCTATCTTTGGAGAGCCGGCGGCTGCCCAGGCCTCCAGTTCCTCTTTGTGACCGAGCCGCCTCAACGCCGTCCAGGATGGATCAAAGTCATTGCGTTGATCCGAGTCCCAGAAAAACAGATGCTCAGCTCCGGCGCGATAGAGGGCCAGCGCGCGGCGCCGGTACTCTTCCGGCGGCAGTTGGCGGGGCATCAGATTCAGAGCCAGCTTGCAGGCGCTGCCACGGGTGATCCGCAAAAAGAATTCCGCGTCCTGGGGGTTCGTCCAGGAATCGGCAGAACTCAGCAACTTCTCGACGGAGGTGTAAGGAATCACAGTATCGACCAGGCCCTCTTTGATCCAGACCTGCAAATCCATACCCTGGTAGATGTTTTCACTCTCGCTGCTCATTACGATGGCTGAGATCTCAATAGGCTTCGCGCGTTTCTGGTCCCGTGCTACTTCCTTCATGGCCGTGCGAACTTCGCGCATGAAATCGGTTAGAAATGTGGCCCGATACGAAAGCCAGCGTGAGTCGCGCTCGCTGAGGTTCCTGGGATCTTCGCCGTACTTCGTCTTGAATCCATCAACAATGGGAGCCTCGTACTCGAGCAGCGGAGGGCGCCGGTTGTACGCAAGGCAGATGCCGTCGAGTGGATAGGAAGCCATTTCCTTCAACAGCGCAAGCACCGATTCCCGCACCTCCGAGTAAGCATAGGACAGCCGCGGGGTCGGTTTGCCGCGACGGTCTCTACCTCTCCATTCAGGATGCTTGTCGTAGAAGCCCCCGGTGTTCCATTCATCTTCAGGAACGGGAAAATGAAAGCCGGCCGGGCGATACGTGCCGTGAAACTCCATCCCTATTTTGTGGGCATAGTCCAAAGCCGTGCGGAACGGATCAATCCCCTTTTTTTTCAGTGCCTGCCAGGCTTCTGAAGCTAAACGATCGCCCGCTCGATAGGGGTCTTCGATCCAATGATCGGTTGCCATCAAACCGATCTTGGTCGGATAGTACATCCGGTCTCCCATTCCACCTTCCCAGTAAATCCTTGAGAAGTCGGTGTGCCAGAAAGGTTCGAGCTCACGCCGAATCTCGGCCTCCGTGGTAGGACGATAGGAATAGGTGTAGCTCCAGGCATCATGATGAGCGAACAGCCGCTTGTTCTGGCGATTCTGCCGGTCCCGTTGCTGGAGCTGGACTTCGGAATCACTGAGGGGAACGAGCTTCACGTAGGCGAGCCAGACGCCGTCGCAGCGATTTCCGACAGAACCTGCATTCTCTGGTACAGCCTGCGTCCAGAATTGACGCAGCACAATTTCCTCACCTTTCAGGTCGGCAACCTTCCAGAAGTAATCATCGACCCGATTGCGCGCCGCGGGATCGGGCCGATGTGAGATCATCGAGAACGTGTCGCTGTTTTTGAGACGGACCAAGAGCCGGGATTCATCCTCTCCGCCTCCGTAGGACCTCAAGCCAAAATAGATTGCGTGCCAGCCCTTCTGCGGCACCGGCAACGTGATTTCCGGCGCGGCCGTATTCTGACCGGCAACCAGCATGACGCCTCGAAGTTCGGGAGGTTCGTAGTCGAGCAACCGCCAGTGATGCCGTCTGGGCTTGCGCGATAGGGCCGAAGCCGGCTCGCAGCGACCGAGGTCGCTGAGATAAACAGCCTTGCCTGTATAAGAGGCCGGCGCTTGTCCAAGGGAAAGCCCGAAACCTCCCAGCGCACCCACCGCCGGCAGAGATGCTGCGGCCTGCAGGAACTGGCGCCGGGGGAAAGACGTTTCGTGACTTGAGTCAGCCTGATGATTTGATTTCATAAAGATCCTCTGGGTTAGCCATACCCACCACAGGTTGTTCGCTGCGGATTCCCGAATGGCGAAGCGATTCTCCGGAAGGGTCTTTGGTTGTTGTCGCTGAAGTGCTTAGCAGCGTCGCGCAGACGTCTATCGGTGACCGCCCTTACTAACGACAACGCCCAGGCGCACATTGCCGCTCACGGCGCGACCGGCGCGCGCGTCCTCCTCCCGGAACGTCGCCATCAGGATTTCTCTCTCATTAAAGCGCTCGCGATCATAGACGACACAGATAGTGCCGTCATTGGTCTGTAGCCCGTCGGGATACGACACTTTGAAACGCTCATCCAGCATGAGACCCCCAGTCCAGCTAGCGCCTTCGTCATCTGACACGAACGCCGCCAAGTGGGACCGGGTCATGAGCTTTTGCTCTAGGGGGGGCAGATGTGCAAAATTAAGTCCCGCCGGGGCGTTGTGCCTTACCATCAGTAGCGCGCCGGACTGCAACCTTCGAACAAAAAACCGTGTGGCCGGATGATTCAGGTATTTTTTGCCTGGCGACCACGATTTGCCCCCGTCGAAGGACTCACTCTGGCCGATCCCGTAAAGGGTTCGTGCCAGCATCCACAAGCTGCCATTTCTGCGTTCCACGAGCATATGCTCATCGTATTCGGTCTTGGGTATGTCGGCCGCACCGGCTCGCTCGAATGTTGTGCCCTGGTCTCGAGACCGGAAAACATTGGAAGCTCTTTCTGTCCCGATGTCGTGGATGAGTGACTTGGCGGTGTAGGGGGAGAGGTCCACACCGTCCAGGTTGAGTTGAGGCTTGATATTTTTCCAGCCGCCAATCGGTAACAGCCAGTCACCGTTTGCCGTTACCGTCGGCTTGTTCAACATCAGGCCGTTGGAAATGCGTCTTGGTTTGGACCACTTGGGTGTGTCGACGTCCGGGTTGCGGGTCACAATAGCCCATACGCCGAAGCGCCCGTCGAACAGCCCAGTCCCTTGAGCCCAGAACAACCACAGACGGCCTTGGGGATCGATCCACAACAAGGGATCACAGGCGCGCACATACCACTCGGGATCGATCACAACTTTCGGTTTCGACCAAGTTCGTCCGTTGTCCTTGCTGGTGACTAACACGACATAGTTAAAGGGACCCTCGCTGGCTCCTCCCGCGTACCAGGATACCCAAAGACGGCCTTTGCTTGTCCGTTCCACGGTAGGTATTCCTTCCCACTGTCGCGTCGTCGCATCGTACTCTGGCCCGGGAGATATGTTCACTGCCGGTGGCCGGAGAGCAGGGTCGCTCAAAGCCGAATCAACTGTGGCCACTCGGTCGTAAGTTAACGACTCGGACGCAATCAGGAGCTGTGCGCTGAAAAATAAGGAGAATGAAAGTAACGTTCTCATATATGCACGGCCAATGCGGGAGTCTTGGTGGTCCAGGCTGTTGGATCTCCCGTCAGAAAGTCCAAACCGGTCTCGGCTCCCCTGCAGAAATCAACTCCTCCAGATAACTCCCGGTTTGCGGGGTGGGCGGCATGACGTAGGTCAATTCTCCGTACTCGAGAATCCGCATTCCGAGCACGTGGTGCCACTTTCCGTCCGCCAGCCGCACGGTCATGCCTGAGGGGTGGTCGACCCTCCAAGCGGAGCCGCCGGGCGGCGGGCCAAACTCGGCCGCCAGATCCCGACCGATTACCGGCTGTTCGAGAGCGTTCCTTGCGGCATTCAGCGGCCATAGACAAAGCGTGTTCCGAGTGGCTCCGCCCAAACGCGGCCTCCCCTCGGGATCTTTGGAAATCTTGATCCGATCGAGTGGAGATGTGAAAACCTCGTATAGATTGGCCACAACGTAAGGCGTTCCGTCTGCAGCTTGATTCAGACTGATCGTCGAGCTGGAAATGGCTCCTCGGACATGGATAACTTTGCTCCAGGTGGCGCCGTTGTCGGTGGAACGCCATACGCGAATGTCGTTGTAATCGGGCTCCCGGCTGCCTCGCGCCGAGAACAACAACGCACCATCGACATCCCGAATGAGACTTGGTTCGAAGGAACCGTCTGTTCCGGTAATTGGGACAAACGAAACAGGCTTCCAGGTTTTGCCGTCGTGCCGCCACCGCATGAGGCCCGCGCCCGCAAGATTGGCAACGCTGGGATTCGCCTGTTTCAAACGGGAACCTTCGATCTGCCCGCCAGTCATTCCCACCAGAAGGTCGTTCCCGTCCGGAATTGCATTCGTCAAGCTGCCGTCCTGTATCGTCCAACCCGAAACCAGTCCGGTTAGTGGCACCCGTTCGGTTGCCGTCACCTTGAAGGTCGTGCCGTCATAGGCTAGCTGGTGGAGTTCAAAATACCAGTGGGCTTCGGGTCCGGTGAACATGTTCACCCCGTAGGGCGGAGCCCCCGGATCGTCCTTTGTCCAGGCGATTGCCTGGTTGAGAGCAAATCCGGTGCCGGCCCAGGGGTGGGCCGTTCCAGTGCGCCTGAAAGCGTGTGTGATCGGAGAGGTGGAAGTCCTCTTCAGGCATACGCTCTCCGGCCTGTAACCAACTGTAACTGCGTCGCCGTGAGGCGGGGTGGGGAGCAACAGGAGGT
>Ga0187893_10007884_pt1 | contig 17133 bp, 14 predicted proteins | sample MA1701074metaG_FD_139574 | JGI IMG/M metagenome (GOLD analysis project Ga0187893, IMG submission 139574) | White microbial mat communities from a basaltic lava cave in the Kipuka Kanohina Cave System on the Island of Hawaii, USA - MA170107-4 metaG ... | reverse complement strand
TCGGACAGACGAAACACGGCGTCTTTACCAAGCGGCCGGAAGCGCTGACCAACGACTTCTTCGTGAACCTGCTCGACATGGGCACGGAGTGGAAGGCGGCATCGGACGCCAAGGACGTGTTCGAAGGGCGCGATCGCAAAACGGGCGCACTCAAGTGGACCGCCACGCGTGTCGATCTCGTCTTCGGTTCGAACTCCCAGCTCCGGGCCCTCGCGGAGGTCTACGGAAGCTCGGATGCGCAGACGAAGTTCGTCCAGGACTTCGTCGCGGCCTGGACCAAGGTGATGAACCTCGATCGCTTCGACCTTGCCTGATCTCAGACAATAGGCCTTAGGGTCTTGTGCCGAACAGCCTCGACGTGGCATCGGGTCATCCCGGGCCACGTCGAGGTTGAGCGAACCCTACAGGGCCGCATGGCCCACACGAGTGCGGCCATCTCCGTGCGCGTGAACGGAATCGACGGCAAAGCGGCTCGAAACTCTGGCGCCAGCCGCGGGTGGCTCAGGCGTCCACCCTCATCTCCTACCACGGGATAGCCGACACCGCTTCCTGAAGGTCCTGCTCACGCTGCTGGTCCAGGGCAAGGGCGTGCTGTTCCGCCGAGATGCCGGCGATGGCGACGGCCGGCCCGACCTGCTCGGCTGGCAGGATGACGAGGCGCTCTATCTGCTGCCCGAGGCAACCTGGTATGCCGTCACCCGTTTCTGCCGAGAGACCGGAGAGCTGTTCCCCGTCCGGGAGGACCGGCTCCGGCGTGACCTCGCCAAGGAAGGCCTGTCGGACAGCGTCTCCGACCGGCACACCGCGACCATCAGGATCGGGGGACGCAAGCGCCGGGTGATGCGGATCAAGCGCGTGCCGGCCGAGACGATCGTGGGCGAGACCTTCCCGGAACCGCCGGGAACCGGTGGAACCGGTTCCGAGAGGTAGAGAGCAATGGCCTACAGGGTGAGGCTCCCACGCACGAGGGACGAGGAGCGGGGGCGGTCTGAGGTGCAGGCAGGCTCCCCCATGTTCGCGGAGGCGGTTCCACCGGTTCCGGCGGTTCCGGCGGTTCCACAACGCGACCACGTTCTTGCGTACCGGGTCGCGCTTCGTGAGTGGTGGCGCCTCGTCGCGCTCGGGCCCGAGGTCGACCGGCAAACCGCGCTGATGACGCACGACGAGGTGATCCGCCTGATCGACGAGATAGGCGAGCCGCCGGCAACCGGGCTGCGCTGGAAGTGGGAAGCCGAGTGGACTCGAGAGACGGGCCGGTGTCCGCGATGCGGCGAGCGTCACGATGAACGCGAGAGAGAAGACACCCGATGATGACGAGTCCCGGAAGCGTTCGCGAATTGCCCGATCGCCTCCGCGACATCTGTTCCGGGACTCCGCGGCCGGCGGGTCGGCTGGAACGAGCCGCGCTTGGTGCTCGTGCCGGGATGCGCCCCGTCATGAGGCACGGCGCGCCGTGCCCCCCGCATGTTCATGAGGATTTCATCACGACACAGCAGGGAGGCGGCTCACGTTCCAGCGAGGTGGTGGGCCGTGTCACGGCTCCGCGAGAACCCGGCTGACATCGACCCGCTCTCCTGGGAGGGCTCGTGAAGGGCAGAAATGCGAAGGGGTCACGGGCCTGGTGTCCCGCAACCCCTTGTCAGATGTATGGAGCGGCCGACCGGATTCGAACCGGCGACGTCCAGCTTGGGAAGCTGGCATTCTGCCACTGAATTACGGCCGCTCGTGCCCCCTATTCTAGAAGCGCCTGACTGCTTGTCAACCAGCGGCCCGTCCGACGAGTCCGCGACGCTGGCCACTGACTACGGCGGATTCGAAGTTCCGCTTCGAGCGCCGCCTTCGCCGGCGCAAGCCCTTTCTGGGGGAGGTCTCGGAGGGGGCCCCCACCGGGGCGAAGCCCCGTTTTGATCAGACGGCCCCCTCCGAGTGCCGAAGCTATTTGGCCTCCTTGATCGCCATGTCGATCGCCTTGAGGCGCTCGTCGCTGCGCGCCTTCCAGGTGAGCCGCTTGCTCGCCCCGTAGAGGTCGATCTGCTGGTAGAGCGGCACGGCAGGCGCCTCCTCGATCCAGAGTCGGTTCAGCCGGTGATACTGCTCGAGGCGCTTCTTCTCGTCCATGATGGTCTGGGCCTCGTCCACCATGCGGTTGAAGTCCTCGTTGTGCCAGTTCACGAAGATGTTGCCCGATCGGAACAGCGGCACGTAGACCGTCTCGGCGTCGATCGTGGGCGTCCCCCAGCCGATCAGCCAGACCGGCCCCGCCTTGTGGACGTAGACCATGTTGTTCAGATAGTTGACGAACTCGAAGGTGCGGAGCGTCGTCTTGATGCCGGCCTTGGTGAGCTGGCCGGCGACCGCCTCGGCCACCTCTTTGTCCCGGACGTAGCGGCCCTGCGGCGCGTTGAGCGTGATCTCGAGGCCTCCGGGGTATCCGGCATCGCCGAGCAGCTTCTTGCTCCGGGCGAGATCCAGCTTGGCCGGCTTGAGCGCCGGGTCGAATCCGAAGTGCATGCTGGTCAGCATGGTCGGCACCCGGACGGCCTTTCCGTCCAGGACGCCCTTGATGATCTCGTCGGCGTCGACCGCGTAGGTGATGGCCTGACGCACGCGCTTGTCCACCGTCGGCCCCTGATAGGGGCCGACCGGCTTGTGCTGCGTGTCCATCTGGTGGGTGTAGAACATCAGCTGGATCGTGCGGATGCTCGGCGCGGTCGACAGGAACAGCTTGGGATGCTTGTCGATCACGGGCGCCAGATGGGGCGGGATGTTCACCGCGACATCGATCTCGCCGTTCTGGAGCGCGGCCACGCGCACCGCATCGTCGGGGATCGGCTTGAACACCACGGTCTTGATCTTGGGGGCGCCGCGCCAGTAGGCGGCATTCGCCTCCAGCACGATCTCCTCATCCTTCGACCACTTGACGAATCGGTAGGGGCCGGTGCCGATGGGGTTCCGGGACACGTGCGCGGTGTCCTTGTCCTTGTAGGCGGCCGGCGGGTACATGGAGGCCTGGTTGAAGGTGAGCGCGTTGATGAGGATGGGCCACGGCTTCTTGGTGTGGATCCGGGCCGTGTACGCGTCCACGACCTCCACCCGCTCGAGCGGGCCGAACGGGGACGCCCCGCGCAGCTTGTTCGCCGGGTTGACCAGCCGCTCGAGGCTGAACTTCACCGACTCGGCGTTGAAGTCCTCGCCGTTGTGAAACTTGACCCCGCGCCGCAGCTTGACCTCCCACACCGCCGGGGAGACGAGCTTCGGGAGCTCGGCGGCCAGGGCGGGAACGATCTTGAGGTTCTGATCGCGTTCCACCAGGGTATCGAAGATGTTGATGGCGAGGTTGGATGCCGGCGTCTCCTGCTGGTTCATGGGGTCCAGCGTGCTCGGATCGACGCCTTGGGCGATCACGATCTTGCCCTGGGGCGCCGCCAGGGCCACCGCCGGCGCCACCACGAGCGCCAGGATCACGGCCAGCAGACGGTTCACGACCATAAGTTCCTCCTTGGGAGCGCGCGTACGTTCGGGGCGCGCATCGTCCGGGTGCGTCTACTTCGCGTCCTTGACGGCCATGTCGAACCCTTTGATCGACTCGTCACCGCGCGCTTTCCAGGCCACGCGCTTGGTCGCGCCATAGAGATCCAGCTGCTGGTAGAGCGGCAGGGCCGCCGCATCGTCGATCCAGAGCCGGTTGATGCGCTGGTAGAGCTCGTAGCGCTTCTTCGGGTCCATGATCGTCTGGGCCTGATCGATCATCCCGTCGAAGTCGCCGTTGTAATAGTTGCTGAGGATGCGGCTCGAGCGGAACAGCGGCACGTAGACGGTCTCGGCGTCGTAGGTGGACGTGCCCCAGCCGATCAGCCACATCGGCCCCGCCTTGTGCACGTAGGCCATGTTGTTGAGATAGTTGCCCCACTCGAACACGCGCAGGGTGGTGCGAATGCCGGCTTTGGTGAGCTGCCCGGCGATGGCCTCGGCGACTTCCTTGTCCCGCACGTATCGGCCCTGCGGCGCATTGAGCACCATCTCGACGCCGCCCGGATGGCCCGCCTCGGTGAGGAGCTGCTTGGTCCGCGCCAGGTCCTGCTTGATGGGCTTGAGCTGCGGGTCGAAGCCGAAGTGCTTGTCGGTCAGCATCGCCGCGACCCGGATGCCCTTACCGTCCAGCACGCTCTTGATGATCTCGTCGACGTCGACCGCGGCGTTCATGGCCAGCCGTACTCGCCGGTCGGCCACCGGGCCCGGGTAGGGGCCGATCAGCTTGTGCTGGGCGTCGAACTGGTGCGTGTAGTAGAGCAGCTGGATCGTCCGGACGCTCGGCGCCGTCGACAGGAACAGCCGCGGGTGATTCGCGATGATCGTGGCCAGATGCGGCGGGATGTTCACCGCGAGGTCGATCTCGCCGTTCTGGAGCGCCGCCACGCGCACGGCGTCGTCGGGGATCGGCCGGAAGACGAGCTGCTTGATCCGGGGCGCCCCGCGCCAGTACTGCTCGTTCGCCTCCAGCTCGATTCGGTCGTCCTTCACCCAGCGGACGAACTTGAACGGCCCCGAGCCCACGGGATTCTTGGCGACGTGCGCGGCATCCTTCTCCCGGTAGTACTTGGGCGGCAGGATCGAGGCTTGCGACTGGGCCATCAGCGTATCGAGGATGGGCCACGGCGCCTTGGTGTGGATGCGCACGGTGAGCGGATCGACGATCTCCACGTGGCTCAGCGGGGCGAACGGGGTGCGACCACGCAGGTTCGCCTTCGGATCCACCAGCCGCTCGAGGCTGAACTTCACGGCCTCGGCATCGACCGGCTCGCCGTTGTGGAACTTCATGCCGGGGCGGAGCTTGAACTCCCAGGCGGTGGGGGCGACGATCTTCGGCATGTCGGCGGCGAGCAGTGGCACCAGCTTGAGGTTCTGGTCGCGCTCCAGCAGCGAATCGAACAGGTTCCGCGCCAGGTTCGCGGCGGGCGTCTCCTGGTGGTTCATCGGGTCGAGGGTGGTCGGGTCCACCCCTTGCGCCACCACGACCCGGCCCTGAGGTGCCGCCGAGGACGCAGGCGGCGCCATCAGCACGACGCAGGTCACGGAGACGAGAACGAGCAGCGCCGGTCGCATGGTCAGCTGCATTGAAAGACCTCCCTGGCGAGAGACGGGTGCGTCCGAAGTGACCTCACTCTAGGGACCTTCCCCCGGGGTGTCAAGCGCGGGGTCACCCGCGCGCCGCAGGTAGTCGAGCGCGCTCTGTCGGTCCCCCACGAGCCCGAGCGCCTGTGCCTCGCGGGCCAGGCCGAGCCGCCGGCCGACCTCGGGCCCCGGCTCGAGGCCGAAGGCCTCCATCACGTCCTCGCCTCTCAGCAACGGCGGCGTGGTGGCCGTCACCGCGTCCTCCTCGACCCCCCTCATCAGCTCGCGCAGCAACGCGCCACCGGGTCCGGTCCACACCGCCAGCGCCGACTCACCCCTCACCGCCGCGGCATCGCACAACGCCAGCAGGACGAGGTCGCGCGCCTCCTCGCCGAGTGCCTGGAAGAAGCGGTAGCGCGCCCGGCGCGTGAGGCCGCCCGCTTGCGCCAGGTGCATCGGCCGCAGGTGGTGTCGCACCAGACGCGCCAGCGCCGCGTTGGCGTGGCCCGAGAGCCGGAAACGCGCCGCGATCGCGGTCGCGCGCTCGGCGCCGATCCGGTCGTGCTCGAAGAACCTGGTGCGTCCATCGACGATCTTCAAGGTCTCGGGCTTGGCGACATCGTGCAGCAGCGCGGCCAGCTTGAGCAGCTCGCGCCGCGTGAGGCGGTCGCCAAGATCCTCAACCAGGTGCAGGGCCAGCGCGTTCCCCCACGGCTCGAGGGCGTCCAGCTCCGCGAGCAGCGGATCGGCCGCCTCCACCGCGCGGAGCGAGTGCTCCCACACGTCGAAGCGGTGCGGCGCCGACTGGGCGGTCTCGCGCATCGGCAGGCTCTCGGGCAGCAGCGCTTGCATGGCGCCGACCCGGTCGAGCAGCCGGAGCCCGGCGCCGGCCGCGGGCGTGGCCAGGATCCCGATCAGCTCCTCGCGCAGCCGCTCCGCCGAGACCCTGGGCGTGCGCGCGGCGGCCCGGGCCATCGCGGCCTCGGTCGCGGCCCCGAGCGACCAGCCCGGCTGGATGGCCAGGCGCGCGGCCCGGAGCACGCGCACCGGGTCCTGCTCGAGGGCGTCGGGCGCGCACAGCCGCACGTGGCGCGCCGCGAGATCCCGCAGTCCGCCGGTCGGGTCCTGGATCGTGGCCTCGCCCCGCCCGACCAGCTCGGGGAGTGAGACCGCGAGCGCGTTGACCGTGAAGTCCCGCCCGCGCAGATCGTCCTCGATGGACGGCGCCCGCAGATCCGTGAGGTCGATCGGCACGCTCGCCAGCACCCGGCAGGCCCCGCGTCGCTCGTCCAGCAGCACGTACGCGGAGCGGAGCCGATCGGCGAGCGCGCGCCCCAGCGCGAGGGCGCCGCTCGGGACCGCGACGTCGAGGTCGGCGACCGCCTCGCCGAGCCGGACGCGGCGCACCGCACCGCCTACCACCCACGCGGGCGCACCGCGGCCGAGCTGCCGGGCGATGTCGGCCACCGCCTGGCGGCAGCCGCCCGGGAATGCCGCGAGGCAGAGTCGCGCCGGCGCGGAGAGCATCGGGGACCTCCCCCTCACCCTACCCTCTCCCCCGAGGGGAGAGGGATCAGAATTCCGCGCTGCACGCAGGCTAGCCTGAACTATTCATGAACGCTCATGCTGAGACCGGGCGGGTGGCGGCCCATGGCGACAGGACCCGCCCACCTCGCGCGTTAGGTTCATGAATAGTTCAGGCTAGCGGCGCTCCAGGCCGAGCAGGCGCGCGGCGTTGTCGTGGAAGATCTTCTGGTACACGGGCATCGGGAGGTCGCGCATCCAGAGCGCCTCGCGCTCCTCCTCGTACGAGTACGGGAGGTTCGGGAAGTCGCTGCCGAACAGGATGCGGTCCTGCCAGCGGACGAGATCCTCGTCGTGGACCTCGATCTCGTTCAGCCGGTCGATCTGCTGGCTCTCGGGGCGCACCGGCGCGAAGGCCATCGTGGTGTCGAGATAGAGGTTCGGGCAGCGCTCCATCAGCGCGAAGAACTGCCGGGTTTCCCATGAGCCCATGTGAGCGACGATCACCTTGAGCGCCGGGAACATGGTCATGACGCGCTCGAATCGCGGGAAGCCGTCGAACTCGTTCGGCCAGGGCGCGCTGCCGACGTGGATCAGCAGGAGGCGGTCGTGGGCCAGCAGTTGCTCGTACACGGGCCGCACGCGCGGGTCGTCCGGGACGAAGCGCTGCACGTTGATGTGAAACTTGAAGCCCAGGAAGCCGAACTCCTGCAGCGCCTGCTCGGCGACCTCGCACATGTCGGCATCGTCCGGGTGCACGGTGCCGAGCGGGATGCCAGCGGGCAGCTGGGCGGCGGTGGCGTGCAGCCACGCGTTGAGCTCGCGCGCGATGCCCGCCCGGTGCGCGTACGAGAAGAACACGAAGCGCTCCACGTCGTGCTCGGCCAGGAAGCGCGCGACCCACTCGGGTTCGGTCGGATATCCGAGCTTCCAGTTCGAGCGTTCCGCGAACCAGCGGCGGATCGCGCGGGTGAGCCACTCCGGGTGCAGATGCGTGTGTATGTCGATGTAGCGGAAGCCGGGCGGCGGCCGCGTCATCGGCGGCTCAGCACCCACTGCCCGGGCCAGCCGGCCACCTCGACGCCCGCGCGGATCACGCCCTGCCGGTCGAGCCGGGCCAGCGCCGCCGTCATCTCGTCCCGCGGCACGCCGAAGAGCCGGGACAGGAGACGCGGCGACGAGTACACGGCGCCGCGCAGATAGCCCGCCACGATCCGATCCAGCGCCGCCTCCCGGCGGAGGCGGCGGCCCTCGGCCACCGCCTCCGGCAGCCAGCGCTCGAGCAGATCCCAGCGGTACGAGAACGAGGGCTCGTATCGCTCTTCCGTCTTCGCGATCCAGAGCCCCCGCTGGAGCTCGGCCACCGCGCGCTCGAACTCCCTGGTCCTGGACGGCTCGAGCATGAAGCACTCCGCGCGCAGGCCGCGCGTGTACTGGGGCGACTCGCGCACGAGGCTGTCCATGAGGCGCTTCGCGGTGAGCGAGAGGCGGCCGGCCTGGTACTCGACCACGTAGTCCCGGGCCCGCTGCCGACCGCGCACGAGCGAGTAGAACGCCGGGAACAGATCGAGCGCGACGAGCACCGGCCGGCCCTTGACGAGCTTGCCGTAGTAGACCAGCCGCCGGCTCGGCAGGACGTCCTTGAGCTCCCACGTGAGGCCGATGTTGGCGTCGTGATGCGAGTGGCGCGGCCAGCGCGGGCTCGCACGACCGGCCACCGCCTCCCAGAGGCACGCCAGCCCCTCGGCGAAGCGATAGAAGGTCGAGCAGAGACCGACGTCGGTGACGAACTCGAGCGCCGCCCGCTCGGAGCGCACCCTGAGCGTCGGCGATTGACGGAAGCTCTGCCGGCGCCGCCCGAGGAGCGTGCCGGCGTCCGCCTTCCCGTCAGGCGAGGACGATCCCCTGCTCGGTGACGCGATACTCCGCGATCTCATCGCTCTTGGGGCTGCCGCGGTGCTTCACGACGCAGAGAAAGCGGCCGAGACGATTGCCGACGCGCTCGCTTCCGAGCACCAGCACGGTGTTCGCGACCGCGCCGATGTCGCCGGCGGCCACCTTGCGGGCGATGAGATGCTCGAGCCGGGTTTCCTCCGTCGTGACCAGGAGCAGCGTGGTCACCGCCGCGTGATCGTACAGGTGCGCATCGATGAACGCGCGATACCGCCAGACCGGCAGGCAGATCTCCATTCCAAGCGTCTCGCTGTCCCGGTGGATGGTCTTCCTGTACAGCTCGTCGAAGACGAAGGGTTGGATGTACTCCGCGGGCACGTCCATGGGCTCGATGCCGTCCACCATGATGCGGCGGCTTCCCGCGGCGAGGTGGAAGTAGACGAACGGGCGCACCGTGTAGAGCGCGTGGTTGTACACGGCCTTCCAGTTCCAGTCGAACTCCACCCCGTCCGGCGTGGCGACCTGGTAGTCGCGCAGCCGGCCCACCCAGGGCAGCGCGTCGCAGTAGTAGGCCAGCATCTGCTCCGGCGGCGGATAGGGGTCGGTCATCGGCGTGACCGCGTGGGTCCACCGATTGAGCCGCCAGCCGAACAGCCGCTCGGCATACGCGTGGTGCTGCTGCGAATCGCCGCGCGCATTCATGTCGAAGACCAGACCGGGCATCCCGTCCGCCCGGCGCCCGTGATGACAGAATGTCAGCCCCAGGTTCGTCTTGCCGATCCCGGTCGCGCCGTACGCCACCGTGAGGGTGCCCGGCAGCAGGCCGCCCCCCAGCATCTCGTCCAATTTCGCAATTCCCGTGGAAACTCGCGCATTCATAGAGCGGAATTCTATCGGGGCGGAGCCGCATGGGTCAAGCCGCCGGTCGGGGAAGGAGGAACCGGCCCGAGGCATACGGCGTTGTAGGGTGCGGGTCGACGAGGACGGGACCCGAAGCCCATGGTTTCCTTGACACGTTCGCGACCCAAATCATAGTGTGGTGACTATGCCACGCCGAGTCATCTGGCACGTGGCGGGCAGTCCAGCGGCCGCGCTCTGCGCCGCGCTTCCCCCCGATCTCGAGCCGCTGCCGCTCCCGGCTGACGGACCGATCGCGCTCGGTCCCGATGACACCGCGGTGCTCCTCCTGGACGTGGGCGCTCGCAACGGCCGTGGCGCCGTCGACGCGCTGTTCTCGAAGACGGCGGTGCCGGTGGTCGCGCTCATCGAGCCCGGCGCCGAAGGCGCCGTTCCCCCCTCGTGCTATGCGTTCCTGACCAAGCCGGTGACGCCGCTCTCGCTGGCCCAGGCGCTCCGCAACGCCTGCGAGCACGCGCGCGTGAGCCGCGAGGCGGAAGAAACCCAGAAGCAGCTGCACGAGCTGAACGCGATCGGCGTGCGTCTCACGGCGGAACGCGACACCGACGCGCTGCTCGATCTCATCCTCACCAAGGCGCGCGAGATCACGCGGAGCGACGCCGGCTCGCTCTACGTCGTCGAGGAGCCGGAAGACGGCCGTCGACGGCTGCGCTTCAAGCTCGCCCAGAACGACAGCGTGCACGTGCCATTCACCGAATACACGCTGCCGATCAGCGGCGACAGCGTCGCCGGTCACGTGGCGCTGTCCGGTGAGGTGCTGCACCTGGACGACGCGTACCAGCCACCGCCCGGCTCGCGCTTTCGCATCAACCGCGAGTTCGACGACCGAGTCGCCTATCGCACGAAGTCGATGCTGGTCGTGCCGATGAAGACGCCGCCCGGCGAGGTGATCGGCGTGCTCCAGCTGATCAACTGCAAGCGGCATCGGGCCGGCCGGCTGCGCTCGGCCGCCGATATCGAGCGTGACACCCTGCCCTACCCCGAGCGCTTTCGCGACCTGGCCGCCTCGCTCGCCTCCCAGGCGGCCGTGGCGCTGGAAAACAGCCGTCTCTATCAGAGCATCCGCGCGCTGTTCGAGGGGTTCGTCCAGGCCTCCGTGACCGCGATCGAGTCGCGGGATCCGACGACGTCCGGCCACTCGTTCCGCGTGGCGGACCTGACGGTCACGCTGGCGATGGCCGTCGACCGCGCCGAGCACGGTCCCTTTCACGGCGTGCGCTTCTCGCCGGATCAGATGAAGGAGATCCGCTACGCGTCGCTGCTGCACGATTTCGGAAAGGTCGGCGTGCGTGAAGAGGTGCTCGTCAAGGCGAAGAAGCTCGCTCCCGCTCACCTGGAGCTGATCCGGCAGCGCGCCGAGATCATCCGGCGGGGGCTGGAGCTCAAGTACTCGCGTCAGAAGCTCGAGCACGCGCTCGCCGCCGGCCCCGACGATCTGGCGCGGCAATCCGCCGTGTGGGACGCGGAGCTGACCGCGCTCACCGACGAGCTGGCCCAGTATCTGAAGGCCGTGCAGATGGCCAACGAGCCCTCGGTGATGGCCGAGGACTCCGTGACCCGCATCCAGCACGTCGCGACCCGCGCCTTCGTCGATCACCTGGGCGAGAGCCACGCCCTCATCACCCCGCAGGAAGCCGATACGCTCTCGATCGCCCGCGGCAGCCTCACGGACGAGGAGTTCCGCCAGATCCAGTCGCACGTGGTCCACACCTACCACTTCCTGCGGCAGATCCCGTGGACGACCGAGCTTCGCCGCGTGCCGGAGATCGCCCGCTCGCATCACGAGAAGCTCGACGGCTCCGGGTATCCCGACGGGCGGCGCGGCACCGAGATCCCGATGCAGAGTCGGATGATGACGATCGCCGACATCTTCGACGCGCTGACCGCGAGCGACCGCCCCTACAAGTCCGCGGTGCCGATCCCGCGCGCGCTCGAGATCCTGGAGTGCGAGGCGCGGGCGGGCGCCCTGGATCGGCCGCTGCTCGACCTGTTCGTGGAACTGAGACCCTGGCAGCACCGCGGCCTCTGACCTCGAGCCGGAGGGGGCCTCGACGGCCCCCTCCGAGGCCTCCCCCAGAAAGAGCTTGCGCCGGCGAAGCCGGCGCTCGAAGCGGAACCTCGAACCCGTAGTGGCCGAGTGACCTGCGCCGCGGACTCTGGGGGGACAGACTCGCTAGCCCAGCAGTGAGGCGAGCACTCCCCACGAGGCGACGGCCAGCAGCATGGCCGCCCCGCCGAGCCAGTCCAGCGTCAGGCTCGTCCTCTTCATCTGTCGAGTAGTTCGCGGCAAAAAAGATGCCCGCGAGACCGGGTACCGCGCCGCACGCCCGGTCCGGGCTCGTCCCGAGCGGCGCGCGCTCGAGCCGAATCCGATCTCGTTCCGGCGTGTGACCGTCGACCGCCTCCGTCCTCTTCCGCTTCTCGTCCCGGTGTCCATCAGCGTTCTCCTCTCTCCGCCGTTCGCCATGCCCGCTCGAATCGATCAGAAGCTCCTCAACAGCCCGACCACCTTGCCCAGGATCTGGAAGTCCCCCTGCCTGGGCTCCACCTGGATCGGCTTCATCGTCGGATGCTCGGGCTTGAGCACGATCGACGCGCCCTCGCGCGCGAAGCGCTTGACCGTGGCCTCACCGTCGAGCAGCGCCACCACGATGTCCCCCGGAGTGGCGGAATCCTGCTTGCGGACCAGCACCAGATCGCCGCTCATGATGTGCGCGTCGATCATGCTGTCGCCTCGGACCCGCAGCGCGAAGACATCCTGCCCCTGCGTGGCCAGCCAGTCGGGACGCAGCGGCACGCTGTCCTCACGATTCTCCGCGGCGAAGATCGGGGTCCCCGCCGCGATGCGACCGAGCACCGGAATCTCCTCCCGCGCCTGACGGCGATCGGGGCGCCGGTCGGCGATGACCAGCATGCGCGAGGCCCGCTTGCCGCTGACCCGGCGCTCCAGCATCCCCTTGCGCTCGAGGGCCCGTAGATGATCGAAGGCGGCGCGGGCCGTGAAGCCGAAGCGCTCACCGATCTCGCGCACCGCCGGGGGCACCCCGTGTCGGTCGGAGAAAGTCCGGATGAACTCCAGCACTTCCCGCTGCCGTGCCGTCAGCTCACGCATGGCCCCTCCCGGCGTGATGGGTCGCCTGCTCGCGGCTCACTGCTCAACAAGATAATAGTCAACAGGCGTTGAGTCTGGCAACCAAAAAAATTCAGGCCGGCTCCCAGGGGTCGCAGACGGGGCACACGGCGAAGCCCGCTTCCTTGGCCTCGGCCACCCGCTTGAAGTAGACCCGGTCGGGCTCCGTGACCCGCTTCACCCACCCGCACTCGCGCGAGTGGAAGAGCTTCGCGCCCCGCTGCGCCACGTAGGGCTCGCCGACCGGGATCGGCGCGGTCGGCTCCGATGAATCCGTCGCGAAATTCTCGAGTGCCGACTCCGGCAGCGTCTCGCCGACCGCAGTGGTGACCAGAGTCGGGTCCGGCGTGGCGGGCGTGGGGCTCGGCTCCGGCACCGCGTCGGGCTCGTTGATCTTCAGGTTCGTCTCGATCGTCGAGCGGAACTCGTCGCTGGCACGCCGGAACTCGCGCATCGCGCGACCGAGCGACCGGCCCAGCTGCGGGAGGTTCTTCGGGCCGAAGACGAGGAGCGCAATGACGAAGATGACGACCAGCTCTTGAAGACCGATGTCGAACATCGCAGGATCCGCTCGTCAGGAATCATACCAGACGGGGTCAGACCCCTACTTTCTTACACTTCGCGATGCCCCCGCCGCGATCACCCGCTACTGAAAGAAGGCGCAGCGCTGGTCGGTCGGTCACTACATATTCATGGTTCCGCTTCGAGCGCCGGCTTCGAGGCCGTGAAGAAATCGCCTCCATCGGGCGAGACAAGCGCTCGTGAGGTAACGCTGGGTTCGAGCGCCGGCTTGGCCGGCGCAATCGAATTTCTGGGGGTGGGTGTGGGAGGGGGCCGTCGAGGCCCCCTCCCATGTTAAAAGGTGCCGCCGCCTCCGCCGCCCATGCCGCCGCCGCTGGAACCGCGGGACATGCCGCTGCCGCCGCTCCAGCCCCCGCCGCCGGCGGCCGAGCGGCGGCTGGTCAGGATGGCTTCCTCGGTGCGGCGGCCGAACGTGCTCACGGAGCGGTGATAGCCGGCCAGCGAGAACGGATCGCCGCTCGTGAACCAGCCGGGCTCGTCGACCTTCAGGCCGTCGAAGCTGAAGATCCAGCGCTCGGTCACGCCGAGCGCGATCGCCCACGGCAGCCAGCGGTGGAGCGTGTCGGCCGGCAGCCGAGCCAGGCGGTCCTTCTCGGCGCGCTCGAGGAACTCCTGGAAACCGCGCACCTCGACCAGGGCCAGCGCCCCGCGCCACGTCTTTCGCGGCATCACCGGCGACAGCGCCGCCAGCACGGCGCCGCTCAGCCCGATGCCGACCGGCAGCATCGCGGGCCATCCCTGCAGCCACGGCGGCGGCCAGAAGTACAGCAGCCCGCCGCCGACGAGCAGCACCAGCCCCGCGTTGAGCCAGCCCCGGCGCACGACACCCGGCGAGTGCGGAAAGAGCTTGTCGCCGACCATCGTGCGGTAGATCTCGTCGCGGATCGGGGGGAACACGTTGTCGTAGTCGCGGCGCACCTCGGACAGCAGCCGCAAGTTCAGCGTCCAGTCGCTGTCGAACAGCTTGGCGAGCACGAACAGCTCGAAGGGCCGGACGTCGGGATCGCCCAGGATCGGCCGCAGCCGGCGGAACAGGAAGTCCGGCTCGTCGTCGGCGCGCCTGACCTGCTCGATCTTCAGATAGCCGCGGACGGCCAGATCGACGAGGGTGGCGATGACGTCGCGCGGCTCGGCGCGCTCGTCCACGAGCGTGCCGGCCTCGGCCGGCGCCAGCCGCTCGGGCGGCGCGTACTCGGGCTTGACGGAGCGGTGCGTCCGCGGATCGCGGCCGTAGCTCCCCCACAGGAGCAGCCCGAAGCCGAGCGTGAGGATCGGCAGGCCGAGCGGCCAGTTGTCACCCAGGAACCACAGGGCTTCGCGCCAGAGCGGCGGGCTCGGGATCGCGCCCGCGGGCCAGGCGACGGCGATGGTGAGGCCCTCCCGCGGCCGCAAGGGGCGCGTCGCGCGAAAGGTCAGGAAGTTCTGGACGCGCTCCTCGACGTACTCGTTGCCGGCAGCGCCGCGCGGGCCCGTGTAGGCGATCGACCGCACGTCCTCGAGCGGGATGGCCGGCGGCGAGACCACGAGCGCCTCGACCTGGGCGATCGGGACCTCCCACTCGTTGCCGGTGACGTTCCAGTACAGCTCCTGATGGTCGTCGACCGCGAACAGGCCCCGGCGCACCCGGTAGAGGAAATTGACGGTCCGCTCGGCGTCGCTCGCTCCCGGCACCCAAGCCTTGATGACCGCGTACGCGCCTGCATGGGACACCTCGGATTTCAGCGGGCGGAACGACTCGTCGAACGCCCCGATGCCGTCCAGCCGCACCGCGAAGTCGAGGCCGGCCCGCGTGTAGCGCACGGGGATCCGTCGATACACCCCCTGGTGACTGCCGCGGAACCGGAAGGCGATCGCCTCGCGAACGCTCAGGCTCGCGTCACCGTTGACCTCGATCGTGACGGCGAAGCGCTCGATGACATAGTCGCGGCGCTGGGCGTGGGCGGCCCCGGCCGCCGAGAGGGCAAGCGCCAGCAGCGCGACCGCGCCGGCCAGAAGCGGGCCGAGCCGCGCGATGCTCAGCTCCCGAACGTGACCCGGGGCACCTGGCGGTCCTCGGGCCGCTCGAGCTCGAAGTACGCGCGCTTGACGAAGCGGAAGAAGGCCGCGACCATGTTGGACGGGAAGGTCTCGACCGTCGTGTTCAGGTCGCGCACGACGGCATTGTAGTAACGGCGCGAGCTCTGCACGTCCTCCTCGATGTCCGCCAGCGAGCCCTGGAGCGCGCGGAAGTTCTCGCTGGCCTTGAGCTCCGGATACGCCTCGGCGACGGCGAAGAGCTGGCGCAGCGCCTCGGTGAGCTGATTCTCCGCCCGCGCCCGGGCTTCGGGGCCCCCGGCCGTGGCTGCGGCCGAGCGCGCGCGCGTCACGGCGTCGAGCGTGCCGCGCTCGTGCGCCGCGTAGCCCTTCACGGTCTCGACCAGGTTCGGCACGAGGTCGGTGCGACGCTTGAGCTGCACGTCGACGTCCGACCAGGCTTCCTGTGAGCGCTGCGTGAGGCCCACGAGGCGGTTGTAGAAGACGATGATGAAGACCACGACGAGCGCGACCAGCGTGAGAAACACGATCAGGCCGACGTTCATGGATCCCCTCCCCGCGCCATCATACTGGATGGGTGCGCGCCGACCGTCAAAACAAGTCGCGAGGTGAAGGCCCGGCCGGAGTATGGTGAGCGGCATGGTCGACTGGAACGCGTTCCAGCAGGCCCTGGACCGCCGCCATCGCGAGATCGTGGACGGTTTCCTGTCGTTCCTGCGCGTGGATACCGTGAGCCAGCAACCGGAGCGCGTGCGCATCGGGGCGGACTGGCTCGCCCACGCCATGCGGGCCCGCGGCGTCGAGGCGCGCATCATCGAGACCGGCGGCAACCCCGCGGTGTTCGGCCAGCTCATGAGCCCCGGGGCCGAGCGGACCGTGCTGATCTACTGCCACTACGACGTCAAGCCGGCGCCCCCGGCCGGGTGGCTGCAGCCGTCGCCGTTCGAGCCCGTGATGCGTGATGGGCTGGCGGAGGAGGGCGCCCCGCTCCTGGCGCCCGATGCGGTGCCGGCGGCGGCCCTCGCGCGGTACCGCGTGTACGGGCGCGGGGCCTCCGACGACAAGGGCCCGATCTGGGCGCACCTCGAGGCGGTCGCTCTCATGCGGGAGCTCGGCATCCGGCCCGCGGTCAACGTCAAGTTCATCTTCGACGGCGAGGAGGAGGTCGGCAGTCCGTTCTTCGGCACGTTCACCGAGAGGCACCGCGATCTGCTGGCCGCCGACCTCGTGCTGGTCACCGACGGACCCAAGGACGCGAGCGGCCGACCGACCATCGCGCTCGGCGCGCGCGGCATCCTGAAGCTCGAGCTGACCCTGGAGGCGGCCCGGCGCGACGTCCACTCCGGGAACTTCAGCATGCCGAACCCGGCCTGGCGGCTGGTCGGCCTGCTGGCCTCGATGGCGGCCCCGGACGGGACCCCGCTGATCGAGGGATTCGAGGACGGGGTGATGCCACCGACCGGCGCCGAGCGGGAGCTCCTGCGTCGCATTCCGCTCGATCGCGCCGCGCTCGAGAAAGAGCTCGGCCTGCCGCTCGCGGACGACTACCTCGAGCGGCTCATGTTCCACTCGACGCTGACCATCCGCGGGCTCCACAGCGGCTTCACCGGCGCGCTCGCGCAGACGATCATCCCGCACCGCGCGACGGTCGCGCTCGACATCCGCATGGTGAAGAACCAGCGGCTGGAAAGCGTGTACCGGCGCGTGCTGGACCACATCCGCGCGCAGGGCTTCCGGGTGATCGAGTCGGCCGACGCGCCGATCCCCGACGAGCTGCGCAACCGCGCGATCCGGGTGGTCGACAAGGGCGGCTACGACCCGGCCAAGACGCCCGCCGACCTGCCGATCGCGCGGTTGGTCATCGAGGCGGTCGAGCGCGCCCACGGCGGCGAGCCGGCGGTCGTGCTCCCGACGGCCGGCGGCAGCGTGCCGATCTGGGC